>Ga0315277_10000230_pt1 | contig 94758 bp, 66 predicted proteins | sample YL17G05_15_MG_FD_203695 | JGI IMG/M metagenome (GOLD analysis project Ga0315277, IMG submission 203695) | Sediment microbial communities from Yellowstone Lake, YNP, Wyoming, USA - YL17G05_15 | ecosystem: Environmental > Aquatic > Freshwater > Lake > Sediment | place: USA: Wyoming | collected...
TTCATCCCGATGTTGCCGCTGATAACAACCATGCCGAGAGACAGATCCGGTTTGCCGTCATTATGAGGAAGAATTACTTCGGGAATCGATCGATGCGCGGCGCGGAGACTCAGGCGATTCTCATGTCTGTCTTCAGAACCTGTCACCTTCGGGGAATCGATCCCATCGGCTTCCTCGCCGAATCGGTCGCTGCCGCCATCCGGTCCGGATCGCCCTTGACCATCCCAGATTCACCTCAAAACGCCAAAATTGGCTAAACAGTTACAATGCAAGAGCATCAGCGGGAATCATTGTAATGTCGAGTTCCCGAATGCTCGCATCGAGGTTTCGCAATTCGTGGTAAATTGCACTCCAGTCCGATTCCGTATTGCCCAAAGCCTCGGCGAAGGGTTGTGCGTGACTAGCTCGAATTCTTTTTAGTTCTTCACGACGTCTTTTTTCGGATCGAGTGCAAGGTAATCCGAATACCGAGACGTTGCCAGAAAGCATTCGGCTATCGTCATGATCTCCCAAACAAACACTGTGTCCCGCCCTGAGAATGCCCACCTCTTCAAGCCGGTGTACTGGCTCGGGTAGGCTGGGGCCGATCTCTATTGAAAGGCCGATTTCCTCGAATGCAGGTGGCTTCGATTTGTCCATTGCAGGTCTCCAAGATCGCAGCCGGTTCGACGATATAAAGCGAGACTTGGCCTGAAAAGCACGTTTGACTCAGGTCGTAGTGCGCATCATCGCTTGGTAAGTGTCCGCAACATGACCAGTTCCTCGTCCATCCCATGGCGAAGAATATCAAGTCTGGATGACACAGCCACTAGGCTTGTAGCCTGTATCGGCTTGATCCGGAACGGGAAAAAGCTGGGGCCATCGATCAGATCTTTCAGCGGGGCCGAGCCGTTGGCGCTAGCATGGAGGGCTGCTTCGGCAAGCCAGGCGATCAGTCGGGAATCATCAACGGCCAGCGTCGTCCTGGCGGTATAGATTCCCTTTGTGCCGGTCTCCTGAAGCACGCCCCAGTCCAGGTACGAACGCAGCACGCGGCGGGCTGCACGGGAAACGGTCTCCCGCTCCCCATATTGCTCGCGGACCCGCCGCTGGACATGGGCCGCGGCAGCGGAACCCTGAAGCCTCAAGAGTCGACCCACTTGCACCGCCACACCCGACCAAAACGGATATACGGCCATCACCATACCCCAATGGATGGCCAGATGATCGCGCCGAGGTACACTCCTGAGCAGTTCCAGGCCTTCGACGCGCAGCAACTCAAGTTCTCTCGGAACCGTCAGCCACGTCTTCATGAGAATCGTGATGATCTTCTCGCGATTGCCGCGCTCTGCCTGGCCGCCTACGGATACCATGTCCTTCAGAAGCTCCTGCAAGGCATCGTTAACCGCAACCTTGTTGTTCCCAGCCAGAATCAGGTTGGCTGTCTGCTCAAGCCATTCCAGACGCACGCGCTGACTGAATCCGATCTGGTCTGTCCGTCTGGTCATTCGCCCCTCCTCTCGATTTGAACCAGAGGGACGATGAGTTCCTCGACTGAAATGCCGCCATGGCTGACGGTGCGCTGCTTTTCTTGGATAAACGCCTGCCGAGCAGGAGCCAGGAGAGCGAGGTAGTCCTCCGGGAGACCAACGGGGTCCCACTCCAGCGCGGCCGGGAAGCGTTCCTTCACCTTGCCGCGAAGAGCCGCATCGGGATAGATGCGGACCCGTTCACCGCGCAGGTCCGCCACAGCACCTTCCGCCGGACGGCCGCAACCTTCCGCCTCGACGTTGCCATGATCAGAAGTCAAATAGACACGGAAGCCCCCATCCAGAAGCAGATCGAGGAGTGTGCTCAGGTACGGTTGTTTGGCCCACTGGCCCACCTGGTTGTGCATCCCGGCGGTGCCCATTTCCATCCCGTGCATGATCTTGTCCACCTTGTCCACGACCAGCCCGGCGACCCTTGCCTTGGGATGAGAAAGCGCTTCGGAAACGCTCTCCAAACTGCCGTCGCCCAGTCCCTTGATGTACAGGACCTCGTTTTGCGTGAAGCCCTGATCCGCCCAGAACTGAGCCCATAATGCAGGTTCCTTGTCCGTGGTCTGGATACTGTTCGGGAAAAAGATGGGAGCCTTGCCGGCGAAGGCAGCTTGGCGCGAAACGGATGTGAGAGAAGGAATCCAGGCGAAAACAGCCTGGTCCCGGAATCGGAAACCGGGCTGCCTCGAGGCGAGTGCGCTACGGACCACCAGCCACTGGTCCATGGCAAGGCCATCCACCACGATCAGTGCGATCTTCGCGTTACGGTCTTCTCCCACCTGACGGGCAAGAAACCGCGGGAGGTGATGCAGCATGACCGGAGGCACTGGCGGCAGGTTGACAAGCCCGGCGTACCGCTTGAAGAGCCAGGCTGCGAAACCGGCGTCCACCTGTGCCTGCAGGCTCTTTGCGTGCTCGTTCGTTTTCCATAGGACGGCATCGGATTGCTCGTTTATGAGCAGAACCAGCTCCGCCCATCCACGGGCAAAGCGGAACCAGTCCGTGTGCTTTGCGTCCTCGGCCGGAATGGATGTCTGCAGGCTGTCGATGAGCTTGCCCAGGCGACGAGACCTGTCCTCGATAGGTGCGGTTCGAACGCCAATGCCTACCCAGGTCTTGGACAGGGTATCTGCATCATCATGTGACACGGAGTGCAGCAACCCCTCGACGAAAAGGTTGTCGATGTAGATTCGGATGTCATGGTGGTCGAAGGGCAGATCGACAGGTCCCTCAATGGCCAGACCGTAGGGCTTCTTGTCTTCATGAACGCCGGATGCCCCTTTGGCCGCCTCACGGTCGAGGAAGATCGGCCAGCGCTCCTGGAGGAATCCGAAGAAGGTCTCCCGGTCCGTAACCAGCGCCTCGAGCGGCCAGTCGTCGAAGATGTTGGTTTGATGTAGGAGTTGGATGAACCGCTCGTCAAGAATGGTCGGGATCCGCTGGCCGCGGTAATGGCGGCGCAGAAGCACGCGCAAGAGGTCCGATGGCTGCTTGATCAGCTCGGGTGCGATTTCAAAGACGTGTCGGAGGACGAATTCCTTGGTGGCGTTGTCTCCCAACTGGCCGGGCGCGTGTCGCTTCTGTGCCTCGTACAAGGCATCGAGGTCCCCCCGGTCCAGAGCGGTCACGACCGGGTAACTGAGGCTCGGGAAGATGTCGCCGAGATTGAACGAGAGCCTGCGACCGGCCTGGAGGAGATCGTAGGGCAATCCATTGAGGTCGCTGGCTTGGGAGCGCAATACGACGACAAGGTCCGTGTGCCCGCCCCGGTCCCAGCGGGAGCGAAACTTCGATTCGTAGGCGTAGCGGAAAGCGATTGGGTCATCGAAGGGGATCAATTCGAATCCCCGCTCGCGGATGCCTTCGAGAATGCCTTCCTCAAGAAGGAGCCCGTCCGGGTCGGCGACCAGGGTGAGTCTGGCAACCTTCGGGGTGAACTCCTTCAGGATTTGATCGCGCCAGCTACTCATGGCCACCGCCTTCCACCCGAATCACGAGCAGCGGCACCATCTCGGGATAGACATGGGACTTCTGCTCGAGCTGCTCCTGGAAGGTCCGCTCCTCTTGAGCGAGGAGGTTCAGGCGATAGTCGCGGACCTGTGGCAGACCGATCCGCTCGACGGTGTTGCGGCGCGCGGCAAAGGCGTAGTTGGCCTTCTCGCGCTCGCGTGCGATGCGGGCCCGGTGTTCCTGTACGAGCGCTTCGTAGATTTCTCGCGTCAGCTTCCGAGCCTTCTGCCAGGCAATCAAATCCTCAAATCTCTCGAACTTCGGCACACTCACCCCATACCCCAATCCCACTCATCCCTCAGTCCTCATCCCTCAGTCCTGTTCAAGGCCTCTTCCAAATCAAAGAAGTGGCCGGTTTTGAGTGCTCGGTAACGCTCCGGGTGGCAGGTCAATATCAGGATTTGAAGATCCTGGGCGGCCTCTTCCAGCACATTCATGACCCGCGCCAGACGCCCGGCGTCGCTCGCGGTCAGGACGTCATCGAGCACTACGAGCTGGCGTTCGTCCTTGCGAAGCGCATGGGCCAATGCCAGGCGTGTCGCCAGGTACAACTGTTCCTGCTCTCCGCCGGAGAGATTGTCCAAAGGCACGCTCTCAGCGGCGGTCTCCGGGAGAATCGCGGAAGGCTCGAAGCTCTCGCTGATCTGGATGCGCCCGAGCCGGGGGCTGGCAATGCGTTGAAATGTGCGGGTGGCTGCAAGTTCCACGGGCCCGGTCACAGCTGCTACTGCCTCCGCTCGACAGGAAGCAACCGTGTCACGGAGCAGCCGGACCGCGTCGACGCGCAGCTGTTCGGCCTTTACATCCTGCTTCAGTTGGGCAAGGCGCTCCTCCGCTACAGCTAGTGCGCTGTAGGGACCTTGCGCAGCCAGACCCTCCAATCTGGATTCTTCCCGAATTTCCTGTTCCCGTGCGGTGGTTGCGGCATCCTCAACGGCTTTGCGTTGGTTTGCCAGACTCTCCAATGCGGCCTCCGGATCGTCCTGAAACTCCGTCAGGCGGTCTTCAATTTCCTTGAGTCGTCCCCTGGATGCCTCCCACACCATGGCAAGTTGCTGCATTTCCCTTTGTCGCTCGTGTGGCTGCTTTCCATCCTTTGTAAGTTCCGCATATTGGGACACGAGTGAGGCACGCAGTTTGCGGGATTCAATTAATCGACTTGCGGCTGCCTCTTCCTGCCCCGCCGCACCAGTCAGGGCCGACTGCGCAACCTCCCACGCTGATTCCGCGCTTTCGACCATGGAAATAAAGGATTCCTTTACTTCCTGGGCCTGTGCTTTTAGAGCGGGTGCATCCGGTGGTGATTGCTCCCATTCCGGGTTCTGTTCGAGAATCCTGCTCAAGACGGCTTCCTGCACGCCTTGATCCTGCGAGATCCCTTCCAGCGCCCGATCCGACAAGAGGGTGGCAAGTCTTGTTTCCGACTCGGCAATGCCTTCGTCCAAGACCTTTGCCTTGTCAGACAGAGCCTCCAACGCTTCGGGATCGGATGTACCATAGGGCGCGGTCAGCTCCGCCAACTTTCGCTCGGCCTTTGCCTTAGCCTCACGGTGCTCTTCGATGGATCCGGTCGGCCCCCATGCGCGCAGGCGAGCGACTCCGGCAATCTCGGCGACTACCTCCGGCGAACCCTGAACCAGCGTTGGTATCCCCGCACCGAGCGTTCGCGGGCCGATGTGTTCTCCGGCCACAACATCAAGAAGTCCATCGCCTTCGGGAACGATTTCCAGGGATATAAGTGAAGCCTCAATCTTAGCCTGGGCGTCATCGCAATCCTTGGTCAGCTTTCGGATCGTACGCAGTGTCTTCGTATCGGGCGCGATGAGAGCAGCGCGTTCCTTTTTCCTGGAAGCAAGAGTTGTTTCAATCTCCTGGACCTTGGCTATCAGGGCACGCAGATCCGACAGGTTTTTCATGGACTCGGTGAACTTGCGCGCGGCTTCCGCCAGTTGGTCCGCTTGTTCCACGGATCGACGTCCCTTTCGAGCGTCCTCCAATAAGGCCTTCTTGCGCGCGACGTCTTTCTCTCGTTCCTGCTTCTCCCGCGCTCGAAGCGGTACTTCTTCCTCGAGACCGGAAACAGTCTTGCGCACTTCGCTGAGTTTTGTTTCCGTAGTCGTGATGATATCGATTCGGTGTTTGATCTCGTTGTGTTGCGCTTCAGCAGCTTTGAGCTGTTCGGCGCGTTGCTTTTTTTCAGAGGAAAGGGACCGGTATGCGCCAAATTGTTCTTCGGCTCTCTTTATCGCCTTGATGATCTCTTCCGCATCATGCCGGGTTTGCGCGCGGCGAGCTCGAAAATCCTCAACCCGCCGGACAGACTCTTCATAAGCCAGGTACGAATCTTGTGCTTTGCGGTGGAATTCCGTGGCTTCTTCCAACTGCTCCTGCAGCCGGGTCAGCAGCGGAGCGTCCTTGCCGGCCTTCAACTTGCCTTTTGGGCTGAAAAACTCCAGGTATCTCGCCTCGATCTTTCTCTCCAACGGCCCGGCGCCCGCGCCGATCTGCGCGGACAGCATGGATCGGATATCGGCGATCAGATCACCCGAGAGACGCGCCAGTACGAGGTTGCCTTGGGGCGCCCAGAGAATCTGGGCCAGCCCCCAGTTTTCCTGCCTGGAAAGGCCGCGGCCGGGCGGATTCTGGGTAAAGAGGGCTCGTGTTTGATCATCAGCGGCTATGCCTTCGGCCAGGCGTCTGTATCTGCCGTCCTCCATTCGCTCGAGCAGCGCGCCTGGTTCATCGAGAAACTGCTTGGAGATGCGGTACTCCACACCGCCCTGAGCGAATTCAATTGTCACCTTGGGAGAAAGTGTTCGGCCCCAGGGGCGCAGCATCTCGACATCTCTGCCGGTCACCTTATGGCCGTCAAGGAGCGCGCGGTGAAAAGCCTCAAATAGGGTCGACTTTCCTGAGCCGTTGGGGGCATGGACGATGTTAAGTCCTTCATCGAATGCCCCCAACTCGATTGGATTGAGGAAGCATCTCCAGTCCGCCACACGAATGCGTCGCAGGATCATTGGGCAGCCTCCCCGGCGAGCGAATACAGTTCCATAAGAGCTCGCGATGCGCTTCCCGAAGATTCCCCGCCGGCAGACGCCATTTGACGAAGGCGGCCGGCGGCTTCGCGCACCACGCCGGGGGGAAGGCTTGAGAGCCAGGAATCATCTTCCGGTGATGGCCGCAGCCGCGAAGCATCCATACGGCCAGAGAGGAAGCGGGAAGCCAGAATATCCTCGAGGTGCGCGAGTTCCGCCCGATCATCCGCGGTTAAAATGCCGGAAAGACAGACTTCCACGAGGGTGCTGCCTGAGTCCGGGAACGTATCGACCTGTTCCTTCAAACGCCGCAGATCGCCCGGCTCACGCAACTCCTTCTCGATACTTGTCCATGTGAGTCCCCCTGTGCGGACCGGTGTGATCGAGGGAGGGGCGCCGGCGCCTGGAATATCAACAATGAGCGCGTTGCCGCTGTCGCGCTCCCCAAATTTAGTGGTTTCATGAGTCCCCGAGTAGGCCATGCGGACAACTCCCTCGGGATCGGGATAAGTCGCATAGGAGTGCCAGTGTCCCAGGGCGAGGTAGTCCAGGCATACCCGTTGCGCCGCATCCCTGGGAATCGGGTAGTCCGGTTCATCCTGGCGGATGCCCTCCACGGTGCCATGGGCTACTCCGATGCGGATGGCAGCCGATTTTTCAGCCGGGATCCATGAAATCGGATTCCGGCCAGAGTGTTTTTCGCGCGCCGGGGATGCGAAGAGGATACCCCCGGGCACCAGCACAGGGGCTTCGTCCCGAAGAATTTGGACATTGCGAGAGGAGTTCCACGCCGGGTGTTCCCAGACGGACCCTGGTACCAACGGATCGTGGTTCCCTGGAATGATAAAGACCGGACCGCCGAACTGAGCCAGGACGTCAGCGACTTTCTGAACGAGCACACGGCTTACAGCGTTGTCTTCGAAGAGATCCCCTGCGATCAGGAAGAACTCCACTCCATGAGCCTTCCCAACTTCGGCTACCCGTTTGCCCGCGGCTAGGCGTTCTTCTCTGACTCGTTCACCGGCTGAGCCCATAGCAGCCGCTTTCAATCCAACCTGCCAATCAGCGGTATGAAGAAATTTCATTGGACCTTTTCCCCACGTTGGTGGCTGTTGATTGATAGCCTAACATTCAGGTCGATTCCGCAGTTTCTCGATTGCCGTCAAGGTTTTCCTGCATCAGTGCTCCCCGCTCACCGCGATCCGGACCTGATCATCGGCCTATCCCCGCTAATGGAATCTAGCCGTCCTTAGATGCTTTCCAATGTAACCAATAAAAACGCGGCCGGGTCCTGGAGATGGATCGAAATAGATTCGCCACTTCCCAAGCTTTACATGCCAGCTAAAGACACGGCTTTCGCCATTCGGGCACAAAAACGTGCGCTCTCCCTCGAACTGCTGCAAAGTGGATGCTGACTCTGGAGAAACAGTACATGGGATCCCCGTTGGGTCAAACGCACCAGAATGCCAACCCGCGCAAAAACCATTCAGTCGGAAAAGTCCTCTCGTGATGTTTGCCAGTGACTCCGATGGGAGGCTCGTCACATGCAACTCCACGCCGGAGCAGCAGACGAGAGAGGGAAAGAAGTCTCCAAACCATCGCCAGAGTTCTTTGCCGTCGACGACTGAGGTTTGAATGCGCTGCTGGATCCAATCAGTTTGTTGGTCCACGTGTCCGGAGGATGAGGCATGGTGAATGGATTCTGATCTGCAGGACACATCTTCGTCCACCACCTCTTGAATTTCACACGTGATCAGGTGGCAATCCCATGCCGGCCGAGATGCCAAGCTCAATGCGAACCCATCAGCAACATAGGCTGCTTTTAATCCCAAGGCTGGTCGGGATTCCCAATAACAGTCAATCCCGGCCCATACAGCTTCAACCTTTGGTTCGTCGCGAAGAAAGGGCGCCTTCGTTGCGAGCGACCGAAAGTATCGCCGAATCTCACGATCAACTCGGTTGTCCTGAAGCCACTGATGCCAATCATAAGATGGCGCAATAAGGTTGGGGAAGAAGTCCTCGGGGATCCTAAGGACTCGTTTGACGCCTCTGGCTGTGGCTGCCCTCATGGTCAGGACGAACTGCTTCGCTCTATCTTGTCCTGTCGAGACATCGGCAGCGGCTGGAGCCAGCGATAGTTCGTTGACGAACATCTCCAGCAGCACGTCTATTTTCCTCCCGGCGCGAGCAGACGTTCCAGGCTCTTGTCCCATTCGTCAAAAAACCCTTCAGGCCAGCGGTCGAGTCGTCCATCTTTGTCTATCGTTGGGGACTCCACGCTGGCGCGCACCCGGCTTGCTTCCTCCACTCGGGAGAAATAATGAAAGGCCACCGACTCTGGTGCGATTATTCCCGAATGAACCGCAAGTCGTATGCCGTTCAGCACATGATCGCTGTGCGTTTCTACGATCACTTGAATGCCTATCGCTGCCGCTCTTGCCAGGAGTTCTCCAATATGGACCTGACCCTTGGGGTGGAGATGTGCTTCCGGGTTTTCCACCAGCACGATGCTTCCCGGCGCAGACGAAAGCACCGCAACCAAAACCGGCAGAACATACGTGATCCCAAAACCGACCGAGGTGGACCGGTACCGATTGCTGCGTTGTTCTCCAGTCACAAACGAGTAACGCAAATTGACAATGTCCATCTCAGGGTGCATCGCAACGTGCAACTCCGTGCCAGGACTGATCTCGTGCAACCAAAGTTGAACTTGCGTCTGCAAATCGTTGGGCCCTGATTCCGAATGACATAGCCTTTTGTCTCCGAGACTTTCGGCGCCGTACACATGAAGGAAATGCTCGGCGTATTCGCCCGCGGTTCCCAACTGCCGGTGCTTTCTTACCTGGTAGTCAGAGACGGCGTTAGTCGTCCTAGGGCCCAGTCGCTCGGCCTGGAGGTAGTGAAATGTGTCAGAAAATGGGTTCCTCGCAAAAATGTCTCGATTGATGGATGCCGGATCGATCCTCAGCACATCGGCTTCCCGGTGGTACTGTAAAATAAAATTCGCGGCAGCGCCGTCACGCCAAACCAATCCGATCTCAAACTCATCGCTTTGTGCATCCTCGTACAGGATGTCTTGGGCTGTGCCCATCTGCACTAATGACCCGTTGAGCTCAAGTCCGGTTTCCGGCAGAAGGCCATCCAGGTAGGATTGTCGCAACAGAAGCAGAGCTTGGAGGACTGACGATTTCCCCATTCCATTTAGTCCCGCAAGCAAGGTCAGGTTGCGTAGTTCCAGAGGCTGTGATTCAAAACACTTGAAATTACGTAAAATGATTTGGCTAATCATCTGAGGGCCTCCTCTACCCTGCTTCGGAAGCGATTAAACCGCAATCTGACCTTGGCGATATCTCCCGTGCCCTGCGATATGGCGTTTAGAAACTCGTTATCGCTTTGCATGAGAGCTATGACGCTCTGTAAGACCTTTTTCCGCGCCGCTTTCATAAGAGTAAGGTCAGCGTCCGTCTGGCAATCCATTGCAACAGTCCAAACTTCAAAAAGAGCCTTATTTACAGGCGATTTGATCCTGCGCTTTGGTTTTCGAAAAGCTGCATCGCCGAAGATCTCATGAGAAGCCCTGAGCGCTCTAATGAGGCGGTCTCCAATGTCTTTCCTCTGAGCATCTGACATCCGGTTAAGAGATGCCATCGCGTCGCTAAGGAAGGCATCAAAGTCGGCGGCCTTGTAGGATTCAGGAGGGGTTACAGTAAAAGCCAGAAATCGGAGCACGCACTCACGAGCTGCCATCCGCTCGTCGCTCACGCCGCTGTCCGTCGCTTTCAGGAACTCCCGGGAACTGGCCAGCTGTTTGAGGAAAGATGTAACCGGGCCCTGATTGAGGGCGTGTCGAATCTCCTGTGAAGACAACGGCAGCCCCCCCGTGTTGATACGCTTAAATATGTTGAACTTCACCGCGGCAGGAGTTCCCTTTTCAATAAGATAGACTGTGACTTGAGTCTCCTCGATGCGCCGCTGGTAATTTCTCGGCAACTCCTTATATCTCAATCCGTGAAATTGCGTCAGGAACTCGAGGTTTTGAAGTTTCATCGAATTCAGAAGAACGAAGTCTCGGAGTGTAGAGAGCCTTTGAAGTCCATCGACAACCAGCCAGCGATCTTCATTCGTAGCATCCATATAAAATGCGGGCAATGGAATCCGAATCAGCAGTGACTCGATCAGCCTGGATTTTGCCGTCGGTTTCCATACTTCTGCGCGTTGAAAATCGGGCGAAAGATCGACCTCGCCCTCGCGCATGCGTTTGATCAAGGTATCCACGCTCATTTGCTTTGAAAGGATATTAATGAGCGTGGGATTGAACGGCTTTGAGATTCCAGTGTCCTCGAACTCCGTTCCATCCGAGGTTTTCTCGATGTCAGATGATATTTCTTCGTGCCCAGTAAAATCGCCGGGCAGCGCCTCGCTGACAAGGCTAATATCGTCATCGTTGTTCATGCGGACCTGCCTCCAATTTTAATCCTGGCCCATTCTGGTAATGGCCTGATCGTACCACATGAGTAGTTTCGGGTCCTCTTGGAGGACGGATTCGGGGATGCGCTGGGCCACGGCTATGATTGTCCGGTAGTCGCGGGTTTGCCAGCAGTGCTTGAAGCCGGCGCGGACTGCCTCCAGGCGGAGGATCTTGATTTTCTTGCCGGAGGGGATCGGGCCGGGCTTTGGGACTAATCCGGGAAGGAAGCCTTCGAAGGAGTCGGCTTTGACGGGCTCGTAGCCGGGCGGGAGGTATTCCCAGAATTCGCGCAGCAGGGCTCGTTCGCGGAGTTTCTCCAGATCACTCGCCTTGTTCGGGTCCGGGACATACCATCGGTCCTTGGCTTTGGCACGCAATGCCGGATCACCCTTGCGCAGTTTGCGCAGATCTTTGAAGTTGGTGGACAAGTAGCTGTGGATCTGATTCGGGACGTCATCTTTGCCGTCGTAGCAGAGGAAGTTCTGGGCAAGAAGTTCCGAGAGCTCGAGCGGCTTCTCGTGCTTTTCCCAACCGCTTATTTCCTTCAGGAACTGCGGATGGAGTTCCTGAAAAGTCTGGGGCTTGGCGGTAACCTGCTGATTGAGCCATTGAATGGCCGATGATTCGTCGGTCACGTAGAATTGGAGCTGCAGCACCTCTTTGACCGTCATGCGCTTTTTGTCATATTCGGCGGCCTGGTCGGGCAGGAAATACATGCCGTCGCGCCCTGAGAAACGCTGGGCCAGCCCCTGATAGAACTCGGCAGCCGAAAGCGGGACGGTGACGCCGCGCTGGACATGAAAAGCCACCATGCGATCAAATAGCAGATAACTCTGCCGCTCCGCAATTATCTCCGCCCGGCCGTCCTTGGCGACAAATCTCGGAAGCTGTTTGAGGTGGGTGCGGATGAAATCCCAGACTCCATCTTCGGTGCCGGCTTCAAGGTTGAAACGCGCTTCGAGGCCGTCGTTAGGCTTATAGGCCGAAATGACAAGGTCCTGCTTTACCGCGGTACTGGTTACCTGCCGGTATGATCCTTGCTGCTTGTCGAGCGTGCGCACGTCGGCTACCACGAAGCCGGCCGCCAGCATCGCCTCCTGGATTGCATTCCACACGGCATTGCGGGAGTTGTGGAAGACCACGGTCATCCAGCGGCCCGGTTTAAGAACGCGGCTATATTCCTCGAAGCATTGCTGCATCAAGCGTTGATACTCCGGCAGTCCTTTCTTCTTGAACCTGTCGACAATCGCCTCGGGCTTTGCATTTGTGATCACCCGATGCCAGGACTCGACAAGGAAGTTCAAGTCGGCATAGTAGATGTTCTCGCCGAAGGGCGGGTCGGTGAAGACGTAGTCAATAGAGTTGTTGGGCACGGCAAACTGTGCCATTGTGCCAGTTGTTGCCAGGGTCGAGTTATGGCTTACATCATTTTCCGAAAATGCTTTGACAAGCCGGTCCAGTTTACCCTGCAAAATGTACCAGGGGCTGCACTCGGCGTGCTGTGAGGCTACATAGTACACCCCCGTAAGATACTGATTTACCTGGGAAAAGTGAGTGGGCGCGTACCGAGCGAGCACGGACATGCCCCAGATTGCCTGCTCCACAAAAAACAGCATCATGTGTCGCAGGCGTGGATCCATGTGAGCATTCGCTTTTCGCCACAAGGCAGCCAAGGCGTGTGCGGCGCGCGGCAGGAAAAAATGATGGATGTGGGTGAAGCCTTTTGGCTTGATCCGGGAGCCATGATACATCTCTTCAATAGGAAATCGATTGATGGGGACTTCGGGTGGGAGCCCCATCTGCATAATCTGATCAAGTAAACGCAAATCGTTCTTGTCCGGCCGCTTCTCATGGTGCCGACCATTGACCAGATAAGATATGACGGAAGGACGAAATTTTACCCGTTTCCATGTGACTCCGAGTGCGGGGTCCATTCGCGACTCAAAGACTCGCTCAAGTTTACCCTTATTGAGTTCGGATCCGCACTGCGGGCAGGGAAATATATCCTTGACCCGTTTACTCACTTCGTCGAGCGCTTCCTCCAAAAATACAATCTCTCCGGCACAATCCGGACAGCTGAACACTTCGCTCCAAACCGTGAACTCGATTCTCCCTTTAGTCTTGCCATCCGTGTGCCGGGTCTCGTACATCCAGCCCAGTTCATCCTCCAACTCCTTGAGCATTTGTTTCCCGGCCTCGGCAAATGCACGGACGTCGAACGGCAGGGTGTAGTTGGCCGCGATAAAAGTGGCGGCGGGCGCGAGGTCATTCAATACGGCGTGTCGCGCGCCCCAGCGCGGCGCTGCCAATCCTGATCCTTGCCAGGCAGCCTCAAGCACGCGGCGATAGCTCTCCGGCGCCGATCCGCACCATTGCGCGGCAACTCCGGTCATCCCCGAGCCGCAGAACCCGTCCAAGACAACATCCCCGGGCTCGGTGTAGTGCAGGATGGAAGGGACGATTGCCAGGTGCGGAACTTTTGTGTGATAGGAGTGCGCTTTGTAGATCGGATCCGTTTTGCCCTCGCTGACGTCCACCGCGAAAGGCTCCCTGCCATAAACCGTGCCCGGGTCGTGAGGTTTGCCATAACATCGGATGAAATCCGCGATAAACGGGTTCGGGCAGGCGGTGTAGTACGGCGGATCCGATATTGAGAGGATGTCCTCATCCGTGCCGACAGGAAAGCCTTCAATCTTGTGGAACTCCGGGTCCTTAAGCTTCTCGCGCATCTTCTCAAGGAAATATGCCCGCCTGGCATGGTCGCTCTCAAAGGTCAGTCCGAAACACTCCACGGGTCCCTTGCTCTGAGAAGTGCCGCCCGTTTCCTTGAAGAGATCCGCTTGATTACGGGGTTTCGTCATTCCACGTCCTCTCAGCAAGCTCCGGCGAGTTTCAATGTGCGTTTCACATACCCGCGAAGCTCGGTGTCGCCGATCGGCTCGTTGTCCGCACGCGAGTTCTGATCGTGATGGTACTTCTTGGAATAATCCTTGATGTCTTCTATCTCGGCGACATCGGCTTTGGCGTGGCTTAATGGGCTGGAGGCGCCGGCGTTGCGGATCTTAATGGTAAAATCGCCAAGCCACTCGTTCTCAGCGAACTGTCCGGGATATTCAACGCGAAGCTTCCCTTCGAGAAACGGTCGCATGGAACGTGCAACGTCGATCTTGTTTCCGCTCCCCTCGTCGTAAAACTTGAGAAGCCGATTGTAATCCTTGATGTATTCCGACTGGGTCTCCGCCTCGACATCCCACTCGGCCAGGACGGTGTTGTCTCCTTTGCGGGTAAGCTGCAAGGTTTTGACCTCCGAGCCGACGTATCCATCCCAGAGCAGCTTCAGAAAAAACGGGTCATGCGACAGCACAATGACCTGACGGGCGATGCTGGATTGCCGGCGAATGAGCTGCTGGGTGCATGTGCGCCTAAAACAATCGAGGCTGGAAATGGGATCGTCAAAAACGACGATTTTCTCCGCGATCCGAGGATCGTGCTTCAGGCTTGCGAGGAAAAATGCCAGCGCCAGCGCACTCCGATCCCCCGAACTAAGGGCGGTCCTGAAGCAGGGCGTGCCCGGCAATGTTTTGGAATCTCCAAGATCGATGGGCTTTTCATTGATGACGATCTGATATTGCGACCTGGGCGTGCCGCCTGTGTATTGGTGCTTCGTGTTCGTGATGCGGAATCCTGCGTCGAACAGGTCGAGGAAGTCGTTGATGCTCTGCTGGTATTTCGCCAGAATGTCGACACAGTATTTGTCGAGCAGGTTCTTTGCCGTAGCCTTGTCGGCATCAAGTTTGGATTTTGCATTAATGGATTTCTCGTATTTTCCGCAGGCGTCCTTCACTTCCGGTTCGAACCGCCGTTTTGTAGCCGTCAGGAGCAAAAACTCTCTCCTTGCCACGGTGAGATCGCCCTTCTCCGCAAGCAGCTTTTGCGCTGCAATCTGTTTGTTGCACGCCTCAATCCCAGAGTTGTAGCTGTTTATGGCATTGGTGAGGTCGCTGAAATCGGAGAGCGCGGAAGCAAAATCAGCGTCTGGAGAAATGGGCTCAAATGGAGTCGCGAGTTTCCGGCCCAGAAGTGAATGGCTGGAGGCGGCAATGCGATTCAGCGACGTCTGAGTCTTTTCAAAGGAAATACCAGGAAAGTCGATGGGCACGAACTGCCTCCAGAAGTCCGCCAACGCCTGATTTCCAGCGATCACCTTGTGGATATTGAGAATAACTTCGCCTTGGAGTGCGGTCTTGACGAGCCTCTCCATTTCGAGGATCTCGGATGTCAGCGCCTTGTAGCCGGCCTTAAAATAAGCCCGATAGTCGGCCAGCAGCATGTTCGCACTGATGCCTTGGCCACAGAACGGACACCGATCATCCCGGACATATTCCAACCCTTGCCCCAGCCAACTCTCACCGCGCTGATCCATGCATTGTGCGACGTGATCCTTGACGCGCGCTTCCGCTTCAGCCGAGATATCCGGCAATGACTTCGTCAGAAGAATCTCCAACTTATCCGGGAACGTCGGAACGGGAATACGGGAAAGGGTTTCTTTCTCTGCTATTTCGTGCGCGCGTTCGAGGGATTCGATTTCCTTGCTCTTCTGGCGGATCTTACCGTCCAGATCGTCACCAAGCCGAAGCCTTAAAAAATCTTCCAAGACCAGGCCCTCAGGAACCTGTCTTTCGAGAATAGCCTTATCCTCACTGATTTGCTTATTCGCGTCCCTTATTTCGCTGTCGAGTTCATCGACGCGCCTGGCCAGCACAACCCCCTGTTCGCCGATGATCACCCGATAGAGTTTCTTCCTATGCTCGGATTCTACGTAATCGCCGCCATAGACGTTTTCATGCACAAACACGGAATCAAATATCGCGATACCCGGGCAGGTCGAGGTCCAGGCATTGTTTGAGAAAGAGACAGTGGACCCATCAAGGCGAATCTGAACGTAGGCCGCGTCCTTGGCGCCCAGAGTTTTGCGCTCAGCGATGGGTTCCGGCTGGCCGGACTGGAGCGAACGAAGAATCGCACAGAGAGTCGTTTTGCCGCGGCCATTCCCGGCATATATGAGCGTCACCTTGCGAAAGCCGACGTCGCCCGCCGCCTTGCAGTCACGGAACCTTCCGACGCTTTTGATGCTCACGAATTTTTCAATCATGGCATCTCTCTTGACAATGCGAACGCTACCCTAACTGACGACGAGAACGAGGGCCCATCTGGAGCCCTATCCCGCTAGAAGTGTCTGGTAGACCTTCGCGACTTAAGAATCGCTTGAGTGCGCCAATCCCCGCGAGGCTGGCCACATTCACCAACTTCGGCGATGGGCAAATCTGCTTTTAAATGTGCCTCGAATCTGCCACGACTCTGCTTTTCTGTTCGTGAATATTTTCACGGGAACCGGTCGCGAAAACCGCCCTCGATGCTTGCCACGGCTATGGCACAGCTAGCATTATTGTCTCTTAAACATGATCACAATCGCGTTTGGTGATCATGTTAATGGATCATGATCACGATTTTCGCCAGGTCGGATGCCCGAGGGCGCGAACTCGGGGGGCATCCTGCCATGCATCAATCTCCTGGAAGCGACGAGTCCCCATCCTCTCCAGAAATAGGCTGGTTTTTGGCTCCAGGGTCCTGGTTCTTGATTAGGATGTTCGCTAACAAAAGGCCAAAAACCAGAGACTTGAAACGAGTAACACCAATTCAACCTTGCCCCAACATGGTTTCCTGCAGATATTTGGAAATCCGGTCGCTGTTGGTGTGCAGGCTGGAATACTGCTTCTCGCAAACATCACTGAAGCGGGCCAACACCTTTCGATTGATGGTCTCCTGGTCCTCGAAGATTGCCAGGGATCGATGCGACACTCCCCACTTCTCATATTGGAGCAGCGAGATCGTGCTATCCCGCGTCCTGTCGTCGTTGGGAAGAGCAAAGACGAAAAGCGGACGGGCCATGCCATTCACGCGGCAATCCACGCCATACATGCCCTGGGGATCGTGCTGCGAATCGTACCAATCGAAAGCCCTCCGGGATTCGGGAACAACGGTCGTAATTAACTCCCGGAAATCTTCCATAAATGTGGAACGGACCCGTTCGCGCGAGAGGTAGGAAACGTCGGTAATTCTCAGCAGCGCCTGGATGAACGAATAGAGGGCATCGCCGTACCTGCCGTCGGGGACTGGCAGGGCCAATTCGCCGCCGCGGTCCTCCACACGAAAGGTCGAGAGGGCGTTGGAGATGATTTTCTGGCGGCTTCCCCGGGACAAATCTTTTTCGTCCAGATCATAAGTCAGGTGCATGTAGGTGTGGCCTTCATCCGTCAGGGTCCATCCGGAATTGTCGCCCTTGAGGACGATCGCGAGATGGTCGCCGTCTTCGAAGAGGAAGGGTGTGAAAACACGGTAACGTCCCATTCCCTCACTGGCCAGCCGGATCTTCGCGCAGACCTTGTCGCGGAAATCCCGTTCGATCGTTTCCGTGGTCATGACTCATTCTCCCCGAAGAAGGCTAGCTGTGGATCATGGGGCATCTCGAACCCGCAGTCCTGCAACATGCACCGCACGGCCGAGGCAAAATCGGAATATCGGTCCGCAGGCTCGGCGTACGCATCCTCCTGCGCCCCAAGCTCCTGATAGCGCTGCGTGGCCTGGTGGATGTGAAAGTCATAGAAAGTTCCGTTCTCGATTTGATTCGTGTGCTCGTGACTCTTCCCATTATACCGCCGCAGCCGATACAATTGGTTGGATTTAGGGGGAAACACGGCGGGAATTATTGAGAAGTCAAGCGGATTGAGATTGCTTTGGCGTAGGATAAGCCTGAACTTGTTCCCTGACGAACCAGTGAGATCCAGCTCGCGCTCCTTGTGCCCGCGCTTGTCATTCAGCTGGATCCTCGAACGATAGTTTTGCGGCAAGCTTTTCTTCTCCTGGAGGAGTCGCTCGATCTCCTGGTCTGTGTATCTTGATGCCATGAATCGCTCCCTATTTACTCCACCACCATGCGGACCTTTGCGGGCTCTTTGCCCTTGGTGAGATCATCCAGATATTCCTCGAAACGTTTTTTCAGCTCTGCCGGGGTTGCCGGCGCTCCGCCGGCGAGCAGTGCTGCGCGCAAATCTTCAAGTTTGACCAGGACTTTCGTGAGTCCAGAGAGCGCTTCCTTCACAGCATGGATGAAATCCTGGTTCAAGTCATCCGGGAGATTCTTCATTTTGATGAAGCCGCCTACGAGTTTTCGTGCCCCTGGTTTTAGGAGCGCTAAATTGTCTTTGGTAGTCGGATCCTCGAGATTTGCCAGTAACGACCGGGTCCAATCCTCGACCATCTTGTCGAGCTCGTCGTCCAGTTTGCCAAGAACCGTGGCGGCTGGGATAGCCGACGATTCTGATCCGGGCTTGTGCCCGCAGTGAGGACAGGTAGCGGAGGCATCCAACTCCTTTTCGGTAAGCGCGAAACAGCTTTTCAGATCCGCCAGCCGATTCCGGAAATCGATCAGGTGCTGGCGCGGCATGAGATCGATGACCGACAAATTCTGAAGCACCTTGAGCCGGTTGTCCCCGGTGAGTTGCGCTTTGCGCTTGTCGTCGTTCACGCCGAGACGCGCCTTGCTGTGCATTGCCAGATAGGTTTGGACGTATCCCTTCTTGAGATCAGCCAGCTTGCGCTGAGTCTGCTGGCGGAAGGACGACGCGTTACGCTTGGCCGGATCGCCGATTTGGCCGAGGATCTCGTTTCGGGTTGTCTTCACCTTTTCTATCCATTCGTTCCCGGCAGGCAGCATGGCATCGGCAGTCGAAAGATACGAAGCTATCGTTCCGAGGTCAGCCAGCAACGCCTGCAACGATTCGATCTCCTCCAGTGACCGCAAGCCATTACGGTGGCCGGACACTTCCTGGGCGTCGCACCGAAAGTTTTTCAGTTTTCCAGGGGATGTGTAACCTTGCAGCGATTCGAGGAATGCCTGTGTGCCATTGAGCCGCGAGCGCAGCTTCGGAACTTCTTCTTCGGCAACCAGGCTGCGTCCCCAGAAGAACAAGCCGTTCTGCAGGCTCTGCTGTGCCATTACCAGGCGATTCACCAGACCGGTGACCGACAGCTGCATCTGTTGAACGGACTCATCCTTGCCTTGAGTTACAAGCTGAGCCATTCCGGGTGGGAGACCAAGCAACTCGAATAAAGCCTTGAGCGCCGGGATGTTCCAGTCCTTGGGGCGTTCAATGTGTTTGAATTGCGCCAGCTCGTCAATGGCGGTACCGGCGAGCTGCGGCAGGTTGGTGGCATCGAACTTCTTACCGGGAATGGATAAAACCAGTTCACCGGAATACACCAGTCCTGCCATGACCACCATGGTCCAATCCGGTTCCAGCCGCAGCGTCTGCGGGGCCAGGTACTCAAGGCCGAGAATATCCTGGATCAACTCCGAACGGTTGACTACCTGACCGTGGCCTTTCTTCCTGGCAATCTCCAGGATGTACTGCGCGTATTTCGACCGGTGGGGATCAAGACGCTCGCCGTCCAGAAGGTCCAGCGCGTCCAGCACTGCCGTAGCCTGTTTGGTCCGATTCTGCCCTGCGATGGCTCGCAACGCATCCTGGGCGGCCTGGGCCCGGTTGGCGCCCGTGATCAGAACCGAGAATATGGGATACTCGGGCGCCTGATCGTGAAAGTGAGCGTCGAGGCAAATGCCGGCGATAGTGTTGACCAGATCCCGAAAGTTGATGCGTTCCTGGGGGGCAATGCCGGAAAGCTCCCTGATTGACTTACCTTTGGCCCATTCGCTCAAGGACTTGGAGCGGCCTTGATAGGTGACGTCGAAAGCAGTGGTCATGTTCTTTTGCAGCCACAGAACCAGATCCCGCAGAAAGCTCGACGCCTTGGACTCATAGGTGGACTTGGCGTGGCCTGAGGATGTGGACGATAGATCCAAAGCCGACGCATAGTTGCGAAGCGCGGTGCGGAAACCATCGTCGGGGTTCTTCAGACGCAAGAAGAGTTCGTCGGGCTTCTTTTCGTCTTTAAAGTATGGCGCATCAAATGGTTGGATGAAATAAAGGTAGAAGTCCCGGGATGGCACCGCAGTGGAACGCTCATTCGGAGCGCCAAAGAAGAGGTATCCTTGACGCGCAGCTTTGTGCTCGAGCCATTCGATTTCATGCTGCCAGATCCGATAGCCGGTCATGTAGGTGTGGTCGGTGCACTCCATAACTCGTTTCAGGGCTTCGTAGTAGTAGCGGTCGAGCTGGGAGAGGTCGAGGCTTTCCGCGCGTTTTTCAATCAGGGCATCGAAATCATCGGTTTTTTTCAAATCCAGGTAGAACTGGCGGTTGTCCGGATTTGAGGAGATGAACTGCCCGTTGACGGTCTTGTGGATTTCCCGCAAAACAGTTTCGACCTGTGAACGCAGGTCAACGGCAGGATCGCCGCCCAGCTCCTCGATGCCCGGCTGATAGAGGCAGAGACTGTCACGAAGTTCTTCTGGTGCAGCGCCCAGCGGCGCGTGTATGTCGCCGGTAGTAAGCCGATGGACGGACAATGCCCGGATGATACGCAACGCCATGGGCTTATAGGCCGGGCGGGTGAATGCTTGTTGGATTCGAGATTCGAGAACCTGGCTGCAGTCAATCACCGCTCTGATGTCGGGCACGGCTCGAAAAGACGGGTTCTCGCATAAGGTTGTCCAATAGGTGTCATAGGCGATGAGACCCGGCATATCCTGCGGGACATTTTGTTTGAGCAGTTTTTTCATGGCCAACGAGAGGGTCTTGAGCACCTCGCGCTTTTCCACGGCTGTGACACGCTCGAAAGTGTCGATGTAATCGGGATGCACCGGGAAAAGCCGGACGAACTCATCCATGCGCTCGTTCATGCGGCCGTAGAATTTGGCAAAAGGCGCCAAGTAGTCCCGGATTTTTGCCTGCTGTTCGCCGGTCTTCTTGAGCAAACGCTCGGCCACCACGAACTTGACGTCCTTGCGGGCGATGAGGATTTGCTCGAAGCGGTCCTTCACCCGGCGGATGCTGTCGGCCACGAAGGAAAAACGAGGACTGTCGAAGATGGCTTCCTGGACGCCGGCGATGAAGCGGAACCGCAGGTCCTTGCAGACCTCACCGATCTCGCGCAGGAAGTTGAGGTCGAGGATCAGCTCTTGGTCCTTGCGCGAGCGCAGGTAGTCGAGTAGCTCGTCCACAACCAGGAGCAGGCCGTAGTCGGGGTACTCCTGGTGAAATGCTGCCATCATCTCTTCGAAGGCGCGCTTGTTGTTGGAAACCTTGTCCGCGGGCGGGAAGGAACAAGGAACGCCCATTGCGGCCAGGTGCTCCTCCAGTTCGGCCACAAGGATGTCACGCAGGGACATGGTGGTCGCGCCGATTTCGGTTCGGACCACCTTGAAGCGTCCGCTGATCTCGCCTGCGGCGCTCGCCACGCTCTTGTCGTTCAGGTGGGTCGCGAGATTGGCGTTTTCGGCCAGGGCGGAGATCACGGACATGAGGTGCGACTTACCGGTGCCGTAGTTGCCGACGACCAGCAGCCCCTTGTTATCCATGGGCCGGTCGAACTGAAGCTGAGGAACTGCGAGGTTGACCAGCTTCTCGGCCATCTCCTCGGAGATGACGTACGTCCGGACAAGCTGCCGGGCAACAGCGGCTTGATCAGCGTCCCGCAACTGAACCACGGATTCGATAGGTTCGAACTGGATCAGATCTCCGTATTTCATCGCATCTGCCCCCCTGCGCTTTCGTTCCTAATCTTTATGCAATGGCCTCCGGGTTCACTACCAGCAAATCTCGTATCGGATATCGTCTGTATTCGGGATGGTCCGGCGTCGCGTAGACCATGTGCTCGCCGTCGATGGAGCCGCTCCAGGATGCGACCACCGTCTTGTTCCGCGAGAGCCCCTGCAGGAGCCGTAGCGGGTCCTGCTTAAGCGAGACGTCGAAAAGAACCTCGACGTTGTCCAGCAGAACCACATCGGCTGCGGATGCGCCCGCGATCTCCGCGAGAAGGCGGGGCAACTGCAGCGCCCGCTGGCGCTCGGTGAGGTCAAGCATCCGCCGAGACAGCTCGAGATTGACGTTGACCAGCGGAGCCGCCGTTCGCTCATGAACGTCCTTGAGCGCAGCGGTCTTGCCCGCACCGGCTGGCGCCACCAGCATGACGAGACGGTGGTACAGCCCGGTCGCCTCGCCCACTTTTCGTATGACTCTATCGGCGAGTAGCTCCGCCATCTCATCTCCTTAGCCGGGCTGGTAAGCGATGATTCTACACCGTAAGCTGTTAATCGGCGTGTCGAAATTCATGACGTTCAAATGGGATAACTCTTCCAGGCATTCTGCGGATTTGCCTGGTCGTCCCATGCATCATCCCGATATTATCGCATCGCCTGTCAGTTGTATGCACTGTTTCGATTTCCTTGGCAGTTCGACAGGCTTGCTTTCCATTGCTGAAATTCCGCAACCAAGTCTGATATGCGGGAAATCAGGTGGGGTTATGACAGAAATTGGTATTTTGGTGGTGAGCATGGCCTTTTAGGCAATTGCCCTGTCAGCGTATTAACACGTAAATAGAGTGCCATCATGAAGAAGGAAAAGCACTCACAGGGCCGGCGGGGAAAAAACAGGAGGTCCTGGCAATTCCCTATTACTCCTGAGCGCACCGGGGAGATGGGGAGATGGCGGTCTGGATGGCCAGGAGATAGAATTCACCTTGAAGGCTCGAAGAGATCAAAGGGTCTCGAAGGAGGATTCCTTTGAGATTCTTTGAGCTCTTCGAGCCTTTGAGGTCCGTCCCCCTCCACTTGCTTCCTGTTAGCGGCACACGGGAGGCGTTGTTTTCGGGGGTTGCCTCCTGGCAGGCGAAGTGCTACCTTTTTTCCATTAAATTCGGGTTTGCGGCACCAAACAGGACGGGCGCAAAATCATGGCTTCCCAATTGGAGTTCCGGTCACAAGACGCTTCCTTCAGCGAGTCGATGATACTGAAGTCCATTTTCCAAAACCTTGCCGAAGGGATCGTGGTCGCGGATGAGGCCGGTAAGTTTATTTATTTCAACCAGATGGCGAAAACCATCCTGGGTCTAGGCGCCGTCGATGTCGGTCCCGATCGATGGTCGGAAGTGTATGGTTGCTATCGCAGCGACGGGGTAACCCCTTTCCCCCCTGAAGAATTGCCGCTTGCCAGAGTAATCGCCGGCCACGATGCCAGTGCGGCGGAAATCTTCATCCGTAATCCGCATCGGCCTGAAGACGCATGGATTGCGGTCAACGCGCGTCCCCTCCTGGACGAGCACGGCCAACGGCGCGGCGGGGTGGCCGTATTGCGCGACATTACGAGGAGAAAACAGTCCGAGCTGAGGATTCTCACCCTCACCAGCGCCGTGGAACAGACGGCAGACAGCATCGTGATCACCGATCGCAGGGGCTTGATTCAATATGTAAATCCGGCCTTTGAGCAGACGACCGGATACACGCGCGACGAAGTCCTGGGACGCAACCCGTCGCTGCTCAAATCCGGACTCCACGACGAAGCCTTCTACCGGAAGATGTGGGGCATCATCAATTCCGGAAGCACATTCCGGGCAACGATCAGCAACCGCAAGCGGTGCGGCGATATTTATTTCGCCGAGCAGACGATCACGCCGATGCGGGATGCCTCCGGGAATATCACGCATTTTGTGTCCGTGGTCAAAGATGTGACGGAGCAGCGAAAGCTCCAGGCGCAGGAGCTGCAGATGCAGCTGGCGCGCGCGGTCCAGCAGAAATTGTTGGGCGCCCCGCCGCCGCTGGTGGCAGGCTTTGATCTTGCCGGCGCTGCTTTCCCGGCGGATGCCACGGGCGGCGACTACTTTGATTTCGTGCCTTTGCCGGAAGGCTGCATCGGGATCACGATCGGAGATGTCTGCGGCCACGGCATCGGCACCGCTTTGCTGATGACGGAGTTGCGTGCTTTCCTGAGGGCCTTTGCGCGCAGGAGCCTGGATTTGGGCGAGATCTTTACCCTGATCAACACCGCTTTCGTATCCGATCTCGAGCAGGATTGCTATGCCACTCTGGTGGTCTGCCGTTTGCGTCCGGCGTCGCGAACTCTGGTCTATGCCAGCGCCGGCCACCTGGCGGGGTATGTGCTGAACGCTGAAGGCGGAGTCAAGCACGTGCTCGAGAGCATCAACATCCCGCTCGGATTGTTGCCTGACCGATCCTTTCAGAGCAGCGGGGAAATTCTGCTCGAGACCGGCGACATGCTGATCCTCCTTACCGATGGGATTGTGGAAGCGGAGAGGCCCGATGGAACGCCGTTCGGGATCGACCGGGCACTCGATTTCATTCGCGAAAGCCGCCATAAGTGTGCCCAGGACATCGTCAACGGCCTTTACCATGCCGTACGTGAGTTCGTCGAAGGCATGCCGCAGAACGATGATATCACCGCCGTTATATGCAAGACGGTCGAATGCGACAACCACCAACGCAAGCACGAATCCACGTAAAGCAAAACATTGAGTAGTTCCAGCGGCGGAGCTCGCGAAACAATGAAGCTCCACCGTTATAGGTAGCGACATAAATCGTGGCCTGTTTTGGAACCACGAAAACCCTGGAGCAGCATAGCCGCAACCAAATCTTGAAAAGCTAACCGCAGAGACACAGAGGTTACAATCCGCTTTTCTCTGTGGTCTCCGTGTCTCTGTGGTTCAGAAATCCTTTGCATTTGTGCAAGGATTTTCTTGTTAGTGGTACAAAGACCGTAAAGCCATGCGCTCTCGCTTCCCCCGCGTCCATAACCTTCGCGGTCTTCGAGGTCTTCGCGGTTCGTGGCTTTTGTCCCGCGCTTATGTCGCTGTGGATAATCCTTCCTTTTGATTTTTTCGGCTGGAAACGGTTATCCTGTGCAGTCCTGGGTTATTCACGAAGGAGGATGTGGCATGGAGTCCATCAAGGCGCAACGGATCCCCCATTCGGCGATCCGGCTTATGGTCGAAGCGGCCGAGCGTATGGAGCGGGAGGGGAAGGAAGTCATTCACCTGGAAATCGGCAGGCCGGATTTTGATTCGCCGGAGCACGTGGTGGAAGCCTGTGTCCGGGCGTTGCGGGCGGGAAAACATCATTATTGCCCCAACGCGGGCATTCCTGAATTGCGCAAAGCGATTGCCGGCAAATTTGCAGCGGAATACGGCCTTGACTATCATCCGGGCACCGAGGTGATCGTCACCAACGGCGTTGCCGAGGCGGTTTACCTGTCGATGAGCGCCCTGCTGAATCCCGGGGATCAGATTCTGATCCCCGATCCGGGCTGGCTGAATTACGCCGTAAACGCCATCTGCGCCCTGGTCGAGCCGGTCAGCTACACGCTCTCGGCCCAAAATGGTTATCAGCCTGATGTCGACGAAATCGCCGGCAAGATCACTCCGCGCACCCGGATGATTATGCTCGTCAGCCCTTCCAATCCGGTGGGATCGGTCACCAGGCCGGAGGTCCTCGAAGGGATTGCCGCTCTGGCGCAGAAGCACGATCTGATCGTGGCCAGCGATGAGATTTACGAAAAGATCATTTATCCTCCCGCCCGCCATTACAGCATCGCCTGCCTGCCGGGCATGAAGGAGCGCACGCTCATCCTGAACGGATTTTCCAAATTCTGGTCCATGACCGGCTGGCGCCTCGGCTATGCAATCGGGCCGAGCCACATGATCGATGCCATGGTGCGCTATCACCTCTTCCTGCTCACATCCGTGGCTACGTTCACCCAGTACGGCGCGCTGGCCGCGTTGACCGGAGATCAGGGCCCTTCCAATTCCATGGTCGCGGAACTCAGGCGCAGGAGGGATTACATGGCCCCGGCGGTAAACCAGATTCCGGGTTTGTCCTGCCTGATGCCCGATGGCGCTTTCTATGTGTTTGTCGACGCGCGGCCCACGGGCATGGACGGCTACACGCTTTCAAACCTCCTGCTTCAAGAAGCAGGAGTGGTGACGGTCGCCGGAGAATGTTTCGGGAAGAACGGCGCCGGCCACATCCGTCTAGCCTTGACCTGTCCGCTCGAGAAACTCCAGAAGGCGGTTGCCAAGATGCACCAGGTCTTGGACAATGTCATGAGTGGGAAGGCCGTGAAAAAAAGGGACCAAGGGGCCAAGGGGTAAAGGGGCAAAGGGAAGGCCTGGCCCTATCCGGCTACCTTTCCGCCATCAGCCGGATGTAGTGACGATTGAGCACGTAGACCAACATCGGGACCAGCAGCATCACCCCGACCGTCATGGCGCTCAGGGAATAGGTCGTCACGGCGAGCAGCCCGGACATCAAAGCTGCCAGGAGATATCCCGAAGCCGTCCAGCTGAGGTGTTCGCGCCAGACACGGTAGATGTTCTGCAGCCGGTCCAGCCCGATCACCGTCGCCAGCGCCGCCGTGTTCAGGAAGTAGTAGAGCAATCCCAGCACGGCCAGCGGCAGCACAACCTGGAAAAACGAAGGCTTCACGCCGTCAGAGACCGTGAAACCCGGGAAGAGCCGGTGCATCGCCTCTCCCGCCGCGAAGGCCGAAATGCACATCGCCGAAGTGTTGAATATCGAGTAGAGATACCGACGCGTCGCATGACGCGCGGCCATCGATCCCACGAATCCGTCGACCGCCGCCGTGATGGCTCCCGTGGCGGGGCCGAACAGGATCGTGTTGGCAAAGATGAAGACATCGGACACCGAAAGCCGGACACCCGCCTTCGGAACCGTCAGGCTGAATGCGGCTGTCGCCGCAGCCAGCAGCACCCATATAAGCGATTCCACGCCGGCTGTTCCCGAAGCCGCGCGATATATCGAAAGCCCCAGGACCGCCGTGCCCAATGCCAGGACCACACCAAGATATGTGTGATACAGGGCATGTCTTGCGCGTTGCATGGTTCCCACCCTATCTGTGGATCGAAGGATAAGTGCGCCCTAACTCCATTGACAGCAATCACTTCACGAAATAAATCGAAAGGTCCGGATTCACGGATCCGGACCTTCCAGCCGGGTGTCAATAGTTGGGCGGATAGAACCAGGCTCCCAGAGGTCCGATCCTCAAGGTGCAAGGAGCAGCTCCATAAATGATGACGGCATCGGCATCGATCATTCCTATGGAGTTGGGATCCACAAAGGCCGGATACCATTTTGCCGAGGTTGTGCCGCGAATGGCGCCGGTGCTCCCGCGACCCGCCAGGATGGTGCTGCCGCCGATCATAAAGCTGTCGCCCCACAGCACGCCGTCACCCCAGAGTACGCCGGTGCCGAAAGCAGGTTGTTTGAACTTCATCAGGGAGTCGCCCCAAAGGACGCCGTCTCCCCACAGGACGCCGTCACCCCAGAGCACGCCATCGCCCCAAAGGACGCCGTCTCCCCACAGAACACCGTCTCCCCACAGAACACCGTCTCCCCACAGGACGCCATCGCCCCAGAGAACGCCTTCACCGGCGATGGTGCTGTAGTTATTGATTGCTGACGGATTGGCGATCCACTGCACACCCGCCGCCAATGTGTTGGAGTTTTGGGATATAGCGCGTGCCAGGCGAACAGCCCCTTCGGCATTGAGAGAGCCGTTTCCCTGCTCGAGCACGTTGGGAGCGGTCATGCGCTGTGCGGTATAAGCCAGGATTGCCTTTACGGCATTAGGCGTCAATGAGGGGTTCGCCTCCAGCATGAGGGCCACGGTTGCGGAAACAACCGGAGTTGCCATGCTGGTGCCGCTTAGCATGAGATAAGCCTTGTTGTCATCGGTGCTGCCGGGCGGGTAAACCCTGTTCTCTGGATACTGAATAAAGAGCCGGGAGTTCACATTGGGGTAAGCAATCACCTTGTTGCCCGGGGCGACAAGGTCCGGCTTGATCAAACCGTCAATTGCAGTTGGGCCGCGCGAACTGTAGCTGGCAATGGTGTCGTCGCTGCGCGTAATAGTGCCCTTAGTGTCGATGGCTCCGACCGTTATCGCTGCCGGGTCGTTGGCAGGACTCGTAATGCCGCCGTATACCATCTCCGAACCGTCGGCGCTTTTCCCAAAATTGCCCGCGGCAACGACCACGACGATCCCAGCTCTGACACTGCGCTCGACGGCTTGGCAGAGGGGATCGGTCTTGTAGGATTCAAACACCGGGTGGCCGAGGGAAAGGTTAACCACGCGAATGTTGAAATAGCTCTTGTAGGTGATGCACCAGTCGAGGCCGGCGATGACATCGCTCGTCAGCCCGACGCCGTCTCCACCCAACACCCGGACACTGATGACCTTGGCCCCATACGCGATTCCTTTATATTGAACAGGGAATCCTGTGCCGGGCGCCGACAGTCCGCCGTTCCCGGCGATAATGGCCCCCACGTGCGTGCCGTGCCCGTAAGCCGTGGGATCGGCGCCACCGATATATTTGCTGTAGGCCACCCGGCCGGTCATGTCGCCGCCGGAGTAGGTTCCGGAATCCAGCACCGCGACGCCAATCCCTGCGCCGGTAAATCCCGGCATGCTCGGAGAGCCTGCCCAGACTTGGTTGGCTCCGATGGCGCGCGCCGTCGTATAGGTGCTCCAATAGACTGCATGGTCGATCGAGATCCGTTTAACATAGGGGTGCTTTTCGAGCCGCTTCAGGGCGCCAAAGGTCACCTTGGCCTTGTGAATCGGGAAGTTCTCGAATTCCTTATCGACGTTTCCACCTGCGTCGGCGATAGCCTGTTTGCGAGCCGCTTTGGCCGCCTTTTTGAGTTCTTGCTTCGTCCCCGCCCAGCCGGCAATCTCCTCATCCTCGAGAAACTGCACGATGACGCCGGCGGTGGCATTCGGGTCGATTCTCGCGCCGTTGAGGACTTCGAGTGCCGCTTCGAGTTTCCCGAGGCCCAGGGCCTGCCCGTTTCCATTGTTGGAAGGCTGGGCGAATAGAGATACACAAATCGCTACCAGGAACACCAGCAGGAAAAACCGACTCACTCTTGTTCCCGCTTTGCAGCTATGTTTTGCGCTGTTCATTTTGATCTCCTCAGATTCTGGTCATGATCCCCTATGAAATCGCTGCTAGTATGGATCCGAGGCTGCAGGAAAAAAATGGGAGTGGTGTCCTATTCTGAATATTGCTTAGTCCCATGCAATCTGGGACTAAGGGTGCCGTGGCAGGGGCACAAATGTGTGGTCCCCCAGGCAAAGCTTTGCGGCTCCTCGCTTTGGAGGGAGCCCTCACACCTGCACACACCTCATGCCGCGACGCAGTAGCCGGCGTCCACGTCGAGTTATGTTGCAGCAGCTACTTGCTGCTCGGCTGAATATTTTCACATTACGGGTAAACTCGGGCTAGCGGCGTTTGAGGCTGAGGGCGCCGCGGCAGAGGAACAAGCCGATCAGCAGGATCGTGGCGACCACCAGCAAATCTCCCGCGACTCCCGGTATGCGCGGCTCCATCGATTTGGGTGCAATCTTAGCCGCGACCAGGCCGGCCACCAGGATGCCGGCCAGGCCTTCTCCGGCGACCAGTCCCGAGGCGGCGAGGATTCCCGGATCGCTGTCGCTTTTTTCGATCCCTTTTCGTCTATTTTCCACGATGGCTCGCACGCAGCCGCCGACATAAATGGAAGCCATGGAGGATAGTGGGAGATACACACCGATGGCGAACGCCAGTCCGGATGCGCCGCAAAGCATGCCGGCCAGGGCTACGCCGCCGCCGGTGAGGACGAGCCCCCAGGGCAATTGACCGGCGAGCACGCCTTCGATGATGGTCTTCATCAGAGTGGCTTGTGGCGCTGGAATTTCTTTTGTGCCGAAGGTGTAGGCGGTTCCCAGCAACAGGACCGTGCCGGCTACGGCCCAACAAGCAAAGGAAGCGCCGATGACTTGTCCGAACTGCTGGCGCGCGGGCGTGGCGCCCACGAGGTAGCCGGTTTTCAAGTCCTGTGAGATGTCTCCCGCTTTGGATGCGGCGATTGCGACGATGGTGCCGACCGTCAGCACGGCAGCGCGCGCGGAAGGATCGGTCCAGTTCGCCAGTGCGAAGATCGAAGCCGTACCGAGCAGGGTGATGAGCGCGATCCCCGAGGTGGGCTGCGAAGTGACGCCGACGATGCCGACGATGCGCGCTGCCACGGTGACAAACAGAATCCCGAATACGCCGACGCCTGCCGCGCAGATGATCCGCGGCAGAAGTCCCATCCCGCCGGCGAAAATACCGGGCACGAGCGCGCTCAGGGTGACAACACAAACAATGGTGCCGACGACGAAGCTGCCCGGCAGGTCCTTGTCTGTAAGAGGAACGGCGGCTGAGGTCGCGACGTTTGTTTTCCGGCGCATGCCGCGCGCCACGGCGGAAAAAGCGCCCACCATTGTGGGCAATCCCCGGATTACCGTAAGGATGCCCGCGGTAGCGACCGCTCCTGCGCCGATGTACCGCACGTAGCGCGCCCAGATGTCATTCGTTGTCATGGCGGAAATGAGTTTTTCGCTTTCAGGGAAGAGCGGAGCGCTCAGACCATTGCCGATCCAGGCGATCAAAGGAATGAGTACGAGCGAAGAAACCAGCGAGCCCGCGACGATCACAGCCGATTGCCGGTATCCCAGGATGAAACCGACGCCGAGCAGCGCAGGGGCAAGCTCGACCGCCAATTCCGCCTTGGGCAGAACCGGCAACAGCGCGGATACCGAATTAGGCAGCAGGAATGCCAGCGAAATGAGCAGCTTGATAGCGGCGCCGACTGCCATGCCGAGGAAAATCCAGGCGCTGCCGCTCGCGCCGGCGGTTGTGGCGCGTAGAACCACAGCACAGGCGGTTCCCTCCGGATAAGGAAGTTCAGCGTGGGATTCGACGATGAGGAGCCGGCGCAACGGGATCATGGCCGCCAGACCCAACATCCCGCCGCAGAAGCAGAGCGCCACCACCTGAAAATAGGGGGGTATTATCCCCCAAAGAAAAAGGGCCGGGATCGTGAAAATCGAACCGGTCGCCAGCGCCGTCGAAGCGGAACCGATGGTCTGCGACAAGTTGGCTTCGAGAATCGTGCCTTTGGCCCTGAAGAGCTTGAACACCGCCACGGTCATGACGGCTGCCGGGATTGAGGCCGAGACGGTCATGCCGACGCGCAACCCGAGGTAGGCGTTGGCGGCGCCGAACACGATGCCCAGCACGACGCCGGCCACGACGGCTTTCAGAGTGAATTCCGCAATCGGTTCAGGATTTAGGGACGCCATCCGCAATGCTCCTTTGATCTGGATAAATGAGCCCGGCGCGGCCGAACGCCGCAATTAGATCTTGAAAAGCAAACCACAGAGGCACAGAGATCACAGAGAGATGGAACAGCGTTTCTCCGTGATCTCTGTGTCTCTGTGGTTCAAAAATATCCCTGTTTCAGAGGGTGTCTTCGATTTTCCGGGCATTCTTGGTTTCGTACGCAAATCATCCGGGCTAATTGGCAATGATATTGATGAGTTTGCGTGGGACCACAATGACTTTCCGGATCGTGATTCCCTCGGTGTGCTTCTTCACCTTCGGATCGGACAAGGCCACCTGCTCAAGTTCTTCCTGAGTGGCGGAGATGGACACGACGACACGGCTGCGCAATCGGCCGTTGATCTGGATCGGCAGTTCTACGGTATCCTCGCGCGTGTATCTTTCGTCGAACGCGGGCCAGGGCTCATAGGCGAGCGTGCCGGAGTGTCCCAGCGCCTGCCAGAGCTCTTCGGCAAGGTGGGGGGCCAGCGGCGCGATCAGCAGCACAAAACTCTCCATGCAGGACCTGGATCGTGCCTCCTGGCCGGTGAAAAAGTTGACAAACTCCATCAGCCGGCTGATCGCGGTGTTGAATCTCAGCCCGATCATGTCCTCCGTCACTGCCTGGATGGTGCGGTGGAGGATGCGGAGTTGTTCTGTCGTCGGATCCGCGCCGGGTTCATTGCCGGCGCGTACCTTGGGATTCAGCCTCATCTCTTCGCTGATTTCGTCGATGATCATGCGCCAGGCGCGATTGAGAAAACGGCTGATCCCTTCGACCCCTTGCATGCTCCAGGGCTTGGTGGTTTCGAGCGGGCCCATGAACATCTCATACAGGCGCGTTGTGTCGGCTCCATACTGCTCGAGCGGCACATCGACCGGGATGACATTGCCCCGCGCCTTGGACATCTTCTCGACCTCACCCGCCAGCTCTTCGCCGGTGTCGGCATGGACCGCCTTGCCCTCGCCGAACCGGATCTGAGTGTAGGGAACGATCCTCCCTTCCCTGGTGCGGTAGGTGATCGAAAGGATCATGCCCTGATTGATCAGGCGCAGGAACGGCTCGAGCGCGGAAACGTGGCCGCGATCATAAAGGACCTTATGCCAGAACCTGGCGTAGAGCAGGTGCAGAACCGCGTGTTCGGCGCCGCCCACATACAGGTCGACCGGCATCCAGTATCGTTCCTTTTCCGGGGCCCAGGCGGCCCGGTCGTTTTTCGGATCGCAGAAGCGCAGATAGTACCAGCAGGAGCCGGCCCACTGCGGCATGGTGTTGGTTTCGCGGTGGAACGATTGCCCGTTCTCGCAAACATGAATCCAGTCCATGGCCTTCTCCAGCGGCCCTCCAGGGCGCCCGGTGGGTTTGAAATCCTCGAGTTCGGGCAGGAGTACGGGAAGCTGATCCTGAGAAACGGCCCGGATCAGCCCTGTTGGCTCTCCCTTGGCGTCGATCTCGTGCAGGATCGGGATCGGTTCGCCCCAATATCTCTGCCGGCTGAAGAGCCAGTTGCGCAGTTTATATTTTACGGCGGCACAGCCGATGCCCGCACCCGCCAGCCACGCGGTGATCGCCTTTTTGGCATCCGCGGTCGGCAATCCGTCGAGCGAAATCTCCGCGGCGGCAGATTGCATGCCACGGCCGTCGTCGACAAACGCGGCCGGCAGCTCTGCGATGCGCTGCGCATATTCCGACGAGGAAGCCTTCATTGAAGCCAGCCAGCTTTCCGGCGGCATAACGACCGCGCGGATCTCGAGATTGAATCTCTTGGCGAATTCGAAATCGCGCTCGTCATGGCCCGGCACACCCATGATGGCGCCCGTCCCGTAACTGATCAGGACGTAGTCGGCTATCCAGACGGGAATCTGCCGGCCGGTCGCGGGATTGATTGCGTGGCCGCCGGTCCAGGCGCCGCTCTTGTCTCCGCGCCCGGCGATTCGGTCCTCTTCGCTCATGACGGCGACGCGCCGGCGGTAATCCTCGACATCACTGCGGCATGCGGGTGTGGTCAGCGCATCGACAAGCGGATGCTCAGGTGCAAGCACCATATAGGTCGCGCCGAAGAGGGTGTCGGGCCGCGTGGTGTAGACGCGGATCGTCGCCGCATCCGCCGTTTCCGGGAAGCCGGATACGGCCCGGGCGGCGCGCCAGGCAGGATAAGCGTCCGGGCCGCCGGCAAAGAAGTCCACTTCCGTCCCCTCGCTGCGTCCCACCCAGTTGCGCTGCATTTCTTTGATCGGTTCAGGCCAGTCAAGCAGGTCAAGGTCCTCGACCAGGCGGTCGGCGTAAGCGGTGATGCGCAGCATCCACTGCCTCAGCGGGATGCGCTGGACGGGATAGTCGCCGCGTTCAGAACGGCCGTTGATGACTTCTTCGTCTGCCAGGACCGTGCCCAGGTCCGGGCACCAGTTCACCAGGGATTCCGCCTGGTAGGCAAGCCGGAACGAATCGCGGTATTTCCTGACGGCTGCTTCGCCCCGGCTCTGAATTTCGTCAGGGATCGGCAGTTCGTCAATCGGACGCCCTTTCCCGCGCCGCCTGCCGCCGTCCGGACCGGCCCACTCCGCATCGGCATCGAACCAGGTCGAGAACAGGACAAGAAAGATCCATTGGGTCCAACGCATATAATCCGGATCGGTAGTCGCGAACTCACGGTCCCAGTCATAGCTGTACCCCAGGCGCTTGATCTGGCGCCGGATGTTGGCGACGTTGCGCTCGGTCGTCACCTGTGGGTGCGTCCCGGTCTGAATGGCGTACTGTTCGGCGGGCAATCCGAAGGCGTCGTAGCCCATTGGATGAAGCACGTTGTATCCGCGCATGCGCTGGAACCGGCAATACATGTCGGTGGCGGAATATCCCTCCGGATGGCCGACGTGGAGGCCTTCGCCGGACGGATAAGGAAACATGTCAAGAACGTAGAGCTTCTTTCCGCCATCTTCCACGGCGCGGAACGTTCTGTTCCGTTCCCAGTATTCCTGCCATTTGGGCTCGATCTTCTGCGGACTGTAGACGGGCATCCCTCATTCTCCTGCTGGCGCGGAACTGCATCCGGGCAAATCCATGCACTAAAGAGGATATCGATCTTTGGGGCAATTTGTCAAAGACAGTAGACAGGAAACCGTGATTCAGACAGTGGAGTATAGTCTGGCCAACAGAGCCGCGCGCGTCAGCAAGCGGATATGTGAAAGTCAAACAGTTCGGGTCCAAAACGGGCCAAAAGCATTCAAAATATCCGCTTGCTGACGCGCGCGGCTCTGTGGGCTCAGGATTCATCATGCGTGCACAGCCCACTGCCTGAATCGCGGGACAGGAGACAGTAGATAGGAGACAAAGTAGATTTTCTCCTGCCCACTGCTTTTGATTCGGCTATTGCCTTTGAGGGCATTTCTGGGACAAGATCAGAAATCCGTAAACTGTTCCACGGCAGCTGGCGATGTTTTGACGGATCCCGAGAGGATTTCGGTTTGGACATGGCGGATGCGGACAGAAATTTGAGCGAATCCCCGGTTGGATCGAGCTGCCGGAGCGAGCAGACCGGTTCGTCCAATGCCTTGATTGTGGGATTGAACGCCCAAGGTTGCATCGACCTGTTCAATGGAGCCGCGGAAACCGCGACGGGCTATCGCATGGAAGAGGTCACAGGACGAAGCTGGTGCGAGAGTCTGATTCCGAGTGAAGACCGTCCACTGTTCCTGGCGAAATTCGCGGCGTTTGCCGCGGGCAGGCAAGCAGATTTGAGTGAGGTCGGAAGGATAGCCACCAGGTCCGGTCAGGCCCGGCTCATCCAGTGGCAGGTCAGCCCGATCAGGAAGGAAGGGAGGTTCCTCGGCACGATCTCCATTGGTTTTGAGGCCGCATCAGGCATGCCTGCCGAGATAGCCCTGCGGGAGTCGGAACAGCAGCTGCACAAGATTCTCAGCGCCGTCGAGCAAAGCCCGATCTCGGTGATTATCACCGATATAAACGGGCGCATCGAATATATAAATCCCAAGCTTACCGAGGTCAGTGGATTCTCATGGGCCGATCTGGCAGGGCAGACCACAAAGATGCTGGAGTCCGGCGAGATGCCACAGCAGGAATACCAGGCTCTCTGGGAGACAATCCGAAGCGGGCGGGAGTGGAAAGGAGAACTCCACACAAAGACAAAGAGCGGGGGACTGCTATGGCAGCACACGAACATTTCGCCCATCAGGAACAAACAGGGCGAGATCACCCACTTCGTTGCCGTCATGGAAGACGTCACTCTGCGCAAAGGCCTGGAACAACAGCTTCATCAGGCTCAAAAGATGGAGGCGGTTGGCACCCTGGCCGGCGGGATTGCCCACGATTTCAATAACCTGCTCACCGCAATCAACGGCTACAGCGACATGGTCCTTTCCAAGCTGGATAAGGCGGATCCGATGCGAGGGGAAATCGAGGAGATCAAAAAAGCCGGTGCGCGCGCAGCCGGCCTGACGCGCCAGTTGCTGGCTTTCGGCCGCAAGCAGGTCCTGTGTCCGAAAGTGCTTGACTTGAACAAGGTACTCTCCGGCATCAACGAGCTGATAACGGGCGTGATACGCAATCAAATCGAACTGGTCACCTGTTTTCAGCCCAACCTGGGCCGGGTAAGGGCCGATCCGGGGCAAATTGAGCAGGTCATCATCAATATCGTCATCAATGCGCGCGACGCCATGCCGCACGGCGGAAAGCTTGTGATTTTAACGGCGGATGTCAACATTGAACCGGATGACATGCTCAAACATCCCGGCATGGAGCCCGGACCTTACGTCTTGCTGGCGATGAGCGATACGGGCGCCGGAATGGATTCCGATACCCTGTCGCATGTTTTTGAGCCCTTTTTCACCACCAAGGATGTTGGTAAAGGTACCGGGCTCGGCCTGTCGACTGCCTACGGGATCATCAAACAGAGCGGAGGCCATATTTTCGCCTCCAGCCAGCCCGGAACCGGTTCCACCTTTGAGATCTTCCTCCCTCGAGAAGAGCCTGGCCCACAGATGAGGATTCCGGGTGTGTAATGCCGTGAATGCCCACAAGATGACCGGAGAACTGGAACGACTCGGCAAAAATGGCACGGATTTCATCGTCCTTGGAGTGGACGCTCCGGGATTCGATCAACTGACGCTCAGACAAAAGCTCCTCGCCTATTATCTCTATCGTGCCGCAATCGCCGGCCACACAATTGCCGATCAGCAAAACCACCGGCACGCTCTTGAAATCCGCAACCTGCTCGAGGGCATCTACCTGCACTCGGCGGGAATGGACCCGGATACAAAGAACGCCGTGCATGACTATTTGAAATACATCTGGATCAACCACGGCCCTTACGATCATGATTCCCACGTCAAAACCGTCCCGAATTACCTGACATGGGAAATGCTGCAGCAGGCCGCGGGCTATGCCCGGCAGCACGGCGCACGATTTGAGCTCCGCGAGGGGGAAGACCTCCAATCGATGCTCGAGCGCCTGCGGCCGACCCTGTTCGATCCGGCCTTCGAGCAGATCATTACGAACCAGCACAAAGGGGATGACATCATCTCCACCAGTGCCGTCAATCTCTATGACCGGCGGCTTACTCAGAAGCACATCGACGCCTTGCCTGTGGAATGGCAGCAGCGCCTCAATGTGCGATTCGGTTTTGCAGACGGCAAAGCGGTGCCCGAAGTATACCGGATTGGCGGCCTCTATGGATCCGATCTGGAGACGATCACCCATTTCCTGAAGCTTGCTCTTCCCTTCGCGGAAAGCGATGAGCAGCGGCTCGGCCTGCAATACCTGATCGACTACTATCAGACCGGCGATGAAGCGAGATTCCGTGAATACTCGATTGCCTGGCTGCGGTCGGACACGACGATCGAATATCTGAACGGCTTTATTGAAAGCTACATGGACCCGCGGGGAGTCATCGGCCATTTCGAGGGCAATGTAAGCTTCATCTCCGAATCCTCGCTGATCAGCCGGCTGGCCGAAAACGCCCTGTACTTCGAGCGGCGGATGCCGTGGCCTGACAACTACAAGCTCGACAGGATCCACAAGCCGGTTGCCAGCGTGGTCAATGTCATTGTCGAAACCGGCGACAGCGGCCCGACCTCCCCTGCGGCATACAACCTGCCCAACTACAACGACCTGAGGCGGGATTACGGCAGCAAAAACATCATCCTGCTGAACATTGAGGAGGCCCGTTCCGAGAAAATCCGCGAGGCCATGATTCGCGAATTCTACCTGCCTGCATACCAGGATCGGGTGCGCAGGTTCGGCGACCGTGCGCGGCAGTGGGAAGTCTACATGCATGAAGTGATCGGCCACGGCTCCGGCAAGCCCGATCCGGCCCTGACCGTCGATCCTGCGGTTGCCATCGGCCGCGCATACTCTTCGTTGGAGGAATGCCGCGCCGATCTCGTTGCCCTGTACCATGCCTCGGATCCCAAACTCGCTGAAATCGGGGCCTTCCGCAGGGAGGATCAGGACGACATCGTGTTTGCCATGTACGTCACGTACCTTCAAGGTCAGATGAACCGCTATCGCATGTATGAAGACGACTTCGTGCGCGAAGCCCATCAGCGTGGGCACCAGCTGGCCATGGGTTTCCTGCTGGCAGGGGGAGAACAGGGCGGCAGGGATTATGGTGTGCGCGTCATCCGGCAGGACGGCAATTATTATGTGCAGATCACCGACGTGGCCGGCATGCGTCACGGGATCGGGGCGTTGCTCGGCCGGCTGCAGGTGATCAAGGCACAAGGGGACAGTGCGGCGGCCACCCATATTTTCGACCTGTTCGGCACACGGGTGAACACGGAATGGCGCAAAAACATCCGGGAGCGCGCGGCCAGACTCAACATCCCCAATAAATCGGCGGTTGTTTTCCCCCGCCTCGATCCGGTGATGGAGGGGAGCGAAATCAGAGATGTCCTGCTTTTTACCGACGAGGATCTTACGGCTCAGCAATTGCGCCTGTCGCGCCTGCGTTTTCACAAACGCATCCCGGAATAATGCCCGGCCCGCGCTCCATCCAGAAACTTGTTGGCCGCGGATTCAATGTGTGAGAAAAAGGAGAATATTCCGGGACCTTGATCGGCCGCTCAGCGACTCGGTTCCGGGGATATCGGAATCTCACTGATTGGAGGCTGCCATGATTTGCTCGCGAAAATTCCGTCGCGGCTGGTGGATATGCGCCGCGAGTATCACGTTTGCCGTGTTGGTGATGGCCCAGTCCCTGCCGACTCCGGAGCAGTTCTTCGGCCATCCGGTCGGCGCCGACAAGAAGCTCGTGCGCTGGGACAAACAGCTCACCTATTTCCAGACCATCGCCAAGGGATCGGACCGGGTGCTCTATCAGGAGCTCGGGAAGACAACTGAAAACAATCCTTTGGTGATGCTGGTAATCTCGTCGCCCGCCAACCTGAAAAATATCGAGCGCCTCAAGCAGATTAACCGGCGCCTTTTTGATCCCAGGACAATTGCAACGGCCAAGGAAGCTCAGGGCCTCGTTCAGGAAGGCCGGATTTTTGTTCTGATCACCTCGAGCATTCATGCCACGGAAATTGGCGCGAATCAGATGGCGCCGGAGGCGGTATACCGGCTGGCGACGGAGAGCACTCCCGAGGTGCGGACGATTCTGGACAACGTGGTGCTCCTGTATGTGCCAAGCCTGAATCCTGACGGCCAGATGATGGTAATCGACTGGTACAACAAAAATCTGGGCACTCCTTATGAAGGCTCGTCCATGCCTTGGCTATATCACAAGTATGTCGGGCACGATAACAACCGCGACGCCTACATGTTCACTCAGAAAGAGACCCAGCTGATCGGCAAAGTCCTATACCAGGACTGGTTCCCGGAGGTCTGGCTCGACCAGCATCAGATGGGGAACTCCGGCGCGCGGATTTTCACGATGCCGGCGATGGATCCGATCAATCCGAACGTCGATCCGCTCGTATACCGGAATACCGGATTGTTGGGTTATGCCCAGGCGGCCGCTCTCGAAAAGGCGGGGAAGGAAGGAATCATCAACGGCGATCAATACACCTACTATTGGGAAGGCGCCATGGCCTGGGCCGGATGGTGGCACAACATGCTCGGGATGCTGACGGAAGTCGCCTCGGTAAATCTCGCAACCCCGGTGGAGCAGGCGAAGGCCGTGCCCGGGCAGCCTCCGGCCGCGGATGAGACCGCCGGGCGCGGCGGCGGCCGCGGCGGCGGCAGGGGCGCGGGAGGGATCGCGGGCCCCCCGCGGGATACGCAGTTCCGGGTAAACTACATGCGCCCGTGGCTGGGCGGGCGCTGGACGCTGCGCGACATCGTCGAGTATAACGAAATCGCCACTTTCGGCCTGCTGGAAGCTGCCGCCAGCCTGCGTGTGCCACTGCTGGATGGGCTTTTTGTGGTAGGGAAGCGCCAGGTTGAAATGGGCAAAAAGGGCGACCCCTTCGCCATTGTCGTTCCCCGCGATCAATCGGATCGTCCGACCGTGGTAAAAATGCTGCAGACCCTTGCGCTTGGCGGGGTGGAAGTGCATCAGGCGCAGGCGGCATTTACGGCTGACAAGGTCAGCTATCCTGCCGGCAGCTATGTGATCCTGCTGGCGCAGCCGTTCCGGCCGTATGCGAAGGATATGCTGGAAGCTCAGGTCTATCCCAAGATATCCCCGGCGCCCGGCCAGCCGCCGCGCGCCCCGTACGATGTGGCGGGCTGGTCGTTGGGCATGCAGATGGGGGTCGAAACGTTTTTCGTAAAAGAGCCGTTTGAGGCCAGTTTGAAAAAGCTGGATGGGATTGAGTTGCCGCCCGGCCAGGTAACCGGCCAGGGTTCGGGTTTCCTGCTGAGCCATGAGCCGAACAACAGCCTAGTAGCCGTGAACCGCCTGCTCAAGGGCGGTTATCAGGTTCACTGGCTGACGGGCTTTGCAACCATCGGCGGCAGGAACTATCCCGCCGGCACGATCTTCGTGCAGGGAGGGAAAGACCTGGCTTCCGCAATGGCGGGGCTCACCAGGTCCCTGGGAATTGAGGCTGTGGCGACGGACGCTCTCACTGACATCCAAGGGGCCTTGCATATCCGCAGCCCGCGCACGGCGCTGTATCAGCCGTGGGGTGGCGGCAACATGGATGAGGGCTGGACCCGCTGGCTCCTCGAACAGAACGAATTCCCGTTTGCGACCGTGCATCCTGAGGATCTGCGCAACGGCAATCCGGGTGAGAAATTCGATGTAGTCATCTTCCCGGATATGGCAGCGCAGCAGATCCTGACGGGGGCCGCCGGACAGAACATTCCCGAACCGTACCGCGGCGGGATCGAGGAGTCCGGAGCCAAAGGGCTGCGTGCGTTCATCGAAGGCGGGGGGACGGTAATCACGATTGGCCGGAGCACTTCGCTCCTGATCGACAAATTTGGCGCCCCTTTCAAGGATGCACTGCAGGGCATCAGGCGCGAGGACTTTTTCTGCCCCGGTTCTGTATTGAGAGTTGCCGTCGATAACACGCATCCCATCGCATACGGAATGAAAGGAGTTGTGGATTCCTATTTCTCCAACTCCATGACCCTCGAAGCGGTTCCATCGGAGAGTCTCAAGGGGACTGTGATCGCGCGCTACCCGAGCGACAATCTGCTCAGGAGCGGCTGGCTGCAGGGAGAATCCTATCTGGCCAACAAAATAGCGATTGCCGAGGTAAAACTGGGAAAGGGGAAAATGGTACTGATGCCTCTCAAAGTCCAGCAGCGGGCCCAGCCGTATGCCACATTCAAACTGCTGTTCAATGCAATACTGACCTCCGCTGTGGGGCAGTGATCCCTGAATCGGGCGGATCGGTCCGATCGGTTCGATTTCGAGCATTTTGCGGCTCGGACCTGAGAAATTGGTGAATTCGCTTTTCGCAGTTTGACTTTTCAGCACTTATTGTGTGAAATAGGGGGCGTAGCGGTCAAGCCTTGCACATTCAGGTGCGTGAGAACACTTAAGATCATCCCGGCATGCCGATATCAACAGTGCCGTACGGATATCCTGCCGGACTCTTCGGAGGCTAGCATGAAGCATTCTTATTGGTCCCTGCTTCTCTTGGCTGTATTCCTCATCTGTTTCGTAACGGCCTGTTCGAGCGGACCCTCGCAGATGAATACTCTCGCTCAGAAAGCAAGAGCCGAAGCGGCCGAAGTCCAGGCGGATCAATTCGCCGCCGACCTTTGGAATTCAGCCGAAAAGGCCTGGCAGGACGGGAATGCCAGGCTCGAAGCCAAGAAAATGGGAGAAGCCGACAAGCTGTTCCTGAAGGCGAAGAGCGATTATATAAAAGCCCGCGATTCTGCCAGAAGCACACGTGACAACATCATCAAGCAAATCAATAGCATGCTCGTAACCGTCGGCATACAACTCAAGACTCGTCTGGTTGACAGTCCGGCCGCCCGGAACCTGTCGCCCGCACGCAAAAAGCAGTTTGACGCGGCTGTAAAAGATATCGAAGACAGCAGCGGCAAAATAACTGCGCAGGTGAATGGGGGCCAGATCCTGGAAGCTAAGGTGCTCGTAGACAAAACGGTGCGGGCCATATGGGAAATTGAGCAGGAATACTTGAAGAAATAGCCCAGGGCACGTCATATTGTTGCAACCGAAACCATGACAGCAGGCCGTGCGACCATGAAAGGCTCTGCCGTTCCGGTGAATTTCCACCGCAAGTGAGCAGCTGCACATGGCGGCTGATTTCGGGTTTGTATATTTAGAGTCCAGCTGACGTTTCAATGAATCGTGACTGTCGAGGAGGGACACAGAGATAACCATGAACCACTCATTTCGTGTTTTGATCGCGACCTGCATTCTGTTGGCGTTATCGACTTACGGCTGTGCCTCAAGGCCTGATGAGCAGCTCAAGGCGGCGGCTGAGGCAATGAACCAGGCGAGCGAACTGCGCGCGGAACTATATGTCCCCGGCGATTGGAACAGCGCCAAGGAGCTCTGGGATCAGGCACAGGAGCAATTGGCCAAGCAGCAGTATGCATCGGCAAAAGAAACGCTGATGCGCGCCCGGGCGAGGTTCGCCAAGGCAAAGGAAAGCGCCACCGCCGAGCGTGAATCGCTGCTCAAGCAGGTCACCAATATCCAGGAAAACATCACCGCCAACTACGATGCGTTCAAGTCCAACAAGCAGGCCGGTGCCAACAAGAAGGAATTTCAAACTGCATGCGCCGATATCGACAAGCGGATCGGCATTGTCAAAGACGCCGTCGACAAGGGTGATTTCATCACCGCGAAAACCGAGGCGCAGAATGCGCTGGTAGCGATCGACTACAACCTGAAAAGGCTGGGCGGCGGCGCCGGAAAGACCGGCAAATAAGGAAGCGCCCGGATTCCCCACGGCGCTCCTGGCAGAAAGCGTTACAGGACGGAGCCGTGCGCAGCCGCGCGCGGCTCCGTACCTGCCGGACCCTCCCAGCGCCGCGATCATTGGCCAACCGAACGATCCCGAGCCGCGGGCCGCATTTTTTGCGTGTGTTACCTCGGCGAGCGGAGTCCCACCGCAATCCAGCCTCCTCCACAAATCCATGATCTCCTCCCCATGAAGGGAGCAGGGATATCCCATCCGCCTGGCATGCCCGCGGTCCGAATTGCCGGCCGGAATCCAGGGGCGCAATTGGTAGTGAGAGTCACTCCCGAAGAAATCAAAACAAAAACGCCACGGATTTCACTGATTTGTAAGAAGATTCTCGATCGAGTACCGGGGCCGCCGGTCAGATACGATGGAGGCTGGAATGCCCTATGAGGAACTCTCAGGGAGCGATCATCGGCGCTGCAGGTTTTTTGAATCCGTGCAATCCGTGGAATCCGTGGCGTTTTTGTTTTTTAGCCCAGCTTGCTCTGAGAGCAGTGGCAGCCCGCTGAGGCCCACTTCCGATCACACTCGGAATCCAGGATCACCTTGACAATGGGGGGGGTATTCTCACAGACTCAGTCACTCAGGCATACTGCAGGCTGATCGGAAAGGAGATCTATGGCACACGTTCAATTCCTGGGTGCTGCCGGCACGGTGACCGGTTCCAAATACCTCATTGCCACCGGCAAAACCCGGTTATTGCTCGACTGCGGCATGTTTCAGGGTTCGAAGGAGTTGCGTTTGCGCAACTGGGACAAGCTTCCGGTCCAACCCTCCAGCCTCGATCACATGTTCCTCTCGCACGCGCATATCGACCATATCGGCATGGCGCCGGTTTATGTGCGTGACGGCTTCAAGGGACCGATCTGGGGCACGCCGGAAACGTTGGAACTTGCGGAGATCAATCTCGCCGATGCCGCCCACCTGCAGGAAGAAGACGCGCGCTTCGCCAACAAGAAGGGATTTACAAAACACAAACCGGCATTGCCGCTTTACACGGTCCAGGATGCCGCGCGCTGCGCGCCGCACCTGCGCCCCTTGCCGTACGAGACTCCTTGCCGGCTGCCGGACGGGACGAGTGTGCAGTTTCATGACGCGGGGCACGTTCTGGGTTCGGCCATGGTGGAAGTCCAGGTCATGAACAAGAAAGGCAAGCCTTTGACCCTGGTTTTTTCCGGAGACCTGGGCCGCTATCAGGCACTGATCGATAACGATCCATATGCGATGGAGCATGCCGATTACCTCCTGGTGGAATCGACCTATGGGAATCGTGTGCATCCCAAAGAAGATGCCTCCCACGAACTCGCGGATTTCATCAATGAAACGGCCAGGCGGGGCGGTTCGCTGGTGGTGCCAGCGTTTGCCATGGGCCGCACTCAGATTCTCCTCTACACGATTCGCGAGCTGAAATCCAAAGGCGCCATCCCCGACCTTCCGGTCTATGTGGACAGCCCGATGGCGATCTCTGTGACCGAGCTGTACTGCCGCCACATCGAAGACTTCGACGCGGAAGCGCGGGAGGTATTCCGAGCCACGCGCAAATGCCCGATCCTGTGTCCGAACCTTCAGTTCATCCGCACACGCCAGGAATCGAAAGAGCTCAACAACCTGCATTACCCGTGCATCATTATATCCGCCAGCGGCATGGCAACCGGCGGGCGCGTGCTTCACCACCTGAAGTACCGCCTGCCGGACCCGCGCAACACCGTGCTGTTTGTCGGTTTCCAGGCCAACGGCACCCGCGGCCAGATTCTCAAGGATGGCGCCCGGGAAATTAAAATTCACGGCGAGATGATCCCCGTGCGCGCCCGGATCCACATCATGGAAGCCTTCTCGCGGCATGCGGATTCAACCGAAATCATGCAGTGGCTGAGCGGTTTCAAGGCGCCTCCCAAACAGGTCTGCGTCATCCATGGCGAGCCGGAGTCAAGTGCGGCATTGGCGGAAGCCATCCGCAGGCTCGGCTGGAAGGTCAGGATTCCCGAATACCTCGACACGCTGGAGTTGGTATAATGAGCCTGTGAAAAACCTGTCGTTCGATTTTTCCGCACCGAATGCGGGCCCGATGGTTCTGGACGTGGAAACGCAGTATCTCAGCGATGAGGTTCCGGGCGGCTGGCGTGCCGTGGAGAAATTCCGCATAGCCCTGGTCGTCACCTGGGACCAGCCGAACGGCCTGCGCGTCTGGTACGAAGAAGACGTTGCGAAGCTCCTGCAGGAAACCGAAAAATTCGAACCGATCGTCACTTTCAACGGCGAAAATTTCGACTTCAAGGTTTTGAGCGCCTACGGCCCGGTCGACAAGCTATACGGGAAAAGCCTGGACATGCTCGCAAAGCTGAGCAAGCAGCTGGGCTTTCGGGTGAAACTGCAGTCACTTGCCCAGGCGACCCTGGGCCGGGGCAAGAGCGGTTCAGGCACCGAGTGCGTCACCTGGTGGCGTTCGGGGGATCCGGCCCTGCGGCAGAAAGCCGTGGAATACTGCAAAATGGATGTCGAACTGACCAGGGACATCTATCAGTTTGCCAAACAGAACTGCTATCTTCTGGTCGAGGATATCCGGCAGAACGTGCGTCGCCGGATCGACATCTCCTGGTAATCAGACGAGCGATTATGGCGCCTTTCCGTTTCATTCACACCTCCGACATTCACCTGGACACCAGCTTTGCCGGTTCGGGGCTCCCCTCGAGGCTCGGGGATCGAAAGCGCGAAGCGATCCGCGGCACCCTGAAGCGCATCCTGGAAGACGCCCGCCGTGAAACCATCGATCTCGTGATGATCGCGGGCGACCTGTTCGAGATCGACCGGGTTACTCCCGATACGATCGAGTTCCTCAAACAACAGTTTGAGAATGCAGCGCCGATCCCGATCTTCATAGCTCCGGGAAACCACGATCCCTATCTGACGCAATCCCCCTACGCGCTGGAATCCTGGCCCGCAAACGTCCACATTTTCAGCGAAGAGGAATTCCGCTCCGTGGAATTGCCGGGCAAGGATGTCCGGGTTACCGGATTCGCATTCACCCGAACCCGTGTGCCGGAGCCTGTTTTCAAAAATCTCCCGGTTTTGCCGGCGGATTGCCGCAATTTTGTCCTTGTCCATGGATCGGACAGCAGCGGCGTGCCGCCCGGAAAATCGGCCCACGGCCCGTTCGTGGTCGGTGATATTGCCGGCAAGAACATCAGCTACTGTGCCCTTGGGCACTACCACCAGCAGCGGCGCCTGCCCAACCCGATCGACGGGACCCAGATCTGGTACAGCGGCATACCCGAAGGACGGGCTTGGGATGAACAGGGAATCTGCGGCTATCTCCTCGGAGAAATCGGGGAAGACAACGCAATTGCAGTCCGGTCCTGTCCGACATCCCAGTATTCCTTTGTATCCATTGCCCTCAACTGCGATGGATTCGCAAGCCGGGAGCAGATTGTTGACGGCATCCTCAAACTGCGCGGATCGGCTTTTGACGAAAAATCCATCTTGCGGGTGCGCCTGGAGGGCTCTCCGGATCCCAAGCTGGACCTGAGCAAGTCGGAGATCGAAGAACGCCTGGCCGATGCCGCCGTTTTCATAGCCTGGGACGACAGAACTTTACCGGCGCTTGATTTCGAAGAAATGGCCCGGGAACGCACCTTGTGCGGCTCTTTTGTCCGTGCCATGAACCACCGGATCGGAACCGCGCGCGCGGAAGATCGCGCCATGTTGGAGCGCGCGCGCCTCTACGGAGCACAGGCGCTTTTGGGCAGGGAGGTACGTATCCTTTGAATCTATTGCGCAGCCACATCCTCGGTTTCGGCAAGCTGTCCGGCGAGAAGATCGTCTTCGATAGCGGCCTGAACGTCCTGTGGGCTCCCAATGAAGCCGGGAAATCAACCCTGCAGCGTTTTCTTGTGGGCATGCTTTACGGCCCGATCCGCACCGATATCAAGGCCCAGCGACGGTTCGACGCCTGGACCGAACTGTACCGGCCATGGCGCGGAGCGGATTACGGCGGAATTCTATGGTGCTCTCTAGCCAATGGCCGCAAGCTGGAAATCCTCCGCACCTTTGACCGCGATAACAGCCGACTGGAGATCAAGGCCTCGACCGGGGAAGACATCACACGCCACTATGAAACCCGGCGCAACGGCGACGTGGTGTTTGCCGCCGCACACCTCGGGCTCGCCAAGGAACTGTATGAATCAGTGGCCGTGATCCGTGAAACTGAAACCACCGGGCTGGGGAATCCCGAGGCGTTGCGCGACCGCATCGCCAACCTTGCCCAATCAGGGGACGAGAAGCTCTCCTTCCATCTCAGTCTCGCCAAGATCGAGCAGGCCCTGGAATCAATCGGGTCCGACCGTGCGCCCACAAAACCCTACAAGCAGGCCCTCGATCGGCTGCAGGAACTGCAGGACGAGCGTCTGGCACTCGAAAACAGGCGCAGCGAATGTGCGGCCTGGATCCAGCAAAAGCAGGAACTCGGCAACGAAATCGAGCAACTGGAAGAGGATCTGCGGGCAGCAGGCCGCGGCGTGCTCGCCGCGCGGTGCAGGGAGACGCGGTTGCGGGTGCGTAATCTCGAAGAGATCGACAGGGAAATCCGCAACATGACCTCGGAAATGGAATCCCTGGGCGCCGATCCGGATTTCCCCGTGGGCCGGCTCGACGAGCTGAACCGTTTTGCCGCTGACTATGAAAATGCCGGGCGGCGCCTCAAGGAATTGCGGGCCAGGACAGCCGAAGCCATCGCCAGGCGCGTGCAGGCCGAGGCTGAAATCCACAAACTCTCGGCCTATGCCGGGCTGCACACCACCACCGAGCCCGAGAAGATCACCGAATGGTTTGTCAGCTACCTCAGCCTCTCGCGGCAGAAAGATGATGTGCAGCGGACCATGAACCGACTGGCCGAAGAGGCGGCCGGCTTTCGCAAAGACCTGGAATCGCTGGGTCCTGTCCTGCAGGATCCGGACGTCGATTGGGAACGCAAAGCCCGGCTGATCGCGGAGCAGGAGCGTTCTGCATCCGAGCAGAGCGCGGCGGCCGCCGAAAAAGTGGCCGGGCGCAGGTCTGAGCACGGCAGGCTCGCCGGCCGGGCAAGACGCTGGGGGGGCCTGACGGTGCTGGCTGCCCTGGGCGCGATCGCTTCCGCGACTGCCGCTGCGGGCTGGATTATGCCGGGATTTGTGGATTGGACAGCCACCGTCGCCCTGGTAGGACTCGGAGCCGTTCTGCTGAGTGTGACCCTCAGGTCGAGGAAAGCAGCCGGCGATGCGAAACGGCGGCTCGATGATCTTGAATCAGAGCTGAGGCGGCTGCGCGAGCAGGCAGACGCCGCCAAGAGCGAGCTGGTGGCGACGGCGGCCGATTCCGGATTTGCGGGCCTTGAAGAATTTCTTGCCGCGGCGAGAAATGCCGTGTTGAAGCGACAGCGGCTTGCGGATCTCGGCCGGCACATTCGCGAGGCGGAACAAGAGCGCAATCGCCTGCAGACGGAGGCGGAGGGCGTTTACGGTTGCCTCAAGGAATGTCTGGCTCAGGTAGGTTTGAGCTGCGCTCCAGGAAATCTCAGGGCTCAGGTGGACACATTGCGCACCCATATGCGCCGCTACGCCGAGCTTGAGGCAAGCCGGCGCGGCATCTCCCTGGAAATCGAGGCGCTGGAGTGCGACGGCCGGAGCGCGTCCCTGAATGTAGAGCAGCTCTCTGCGCGGATGCAGGAAGTCCTTGCGGAAGGCAAGGTCGATTCTCTGGAAGCATTCCGGCAGGGAGTGCAAAACTGCCGCCGGCTGCTCGAGATGCGCGCCAAAGTTGCGGCGCGGGTGCGCGAACTGGAGCGCCTGCGGGGCACCCTGATCCTCAGCCAGTGGCAGGATCGGCTTCGCGAGCTGGAGGGTGCATGCGGGCCGGAGATGGAAGGGGCGCGCGAAAACGCGCCGTCGCCTTCGTATCTTCCCTATCTGCCGACCGCGGAGGAGGCGGAAGTCGAGGACCGGCGGATTTCCGCGTCCCTGGCTGCCAAGCGCGAGGAGTACGCGCATTGCGTCGAAAGGGTCAGGCAGGCATTCCACAATCTGCGCGATCCGGCAGAAATAGAGGAAGATCTGGCCATCGCGGAAAGGGAGGTGCAGGAGCTGACGCTGAACCGCAATGCCTTGGCAAGGGCGCTGGAAGAAATCCAGGCTCTTGCCCGCGAGCAGCAGGAAGTCTGTGCGCCGCAACTGAACCGGACGGTGGAAGAGCGTTTTTTGCGCATCTGCCCGGAACGCTACGAGGAAGTAAGAATCGGTCCGGATTTCAAGATTCAGGTGCGCGAGAAAGCGACCGGAGAATTGCGCCCTGCCGAAAGCCTGAGCCGCGGGACCCAGGATCAGCTTTACTTCTCCGTTCGTTTCGGGATTCTGGAGCTGCTGGGGAATCCTCAGGAGCCGGCCCCTTGCCTGCTGGACGAGCCTTTTGTCGCCTATGACCGGGAGCGCATGGCGGCTGCATTCGCCCTCCTGAAACTGGAAGCAGCCACACGGCAACTATTCCTGTTCACCTGCCGCGATGAAGTGCGCACCCAGGCGCTCCTCCATGGCGCGCACCTGATCACCCTCAATCTGAGCTGATCCTACTGGTGACGGTCGATTTTTTGTTGCGTGTCGACGTGCAGCACAAGGAGCGCGGGCGTCTCGCCCGCAAGATACTCATAAACTTCAACAAAAATCGGTTCTCACCGCGCACCTGATGCAAGCCGCAGTCGAATATCGTGCGGTGCAGGCGGTTTTTGCGGGCGGCACGCCCAATGCCGCATAGTTTTCGACGAATGGCGCCCATGGCGCGTTTGGAGTGCGGCGACTAGTCGCCGCTTTCACAGCCTGGTGCTGCCCCACACCGGCAGCAAGCTGCCGGGATTGCCACGGTGCGCCTGTAGCCAGGCATGGGTCTTTCCTGAAAACGGGGGTGGATGCCGGACCTGGAAAGGTCGTTGAATCCATTATAGTAATAAACCACGCGGCGCGGACAAATCGATCTTGCGTTCGATTTTTGCCCCCTGAATTTTCATCCCGCGGTTGTCTCACGCACCAATCTGGAAGTCTCCGCTCGGCAAGGCAACTTCGACGGACTCCCGCCTGCGGCAAGCCTACAAACCAAAACCGGAGATACGACAAGAGGATCGTTGCTTAAACCCAAAAAACGGCCATCAAAACTTAACGTAAGTCTCATTCTACCGTGCAGAGTTGAGAGTATTTCCTGCAAATTCAATGGCTTCCTCAGGTCCGGCACGGCTCCCCAAAGCTTTGACCAATGAGAACTTCATTGGCCTATTATCCCTACGATCTGGAGCTGTCCGTCGATGCGGCTGAAAATCACGTGACATTTGATGCGACCGATCAGCGGCGCGGAGTAGAGCGTTGCGGATTCGGGCAACCAGGGCCACTTGCGAACTCTGTTGGATTCCTTAAAGAGCAATCCCTCGCCCAACTTCCTCCGCATATAGGCCGAGGCCGACCGCAGGTGGTCAGGCTCAAGAGCTCCCGATTTCTGCAATAGATTTCTCCATTCCTCAACACCCTTTGCCAGATCGTCGTTTGCCTTTCGGGGATCGCTCTTTAAGGCCTGGGCCGTCAACGAGCGCCTCACAAAGGAATCATCAGGCTCCAGCCCTTCGAAACCAAGCCAGTTCATCAAGGAATAGCTATCCAAAAACAAGCAATTAAATCTGCCGATCTCATTGATTGACAGGCCCGGAGGAGATTGTTCCCTCTTGGTGCGGATAGCTTCCTCCGTGGCGCGGATAAGCTGCTGCAGGAAAGGATCGAACCGCTCCGGGCCGCGGTTTATCTCAGACGCCGCCTTATAGAAGGGCTCCAGTTCCTTTGCCACCAACGACCATTCGCCCTCATCCATCGGATAACGGAGAGGGTCAGTGTCGTAGAAGTTGACCTCCGCTTGCTGATCTCTAAATGCCACGAGGGCCGGGGAGCGAAACTGCCCGCTATCACGCAATTTGATGAGAACCAGGGCATCGGGCGCGACGTCGACTGCCACGCGCTCTTTGGCGTCGACTTTGGAAAGATGCGCGGCACGATCCGGACGGACAATCGGCTGGCCCATAACCGAGATCTGAATCCGGTCAACCGCTTTCTTCATGTGCTCCAGATTTTTTCGAACCGCTTCCAGCGCCCGCTGAATGTAATCTTCCGGCCGAAGATTGACTGCGGCGGCAGATCCCTCAGCCGCGAGCACGATGTCGAGTTGCTGCGTTTCGTTGTCCTTGCGGATGATTCCTTCGCGAACCCACCGCTTAAGATTCCTCAGTTTGGCTTCGATCAAGTATGGGCCGGGATAATACGAAATGCGATATTGCCCCTTTGCAGTGGTCAGCGTGCCGCTCTGGAGGTTTCGTTCCAGATTACGGTAATTTACAGCAACTCCGGCAGGCGGTTTTCCGTTGATGTCCGTCACCGTTCCTTGCAGCCCGGCAGTCAACGTCCTTACCACTTGCGGAAAACAGCAGGGCCACAAATCCGCAGTCAGCAGGAGCGCCACCGAAATCATGCCTATGATCGCGGGTGCCCTCGAGCTTCGAAGAGATGGTTCGAGAATTTTTCCGAATGCGTGTCTGGTCATGGCAACCTCCCCGATTACCTTCTGAGAAGCACCCTTCTCCTTCCATTTGCCAATGCATGTGAAAAACAGCCGAAAATCGGCTCATGCGAAAGCCACGATAATTCCATTCGGTAAGGCCTCGCAATGACGCGTTGTCTCAAATCTTGGGACCTGTTCTCTCCTTTGATTTCCTTGAATGGCCGCGTGGTTTTTAGGCCAGGGGACTATCGCCGCAATCCAAAGGTTTCGGCTGCGCCCAGGTAATCCTGGGATGCTGCTGGCGGCCCTCCTTGCGCGACTGGCCATACCAGTTTATCATATTCCAAATCAACCGGTCTTCGTCGAGGTTAGGCTGTCTTGAAAAATTGCGAAAATGTAATCACTGGTCTGAGTAAACCGGTACTGCTGGCTGCCATGTTAATGATAATCCCTAACGTGCCCCTGAAGTCCCGTTCGAGGAAACAGCCCGTCGCACAGCCGGACCGCCGCTTGCGCGTAATCTGAAGCCGTGCATACGACGACCATTTGGGGCAAAATAGAAAGATGTTGCTTCCTGTAGATCATCATGTTCATCTCGAAAGAGGTCCGTACACGCTCGAATGGCTAGATGCGTTTGTAAACCGGGCAAGAGAATGCGGGGTCTCACGGCTTGGGATCGTGGAACACAGTACCCAGTTTCGATCACTCGATTGGCACATGGAACTCGAGATAGCTCCGGCTACAGATTCTACTGCGGTGGCGCAGCGTGAGTGGTTCGAACGCCATCGCAATCGGGAGTCCCTGGAGCAGTATATCGAATTCATTGTCCCGATATGGGAAACTGAGGAGCGCGGCCACCGGGGCGTGTAGTGGTCAAACCGGACATTTGCCGAGGACAAGCTCGTGGGGAAGGCATTGCCGATTGCCAGAGCCATACGCGCTTACTGGGACGAGATGGATCTTTCGGTCCGTTATGCAGCATTGAGAGGTTTAATCTGCCCTACACTTTTCTTGATGGCTTTTTCGGCATCCCAAAGATCCACCGCACGCTGAGCGTTGAGCCAGAACTCCGGCGTGTTGCAGAACAGCCGCGAGAGCCGAAGTGCCATCTCCGGGCTTACGGCGCGACGCTCCCGAAGTAATTCATTGATAGTCTGGCGTGAAACCCCTAGCGCCCTCGCGAGGCTCGATATGGTCAAGCCGTAATCCGGCAAGAAATCCTCCCGGAGCATTTCACCGGGATGGGTTGGCCGGATCTTCCTTTCTCGCGTGTTTTCGATGGTCATAAATTTGCCCTAATGATAATCCGTGAGTTCGACATCAAAAGCGTCGCCGTCCTCGAAACGGAAACAGATGCGCCACTGATCGTTCACTGAGATCGAAAACTGCCCTTTTCGATCTCCTGATAATTCGTGAAGCCGGTTACTCGGAGGCACCTTTAGATCTTGGAGCCCGGTTGCCAAGTCGATGTACTCGAGCTTCCGCAGTGCCCGCCTCATGATTTCCGGTGGAAATCTCCTCGACTTTCCGGTCTCGTACAAATCACGAGTGTATCCGTCGGCAAATGTCTTGATCACAAAGGAATTGTACTCTGTCACGTGACAGATGTCGATGCGACAATCAGCGAAGAAGCAAAAATCGGCATTCCGGCCGTATAGTGGGGTATCCGGACAAATCCCCCTGATGGCAGCAACGCAGCCATTGTCCACGTGGTCCTCGGCATCGAGCGGTAAATTGCGATTACTTGGTCAGCCAACCAGAAGACTGGCATTTTCCTCTCGGTTTTGAGGAATTGCCGGTTCAGTTCGATCCTCGTAGCTTGTGCAGATGGGCTTCGAGGAGCGCGAGACTGTTCCTGAAATTTGTTCTGACGTCCTTTTCAACGAAACCATCGTCCCATCTGGGAAACCAGAATATGCCGGCTGAAGCAAAATGCTGCAGAAAACAACTGAAGTGAAAAATCACCTGGGGATGAGTGTCAATCATTAAGGTTTGGCCGGTATATATCGTCCCCCATTTCCTTTACTTTATTTGTTTCTGGCAAAGGCTTTTTGGGTATAAGATCCTCCCAAATTCAAAAGGGCGAGCTTGATGCCCTGTGTCGAAACCGAGATCCAAAGGGGCAGCATTTTTTCTCATCCACACTACCGCCGCTCCGGCGGCCTCAAGGCGATCGCGAAGGCCCGAGGTTCTGGAGGAAAGCAAAACGCGGATGCTGAACCTGGCAGGACAGCGGAAATGCAAAGGCTGTGCGGGCAGGCTCGGGGCATGAGACAAGGCAGGTGTCGCGACATTAAAAGCCAGCAGAAGGAGCAGCGATCATGAAGCTATTAGCCAGACTGTTTAACAAGTTGCCCACTCCCACTGAAATCCGCATAAAGCTCAAGGAAATTAACCGCGAGCAAATAAAAGAACGGAGAAACCTGGACATCCGCGCGCAGACCAAACAACAGAAAGTACAGCAGGCTGTTGCGGCCAAGAAAGCGGGCAAGGAGGAGCTGGTCCGCGACCTATTCCGAGAGCTCCGGCAGGTGGACATCGACGACGGGTACGCCAACGCCAACCTCCGCCGCCTTTCCCTCACCGAAATCGCACTGAATTCCTTTTTGCGGAAGCTGGAACTGCTTGAGCGCAGGAGGGACCGCGAAGGCATGGAGAACCTGGTCGCGCGCTTCAATAAGAGCTCCCTTCAGAAGACTATCGACGCTGCTGATGTCGACGACGACACTTTCAGCCAGATGCTCGAAGATATTATGGGAGAGGAAGAGGTTTCTGCTACTCAAGCGAAGGTTGTAGAGGATGCCGGCTTCGCGGAATTCGACCGGACCATCGAAGAAATAGCTAATGCTGAGGCGGCGGCTGTTGGAAAAGAAAAGCCCGGACTCGCAGACCAGATCGAAAAAGCGGATGTCAAATTAGCACATGGCGTTGCGTCTCACGGCGAGAGGGTGGCCGGGGGCAGCAGCGCCGCCGGATACGTGGACAAGCCTCAAGCGGTCCATGCCCACATCGACGCGCCGCTCAAACCGGCTCTGTCGACCAGAGATACCTGTCCGGATTGCAATGGTGCGGGCGGCCATTACGTGAAATGCGTCTGTGACAATGGCACTGTGCGGACCACATGTGGCAGGTGCGGCGGGACCGGCTCTATCACATGCCCAAATTGCCATGGCCAATGCGGCCCCATGCCTTGCCCAATTTGCAACGGCGCAGGATGTCAGACATGCAATTATACCGGACAGCTGGTAAGGAACTGTCCTACGTGTGGGAACCGCAAAACCATCCCATGCCCTGACTGCGGAGGCAAGGGATATATTAGCAGCACATGTTCCCAGTGTGGCGGTAAAGGCCAGGTCTGGAAACCCTGCGACAAATGCGGCGGCCGAGGCCACAATGGGTCTTGAGACAACAGCTGATCTGTCAGAAATCGGTGACAGCCTGACACTGAATTCAAAGAAGATACCAACTGCTTGTCATTTATCGGAATCCCGGCAGCATTGAAGCGAATGACATCCCAAGACACGACGCCAGACATCTATCAATGCAACCGATGCTGGCAGTCCACATGGACAGCAAGACCACATTCCTGGCAGACCTTGCCCCGAGCGCCGCTCACCAGTTGAGCGTTGATAGGTCCCTTGCAGACGAAGCACCTCAAGCCCGGCCGAGTAATCCAGGTGAAGATGTGAGTGCACGGTTTTTCCGTGATGACCTCCCTGCGTTCGGATATATCCATGGTCCTGACTGCCTCCTGCAATACTGCTGGTAAGGCCCCGAATTCCCCATGTTTGAAAAACGCTCTCACCATACCTGAGTCATCGAGCTTGACCGCCGCACTTAGGACAGCGATGGAATCCCAACCAGGGAGCTGTTCAAGTTCGCCGCGGAAAACATAACGGAAAACCCAGTGAGCACCCGTTTTGTGGTGTCGGCGCCCTGATGCCTCGTATTCCATCAGCTGCGTATAAGGAGCAGGGCGAGTCGCCGCTCTCCAGAAAGGCCGCCCGCCAGAGGCGCCTAGGTAGGCTCCGGTTCCTGACTCCTTCTTTACCCTTTGAACATGTTGCGCGCGATAAAAAACACATTGGCCGGGCGCTCGGCCAGGCGCCGCATGAAGTAGGGATACCAGCGCGCCCCGTACGGAACGTAAATGCGCATGCGATAGCCATCCCGCACCAGCTGCTGCTGGAGGTCGCGGCGGATCCCGTAGAGCATCTGGAATTCGAACCGGTCCTTCGGTAGGTTGCGTTCGCGCACGAATTGCTTGGTTGCTTCGATGATCGCTTCGTCATGGGTGGCAATGCCGTGATAGAGACCGCTCTCGAGCAATATCTTCGTTAACCGGACGAAGTTGGCATCCGTGTCCCGCTTCTTCTTGAATGCCACAGTGCTTGGTTCCAGATACGCTCCTTTGCAGAGACGCATCCCTATGCCCTGTGCCAGGAGAGTGCGTACATCTTTTTCGCTGCGATAAAGATAGGCTTGTATGACGGTGCCGATGTGTCCGCACTCCTGGTGGGCCCGCGCCACGATGTCGAGTGTGCGCTGGGTGTAGCTGCTGTCCTCCATATCCACCCGGATGAAATTGTTGATCTCACCCGCGCGGCGAAGAATGGCCATGAGGTTCTGCTGACAGTAGTCGTCGCCGAGATCCAGCCCGAGTTGTGTCAGCTTTATCGAAACGTTACAGTCGATCTTTTCCGCGCAAATGCGGTCCAGCATGCCGATGATGGCTTCGGTGCTTTTCTGCGCATCCTCGCGCGACCGCGTATTCTCGCCGAGTAAGTCGAGGGTCGCCCGAATGCCCTGGGCATTCAGTTCGCGGGCGGCGCGGATCGCGTCCTCGATGGTTTCGCCGGCCACGAAGCGCCAGGCCGTCTTGCGGAAGATAGCGAAACGCAGCATGAAGTTTTTGAATGATTCACGGCGTGATAAAAAAAGCAGGAAAGCGCGCAATTTTGATCCTCCTATGATTATTTGCGGGCCAATATTATTCCAACCCGCCCCCGCGTGCATAGAACTAAAACTCCTGCCGGAGATGCTGGCGTCGCCCGCGCCAACAACCGAATCTTTAAAAACAAACCACAGAGGGCACGGAGACCACAGAGAACGCGAAATGGTGTTTCTCTGTGACCTCCGTGCTCTCCGGAGACTTCCCTGTTTGAGTGCCATCGTTTTTGAACCACAGAGACACAGAGAACACAGAGGTGGCAACACGCGCTTACGCCCGGGGGTCAACGCTTCGCGTTGCGCCATTCTCGTCCGGGGATTGGCATTCCTGTGTATCTCTGTGTTCTCTGTGCCTCTGTGGTTCATTATTATAAGTTTCTGATTTCAATGAATGACGACGAAGCCGTCGCAAGAGCTCTGTGGTGAAGATGAGCTCGGGCCTTGCCCGCCACACACACTGTCTGAATCGCCGTGGCTTGCCGGTTTTATTTTGCGATCCGGCGCATCCCTGATAACATCGAAAAAGCCTTGATTCCAAGCGAGGCTGGAGATGCTCATGAAAGGGAAGTATCCCGAATATCCGGCCGAACCCATTTCCGATATTCGTGAGATGTTTCTGCGCAGCACGCGGGAATTCGCCGCGAAAACGGCGTTGCAGTACAAGAAAGCGGACCGCTGGATCCCCATTTCCTATGAGGAACTCCGCAGGAATGTGGAACAGGTGGCTTGCGGCTTCGCTGATCTTGGGGTGGTTCCGGGCGAGAACAAGATCGCCATCTTCAGTGAAAACCGGCCGGAATGGGCGATGACCTATCTGGCCGCGGCGTGCATGGGTATCGTGTGCGTCCCCATTGACCGGGATCTGAGGGAGACGGAGGTTTACCACATCCTCTATCTTTCAGGCGCGCAGGTGGCGGTTGCCGACGGCAAGCACATCGAGATGCTGCAGGACATCCGCGCAAAGCTCCCGGATTTGGCGGTGCTGGTCAGCATGGATGGGCCCACGGATCAGGCCATCGGTTTTGAACTGCTGAAGACTCTGGGGCAAAAGCGCATGGAAGCCGGGCGAAACGATTTCGCGGCCGGACAGGTCACGCCTGACCATTTGATTTCCATTCTTTTTACCTCGGGGACCATGGGGAACTCGAAGGGTGTCATGCTCACGCACGGGAACCTGGCGTCCAACATCCGGGATGCGGCGCGCTATGTCAGGTTGGACGGCAACGACCGGCTTCTTTCGGTGTTGCCGCTTCACCACTGCTATGAGTGCACGCATGGCTTTCTCCTGCCCCTGTATGCCGGGGCACTCATTTCCTATGCGGAAAACCTGCGCCGCATCGTCGAGAACATAGCGGAGACCAGGGCGACGGGGGTTCTGGGAGTTCCCCTGCTGTGGCATACGCTTTACAAGAAGATCGAAGCGGGCATGGCCGAAAAGGGGATGTGGAAGGTGCACGCCGCCAAGACACTCGCCGCCGTCAGCCAACGGACCCTGGGACTGAACCTTCGCAGCCGGCTGTTCGCCGGAGTTCACAGGAAGTTCGGTGGCGCACTGCGCATCCTGATTTCCGGCGGGGCCGCCGTGGAACCCGCGATCGCGCGCGGATTTCGCGAATTGGGCATCAGCTTCCTTCAAGGTTACGGTCTTACCGAATCAGCGCCGCTTATCTCCGTCAATCGCGATCGTGCTTTCAAGGATGCTGCCGCGGGATTGCCCATGCCGAGTGTGGAAATCAGGATCGCCGAGGACGGGGAAATCCTGGCGCGCGGACCCAACATTATGAAAGGCTATTATAACAATCCGGAGGCGACGAGCGAGGTCCTGTCCGACGGCTGGCTCCACACCGGGGATCTCGGCTATTTCGATGAGGACGGATTCCTTTTCGTGCAGGGGCGCAAGAAAAGTGTGATCGTAACTCCCGGAGGGAAAAAGATCTACCCCGAGGAGGTGGAAGCTGAGATTCTCAAGTCGCCGTTTATTCTCGAGTGCCTGGTATGGGGGACCGAAAGCGATGATCCCAACCGTCACGTCGAGGTCGAGGCGATCATCGTGCCGAATACGGAGCACTTCATCAGCGCGGGGCTCGAGTGCAAGAAGAGCGTGGACGCAGAGGCGGTCGAGGCCATCCTGCGCCGGGAAGTCAAGGAGCGCTGCCTGAATCTCGCGCCCTTTAAACGGGTCACCAAATTGATGATTCGTTTCGAGGAATTTGAAAAAACCACGACGCGCAAAATCAAGCGCTACCTGTATACGGGCAAGGCGGCGCGCGTCAATGCCGCTGTTTAACCCGCATTTCTCACCAGGTTTCGTAGCGAGGCGGCGCAGACGGGCATGGCTACAAGGCGCGCGACGGGAGGTCTCCGCAGGCGTACTTGACAGTGCGTCAAGGAGACCGACCGAGCGCGACGCAGTAGACATGCCCGGATCCGCCGCCGCAGTAGAAACCTGGTGAGAAATGCGGGTTTAGCCGTGCCGCCGCGCATCGGCGCGGATGCCGCGGTCGGGAAGGCAGGATTCATGAATCAGAAAGTAGCCTTGATCACCGGCGCGGCACGCGGCATCGGGCGTGCCGTGGCGATTGCCCTGGCTGACCGCGGTTGGGCCGTGGTCGCATCCTACCGGAACAGCGCGACGCTCGCCGGATCCCTCGAGGCCGAACTCAGGAGCAGGGGAAAGGCCATCACGGTGGTGCAGGCGGATGCCTCCGATCCTGCGGCGGCCCGGGAACTGGCGGCGCGCGCCGAGTCGGAGTATGGCCGGCTTGACGCTCTGATCAACTGCGCGGGCTCGTATCATCGCGTTGCCATTCTCGACGAGAGCGACGGCGGCTGGCGTGCCATGTTCGACGACAACCTCCATACCGTGTTTTACCTGAGCCGCGCCGCCGCACGCGGCATGATCGAGCGCAAGTGGGGGCGCATTGTGAACTTCAGCATCGCCAAGGCGGACCAGCTGGTCGGACAGCCCTTCATCACTGCCCATTACATCGCCAAGGTGGGCGTCCTGATCCTGACGCGATCGCTGGCGAAAATCCTGGCCCCTCACGGGATCACCGTAAACTCGATCTCGCCCGGTTTCATTGAAACCGACACCTCGCCGCAGCAGGAATTCGCGCAGCTGATCAAAGACATTCCCGCAGGCTACGCCGGCACACCGCAGGATGCGGTCGCCGCGGTTACCTACCTGCTGTCGGACGAAGCCCGGTACATCAACGGCTCCAACATCCACGTAAGCGGCGCCTGGGGCATATAGCTGGATCCTTGAACCACAGAGACACAGAGCTCTGTGGTTTGCTTTTCAAAATCCGGTTGCGGCCGCAGGCTCCCAGGCTTTCGGCGGTGAAAATCGGTTTCGCTACTGCGGGCGGATGAGGAGCGTTACCAGATCGGCGAACAGGGCGAAGGCGGTCTGCTCCACGGTCGGGTTGTTTTCGACGATGGCCAGCTCCTTCATCGTGTCGGTGTTGATGATCAGGATGTTGCTGAGCCCGCGGATCGCGGCCAGCGGATCGAAGATCTCGAGCTCCTCCGGGGCAACTTTGCCGATGATTTTGCCCCCGTTGCGGTAGGCTTTGGCGACCAGCCGGATGCGGCGGTCGCGCCGCACGGCGGCGCGCACCAGCCTGCCGGTGCTCTCCGAGATACCCTCTCTCTGGATGTCCTCGGGTTTGGTCCTTCCGCCCATCAGAGCCTGCATCAGGATGGAAAGTTTCGCAGCGGTATCCCATCCCTCAATATCCAGGCTGGGATCGGCCTCGGCGATTCCTCGTTTCTGGACATAACTCAATGCGGCTTCGAACGAAGCTCCCTGCTCCATCTGGGTGAGGATATAGTTGGTCGTGCTGTTCAGGATGCCGCGAATCGAGCGGATGCGGGTTGAGGGCAGGGTTTGCCGCACCAGGTTGAAAACCGGTGCGCCATCCATCACCGTCCCCTCATAGAGGAAGCGGACGCCGCGCTGGCGCGCCAGGCGGGTCAGGGGGCGGTAATGCGTCGCTACCGGGCCCTTGTTGGCTGTGACCACATGGAGTCCGGCCTGCAACGCCTCACGGATATAGGTTGCGGCCGGTTCGCCGGTCAGGGTGAAGAGGCTGGTCTCAAAAAGGACGTCGGCTCCGCACTGGCGGATGAAATCGGTGTTGGACTCGCACGCCGGGCCGTTGTGGTAGCGTTCGAGGTCGAAATCACGCTTGCCCGCGCGCAATATCTTTTGCACCGGCAATCCCGCATGGTCGATCGCCATGCCGTGATTCTGGGTCGTGATCCCGGTGACCCGCCATTCCAGGCCGAACTCGCGGTCCAGCCAGCGGCGCCGGTTCTGCAGGAGATTCATGAAAGCGCGCCCCACTGAGCCAAAGCCCAGAAATGCAAGGTTGATCTGCCTTAGTTCCTGGCTCATAGGTCCCTCGCCTGCCTCTGAAAACAGATGCAATCGTTACGGGGCTAGCGGGCTGCGCGTTCAGCCGGCCGCCTTCTGTTCCTTGCTTTTCAAATCCGCGATAATCTCGCGCATCAGCTCGAGACCCTGCTGCAGATACTCCGGCTGCGGACCGTAACCGACGCGCAGGTAGTGGTCCATGCCGAAATGATCGCCCGGCACCACCAGGACGCTCTTCTCATGGAGCAGGCGCTCCACGATGACGACGGAATTCACCTCCAGGTCGTAGCGCACGTATGCGATGGCGCCCGCCTTCGGTTCGATCATGCGGAACAGCGCGCCATGGCTTTCCATCCAGGCCTGAAACATCGGGAAATTCTTGCGGCAGATGTTCCGGGTGCGCTCCCAGCAGCGGGCACGCCCATCGGGAGAAAGCGCGATCTGCGCCAGGCAGTCGCTGAGAGTCCCGGGCGCGATCGTGGTGTAATCATGATAGGACCACATTTTCGCAATCAGATCCTTGGGAGCCACGATCCAGCCGATGCGCAGCCCGGGAAGGCCGAAAGCTTTGGAGAGGCCATTGGTGATGATCACGCGATCGTAGGTGCCCCAGAAGGTGGCAGTCGTCCGGCCGCTGCGCTCCGATCCCTGATAGATCTCGTCGCTCAGGATCCAGGCGCCGCTGCGCGCCGCCAGGCGCACGATGGCGTTCATCTCGGCCTCGGTCAGGATGGCGCCGGTCGGGTTGTTGGGATTGCAGACGACAATCATGCGCGTGCGCGGCGACACGGCGGCCTCGAGTTCGGCAAGATCCGGCGCCCAGTGCAGCTCTTCGTGCAGGTGGACTTCCTTGACCGCCATCCCGAAACTGCGGATCAGCCCCCAGATCTGCTGGTAAATGGGGAGGATGATCACCACCTCGTCGCCGGGTTCCAGCATGGAGAATATGGAAACGAAGTTTGCCTCGCTGCCGCCGTTGGTGACCTCGACATGGTCCAGCGTCGCTCCGGGATAATAGGCCGCGATGGTGGCGCGCAATTCGTCGGTGCCGTTGCTCTGATTGTAGATCAGCGGCGTGTCCATGAGCCGCTCGAGAAATTCCGGATCCAGCACCAGTTCGCGCGCGCTCATCGGGTGGACGCTGCTCTCGGAGAGGTTGTAGCGCACCCGGTTTTCCCAGGTGGACTGCAGCCGCTCCATCTCGAATCTGTCCAATCTCATCAGCCGTATCTCCTGAATTAAAATGCTTGATCTTACATCATTCCCCGCCACAGACAGAAGCCTTTTGAAGTGCGGCCTGTGATGCGGCAGCTACAGAATCTTTAAAAGCGAACCACAGAGGACACAGAGACACAGAGAAAGCGAAAGAAAGAAACGGCCTTCTGCGGACCCGCAGGGCCCAGCGAAGCTGGGCCCGGATTGGCCCTGGCTCCGAGGGGAAGCGCAGCCAATGGCGTATCTTGTGAGCATGCGCGGATGCGCTCCCCCTCGGAGCCAGGGCCAATCCGGCCGCAGAAGGCCGTTTCTTTCTTTCGCTCACGGAGATTGGAAGCCCTGTTTCTCTGTGCTCTCTGTGTCTCTGTGGTTTGCTTTTAAAGATCGGTCAGGATCTCCGATTTTTTTCTTGATTCGAAGGTTGACTTTCACCTTTTCTTCACCTATTTTAGAGGTATGATTCTGGTGGGCACAAGCGGGTTTCAGCATCGCGATTGGGTGCGGGTTTTCTATCCTGCAACCCTCAATCCGGCGTTGTGGCTGCAGCATTACAGCCGCCAATTTGCCTGCTGCGAGCTCGGGTTCACCTATTACCGTATCCCAGAACAGGAATCAATTCAACAACTTATGATGGAATCCGGGTCGCTGCAGTTTGTCTTCCGGGTTCCGTTCCGGTTGCTGGAAGAGCGCCCGGACGCCGGTGATCTGGCCGAACGCTTCGTCGCGGCGCTCTGGCCCTTGCGGGAAAGCGGTCAACTGACGGGGGTGGTGGCGCAATTCGGGCCCGATTTCACGTTTATCCGCGACCATTTTCAGCGCCTGTGCCGTCTGCGCGGCCAGCTTGGCGGGCTTTCCCTGATTGCGGATTTCTGCTGCCCCGACTGGCTCACACCGCGTGCCGCGCGGCATCTTGCCGCCGAGCGCATCGCCCTTGCGTGTGTGGATGGCGGGGTCACGCTGCGGGAAAAGATGTTTTATTGCGCCACGGCGGCAACCGCCTATGTGCGGTTTCAGGGGCGGAACCAGTCGCGCTGGGTCCAGGGGGACGGATCGGCGCGGCACGATTACCTGTACAGCCGGGCCGAGCTGGCGGCGGCAGTGCCGGAAATCCGGCGTCTGGAGCAGGAGAGCGAACGCGTATTGGTTTTGATGAACAACCCCTGGCGCGGCCAGGCGGCCATCAACGCCCGGATGATGCAAGAACTTTTGGGAAGGAGTCAGGAGTCAGGAGTCAGGAGTCAGGAGGAAGCCATCGGAGGAGGTGCTCTGTGATCTCGGGTTTTTTCTCTGCGCCCTCTGCGCTGAGCTTTTACAAAACAAGCCAGGAGGCAGAAATCAGGAGCAGGCACTAACTTGGTAACAGAGTGCTTTTATCCTGACTCCTGACTCCTGGCTCCTGACTCCTGTTTTTGGAAAACAAGCCAGGAGGCAGAAATCAGGAGCAGCACCAACGTGGTAACGGGGTGCTTTTCTCCTGGCTTCTGGCTTCTGGCTCCTGGCTTCTGCTTTTTATGGAAATTATTCACATCGACATTGCCGCGTTTGCGGTTGCCGTGGAGCGCGTCGTGCACCCGGATTTGCGGCGGCGTCCCGTTGTGGTGGCGCCGGTCGGCCCGTCGCGCTCGGTGGTGACGGCCTTGTCTCCGGAGGCGCAGGAATGGGGCGTCCGGAAGGGAATGATTCTGGCGCGGGCGTTGCGGCTGTGCCGCGGCCTGGTCGTGTTGCCGCCGAACGAGCCGCTTTATGCGCGGGCGACGAATGCGCTGTGCCGGGTGCTGGAAAGCTTTTCACCGGTTCTGGAGCCGGCGGGTTACGGCCGGGCCTATCTGGATGTGACCGGGACGGACCGTCTGTTCGGCCCGCCGCGGGACACGGCCTGGCGCGCGCAGAAGGAAATCCGGCAGCGCCTGCAGCTCGATGCCGCGTTGGGAGTGGCCACGAACAAGATGGTCAGCAGGATTGCGGCGGTGGTGACCGAACCGGTGGGGCTGCAGGATGTGGCGCCGGGGGACGAAGCGGCTTTTCTGGCGCCGCTCCCCGCCCGGCTGCTTCCCGGCGTCGGCCCGAAGACGCAGGAGCAGCTGCGGGAGCTGAACATCCGTCTGATCCGGGAACTGGCCGCCATGAGCCTGAACCATCTCATGCTCGCTTTCGGCCGGTTCGGCTTTAAGCTGCATGAAGAAGCTCTCGGCATCGACAACACGCCGGTTTACCCGCCCTGCGCCGTCCCGGCAGTCGAAGAGGAAACCGTGCTGGCCCAGGACAGCAACGATTGGGAGCTGCTGAAGAATGCGCTCCAGCAACTATGTGAGCGCGCGGGGGAACGGCTGCGGCAGCAGAAGCAGCGCGCGGGCTGCCTGGAAGTGCGAGTCCGGTATTCGGACTACCGGGAAGCCGCGGGCAAAGCGCAACTGGTTCCGCCGCTGCAGCTGAGCTCGGGCCTGGGGACGCGTGCCGGCGGCCTCCTGGAGCGCATCCTGACGCGGCGCACGTGCGTGCGCAGCCTGCACCTGCGCCTCACTCAGCTGAGCAGCGGCCCCACCCAGCTCGATCTGTTCGCCGACCCGAAGCCGCTACGCCAGGCGCGTTTGGAATTGGCCCTGGATCAGCTCCGAAGCCGCTTCGGCAGTGAGGCGATAAAAGCAGGAGTCAGGAGTCAGGAGTCAGGAGTCAGGAGTCAGGAGTCAGGAGTCAGGAGTCAGGAGTCAGGAGTCAGGAGTCAGGAGTCAGGAGTCAGGAGTCAGGAGTCAGGAGTCAATCTAACATTTTACCATAAATATGTGAGATGAGGTTTGGGAGACAAGAAACGGAAAACGGCAGCCGGAGGAATCGCTCTGCGGCCTCAGTCTTTTCTCTGCGCCCTCTGCCCCGGCTTTTGCAAACCAAGCCAGGAGCCGGAAACCAGGAGCCGCACTACCTTAGGTAACGGAGTGTTTTTCTCCTGGCTCCTGACTCCTGACTCCTGACTCCTTTCTTATGTTTGCCCACTTACACGTGCATTCCAATTATTCGTTTTGCCGGGGGGCGAGCCGGATCGAGGCCCTCGTGGACGCGGCGCTTGCGCGCGGCATGCGCAGTCTGGCGATTACCGACACCAACGGCGTCTACGGACTGGTGTGGTTCCTGCAGTATGCTGCCGAGAAAGGCCTGCGCCCGATCGTCGGGGCCGAACTGCGCACGGAGACGGAGCGCGCGGTCGTGCTGGCGCGCAACCGCGAAGGGTATGCGACCCTATGCCGGCTGATTTCGCGCCGGCATCTGGAAACGGGATTCAACCTGAGGCAGGCGCTGCTGGCGGACCGGGAGCACGTCTTCGTCCTCACGGATCAGGTCGCTTTGCTGGACGCGCTTGCCGTGCAGAACGGCGCCTCGCAGCTTTATGCCGATCTGAATGATCCCGCCGTCGAGCCGGCGCTGCTCCGTTTTGCGCGCGCGCGCGGAGTTCCGGTGGTGGCGACCAACGATGTCCACTTTGTCGATCCGGACGGTTTTGCCCTGCACCGGCTGCTGCGCGCCATCGATCTGAATACCAGCCTGTCGCGCATTCCCGCGCAGGAGCTGGCGAGCGCCGGCCGCTGGCTTAAGCCGCCGGATGAGATGGCCCGCCGCTATCCGCATCTCCCGGAGGCGCTGGAAAACAGCCTGCGGATTGCCGAGGAATGTCGCGCGGATCTGGATATCGGTAAATTAGTCTTCCCGGAATTCGCGACGCCGGACGGGTCGAGCTCCTTCGAATATCTGCGTGAAGAGTGCTATCGCGGCGCCGAAGCGCGCTATGGCGAGCTGTCCGAATCGGTGGTGAAACGGCTGGAGCGCGAGCTGGCGATCATCCGCGACAAAGGATTCGCTCCGTATTTTCTGGTGGTGCGCGACATCGTGCAGCAGTCGGCCCGCACTTGCGGCCGGGGGTCGGCGGCGGCGAGCCTGGTTTCCTACTGCCTGGGGATCACGCATGTCGAGCCGATCACGCACAACCTGTTTTTCGAGCGCTTCCTGAACGAGGGGCGCACCGATCCCCCCGACATCGACGTCGATTTCCCCTGGGATGAGCGCGACGGCGTTCTCGAGTACGTCTTCCGGAAATACGGCGCGGAACGGACGGCGATGATCTCCAACCACGTCGGCTTCCGGTCGCGCGCGGCTGTGCGCGAAATCGCCAAGGTCTACGGATTGCCTGACGCGGAGATCAAGAGCGTCACCGAGCGCATGGGGTATTACTGGTCGGTGCGCCACCTGCCGGAGTTCGTGAAAAACGACCCGGTTTATAAGGACATGGAGCTGAAGGATCCGTGGCCGGAGATCATCGAGCTGGCGGTCAAGCTGGAAGGCTTCCCGCGCAACCTGTCGGTGCACTGCGGCGGGGTGGTGATCGTTCCGGACCGCATGGACCGGCACGTCCCGGTCGAGCGCGCGCCCAAGGGGGTTCAGATCATCCAGTGGGAAAAGGATCAGGCGGAGGACGCGGGGCTGGTGAAGATCGATCTGCTGGGGAACCGTTCGCTGGCGGTGATCCGCGACGCGCTGGCGGCGGTCCGGGAGAACTGCGGCGTGACGATCGAATACGGCACCTGGGACCCGACGACGGATGCGGCGACGCAAGAGCTGATGGCGCGCGGGGACACGGTAGGGGTGTTTTACGTCGAATCGCCGGCGATGCGGCAGCTGCAGCAAAAGGGCCGGGTCGGCGATTTCGACCACCTGGTGATCCACAGCTCGATCATCAGGCCGGCGGCCAACCAATACATCCGCGAATATGTGCGGCGGCTGCGCGGCGGCGCGTGGGAGCCGCTGCACCCGATCATGGATGAAGTCCTTGCCGAGACCTGCGGCATCATGGTGTACCAGGAGGATGTGTCGCGCATCGCCATGGCCATGGCGGGATTCGACGCAGTGGATGCCGACCTGCTGCGCAAAATCCTGTCCAAGAAGCGTGCCGGGAAAAAGCTCGAAGATTACAAGGAGAAGTTCTGCCAGGGCGCCGCCGCCCGCGGCGTCGCGCGCGAGGTGGCGGACCAGGTCTGGGAGATGATCCTGAGTTTTGCGGGCTATTCGTTCTGCAAACCGCATTCGGCGTCGTTTGCTCTGGTTTCCTACAAATCGGGATGGCTGCGGGCGCACTATCCGGCCGAGTTCATTGCGGCGGTGCTGAGCAATCAGGGGGGATATTACTCGCCGTTTGCGTACATTTCGGAAGCGCGCCGGATGGGCCTGAAGGTGTTGCTGCCGGATGTGAATGAGAGCCGGAAGGAGTACTGGGGGAAGGAGCGGACGCTGCGCGTCGGGCTGATGCAGGTGAAAGGATTGAAGGAAGCGGGCCTGGAAGCGCTTCTGGAAGCGCGCATGCGGCGGCGGTTTCAGTCGCTCGAAGACTTCCTCGCCCGGGTCGACATGGATCCTTCGGACGTAAAGATCCTGATCAAGGCGGGGGCCATGGACGGCATTGCGCAGGGAGCGACGCGGCCGGAGATGATCTGGAAGATGCTGGCGTGGCATGAGGCCCGGTCGGCACGGCGCGCGGTGGTGTTATCGCTGTTCAGCGATCTGGCGGCGGTGGAGGCTCCGCGCGTGCCGCAGTACGGCGCGCGCACGATCCTGGAGCACGAGCTGGAGACGCTGGATTTTCTCATCAGCCGGCATCCGCTCGAACTCTACCGGGAACCGTTGGCGCGCCTCAGGCACGTGCGCGGCGCGGACCTGCACAGGCATGTGGGCCGGCGCGTGACCACGGTCGGCTGGTGGGTGACCGGGAAGGTGGTGACGAGCAAGGACGACGAGCCAATGGAGTTCATCAGCTTCGAAGACACGACCGCGCTCTACGAGACGACGTTTTTCCCGCAGACCTACGCCCGCTTCTGCCACATGCTGAACCGCTCCCGCCCCTGCGTCCTCACCGGCAAGGTCGAGGAGGACTTCGGCGCCGTCACCCTGACGGTCGACTCCGTGCGGTTTTTAAACTGAACATTTCAGAGAATTCGTTGCCCGGCGCGCGCTGCGGAACAGTATAATGTCGTATTTTTGCGAAGGGAAAGAAGGGGCAGGGACCCTCTTTCGTGGTATTTTTCGTATTCAAAAGCACGGGAAGCGCTCATGTGCGGCATTGTGGGCTGGCTGTCATTCAAGGAGGGCAAGCCGGTAGATCCAACCATTCTCATCGGCATGCGCGATTCGATGGTGCACCGCGGGCCGGACGGCTGCGGATTGTGGCTGCCGCCCGGCGGGAAACTCGGGTTCGCATTCCGGCGCCTCGCAATTGTAGACCTGTCAGCGGAAGCCAACCAGCCGATGCATAACGAGGACGGCACCGTCCACATCGTCTTCAACGGGGAGATATACAACCATCTGTCGCTCCGGCGCCGGTTGGAAGAGAAGGGCCACCGGTTTCGCACCGATCACGCGGATACCGAGGCCATCATCCATGGGTATGAGGAATGGGGGGAAGAGGCATCGATTCCTCCATGAACGTCGCGCCGATGGCCAGGCATACCGACTTTCCGGTGCGCACTTTTACGGTCGGATTCTCCGACCATGAACATCTGAACGAGCTTGAATATGCGCGCACGATCGCCCGGCTCTTCCGGACGGACCACCACGAGGTGCTCATTGATGAAAGGACGATGCGCAGCTATCTTCCTTCTCTGATCTTCTCTCAGGATGAGCCGATTGCGGACTGGGTCTGCATCCCGCTCTATTTCGTCTCCAAACTGGCACGGGACAGCGGAACGATCGTCGTGCAAGTCGGCGAAGGCAGCGACGAGCAGTTTTGCGGCTATCGCAACTACATGCTCCATCTGCAAATGTATCGCTGGTTCTGGCGCGCTTTCTCCCGGCTTCCCAGTCCGGCCCGCCGCGCCGCCGCGCGTCGGGCCCACTGGCTTACCAAGATGCACGACCAGCACGATCCATATCTCGACATGATCTTTCGCACCGGCGCGGACCGTGAGGCGTTGCGGTGCGCTGCTTCGTGCGGCCCGCCGGCAATATGAAAACATTGCCCGCCGGCCGGGTCGAAATGGTTTGTGGGGATTTGGATAATCCGGATTCGCTGGAGGCCGCCCTGGAAGGCGTGGATGCGCTGGTCAATCTGGCCTCCTTGGGATTCGGCCATGCGGAGGGGATCATCGCCGCAGGCTCCCGGGGGTGTAATCGGATGTGGATGTGGGAGTTACTCCTGGAGTTATCAAAACAAAAACGCCAAGGTATTTAACTATTCGCGCCGTGGTGGCCGGCACCTGCTGCCATGCTCCTTAACTTGTGGTGCAGATGCTCGATTCCCATTAGAGATATGGCGAGGAAGAAGCTCAGAACAACAACCGCGATCAGGAGCATAACCAACGAGTAGCCCCCGCGAGTGACAACAGGCGATTGTCTGATCGTTACCAGGCTGGCGATGGTGGCGGTGAGGTATTCATCCAGCAGGCTGTTATAGCTTCGCGCGATTGCCTTGAGTTCTGAGGAGAGTGTGTCAATCAACTCTCTATACCCGGGGGGCAGCTGTTGGAGGGTCACATTGCTGGCCTTCGGAAGCACGGCCAATTGCTTTTGCAGTCGCGCCCTCTCGGCTTCCAGCGCTTGAGTCTCGGCCTGCAGCTTCGAGATGCGCGATACTACGGGGCCGACGTAATCACTCTTGATCAGCTTGTCCAAAGCGCTTGCATCGATGACAGGCATGCCGTCCTTGTTATTGAGCTGGCCGGCAAGCAGGGCGTTGGGTTTGCTGATAATCCCGAGCAATCGTTCCGCTTCACTGGCTTCCTGGGTTTTCTGTTTGATCTGAATGTCGAGGTCCCCGGCCCGGTACAGAATTCGCTGGAGCATGAAGTCCCGATTTTTCACCAGGTGGCCTTCATAAGTCAGGGCTTCCAAAGGCTGAAGTCTTGTGATCTGCCAGGTATGGAGGTCATTGGAGATTTTTCGGAAAGCAAATTGGTATTTGGCATCCGCGTACTCCAGCGATTCAGTAATCAGCGTACTTAGTTGGTTGTCCAACAACCGATAGGTGTGCTGAAAAAGTTCGGGGATATCCCAAAAGTCATAGCTTGATGCTATCTTGTCATAGGAAAAATCGGTGTCGCTGATGAACTTCAAAGCCGCTTCCTGTTCGTACTTTACCTGCCGCCGGTAGTTTTCTGTCAGGGCGTCAAACAAGCGGATAAGCTGCCCATTGGTCAGGCCTTCGATTTGAAAACCAACGTCGAATTCATTGGGATAGTATTCTTCCTTTTTCGTGCCGTCCTTGTCTGCCTTTTTCCATCGTGATTGGATGTCAGCTGGTATCACGGGAGTTATGAGTGTTTGAGCGGCGAGCTTTTTCAAATCCCCTTTTTCTTGCGGGACACCTGCATCGACCAGCGCTTTGGAAAGCAGGTCCGGGCTGCGAAAATCCTCGACGCTGAATTTCTTGCCAGAAGGATATTCAAATCGCTCCATCCCTCGGAAGGTCAGGCTCAGAGTCCCTTGAACGACAATCGGCGCAGAGAAGCGATAAAGCAAAATGGCGACGATCCCCAGGCCGAAAAACACCAGGAACCGCACGGCCAATCCGAGCCGGTGCGAGTATAGGAAACGAATTCCGTCCAACAATCCCGTTTCCCCATAGTCCTCGTCTTCAAAGGAATCGGCGACAACCGTTCTCCGGTTCTCGCCGGTCGTCTGTTCAGTCAAGGCTTTCCTCCAGTCAATCGATGAGAATCCTGTTGCGTCAACCTGCAAAGATATTTCCTGATCGTCTGTCCTGTCAATCTTTAACTGACGAGCAATCTATGGCGGGTTGACATCCTGCGAAGCTCTGAATAGGTCAATCCGGGTTTATCCGCGCAATCCGCGTCCAACAAAATACCCAATACATCCCCTTTCGATGCCGTCAGCCTTGTTTCGGCCCAAGACGTAAAACATACCTTTCAAAGGACCTACGGTCAAGTCAGGGCTGAATTTATCGGCCTGGCAACTTTGACAGATTGACCGTATAATTTGTTGCCGCTCAAGCAGTCAGGCAGCGCCGGCGCTTTGTTGAATTGAGAGGCTCCATGGAAATAGGCAGTAAGCGATTTGTGGTGACCGGAGGTAGCGGCTTTCTGGGGCAGCACGTGCTGAGTGCCTTGCGGCAGCGTGGTGCCAACCAGATTTTTGTCCCGCGGATTGAAGATTATGATTTGACCCGGGAAGAAGCCGTGGAGAGGCTCTATCGTGATGCACACTCGCAAGTTGTCGTGCACCTCGCGGCCCAAGTTGGCGGCATCGGGGCCAATCTCGCCAATCCCGGTCGCTTCGCCTACGCGAATCTCATTATGGGTGCGCTGCTTATGGAGCATGCCAGGCTGGCGGGTGTGGAAAAGTTTCTCGTGCTGGGAACCATCTGCGCCTACCCTAAGTTCAGCCCGGTCCCGTTCCGCGAAGAGAACCTCTGGAACGGTTATCCGGAGGAAACCAACGCGCCCTATGGTCTGGCGAAGAAGATGCTGCTGGTACAAGCGCAGGCCTACCGGCGGCAATACAATTTCAATGCAATCTATCTACTGCCGGTAAATCTTTATGGTCCGGGCGACCACTTTGACCTGGAAACGTCGCATGTGATTCCGGCGCTGATCCGGAAATGCCTGCAGGCAGTCGAGCATGGCGAACAGGAGATTGTCTGCTGGGGGGACGGATCCCCTACCCGAGAATTTCTCTATGTGGAAGATTGCGCGGAGGCCATAGCTCTAGCGATAGAGCGGTATGATGGCATGGAACCTGTGAACGTAGGTGCCGGGTTTGAAATCTCCATACGAGAACTGGCCGAACTCATCGCCGAGTTGACCGGATTCACCGGCAGGATAGTTTGGGACCTAACCAAGCCCAACGGCCAGCCCAGGCGCTGCCTGGACACCAGTCGCGCTGCCGAGTTGTTCGGTTTTCGTGCCAAAACCGATTTCCGCACGGGCCTGCGCCGTACCATCGCCTGGTATATGGAGAATTGTTCGCAGCGATCAATGCGCCCCCCGCATTGATATTCTTGAGGTGATACCTATGTCAAAAAGAGCTCTGATCACCGGCATCACCGGTCAGGATGGCTCCTACCTCGCTGAGCTGCTCTTGAGTAAGGGCTACGACGTCTGGGGCATAATCCGCCGCTCGTCATCCTTCAACACCGGCCGCATTGACGCAATCTATCAGGATCCGCATGTTCCTGACCAGAAATTGCACCTGGTCTACGGTGATCTCAACGATGCCTCCTCCTTGAACAAGACCCTGAAGATCGTGCGGCCCGACGAAATCTACAACCTTGGGGCGCAATCGCATGTCAAAGTGTCGTTCGATATTCCGGAATACACGGCTGAAATCACCGGAGTAGGCACAATCCGGCTGCTCGAGGCGATGCGCGAATTGGGGCTGGAATCACGTTTCTACCAGGCATCCTCCTCGGAGCTCTTTGGCAAAGCTGTGGAAACGCCGCAGTGTGAGACGACACCCTTTTACCCGCGTAGCCCCTACGGCGCCGCCAAGGCCTATGCTTTCTATATCACGCGCAATTATCGTGAAGCCTACGGCATGTTTGCCGTAAACGGGATTCTCTTTAATCATGAGTCGCCGCGTCGCGGCGAGACTTTTGTGACGCGCAAAATCACCCGGGCGGCAGGCCGAATCAAGCATGGGCTTCAAGACCGACTCTACCTGGGGAACCTGGATGCGATGCGCGACTGGGGTTATGCCGGGGATTATGTGGAGGCGATGTGGCGCATGCTGCAAGTTGATAGGCCGGATGATTATGTAGTGGCCACCGGCGAGAATCATTCGGTGCGCGAATTCTGCGAGCTCGCCTTCTCATGCGCTGGGATCCCGCTGATCTGGCAGGACAGGGGGTCGGCGGAGAAGGGAGTTGCTACCGACGGCCGTGTCCTCGTGGAGATCGATCCGCGCTACCATCGTCCGACCGAGGTCGATTCGCTGCTAGGCGACGCCGGCAAGGCGCGCACCCTACTGGATTGGAAGCCTGTAGTCAATTTCCCTGCCCTGGTCCACATGATGGTGGCCCGTGACCTCACCCTTGCCGCCGCCGAAGCCCGTGCTGCCGACAATGCCACAAACGAATAGCATGGCGTGAATACCCCACCGAGGTTTGTCTTGACAACGCCGGCGATTCGTTCCTAAGATAGGGCGTTCATTCCATGAACGTTATTGGCGTAAGGCTTGCCGATTCTGTCGCTCCCGTGGGAGTGAGAGGGACGGAGTTCGGCTGGTGGCGTCATGTCCCACGACCAATACACCCGTCGCATTTTCACTGAGATTGAGGCGGATAACCACGTTTCACAGCGATCCCTGTCGCGCGACTTGGGGATCGCTCTGGGCTTGACGAACCTGCTCGTCCGGCGCCTCGTTCACAAGGGCTGGGTGCGCATCATTCGGATCAAACCGAACCGCGTGCGGTATCTGCTGACACCCGCGGGCATTGCCGAGAAGGCCCGCATGTCACGAGTGGCACTGCAAAATTCCATGCGGTTCTACGCGGAGGTCCGCGATCGCATCCGCGAGCGTTTCGCGACGCTTTCCAGGGAGCTATCCGATGACGGCTGCGGATTCAATAACGGCCCGGCGGCAAAACGCATCATTTTCTACGGGGCTGGTGAAGTCGCAGAGGTCGCCTACATCTGCTTGCGTGACACAGATTTACAGCTCGTTGGGGTCGTCGACGGCAATCGGCGGGAGCGCTTCTTCGATATCCCTGTGTACGATCCTGCCCTGCTTCACGAGGCGGATGTCAACGGAAGCCCTTTCGGTCGACTGGTAGTGATGTCGTTCGGGGAGACCGACAAGATCCAGATGCAACTTCAAGCGATGGCCATCCCGCCTGACCGGGTGTTTTGGATCTAGGCGGATGGGTTGAATCGTAATTTGCTGCCGAGGGAGCTCGTTGTCAAAAGCGTAGAAGGAGTTGTTAAATCACCTCACAGGGTGATTAACTAATGCCAACATCCCAATTTCACCTCACACGCTATTCGGGGGGAACATCACATCCCGGCCATCATCGAGGAACGATATGTGACGGCGAGGTGCCGGCTTTCAATCTTCGCAAGCGTGTGCATGGGGCGCCTTATGCTTGATTCGATTGAGTTTTTGCCGGATAGAGATCGTTGCATGGTGATCGCAGAAGTTGCGCAGGCGCACGATGGCAGCCTGGGTTTGGCTCATGCGTTTATTGATGGGATAGCGAGTGCTGGTGCTCACGCCGTCAAATTTCAGACACACATCGCGCATGCGGAGAGTACGGCCTCCGAACCCTGGAGGGTCAGGTTTAGCCTGCAGGATTCGAGCCGGTACGACTACTGGAAACGAATGGAGTTTACTGAAGAACAATGGCTGGGCCTAAAGCAGCATGCTGAAGCTCGGGGATTAGTATTTTTGAGTTCTCCCTTCTCTCTGGAAGCGGTGGATCTTCTGACACGCGTTGGCATGCGCGCCTGGAAAGTCGCTTCTGGAGAGATTAGTAATCTGCCATTGCTGCAGCGAATAGCTCGAACGCGACTTCCTGTTCTTTTGTCAACTGGGATGAGCCCATTAATTGAAATTGACCAGGCCGTCGCGTTCTTCAAGAGTGAAAGCATACCGCTAATCGTTCTGCAAACCACTTCCGAATATCCGTGTCCTGCTGAGAGAGTTGGATTGAATCTCATCTTGTTTCTGAAAAACCGCTACAATTGTCCCGTGGGTCTGTCGGACCACTCAGGAAAGATCTATCCAGGACTTGCGGCGGCTACGATGGGGATCCGTGCGCTGGAAGTTCATGTGACTCTCTCCCGTGAAGCTTTCGGTCCAGACGTTGCTGCATCATTGACAACTCAGGAACTGCGGCAACTAACGGAGGGAATTCGTTATATCGAAACGATGCTGGCTAATCCCGTAGAGAAGGATATCATTGCCGAAGAATTGGCAGACATGAGAGTGCTGTTTTCAAAGAGCATCGTGGCGGCAGTCGATCTGCCTTCTGGAACTATCCTTGAAGAACGGCATCTGGCATTCAAGAAGCCGGGTACGGGTCTTCCCCCTTGCCATAGCGCAGGACTTCTGGGTCGTCGACTGCGCCGGTCTCTCGCAGCCGATGCCACAATAATGGAGAGCGATCTTGAGTGATTCTTATCGTAGGAGGATCTGTGTCGTGCTCGTGGATCGGGCAAATTATGGCCGGTTGAAGCCTGTTATGCACGAAATAAAGAACCATCCCCAATTGGATCTGCAGGTGGTGGTTGCCGGGACGATGGTGTTGAGACGCTTTGGTGAGCCCGTTTGCGGTCTCAAAGAGGACGGTTTTGCAGTGGATTCTGAGCTCTACATCGAACTGGAGGGTTCAAACCCAATCAGCATGGCCAAATCGGTGGGCTTCGGGATCGTTGAGTTTTGCAGTGATTTCCAGAAACTAAAGCCAGACATCGTGTTGTTGATCGGCGACCGCTACGAAGCCCTCTCGGCTGCCATTGCGGCGGCGTACATGAACCTATGCATTGTCCATATTCAAGGTGGCGAAGTTTCCGGGTCGATCGACGAGAGTGCCCGGCATGCCATCTCTAAATTTGCGCACTTCCATTTCCCAAGCACGCAACGTTCGGCGACCTACCTGATGAGGATGGGAGAACGACCAGAAACGATCCTGGGGATCGGCTGCCCTAGTGGCGATATTGCCAAAAAGCTGGATCGCCGGGTCCCGCAAAACCTATTGGATGGAAAGGGATCCGGCGCAGATATCAAGCTCGATGAACCCTTCTTGCTTGCAATCTACCATCCGACCACAACCAGCTACGGGACTGAGGCAGTCCAGATGAACGAAGTGCTCGGGGCACTGGAGCACATTAAAATGAAAACAATGCTGCTCTGGCCCAATATTGATGCTGGATCCGATGATATCAGCAAGACGATTCGCTTGTTTCGAGATCATCATCATACTTCCGATTGGCTTAAGATCATTATCAACCTGTCTCCTGAGGATTATCTCAAAGTGCTGGCGAATGCAGCTTGTGCCGTCGGAAATTCCAGTAGTTTTGTCCGCGATGCAGGTTTTCTGGGCACTCCCGTCGTACTGATCGGTGAACGTCAAGAAGGCCGAGAGCACGACGCGAATGTGATTCCGGTTCCAATCCGCAAAGAAAAGATTGCAACCGCGATCAGGGCGCAACTCGGGCACGGTTGCTATCCCGGCAGCACACTCTATGGTGATGGCCAAGTGGCTCCCCGTATTGCCCAAGCTCTGGCAAGCCTCAAACCCTACATACAAAAACGGCTCAACTTTGTCGACATCAAAGAGTCTCATTGAAACCCGCTGATCTATCCGTACTCGGAATCGTGCCGGCAAGGGGAGGATCCAAAGGAATCCCCCAGAAGAACATTGCCATGTTGTGCGGCAAGCCCTTGCTGGCTCACACTGCTGAAACCGCGCTGGCCGCAAAATTTCTTGCCCGCGTTGTACTTTCTACGGAAGACCCTGAAATCGCAGAAGTGGGGAGAAGGTGCGGTTTGGATGTGCCGTTCCTGCGCCCCCCAGCACTTGCGGGAGACGAGACACCGACAATTCCGGTTCTGCAGGATGTAGTGCGGCGGCTTGAGATGATCGGGCAACAATATGACGCGATTTTTGTGTTGCAGCCGACCAATCCGTTGCGGCTGCCTCGGGACATTGATGGGGCGATCGAACTCCTTGCGGAGAGCGGTGCAGATTCCGTAATTTCATTTGTAGATGTTGGGGAAAAGCATCCGGCTCGGATGAAAGTGATCGACAGCGCCGGTCGAGTATGGGATCCGCCTTTTGCAGAACGCCTTGAAGGTCAGCCTCGTCAACAACTGCCTAAACTATACTTGCGCGATGGCTCTGTCTACCTTACCAGGAGGACAATTCTCATGGAACAGAACTCGCTAAAGGGTCGAGACTGTCGAGCTTGGCTTATTCCCCAGACAAGAGCAGTCAACATCGATACTCCATTCGATCTTTTTCTTGCAGAGAGACTGATGGAGTATTTCCCCAGGATATGAACACCTAAATGCGCATCTTAATCGCCGAATCCGAGGGATTCAGCCAAAAAGCTCTCACGCTATTGAGGTCACGACATCATGTGATCGCCGGGAATTACGATCGACCGGATCTGCTCAAGACGCTCGAAGACGTTGAAGTTCTGTGGGTGCGTCTGCGATTCTTGATCGATCGCGAATTGCTGGAGTCTGCCCCCCGTCTGAAATTCCTCATCTCAAATGCGACGGGCCTTACTCATATCGACCTGGCGGAGTTGCGGCGACGTGGGATACGGCTTCTCTCTCTTAAAGGAGAAGCACAGTTCCTGAAAGACGTTCGGGCCACTGCAGAACACACCATGGCCCTCCTGTTAGCTCTGGTCCGCCATATTCCCGCGGCGGCCCAGCATGCCGTCCAGGGCAGGTGGGAACGAGGTCTTTTCAAAGGCGAGGAACTCTTCGGCAAGACGATGGGTATTGTCGGGTATGGCCGCCTGGGACGAATTGTCGCCCGCTATGCGCGGGGATTCGGCATGAGGGTCTGCGCCTCCGATCCTTCCGTCACCGCTGAGAGCGCGGATGCGGACATTGAATTGCTGCCGCTATGGAGTCTTCTGGAAAGATCGGACGTTGTGAGCCTGCATGCCAGCCTGGATGCAAGCAACCGCTGTTTCTTTGGCAGGGAAGAGTTCTTTCGCATGAAACCACATGCCTGGTTTATCAATACCGCCCGAGGCGAGCTAATAGACGAGGCTGCACTCCTGGCTGTCCTTGAATCCGGCAGATTGGCCGGTGCCGCACTCGATGTTCTGACAAGTGAGCAGAGCGAAGCCCTACCCGCAAATCCGCTGATTGCCTATTCCAAGACCCATCCGAATCTCCTTATCACTCCTCATATTGGCGGATGCACGATAGAGTCTTTTGAAAAAACGGAAATGTACCTTGCCGGAAAGTTCATGCATACCGTCGAAGAAGAGATCCCGGGAAATCGATAAAATGTGTGGATGGATTGCTGTTGTCGGTTCTCCGATCGATTCTGCCATGCTGAGGGAATCTCTTCAGGTAATGCGTCACCGCGGTCCGGATGCAGAGGGCTCCTGGAAAAGCCCTTCGGCCCTCTGCACTCTCGGCCACTGCCGATTGAGTATTATCGATCTCTCTTCTGCCGGCACGCAGCCGATGACCTCAAACGACCATCGATATTCCATTGTCCTAAATGGTGAGATCTATAACTACCTCGAGTTGAGAAGAGAACTGCAGGACTGCTGGCTTTTTCAGACCCAAACAGACACGGAGGTGCTCTTGGCAAGCTATGCACGTTGGGGTGAGGCTTGCCTCGATAGGTTGCTGGGCATGTTCGCCTTTGCCATCTGGGATGAGCCGGCGCGGAAGCTCTTTGTCGCGCGTGATCGCTTTGGCGTCAAACCTGTATACTTTGCCACCCTGCCAAGTCAACAGTTGGCTTTTGCCAGTGAAATCAAGGCGCTTCGGCAACTGGGTGTTAATACCGGCCCGGACCTGCAGTCGTGGGCGACTTATCTGACCTACGGCATCTCCGACCACTGCGAAAGGACGTTTTGGGATCGCATCAGCAATCTGCGCGCGGGACATGCTCTGGTTTGGCAAAACGGGAGCGTCGTCGTCCGAAAATGGTACGACTTGGCGAGCATCGCCGAGGAATCTGAATCGGGGCGGCCTGAATCTGAGGTCATCGAAGAGTATCAGGGCCTGATGCTGGACAGCATAGGGCTGAGATTTCGTTCCGATGTGCCGGTCGGCATCAACTTAAGCGGCGGCTTGGACAGTTCCGTGCTGCTCAGACAGGTCCACTTGTTCCAGCGCGAAAGCTCAGTCTGTGCGTTTACCTTTATCACCGGCGATCCCCTCTATGACCAATTGGACGCCGTGCAACAGATGCTTGCCTGCACCAGGCATCCGCATATCTTGTGTAAGCTCGGTCCTGAAGAGGTCCCGGATTTAGCATCGAGGCTTCAGACCTATCAAGAGGAACCATTCGGCGGCATGGCGACCATAGCCTATTCCAAGATATTCCAGGAAGCACGCCGGCGCGGCATCATCGTCCTCTTGGATGGCCAAGGATTGGATGAGCAGTGGGCGGGCTATGAGTATTATGCGCGAGCAGACCAGCCGGAGCAGGTGCAGCGGCCTGTTCTGGGACCGGTGCAGGGGTCAGTGTCCAAGCCGGTTCGACCCGAATGTCTGGAAGACGAATTCCGGAATTTGGCCCTGCCGCTGTTTGCCCCCCACGCATTTCCCGATGAGTTGCGCAATCTCCAATATCGGGATGCAGTCTTCACGAAGATCCCGCGCGCCCTTCGATACAACGATCGAATTTCAATGATGCATGGGACTGAATTGCGCGAGCCCTTCCTGGACCATCGGCTCTTTGAACTGGCGCTGGCCCAGCGCGGGGAACTGAAAATCCGCGACGGAGTGCAGAAATGGCTGCTGCGAAAAATGCACGGGCCGATTATGCCCCTCGGGGTGATCAATGCCCCCAAGCAGCCGGTCCAGACTCCGCAAAGAGAATGGCTCGCGAACCAGCTGAAGGGATGGCTGCTCGAGCTCCTGAATGATCAAGGATTATGGGCCCTTGGCTGGCTCCGTCGCGACAAGGTCGAGGAGAGCTTGCGCGCCTATTTCGATGGCACTCAGGACAATTCCTATTTCCTTTGGCAGTGGCTCAGCCTGACGCTCTGGCTTAACAACTGCCTGCGAGCCGGTCCGCGCTGCCACTGATTCTCGATGCGATGCTCGGCTGCGGGGCATGTTTTCCGGACCCCCGTTTCGAGGATTACGACGCAAGGCGCAGACCGTGTGGGGCATGCAGTTTAGATCAACTCCGTGAGTCGGCTCCTGCTAACATGTTCGGGGATCATCGTGAATAAGCCCTTCGATCTGAAATTAATGGACAAGAGACTTGTGGATTTGAGGTAAGAGTTGCAGAACGATCGTAGTATAAAAGAGCACCCGTTGCGCGCGTGGCTTTTCGACAGGCTTATCAATCGGCATGGATCAGGTGATTCCGTTTCCTCGCCGGATTCCGCGATCGTTTCTTGGATCAACGAGATCAAGGCGGAGGGTTTGCCGCCAGTCCGGGGCCATATCGCCCTGCTGGCGGGCCGCAACTTCACGTGGGTGGAGTGGACGGTCTATGCTGCCGTTTGGATGCGCAAACTGGGGTATGCGCCCTTCATTCTTTTTTCGGGAGAGGAGATTCGCCGGATCTACCGAGGTAAGCCCTCCTTCAGGAGATTGGGATCTCTCCTGACGTACGCGCGCAATTGCCTGGGTGCGCGAGATTTTTGGTCGAAAGTTGCAGGGATACCCGACGTGCTCGTCATTGACATTGATCGGGAGCAGCCCGCGGATCCGGTTCCCGAACAGCACTACGCCGAGTTCGCAGCGGCCTGGGCCCACACGACAGCCGCTTACGACCTCAGGGTAGAAGAGCATGAAGAGGGGCCGTTGAAGGGAGAGTACGAAGCCACGCGGAAAGAACACCAGGCCAGGTTGATCAAAACGGCACGGATTGCCGAAAGCATCCTCCGACGGCTTGCGGACCGGCATTCGGTGCGCCGACTCGTAAGCTACAGCGGGCTGGTTGGCGTCACTCCCGCTTTCGGCGAGGCGGCAAGGCGCCTCGGATGGCAAGTTGTTTTTGTCGAAACCTGGGGGGTGAAGCCTGGGATCATGATCTGCAACCAGGATCTCCCTGCTCTCGACTGGGATCAGCACCTCTTTCTGAAAACCATCGATGATTGGAACGATGGCAGACGGAAACAAATTGAGACCTTCTTGAAGTTCCAGGAGACGAACGACGTGTCCGATATGGAATGGCTTCGTGGGCATCTCCAGTATCAACGATCTTCCGCCGAGGAGGTTCCGGATTCAAAGCTCCGGCGCTTTCTCTCCGATGAACGGCCCGTTTTTCTCATGGCTCCCAATGTGATTGCCGACAGCGGCACGATGAGACGCAGACTGATTTTCGGAAGCCAAAGGGAGTGGATCGAAAAAACCTGCGCGTTCTTTCGGATGCACCCGGAATTCAAATTAGTGGTGCGCGCTCATCCCGCCGAATACCTGCTTCGAAAAAGAGTAAGGATCAAAACCGGCGCCATTGCCGAACAGGCTGCCGCCGGCGCCTCAAACATATTCATTGTCTACGGCAACGACAAGATGAGTACCTACAGCCTGCTTCCCTGGCTGCGAGCCGTCTTGGTATGGATCAGCAACGTGGGAGCTGATTTGGTCGCGCGCAATTGCCCTGCCATATCGGTTGCCCGCGCTAAATACCAGGGAATGAAGATAGCCCACGAGCCCGGCAGCGAGAATGCATACTTCGACCTGATCACGAAACTGGCAGCCCTGAAGCCGAACACCACCGCAGAGCAAAAGGAATTGGCGAAACAATTCCTGTCGATACTCTACTTCCAGAAATCCTTTCATGCGTTCGGTCCTGATTTTAGTGCCTCTGACGTGCGGTTATCGAACCAGCCGCACCAAGCGGATTTCGACCTTTTCTATCGGATCATTGCCGGCGATCTACCCGTCGAGACGAGGCCCGCGAGCTGGTCTCTGTCGGCGGGCACTCGAACTCAATGAAAAACCTGGTGTGGGCAGAACAGATCCTGGACAAGCATCGCACGATGCTTTTCTTCACAAGCGCTAATCTTGGCCTTCAGATCGCGAGCTTCTGTGCGCAGTTTGTCAGTTTGCGATTCGTTCCTCCGGGCGACATGGGTATCTGGCAGTTCGTGACCATGGTCGAAGTTTACCTGATGTTTTCCCGCCTGGGCGTGGTCAACGCTATGAATCGGGAGTATCCCTTCCTGTGCGGCCGCGGGGATTTCGAGCAGGCGAAAGCGATCGTACGGACCGCCCAAACCTATAGCATCCTGAACGGGGTGGTCGCATCCGCTATTTTTTTTGTCATCGGCATATTTCGATATCAATGGGGGCCGGCGTGGCGTATTGCTTTGTTTGCCATGGCTCTTTCTGTTCCTGCCCAGTTGTATTTGTCCTACCTGGAGGGCACTTATCGGGCCGAGAATGAGTTCCACAGGTTGTCGATCCTGAGGCTCGTCCAGATCCCGCTTTTGGGAATCACCTTGGTATTGCCCTGGCGTCTGGGGCTGGCGGGCTTTTGCCTCCGCTCCTTGTTGCTAGCTCTGGTGTCCACGATTCTCGCTCACCGGTACCGTCCAGTCCGGCTGCCGCCCGGCTTTTCCATGCCGCAGTTCAAGACCCTGATCACTACAGGCTGGCACCTGCTGATCTGGAATTATTCCTTCCAGCTCGCCCAGTCTTTTCCTCGTCTTGCGGTTGTGACCTTGGGTGGCATCACCGCTTTGGGCCTGTTCACACCTGTGAACTGGTGCATGGTTGCACTGGGTGGGCTCTCGGGGAGCATCAGCGCATACCTGTCTCCTGTGCTCACTTTTCGCTATGCCAAAGCCCGGGTATCGGTTGGGGTCATAGCTTTAAAAGCTGCCATGCTGATCGTGCTGATAATGATCCCGGCCGTTGTTTGCGGTTTTTTTCTGCTCCCTGCCGCCGTCCTGAAATTGACACCGGGATACGCTCTGGCTATTCCGGCCGCCCGGCTGGCGCTGATTGTAAGTCTGGTTGATTGTTTTTCGATAGCGACCATCAAATTTGCCGCAACCAAAGCCTGGCGGGCCATGTACGTATACTTGTTTTTTAATATCGTCCTGCGATTCGTTGGGTGCTTCGCCGGATACCATATAGGATCCGGCGGGATGCTGGGAGTGACCGCCGGCATGCTCGTGTCCAGTATTGCCATGTTGTTGGTGACCTGGCTGACAGTGCGTGGAGAGACTCTGCCTGAAATAGAAGCTGAGACAATTGAATCATCCGATGAATAGCGCGAAGCTGCTGTTGCTGATGTCCGTCTTTTTGATTGTCCTGGGTCCTTTGCAGCCCCTCTGGATAACGCTGATAGGTTTCCGCATTCCTTACGTCTTTTCCGGACTTCAGGCGTGTGCGCTTCCGATGCTGTGGCTGGGCCATCGCCAGTACCAAAGATTCTCCGGTCCATGCGCTTTGCCCGGACACTATCACAGAATTAACTGGTTCATTCTCACCATCCTGTTGCTCACCCTTTATGGGCTTGTTCGAGGTGCGCCCCTGTTGTTAGTCTTCTATGACGCCTGGAATTTCCTGTTCATCGCGGCTTTTCTCAGTCTCGGCACCGTCGACGCCGTCTGGCGCGACCTTCGCAAGCCACTGATCGGGTTGTACTGGATCATCTTCGCCGTGACATTGTGGGGGCTCTTCCAGCCGAAGCCCACTTTTGAAGAGGGGGAGGTGACGTTTGGCGTCTTGACGGGTTCCCGGTCCTACGCACAGTCCCTGGGATACGTTGTCAGCAAACTGCTCGATTTCTGGCCCGTGCCGTTTCTGCTTTCGTATTTTGCCGTTCGAGGCAGAATTTGGAGGGTATTGGGTCTGGCTACTTTGCCGGCATTTCTGGTCCTGCAGGTGCTTTTTCAGAAAAGGGCTCCGTCCGCGCGCGCCTTGATTTATGGTTTGGTCATTGTGATGGTTCTGCCACTTTTTCGAGGCCGGCAAAAGGCACTCCTGAGTGGGGTGCTGCTGATTTGCATCGCATTTTCTCTCTATGCCCTTTCGTCCCATGAGGCTTTTAGCTTGCTGATCGGGCGGTATCGGACAAGCGAGTCCGTCAGTGAGATTGACCGTGTCCAGGAAGCGGAGGCAATGATATCCGATCTCTCCTGGTGGGAGTTTTTGGTCGGCCGGGGAATGGGCGGCAGCTATACGGCGCCGGAAGGATGGATGAGTGGGCTCGAAGTCGTGTCGGATGAAGGCGAGCTAGGGCGAGCGCACCTCCACATGGGTTTTCTCGAGCCTCTGTTGAAGGGCGGGCTAGTCCTGGTGGCTGTGTATGGCTCCTTTTTTGTTTTGGTGGTGTGGCCCAAACGGCGGGCATGGTACGACAATGACTACAACCTGGCAGGGCTTTTGATTCTCCTGGTTTATGGCCTGTTCCTGTCTGTCGAGGGCGCGCCGACGTTCGCGGCGCCGTCCAGCGCCATGCTGGTAGGTCTTATCTGTGCTCGAGGCGGAGTGCGCCTGGCATCCGCAACAAGAGCGACGGGCACTTTTGCACCGAATGCCAAGGGCAAGAGGAGACGCTTCTCGCGCCCGCTTGCCCTGATGCCGCCAAGAGCGGAAAATATGGAATCCCCGACGTGAAATTGCTTCGGCAGGAACGTTTGACTCGGCTCTATCAGCAGCAGTACACACTTGGACGGATATCCAAATCGAGGGATTGTACCGCCATTGCCAAGACCGGAAACATTGCCTCACTCTGCCAGGGAATTCCGCACGACAAGGTGCTCGATATCGGCGCGGGAGAAGGCGCCGTGATTCAGCGGCTTTCTCGGCTTGGTTTTGCCCGAGACTTCTATGCCCTGGAAATCACTCCTGGAGCAGTGACCGGCATACAATCGCGGTCAATCGAGCATTTGAGAGAGGTCGGCGTTTTTGACGGCTATACGATTCCCTATGATTCTCGAACTTTCGATCTGGCTCTGTTGACGCATGTCCTGGAGCACGTCGAACACCCCCGGCAGTTGCTGTGGGAAGCCGGCCGGGTTGCGGATCATGTCTACATAGAGGTTCCTTTGGAGGACAATCGGCGGATGGGGCGCGACTTTCGCCCGACCGAGGTCGGCCACATCAACTTTTTCTCCTTCAAGACGATTCGTTTCCTGGTTCAGAGCTGCGATCTAACCGTAATACGGCAGGAGATCAGGAATCCTCTCATGCCCACAGGACTTTCCATCGAATCTGCAAAGTGGCTGATCAGAGAGATGTTTTTGAGGACCGTGCCGAAGCTGGGCAGCTACCTTACCACCTACAACTGTGGTCTTGTTTGTCGGTGTCGCCCCAGTGGCCAGGAAATATACGGAATGCGGGCAGGCAACCCTTGATGACGGCTCCTTCCTTTACCGTCTTTACACCGCTGTTCAACAGTTCCAGGATTATTTCCCGCGTGTGGGAGAGTCTCGGGAGCCAAAGCTATCGGGATTTTGAGTGGATTGTCGTGGATGATGGTTCCGCAGACGATTCCGCCTCTGTGGTTAGGGGCTACAAGGACCAGGCTTGGTTTCCCGTGACCCTGATCGAACAACCAAACCAGGGCAAGCATGTGGCCTGGAACCGAGCGGTCAAACTGGCCCGGGGTGAGCTGTTTGTTCCGCTGGACCACGACGACAGGTGCGTAGGCTCGGCGCTCGAGCGGTTTGCCCATCATTGGCTCAGCATCCCGGAACAGGATCGCGATGCCTACTCAGGTATCAACGTATTGTGCCTGAACCCCGCTACCAACCAGATCGTGGGCGATCGGTTCCCCGAGAGCCCCCTCGACACCAACAACCTCGAACTGGAGTACGTTTACAGGGTCCGAGGGGAAAAGTGGGGATGTATTCGAACTGATGCGCTTCGCAGTCACCCGTTTCTCGAGAGCACTACCGGTTGGCTTCCCGAATCTTACATCTGGTATCAACTGGCCAGGAAGTGGAAAGTTCGGTGCGTCAACGAACCTCTGCGGCTTTATTTCAGGGATCAGGCGACCCACCAGTCCAGCGGGCGCCATCTGGGGAAACTGGGAAAAGTCGCATCGCGCTACATTTACAACATCTGGCACTTCAACACCAACCTCGATTACATCAAACGGGACAAGAAGGCCCTGCTGTTTGTCGCTTCGAACATATGGCGATTAGGCCATCACCTTCATAAAAGCATCTCCGAGACGCTTTCTTCGGTCAAACACAACAGGATTCTTTGCCTTATGTGTCTGCCGGTAGGATTATCGGTTGCCCGGATCGATCGCTGGCTTGGCAATGTGGCGGCTCGGGACTAGCCACGGAGAGAAATCCGGCAGCAGGAAAAGGCGATGTCTCCCAAGATTCCAAGCACGTCTGGCGGGCGCCAGGTAGGAGCATGATCGCCGTGGTGACGCCCGAGGAGAAGATGAAGACGGCAACTTTTGCGGAGCATGGGGAAGCCCTCAGCTCCCTCTATCAGAGCGAAGAGCTCCTGTCTGCGATTGAAAAAGCCGTCGCGGCTGGTGAGGAGTTTGAGACTCGTGATGCGCTCGCCGCTCGCGGTCCTTTCCCGGCAAAAAAGCGGCAGTTGATGAAGAGCTATACCATCCCGTACTTCGACAACGTCTACCCTCATATCCGATTTCGCCCTGAAATGAATGTGCTTTTCGCCGCTGCCGGAATGGGCATGGACATCAAGGATTTGTCGAAGTACTCGCCGCCGGCACTCAACATCTACGGCATCGACATCTGTCATTCGGTTCTGCGTTTAGCCGTGAGGAACCATGTTCCGGCGCGGCTGAGCTGCGGCCCCGCGGAAAGGCTGCCTTTTCCGGATGACTTCTTCGATGTGATTGTGTCGTGCGAAACCATCGAACACCTGCAACACCCGGAACGGTTTGTTGCCGAGATCGTTCGAGTAGGGAAGCACGGATGCCAGGTTTTTATCGGCACACCCAACGGTTCGTCCTGGGCGGCCTGCCACCTGGAAGAAAAACTGTATGCTTTCAGGACCGGGCGGAGATTCCGGCCGCGCAGGATTACGGACAATCATCGCACATCGCGAGAGATCAGGGCGCTGGCTGATTCCGCTGACGGAAACCTGAAGCTCGACCGCATGATCTTCGATATGCCGTTTTACTTCTTGTGCGGCTTGCTCCCCAATTGTGCCTCGGGACTTATCCGCATCATCAAACGGTTGACAGCCTTTGTCCAGGACACCTCACCCTTCAATCGAGTGTTTTGCGATCAAGCCAAGTACTTTTTCACGGTTCAGAAGCGATGCCAAGCGAGGCAATCGGCGGTTGCGGCGTCGGTCTTTGTCTGTCCCGAGTGTCGAAATCGTCTGTCGGCGAATGCTTCTGAATTTTCGTGCGATCAGTGCCAGGTCAGTTACCCAGTGAAAGACGGAATTATTGTATTCTTGCCGGACGAATCCCCCAGAACTGCAGCAGAGAAACCGCACCCTGGTGTGCGGCACAAGCGTTGGGGCGCGATCAAACAATTAGGCCTTTGCTTTCATGGGTTGGCCTTGCTGACGCTCTGGCTTGTCCTGCTGCCGATGGTGCTGATTTTCCACCTTGCATGGGCTGGACGAAGGAGCCTCTCAAAAGTGGAGTAGCAACTGAGCGCCTTGATCCATGTACCTGCTTCCGGGACATTCCAATGTCCGGGTTGCGCGGCAACTGGGCAATCCAGCCACGCAGGTTTTGCTCCAGGACGGCTTCAATTTTGAGTAAGCACTTCAATCTCAACGCGAAGGTGGTGATCGCACTCAACGCGAAGGTGGTGATCGCAGGAACATTCAACTTCCCCGGCGGTAGCGCGTCGGCATCCCGCGTTCGCAACCTGGCACTCGGCCTTGTTGAGGCGGGGACCTCCGTTCATGTCATTTCCATGGTCTCTCCTTCTCCCACTGTGTTTGATGAAGCTTGCTCTTGCCAGTGGAACTATCACGGCATTACCTACGAGTTTGCAAGTCCATACTGCGCTTTGCGGACAGCTACGGGGCCTTTTGCCCCAGTCAGGCAATTTGCCCGGAAGCTGATTTGGCTGAGAAGACTCTACGCCTCGGCCAAACCAGCGCACCAGAGCCTTGAAAGGATGATTCTGAGTGGTCGCTGTGATCTTTTTATCGGGTACGGCAGAATGCTGTCCCTGTTGAGGCCGCTCCTCCGGGTGTGTCAGCGTCATCGCATTGTCGGGATTATCGATGTCGTTGAAATCCCGGGCAGTACCACGGGCTTTGGCGGTTGTCTGAGCCCACTATGGTGGGAGGAGAAACTCGGCTGTGCATACTTTGCCAAGCATTGCGAGGGACTGACAACGATCACAACTACCCTGCAAGAATACTATGAGAAACGAGGAGCGCAAAAAGTTCTGGTACTGCCCTCACTGGCGGAACGAAGAGACTTCCATGCTCCCCCAATCCATGACTCGAACCAGCCTTTCACGCTGGCGTACGTCGGTGCACTGTCGGATCGCGATAATCCCGAGCTGATGTTCGCGGTCATGCGCGAGCTCATCGCGACAGGAAATAATGTTCGACTCAAGGTCGTTGGCCGATATCAGGCTCACGCGGCTGGACGGCGCTGGTTGGAAAGGTGTCGAAGCGAGCCTGCGCTTCACAGTGGCGTGGAGTTTGTCGGCGAGCTGAGTGAGGTAGAGCTGCGCCAAAGTATGAACAAGGCCGACGCTTTGATCCTGATGCGTCGCAATGCATATAGCGAATGGGCATCCTTTCCCACCCGTCTCGTGGAATACCTGGATTTCGGACTGCCGGTGTTTGCCTCAGCGGTTGGCGACATTCCCTGCTACCTCGTTCACAATCGCCACGCCATCTTACTTAGTGGAGAGGATCCTCGAACTATCGCGGAATCGATCTGTTCAGTGATTGCCAGCCCGGACCGAGGACGCGATCTTGGCCTCCAGGGGAGGCTGCGAGGCGAAGGCTGTTTCGATCGAGCAGTTCATGCGCGGCGACTCCTGCAATTCGCGGCCGAACTGCGCACGGAGCCAGTGATTGCGCAATGATCATTCAGGTGATCGCTCGGAGATGGATAGGTTTTGTGAAAAAGGACCGTACATGATGACTTACAGGCTTTCGAAGTGGAGATGGAAGGGGATCGCCTTAGCGTGGCTCCTGCTTACGGTTGTGATCAGTGCCCGAGACCGTGTCGATTCGGCTGCAAGGTCCCAGCTGGCTGACCGGACGGGTTTCGAGGAAAAGGCATCATCGGTTCTGGGGAGAGTCGACTGGTCGACTGCCGAGAGCACGATGGCAGTGGCTGCGGACGAGAAGGTTTTTTCCCATACACCCGGCTCGCAGAAAACAGCAGGCAAGTCATTACCGTTAAAAGTGATCGCCGAGCAAATGGGGACCTACCTTCTCCAAACGCCCCACTTTTCACTTACTCTTGATCCTTCGGCGGGCGGCGCGATCACATTGATCAGGGTGCATGAGGAACACCCTGATCTGAAGACCGACTGGCAGGCGGACAGAGTCTTTCACGGAAAGCTCCTCGTCGAGTTCGTCACGGTAGATGGCAAGTTTTGTGATTTGTCTTCACTTCCCTTTGAAGTCGTATCGAGAGAGCCAGGTGAGAAAGGACTGATCCTTCAGATGAGAGGCGATGCAACCAGCAAAGTGCCGGGCCTATTCATCGAAAAATCCATCACCGTTGTCCCCGATGCGAGCGCCTTTGAAATCCATGAAACCTTCAGGAATGTGGGCGACAGAACTCTTAAAGCCTGTCTTGGCAGCCTGATCTCTATCGAGCCGGAGCGATGGGCGGCACACAGTAATGCGCGGATGTGGGCCGGCGCCGCGAATAAGCTCGCCGAGTTCATTTCCTATAATCGCGGTCCGGATTTTCCAAGTAAGCTTGTTCGCATCACAGAGGGCACCGCGTGGTTCACGAGCATGAACACTTACGGCAAAGCTTTCGCCGTAAGGTATCTCGAAGCCCCAAATCCGCTCGCACTCGAGGTCGGGGCGCCGTCAAAACAGATCCTGCCTGAAGATTCGGCTCTGTCAACATTAGCTTCGGCTAGAAGTGATGAATTGATGCTCGAATCCGGGAAATCAATGACGTTTAAGGTCAGGATCCTCGTCGGGCAATCTCTGACAGGATTCGAGAAGATAACAGACAATGAGCTTCTCGTCGGCGCTGATTTCCCGGACTTTAGGCCACCGAAGATTCGTTTTTCGCTGTATGCCGCAGCGATGTCGCCGCAATCAAAGCAGGTGGAGGTCCTTTTTCGCAGGCGTCTTGCAGCGTTCTCGACCTGGGAAATCCTGGGGCATCAAAGGCTCCGACTTGTGCCAGGAGTTACTGCCTACGTCCGTCATTCTGCCGAGTTTTTGCAGCCTGGATCGTACATCGTCTCAGCAGTCTTCTCCGAGGGCAGGAAGCAACTCGCGACGGTTGAGCGCCCGATATTTATCGGTGATATGGATGCCGCGCCTGCCGAGCTGTCTGCCGTCACAGCGCGCTGGAATCTGAGGATGCCGGAGTATCGCGTCTCGGGATCCTGGTCAGAGATCGGTGAAGCCCTTGCGCGTGTCGGTCGAAGTGGATTCACGGCAGAAGCTCTCGAAGCGGCAAAGCAAGAGTGGTTGGGAAGCGATCCCGCGTTGAAGGAACGCGTCAAGAGCGCCATCGTCTTTCACAGAGCAAACATGCCCTGGTACCTTGAGTTTCTTGGCGGAGTTGCGAAGGAGCTCGGATTGCCGCTCGAGCAACTTCTGACTGTGGAAATACCCTTGCCAAGGGAGGAGAAGAAGGGGTGTGTCAACATCGGCATCCTGAAAGGTCCGGACGGCCCCCTCGCCGCTTGGAGCAATGAGGATGGGAGCCTTCCCGAGAAGCGCTGCTACTACCTCCACGTAAGACCTCGCGATGGGTATGCATTTCACAGCATGGACGGATACGGAGTGAACGAAAAGGGTCTTGCCATAACCGGCGCTAACCTCGGTGAGCATCCCATTCACACAGAGAAGGGCAAAAAGATGGTCGACGATTGGCTCTCTGCGGGGAACTTTACTGTTCCAGTCGGCTCCGGGGCGAGAGGCAATATCTCCTGGATCCTGGCCAAGTGCGCTACCGTTCAAGAGGCCGTGCAGTTCCTAACACACCCTGTTATACGTGTTTCCTTCCAGGGCAACATGCTCATCATGGATCGGCAGGGAGACGCCGCCATCTTTCAATCCACGGGACTGCTAAACCTGATTCGTCGGCCGAGCTCAAATCTACTGACCTGTGCGAACTATCCGGCAGCGAGAACAAAAGAAGGTGACTTCGAATATGGATTGGAGCACGTTTACTTCAACGGAGTTCTGCGCGAGAAAGCGATTGGATATTTCCTGTCGCTATTGCCAGGAAAGCCCGCTATCAAGGATGTGCTCGAGCTCCTGACCTGTCGTCAGGAGCCTGGCACCATCTGTCAGAACCCCTTTGAGAACAGCGCACAGTATATTACAGCAACGTCATTCCTGGCTCAGTGTAAAACCGGCGATTTGTACCTCTGCTGGGGCAATCCATGGTACACGCGGTTCAACAGATACTGTCTCGATCAATGAGGGAGTCACGAGGCAAGAGGGCATTAAGCCTATCAGCCCCAGCGGGTAGAGGGGGCGGCAAGTCAGATGCCCCGCGGAAGTTCTTGCTTATTGCTCAACGCGTGCATGTGAAGTTCCTCCCCCATGCAGGCGAGCGGGCGATTTGAAGCAGGGAATGGGCTGGAAGGAGTTAAAAGGGGCAGGAGAGGCGTACTTTCCCTTTTACGGCACCGACCGGCACACGCAGCGGCGCCTTGACGGGGCTGGTTGGAGATCTATTCGCCGAGCGCCAGCCGCTGGTCGACGTTGTCGAAGGCAACAATCTCTGGGGCATAACGAATCGGAGATTCTTGAAACGGATTACTGCAATGTTTGCACCGTTGGAGAAGAAACGCTGGTGGTCGCCTCGCGCCTGAAGGTCTATTTCCTGTTTGCATCTGCAGGTCTGGGTGGTGCAGAACGGAGCATGTTGCGTCTCATGTCTTTCGCTCATCCGCGTCTCTTTGACTGCTCACTGGTTCTCTGCGGCTCAAGGAATCCGCCTTTTTCCGAGGCCGCGCACGCCCTAGGGATTCCGGTGCTGCATGCAGGCGTCTTTGGCGGACAGCGGCTATATCGGGCACTTCTAAAAGACAGGCCGGACGTAGTTTATGTTTTTGGCACCTTTCGAACATTGCCGTGGGCGATGGTGGCGCGGATGGCCAGGATTCCCCTCATATTAGGGTCGGAACGAGCATGTGGCGGGCGTCCCAGGGATCGGCTTGCGCGCCTGATGGAGAGGCCCTTATTTGATGGCTATGTCGCCAATTCCAAATATAGCGCAAACGCCATGTCGCGGTATATGAATTGCGAAAGGGTGTTTGTTGTATATAACGGAATTGAAGCCAATCACACTCCTCCCCCACCTTGCCCTGATTCGATTCGTGGCATTGAACCTTACGCTGTGTGCGTTGCCAACTTGCGGCCAATTAAGGGGCAACTTTATCTGCTTAGAGCAGTCAGCATATTGCGGCGTCAATTTCCAAGTCTTCGCGCCGTTTTGGTAGGACAAGACTTCACATCGGGGCGATTCTTCCAAGCAGCTGAAAAGGAATCCCTCACAGGCACGTTCCTCTGGACCGGATTCTTATCCGATGTTCGTGGTGTGCTCGCTGGCGCAAGCGCATTTGTCCTGCCCTCCCTAACTGAAGGCATGCCCACTGCCATTCTTGAAGCCATGTTAGCGGGATTGCCAGTTGTGGCTTCGAACGTGGGTGGGGTACCGGAACTGGTCGAAGAGGATGAAACCGGCTTTATTGTTCCCCCCGGCGATCCCCAAGCCATCGCCGAGAGACTCGCATTTATTCTCCGGGAGCCGGAGAAGGCTTGGATCATGGGGGAGAGAGGGAGGGCCAGGGCCGAGAAATGCTTCGGCATGGAGGTCATGGCCAACGGGCACCTCCACGCTATGCGCACACTCTTGAACCATAAATCCCGTCGGCGCAAAGGTCCCTTGGAGGTTGAGTGAGCGTTCTGGTTACAGGCGGCGCAGGCTTTCTGGGGTGCTGGTTGGTAGATCGTTTGGTTGCGTTCGGCCAATCTGTTCGCGTGCTGCTCAAGGAGGATGAAGAACCCCGGAGTTGCTGGAAAGGAGTCGAGTGTGTTCGGGGCAATTTACTCGACCCCACTTCCCTGATTCGTGCGATCGAGGGTGTGCGAACCGTTTATCATTTGGCGGCCGACCTACGAATGTCGCAGGAAGCATACATCGTCAACCATCGAGGCACAGAAAACCTCCTTTCGGTGTGTGCGAACCTCGATTTAGAGCGCTTCCTCTTCTTCAGTTCCGTATCAGTAATCGGCGAAACCGGTCCTGGAAGATGGGATGAACAGAGCCCTTGCCTCCCTGCGAACCTGTATGCACGCGGCAAGTACATGGCTGAACTGGCGGTGTTGCGGGCTGGGAGCGAGGGCAAGCTTCCCGTAACAGTCCTGCGGCCGAGTAATGTTTTCGGACCCGGCAAGTCTGCCCAAGAGGATTCCTTTCTGGCCCTTATCCGCGCGATCTCTAAACAGCGATTCCGAATGATCGGTAACCCTGGAGCTATCGCCAACTATATCTACGTTCAGGACGTAGTGGATGCGGCAGTTTCTCTTTCTCCTCGGCCGGAAACAATTGGCCAAGTATTTCATGTTACGGATTCTTGCCCTTTGCAGGAGTTTGTCGCTATTGCCGCCAAATTATTAGGGGTTGCCACACCAAGCAGGATACCTCTTTTTATCGCCTACCCGCTTGCGCTTCTGATGGAGGCAATATTCCAGCTTACACGTCGTCCAATGCCTCTGACCAGGGCACGCATCCGCGCGCTGACAAACCACGCCGAATTCGTGAGTGAAAAAATCCGCAAAATCCATCCATTGACTTTCGGCTGGCGGGAGGGCTTGCGGAGGACACTGTCCCATTACAGAGATCGCGGACTGCTTGAAAAAGGCATCCAATGAGTGAGCAGTATTATTCCGTTTCGATGCCATTAGCTGGCAGACAGTCAATGTATTCCTCTGCCAGTTTACTATTTACTATCGTGCTTTTGAAATGTTCGTGGCATCGCCTGAGTGCCTGGCAGCCCATCGCTTGCATCCTGCGTGGCGCGTTGAGCAAAGAAATCAGGCCATCAAAAAGGGCATCCTCGCTCTGCGGAGCAATAAGAAGCCCCGTTTTGCCATTTTCTACTGCATCAATCAGTCCGTTAATTTCCGTTCCAAGAGTGGGTACCCCCATGGAAGCCGCTTCAATGACTACGGTGCCAAAACCTTCCCGATAGCTGGGAAGACATAATAGGTTCGCCACGGCTAAATAGCGCTCCGGGGTGTCGCTATAGCCAACCAGCCGTAGCCTCGGAATACCATTCAGTTCATCAGAGGAGATAGTTCCAGCACCGCCACAGTCGGAATCGGACGGGCCAACCAGCAGCAAATCTATATTATAGCCGAGGTCCACAGCACGACGGAAAGCGGACAAAAGCTCACGAATCCCTTTCTCGATAGTAATGCGGCCAACGAAGACAAGTACGGTTGAATCATGCGAAATGCGTAACTCCTGCCTGAATCGCTCGCATTCGTCCGGTCGGTAGCGCTTTGCAGAGAATCTTTTCACATCGACTCCGGCAAGTGAGCCCTTGCCGATGACCGAGATTTTATCGGCGGAAACAATGCGTTCATCAATTAAAAACCTTCGCTGACTATCGCTGTCTGCGTAGCACTTAGTGTTAAGTAAGCCAATCAGTTTGTCACAAATCCGCGCGACAAAGCGGAGAGGATGATGCATAGTCACCCAAGGTTGTCCTGTGAAGGTATGGAGCCTGACGGGTACTCGGGCAAGAAACGCCGCCACCGCCGTCAAAATCCCAGCTTTCGGTGTGGTAGAATGCACAATGACAAACCTCTCCTTCCGGAATAAGAGGAAGAGTTTAGCCAGAGCGATACTATCCCTGAAAAAGCTAAAATTCCTCGGCAGCGCGATGGCTTTGTGGCGCAAGTTTTTGGAAAGATCAAGTTTTGCAAGTTCCGGACCGGGGGATGAGATTAGAACAACTTTCATGCCTAAGTCCCTCAGATACTCAACCTGCCCTCTGAGTTGCGAGACAAGGAAGAAAGGGACGGTCGATACCCGGGCAATTTTGATTCCCCGAAGAGCATTGTGAGGGCATTCACAATTAGCGTTCATAGAGCATGGAAAGTAAACTCTGCTTTATAAACATTTCTCATATGAACGGCAGCATGATGTCAACCTATACCAACTGCACCAGTGCAGCCACCGCTGCGAATTATACACTGGATTGTGTTTCGGATGCGAATATTGGCCTCCTCAGCAGGATTTGTGGGTAAAGGAGGCAATAACATCGGCGTAAACAACTGAAGCCGCGCATGTTAGCATCTCTTGAGGGCCAAATATTTCTGAGGCTCAGACTTCAAATGAGTGGAATG
>Ga0315277_10000231_pt1 | contig 94440 bp, 90 predicted proteins | sample YL17G05_15_MG_FD_203695 | JGI IMG/M metagenome (GOLD analysis project Ga0315277, IMG submission 203695) | Sediment microbial communities from Yellowstone Lake, YNP, Wyoming, USA - YL17G05_15 | ecosystem: Environmental > Aquatic > Freshwater > Lake > Sediment | place: USA: Wyoming | collected...
CAAAAACGCTAAGGTTCTTTACGAACAATTAGCCCACTGAATATCGAAAATCGAACTCCGAACGCCGAAGTAATTTCGTCAATTCACAATTCGAAATTCGCCCCGCTAGAAAACAGCGGGATGTCCTGCCTTCCAGGATTCCGCTCATGAGCGGGATTCAGAGAGCAAACAAAAAACGCACAATCGCAAATCCACAATCGGAAATCGACAATTCTCTTGTGGGCCCTATAGGACTCGAACCTATGACCTCTACCATGTCAAGGTAGCGCTCTAGCCAACTGAGCTAAGAGCCCATGGAGATATCACTTGAGATTCTTACTCCAATGGGTGTGAAATAATACAGAAATTCGAGCGAAAAATCAAGGGAGGAATTGGCCCGCTTTGAAGACTGTTAGGGCCCGCGTTGGGGTTCCTTCTTCCTCCTTTTCGAGCGCCATACTAGTGATAGAAATCGCGGTCCCAGCGATGCGCCTTGAGCTCCGAGAGGAGCGCCTTGCTGAGGAGAGTCCCGTCTGATACCGAACAGTTCGATTCAACATTCCGAACGGTCCGCATCCCCGGGATCACAGTCGTCACCGCCGGGTGGCTCAGCGTGAATCGCAGGGCAAGTTCGGCCAACGACTGAGCTTCTTTGCCGAGAAGTCCTCGAAGCTTGGCCACTCGATCGGCCACTTGCTTCTTTCTGTCTCCCCGGAAGTACCCGTTCCGGAAATCACCCTCGGGAAACGTCGTGTCAGGCGTAATCGCTCCTGTGAGTGAACCCTCATCGAATGGCACGCGAACGATGACGCCAATTTTCTTGTCGATACAGAACGGAAAGAGCTTCTCCTCCGGGCTCTGGTCAAATATATTGTAGATCACCTGGAAGCTGTCTACGAGCCCTGTAGCCCCTAACTTGAGAGCGTTTCCGGGCTGATGATCGTTTATCGATACCCCAAAATGCCGGATTTTTCCTTGTTCCTTCAATGTGCTGATGGCATCGCGCCATTCAGCTTCATCGGTCCAACCATCATCCCACACGTGCAGTTGCTGAAGATCAATGGAGTCGATGTTCAAATTTTTCAAGCTCGTTTCAGTCTTGCGAACAATGTAATCGTGAGGGAACGCCTCTCGAATAGGAACTCCCTTCCGGGCAGGCCATTGACCATTCTTCGGGGGGATCTTGGTAGCGACATACACTCGTTCTTTGTGTTCTTTGACCGCCCGTCCCACAAGCGACTCGCTGTGACCCTCACCATATGCCAGAGCGGTGTCAATGAAGGTCAGTCCAAGATCGATTGCCTTGTGCAGCGCCCGCATCGACTCATCATCAGTCGCTCCCTGCCAGAGCGCCCCGCCAATGCCCCAGGCGCCATAGCCGATTTCTGACACTTTAAATGGTCCTTTTCCAAACGTCCGGTATTTCATGATCGTTCCTTTTCATCAGAGGGCTGGGAGGTCATTTTCTTTAGCAGCTCTTCAATATCCTTTTTCGTTTTCCTAACGATGTATTTTTTCTGCATGGCCTCAAGCTTCAAGGTTGACAGAGCATCCAGTTCCTCGTCGTCCTTGTCACGTCTCGCGAACATCTCGAGATCGTAGCGATCTGTCGCTGCCATCTTCGGCAGATAATCTCTGAGTTCCTGAATTGCCTTATGTTGTTCGATAATTCGCATATCGTTTCAGCTTGTAGCGGCTTCCTTCAACTCAATCATGCGTGTGCCGAGGATGGGATCCTTCGGCTCTCCCTCGACTCCCCTTCGGCTCGCTCAGGGTCGCTCGGGATCGCTCGGGACCCCTCAACCAGTCGTGCTCTGTTGAACCTCTCGTGCCGAGGGCGTGATCCTTCGACTCACGCGAAAGAAGACCTCTTGAGTTCGCTCAGGATCCAGTGTTGCTCCGCTGAACCTTTTGTGCCGAGGATGGGACTCGAACCCATACGCCCTTTGCAGGACACAGGATTTTAAGTCCTGTGCGTCTACCAATTCCGCCACCCCGGCGAGGGTGAGTTTCAAGTTCCAAGTTTCGAGTTTGAAGTTTCGAGTTGCAGGATGAAGTTAAGGAAGATTGCGGGGGAAGGCAAATGGGCGATCGTGGCCTGGGCAGATAAAGTGGAGCGCTATTGTTGCTGAATGTGGAATCCGGATTGCGGAGCGAGTGGGGCAGCGTGGGCGATGAGGTCGTCTCGCATCGTTACGACACAGAAATCAGATGCGTTGGAATCACAAAAATCAATCCAGGGGCCACCGTAGGAGTCGTTGCGGATAATCCTGTCGTTCAGGGGAAATGCCGGGTTCCCCTTATTGAACGTCGAGGTGGACTGATCTTGCACACTCGACAAAGATGTTGTTTTGCCCTTTTTTGTCCCGTGTCAAGGGCTGCCCCCCCAATCATAGGTCCTGAATGAGATCCTCAATTCGCTTCAACACAGTAGCCCGTCTTGCGATCACCGCTATCTCCCATTCGCGGGCCCGTGCAAGCGCTGCCAGTATCGATTCCCTCTCGTCGGCTAGCCTCCTCAGGGCTGCATGGACCTGATCCTTACCGAATTCTGCCCGCAAGGAATGCGTAAGCGGAATCGCCAGCCCGAACTTCTGGCACCTCTCTGCCAGCGCGGGCTGATCCCAGAAAAAAGGATAGGAGATCATCGGAACGCGATGGAAAATCGCCTCGTGCGTTGAGTTCATTCCGTGGTGGGTCACAAACGCGTCCGCCTCTTGCAACAACCTCCACTGGTCGACATTGCTCTCAACGGACACATTCGGTTGTAAAAGCGCGGCGAGGGCATCGTTGCTGATCTTTGTACTCCCCAAGCTGATGACCGCACGCGTGTTCTCGAGGTGGGCGACAGTTTCCGCAAGAGTGTTCAAAGCACGAAGAGCCTCGGCGGCGTAGTACCTCCAAATGACTGTACCGAAGGAGATGTAAACCTTGAACGTGTGAGCGCTGTCCGGCCCAAACCATTGGCGATCTCCCTGGTTGCCAATCTGCATTTCTTCAAGGGATGGGAGAGACCCGTAGAACGCAAGGGGTTCGAACGCAGGCCGTTCACTCTCCTCTAGGAATTCGGGAGGTTCGCAGCAGATATTGAGGTGTGGACTGAGCGAGGAGACATAGGAGAACGGGGATGCATCCGTCATCCCATATGACTCCCGCAGGATGTCTGCTGCCCTCAGGCACTCAGTTGAGAGCTGCACCCGGGGATCCTCACGTAGGATCGCAAGGAAGTGAGCTGGAGCTACGTTATGTCCGGCGCAGACATTGACGCGGGGTATGCCAAGGAGTTTCGCGATAACAGGTCCAATTACGGCGAAAGAATCGTGGACAATGAGCGACGGTCCGGTCTGCTCCACGTCACGACGGATCTGTTCGGCGTATGTTGCTGCAAAGCTCACATAACGGCTTGGGACGGGGAGCGATGTGGAGTCTGCTTGCTCCAACGGATACTTGGAAAAAAGGTCGAAGAAGACGCCCCCGGCACGCTCGACCTGCGGTCCGAATTTGCGATGCGTGAAAACGTACGCTAAGATGCCGTTGTGGGTCAAGTCGGAAATTAGAGAACGCAGACGCTGGAAGTGACCCACTTCCGGCATGCAGAAGAAGGCGACGGAGCGCCGACTGCGGGCTGAGATCAAAGCTCCTCCTTGCCACCCTTAATCGACGGCTCTCTGTAGCGGTCAGCGCGGAGCACCTGCTCTATTTCAGCCTCGGACTTGTGGTTCACCCATGGGTACGTCGAGAGCAACACCGGCGTATTTTTTACAGCCACCAGCGTGATGCGGTCTTCCGCCTTGCCGGGCTCGAAAGGTACGAGACAATCGTAGACCGAAGTGAACCCGATGTCGTGAAGCGCCCGCAGCAGCGACTCCTTGGTGAAACGAAAGCTGTAGGTGTTGTCGATTGACTTCAATACCCGGCTTCTACGGACCTCGTCGGTGTCTTCGTCGTCATGCTCGCGGCACCGCCGCCCCTGGTAAACCTCCCTCTGCCACTCCACCTGGATATCCCCAGTTAGGCTGATCAGGGTGTCTATCAAGAGCAGTCCTTTGCATAGACCGTAAACGTTCTCTAAGACCGAGAACACGGCGGGGGCATCCAGATGATACAGAAGCCCTAATAGGTACACCACGTCGAATGAACCGAAGTCCTCGCGCGTAACGCGTCGCACATCTTCCTGCGAGAATCGCACAGTGGCGAGGCCGTGGCGGGCAGCGCACGCAGCGCCCTGGTTCATCCGCTGGGTGCGAGCATCCAGTGCGAGGACTTCAGCGCCCCTCAAACCCGCCTCGATGGCGTAAACCCCCTCGCCGCACCCCAGATCGAGAATGCGCAATGCGTGGAATGGCCGCCCGGCGAGATCACGGGTGATCTGCATAATTCGACGGACTTTGACCGCGTTCGCTTGACCGGCCTGGGCAATGTCAGGACCACCTTCGCGGCCCTTGTTCGCGAATAGCTCAAGCGCCTCGGCGTCGAGGATGCGAATCGATTCCTTAGTCATCCTGGGACTCCTGACTGGTCGGCGAGTGCTGTTACGAAGTGTAGTATCTTTCCCGAACTAGAGGTACGAGGAGCCTCGCGATCTATGCGAAGGAAGCCCGCGCGCCTCCAATGGATTGCCATGTGCTGCTTGTTCTCATCATTACCCCCGATCGCACCCAAAAAGACACTGCACACTACGACCGGGTCGACAGGGCCAATTGCCGGGTGCACTAACAGGCGGAGTCGCGGCTGGCCGTCGTCTCCATTATCCTCGATGAGCTGGTAGTCCGTTGGCCCTCCGCCGAAGCGACTTGGCAAGACTTCCTCCAATACCCGGACGATATCTATGTCCTCGAACGTCATGCCGCCGGCTGTCAGTTTTTCGTAGCTCCGGATTGTATGGAGGTGCGTTTTCCAGCCAAGTGTCTCCAGGGGACAACCGCAACTCCGGTCGGTCATTGTGGCTCGGTCGCCCATCGATACGTTGAGGAAGACGAACGGGGTCGTCGGCCTGATGGATGAAACAAGCAGGGCGCCCTTGGGGAATGGGGGATCGTCGGCCTGAATCACGGCTTTGAGGTCGCTAAAAACATGGACGTCGTCGGGTGCTTGGGGCGACAGGCAGCCATAGCTGATAGATCCTCCGGAGTCTGCACTCCCATAATCGGGTAAGGCATCGCCATGCCCTCGGCGGATGACTGCCAGACACGCGTCCGTGACTGGCTCGCCAGTTATGGTGAACCGGGTACCAGCGAGGTCCACGCCGGCCTTTTCCGCTGCCCGGAACAATCGCACAACCGAGCTTGGGGATCCCCAGAGATGCGGTACCGTGCCCTCCTTGCGCGCGTTCTCCATCCACTCGACAATCCGTACCGGAGCGTCAATGGGAGCGTATTCAGGAGTTGGTATATGCACCCCTGCGAGACGACTTGTCCAAACGATTACCTGGGCTCGCCACCAAAAGTTTGATCGCATTCGGAGTGCCCTCGGATCGACCTGTAAGAACCATCGCGCGGGAGGTGTGCCGCACCCGGAGAACCAGAGAAGCGGTGTGATTCCTCGCGTGCTCCACACAGCGTTTTGCCAGTTCGCTCCGCCGCGGGCGTCAAGCGACAAGTGCAAGTTCACGGCACGGTCCCGGACGCAGGCGAGATCCAACCGTATGGAAGTTGCTGTGCCGCGACTGCCGCTCGTGCTTGCCCAGAGGTGCGGAACTGAGAGAGGATTTCGCAGCAGCTCGGGATTGCCTGTCCGACGTTTATTTGGCCGATCCGTTACCGTAGTGTTCCCGCGGACCACTGGCTGGCGGCCTTTGAACTCGTCGAGCGTAAGGTATACGCCTTCCCGGAAAAGCATACGAAGGGTGTGTTCCACGCCGTCATGCAAGACTAGGCGTTCCAGATCGCCATACTCGCATCCGGCCAGACGGAGGAGTGAAAGATAGGGGCTCGTGGTATTCGCGAACACGGAGCGTTGCATCAGATCGAGGAAATCCCTTTCGCGCCTTTCTAACCGTCGACGAAGGATTGCCCGACACTCGGGAATTGTCAAAGGATTACGCAGGTAGCGAGGAAGTCTGTACATTACCCGGAGAATCATAGCCATGTCGACCAGCACACGTCGCGCGGAACTTATCTTCAAGAGATTAGCCATCGGAGAAATGTCCAGTAAATAAATACAATCCAACATTCTGACATGGAATACCGTCCCACTCATCGCTAACTCCGATCATCAATTCTGTCGAGCTGGATACAAAGAAAGACTCCCGAACCCTCAACGGCCTCCATTCGATGTTTTTCTTCCAGCTGGAATGAGAATAGCGCACGGGGATTCAGCTATTATAACTCCGCCATCAATCTCAAATCGGTACTTAAGCTCTCCAGAATTTGCAATGAGAAGGCTCAACTCGTCTACTGAATGCGTGTGTGGTGTAGTATGCTCCCAAGATTGTTTGCCACGGTCTCTTGAATTCACAAGATGCGCAGCAATATGGAAGGACTTTCCAGGTAAATCGCTTCTCTTGAGAAGCAAAACTCTACGTATTCCAGCTGCAGAACGGTGGTCAGGAATTTCTTCCAAAGCTTCAAACACGCTATCAAGCTTTTTGTAACTCATCTCATCAGCCTCATTTTTCTTGCCCAACGGTTGCGTAGCCGCCTGGCATTTTAGCCCCAGGATCTATCCGTAACTTTGCAACCTCGTCCCGAGCTCGGTTTGGGAGGGACTATCTTTGTTAAGCTCCACTTGATCTCACTGTTGACATTCTTTTTCTTGCCTTGATTCCCACAAAACCGACCTTTACGTCCGAAGCAAAGTTTCATGTTCTACATCCGGAGGATGGGACTCTCCGCCGTAGGCAGATGCGCCTCAGGCGCAGAACTCATCAGTGAATAAGTGCCGAGGATGGGACTCAAACCCATACGCCCTTTGCAGGACACAGGATTTCAAGTCCTCTTCGTCTACCCCGCCTGCCTCCATCGACTCAGTGAGGCGGGCAGGCAATTCCGCCACCCCGGCGAGAGTTAGTTTCAAGTTGCGAGTTTAGAGTTGCAAGATGAAGCTAAGGAAGTTTGGGAGGGAAGGCAAAAAGGCATATGCATAGCAGTGGACGCACTTGTTTGCAAGGCAGAGCACTAGCAACAATGGAAAGCTGCCGGCATTTGACGGGAAACAAAAAAAAGCCCCATTCAGGGGCCTATGCTGGTTTGCCAACTCAACTCTCAGGTCGCAAGACGCTCGCTGAAGGTGCACGTCTCACCATCAGAGTACAATCTGCGTACTTACGTCTCACGTCTTACCATCAGAGCATTATCAGTGCTATTGCGTCTCACTTCTCACCATCTGTTGAGGCGCGGGCCGGATTCGAACCGGCGCATAAAGGTTTTGCAGACCTCTCCCTTACCACTTGGGTACCGCGCCAAAATGATTGCGGATTGCGAATTGTCGGTTGCAGATTGTGTGCGGCTGTAAATTCATCTCAGATTTTGGTCTTCACAGTCCGAAATCCGAAATCCACATTCCGCACTCGTTGGTCCTCCCTCAGGCACAAAAAAAAACCCCGTTGCCTGGTGGGAGTGGTGGCAACGGGGCAAGTTCATAGAGGAAGTGAGTCTGACGACCAGAGTGCTTGACAACTGGCAGCCAGATGTCCCTTCCCCTCATCGGGGAGTGGGACAGAGCGGGAAACGGGACTCGAACCCGCGACATCAACCTTGGCAAGGTTGCGCTCTACCAACTGAGCTATTCCCGCAAGCGGTGTGAAAATATACCAAAAACGGTATGCGAACGCAAGCACATTATTTTCGACACCCGTGCGGTGGTCGCTTCACTGCGACACTAAAAATATAGACTCGTTCATGCAGAAAGTCAAGCGCGAAGTTTTATTTTTCTTCATTTGGTTTTATGCACGATTTGTGCCACGCCGAACACGTCGAAGTAACAGGTCACTGTAGGATCCACCGATCACTGAGTTCTCCTTGATACCGAATTGCTTTTGCAGGAAAATCATCAGAGTACGTGCCTGCCTCTTGCCTTGCGTCACCAGGACTTCAAATTCGAGATAGTTCCCCAGACCTTGGACCGAATCAATGTGAATCCGAGCATTTTTGTGGATATACAGGAGTCTCCGCTTTGTCACTACGACCCTTACGCCAAAAAGCGAGGAAAACAGCCTTTTCACTGCAGTTCTGTTCTTGACGCCGATGACTGAGTATCGCGAATAGCGGCTCGAGTTGGAATCGGAACGTTCGTAGTAGATCAGTTCTGATCGACCGCCACGGATCTCGCGAAGCTTCAGACGCTGCGCGCCGGCCAGAAAGTACGTATCTCTCTGACGGAGCACTCCCTCACGTCGGGCGCCGAGGGCACGTGCAACACTGGCCGCCTCGTCTAGCGATGGATATGAAACCTTGAGTTCAAGATTTGTTCGCATGGTTGAAAGAAGCGAAGGATGCCAACGCTACGATGCCGCAACACCACGATGAGCTCGGAGGAGCAAAAGAGGGCTTGATTTGACTGCAGGAGACCGAGTGAAACGCTATCGACTGATCTCCAGTATCTTGTATTTCAGCTCGCCGGCAGGGACACGGATGAAAACGAGATCTCCCTTCACCCGACCCATGAGTCCTTTTCCGAACGGAGAGGTGACCGAGATTTTATTCTTGTCGAAATCAGCTTCCTCGGGGGATACCAGACGATACTCAGTCGTCTCGCCTGTTTTGAGATCTTGGAGCTTGACAAAGGAAAGAATGTACACCTTGTCATTGGGAAGCTCCGAACTTTCGATGATTCTGGCTCGCATGAGTGTCTCCTCAAGCTTGCCGATCCGGATCTCCAGGTGTTCCTGAGCCTCCTTCGCAGCGTCATACTCGGCATTCTCGCTCAAGTCTCCGTGAGCCCGCGCCTCCGCAATCTTCTGGGCAATTTCTGCGCGTCCCTTGATCTTGAGGTCGCGCAATTCAGCTTCCAACTCCACCAGACGTTCGCGAGTCAGATACACCGTACCGTTATTCTTCTCTCCCATTATTCCTCCGACAATGCCCTGATGCTTTTCCCCGCTCACCTGCATCAACATGACAAAAAGAAAAGCCATCATCCCGCTCATGGGATGGTGGCTCTGCTTGCTTCGTGAGCAAGCTATCACAAAAATCAATCAGACGCAAGAAGAAAGTGACCGGCGGAAGCCATACCCCATATCGACTTTAAGTTCTCCAGTGCGCGCCCTATTGTGCCGAATTGCCAGGAGGGCGATGAACCAGCGGTTCTGCACCAGGGTCGTTCAGCTACTTGGTTTTCTCCTCCGGCTTTGCCTCACGAAGAACGTTTCCCAGCGAGCCACGGTCAACCTTCACCTTCACGTTGTCAGCGATCTGGACAAGAAGGATCTTGTCTTCGACGCCCACAACGGTGCCATGGATCCCGCCTGATGTAATGACCTTGTCCCCCTTCTCGACTGAATCCAGCATCTTCTGGCGCTCTTTCTGACGTTTTTGCTGGGGTCGAATGATCATGAAATAGAAAACAACAAAGATCAGTCCGAAGAGGATGATCGTTTGGATAAATCCGCCGCCATCAGCTGCCTGTTGAGCGAGAATGTGATACTGTAGCACGTTTTCCTCCGTTGTGTGTTGTGGTAGCCTTGACTAACTCATCGATATCGTTGTTTCATCCTGTGCCAATCTTTGCAGAATCGAGCATTTCCAATCATCATAGCGTTTTTCGACGATTGCAACTCTAGCCTCCCTCATCAACCAAAGGTAGAACGAGAGATTATGAATCGTCGCGAGCTGCAGTCCTACGATCTCACGCACATGAAACAGATGCCTGAGATAGGCCCGTGAGAAATGACTGCAGGTGTAACACTGGCATTCGGAATCAGGCGGCGTAAGATCCGTCTTGTATTTGGCATTTCTCATGTTGAGCGCGCCGCTTCTCGTGAAGAGATTCGCATTGCGCCCATTGCGGGTGGGAAGCACGCAATCGAACATGTCCATACCCCGGCCAATTGCCTCGAGCAAATTTGCCGGAGTCCCAACACCCATAAGGTACCTTGGCTTCTTCGACGGGAGGAACGGTTCCGTGATCTCGATCATCCGGTACATCTCGCTGACTGGCTCTCCTACCGCCAACCCCCCAATGGCGTAACCGTCGAAGTCAAGCGCCAGCAAAGACCGCGCACTCTGCCCGCGGATCTCGGGATAAATGCTCCCTTGCACTATACCAAAAAGCGCCTGTGGGTACCCGTACAGCGGTTTGCTCCTGTCGAGTTCGCTCTTGCACCGTTCGGCCCATCTGACGGTAAGGTCATTCGACCGAAGGGCATACTCGCGCTCACACGGAAACGGAGCACACTCATCCAGTACCATCATGATGTCCGATCCAAGCTCGCGCTGGATCCCGACGACCGATTCTGGAGTAAACACGTGCGTCGATCCATCGAGATGCGATCGAAACGTTACTCCGTCCTCTTCAATTGTGCGGAGTTCCTTAAGGCTGAAAACCTGATAGCCGCCGCTGTCTGTCAGAATCGCCCGATCCCAGCCGATGAATCTGTGCAACCCTCCTGCCGCGCGAATGACTTCAGTCCCAGGTCGTAGATAGAGATGGTACGTGTTTCCGAGAATGATCCCCGCCCCTATACCCTCCAGCTCCCGCTGCTCAATAGCTTTGACGCTCCCTTGTGTCCCGACGGGCAAGAACGCTGGAGTCTCGAAGACTCCGTGACCAGTCTCGAGCCTTCCAGCCCTTGCGTTTCCATCGGTTGTCAGGAGATCGAAATTCACGTCAGCGCTGGTCGATGACTGGTCGGATGGGACCCTCAAGAACAAAAATCCGCCGGCTCCAGAAGCACGCGGCGGAATTTATTGTCTGTCAAATATAACGAGAAATGGTGCTCGTGTCAACTTTCTGAGAGCTGCTTTGCACTACCGTTGCGGCGCTGCAGGAGCCAGTAGACAGCGACGAAGAGCAATGCACCGCCGGCATCGGCCATGAGATCATAGGCATCGACAGTTCGCCCCGGAACGAATCCCTGGTGATATTCATCGAGAGCGCCGTACACGACACTGAAGATGAAAGCCCCCATCAGCGCGTATCTTCGAATTGACGAAAACCGCTCTTGGACGAAGAAAGCTCTCCGGGTAAGCCAGCAGAGAACAAAGTAGATGATGGCGTGAACGAATTTGTCCGTCCCGGGAGGAATCTTGAATCTCACATGGAAATTTGACAATGACGAAAGGAAGTAGATCAGCACTATCCACAGAATCGGCGGAAGCTGGTATTTAACAAAATTCTTCAAATACCCTCAACTCTTCTGATCGCCGAAGGAAGGTGATCGATAAGATCGTGAGCCACGATGCTTCGTTCGCCACGGATCTCTGCGGCGATGTCACCCGCGAGACCATGGAGAAAAACGCCGGAAAATGCCGCCGCGTCCTGAGCCATCCCTTGGGCCCAGAGCGAAGCGATCAGCCCCGCAAGCACGTCACCTGATCCTACCGTTGCCATCCCGGGGTTCCCAGTCGAATTGAGCAGGACAGTGCCGTCGCATAGTCCGATTGCTGTCGGACCTCCTTTGAGTACCAGGGTGCAGCGGCCCGACTGAGCTCCCTTCCGAGCCATCTCGATTCTCTCCTCTTCGACATGCCTTGAAGAAAAGCCGCTGATACGTGAAAACTCACCGGCGTGGGGAGTGAGGATGAAATTCCCTTTCAATCGTGACAGCTTGCTCAAGCCGAGATCGGCAACAGCCCGAAGCGCGTCAGCATCAACGGCAATGTTACCATCGTACGTCCTCAGGACGGTCCGGATGAGCTCCTGCGTCTCAGCGTTCGTCGTCAAACCGGGGCCGATCACAAGCACGTCGGCCCAGCGGAGCTTCTCTTGAAGAACCGGCAACGCGGCCGCAGCGATGGTTCCATCGCCGGTGGCGGCCAGAGCCGTGACTATCACTTCAGAGAGCCGCCGTGCAAGCACGGAATACACCGATTCAGGCGTCGCCAGCATAACCGCTCCCGCTCCACCATGAAGGGCGCTCGTCGCGCAAAGATACGCGGCTCCGGTGAAGCCTTTCGATCCCGCAAGAACAAGGACTTTCCCGGTTGAGTATTTGTGTGCCGTCGATGGCCGGCGCGGCAGTACATTCTTCACATCGGAGGGTTCGATGAAGAAAGTCCTCAGGGTTTCCGAATTCCGCACAGCCGGCGGTATGCCAATGTCGGCGACATCAATCGCTCCCGTGCAGTCCTGTCCCTGGTTGCAGAGTAGACCGGTCTTCAGGAGACCGAATGTCACAGTTCTCGTGGCCTGCACTGCTGTCGACTTCACAACTCCCGTCGTGCCGTTAACACCAGAGGGAATATCAACCGCGATGACTGGAACCCGCTGTCGATTGATCCAGTTGATGACTCGTGAAAGAGGAGCCGGGACTTCGCCCGCGAACCCCGTTCCAAAAATCGCATCAATGATAAGATCGGGTTTCTTTCGTCGAGAGAGGAGTCTGGCAGAAAATCGCTGGATTCTCAAAGTACTTCGGTGGGAGCGTGATAGATTGGAAAGAATCTTGTAGTTCGTTCTTGCGTCGCCCTCCAGTTTGGCAGGTGGCGCAAGGAGGACGACGTGGAGGAAAGCGCCTTCGTTCAGGAGATGGCGGGCAACGACAAAGCCATCGCCACCATTGTTCCCTTTCCCGCAGAAGACAAGAACGTCTTTTCCCGCCAAAGGCCCGAAATGCCGCGCGGCGACCTCGGCAACTCCACGCCCCGCCTGTTCCATCAGTAGGAGACCCGGGATGCCAAGAGTGCGGATGGTGATCTCATCGCACCGCCGCATTTCCTTTGCCGAGACAATGGTCTTCATTGGAGAACCGTCAGATCTTGAAAAATCCCCTTGTCAGGTCGACGACGAGGGAAGGAAATATGCCCAGCACAATCACCAGCAGGGCAGCTGCGGCAACAGCCACAAGTGCCGTCACTGGAACCGCCTTCTCGACATCAGCGTCTCCTTCCCGGAAGTACATCATCACGACGAGCCGGAGATAGTAATACGCTGAAATGAGGCTTGTGAGCACGCCGATAATGGCCAGCCATGTCATATTGGCTTTGACCGCGGCCAGGAAAACATAGTACTTCCCGAAGAACCCCGCAAATGGAGGTATTCCTGCAAGCGAGAACATGAAGATCGACATCAGTGCTGCAATCAATGGGCGCCGGGACGCCAGGCCTGCGTAGTCATCGAGTGTAAGTTTCTTGTCGTCCTGCTGCTCGATCCACGACACGATTCCAAAGGCCCCGACGTTCATGAACGTGTAGACGAGCAGGTAGAAGAGCACGCCGGTCTCGCCTTCCGGATTTGCCGCGGCCACTCCGCTGAGCATATACCCGGCGTGTGCAATGCTTGAGTAAGCCAGCATACGTTTGACGCTGGTTTGAGCGATGGCGGTAATGTTCCCGACGATCATGGAAGCAGCTGCTACGAACGCAAGCACATGGCTCAGCGTTGTTCCGCCGATTGTGAAGATTCGTCCGAAAAGAAGAAGGAACGTCGCGAACGCCGCGGCTTTGGCAGCTGTTGACATGAACCCGGTGACCGGGGTGGGCGCGCCTTCATACACATCCGGAGCCCACATGTGGAACGGCACAGCCGAGGCTTTGAACGAGAGAGCGATGAGCATCAAGCCGCACCCGACAAGAAAGAGAGGATTCTTGATGAGCGTGCCGTACGACTGGTGGATCAGCAGAAGGTTCGTCGTTCCCGACATCCCGTAGATCAGCGCAATGCCATAAAGCAGAAATCCCGTGGCGAAGGCACCCAACAGGAAGTACTTCAGCGCTGATTCATTCGACCGTGTCTTCCTTCTCATGAATCCGGCAAGGATATAAAGCGACACCGACATCAACTCAATGCCGAGGAAGACAGTGATGAGGTTCAGTGCGCCTGCCATCAGCATCATTCCTGAGGTCGCAAACATGATCAGTATGTAGAACTCGCCGCGATGACACTCCATGCGCTCTAAGTAACCTTTCGCCAGGAGGATGGAAAGGAGAGCCGAACTCAAGAAGATGATATTGCAGTATCCAGCAAATCCACCCTGGAAGAGCATTTCTCCGAACACCGGGATGCCGCTGTCCAGATGAGCAAAGGAGAGAACCAGCGACGTGACCACGCCGATGATACTCATCCAGTAGGAAAGGATCGGTTTGTCCTTTCCCATGGCTTCTGCGACCAGCGTCAGCAATGCAGACCCGACAAGCACAAACAGGGGTGAACTATAGATCAGATCTGTGGATGTAATGCTCATACATCATCAGTCGTAGAGAGTGAAGAATGCTCAATTCGAAAAACTCAGCAACCACACCAAGAAAAAAACCGGTATCAGAATCGGGATGCTGTATTTCACCACGTAGCCAAAGAACGACGGGCAATCGACGTGCGCTTGTTCTGCGATTGACTTTACCATGAAGTTCGGGCCATTCCCGATATACGTCATGGCCCCGAAGAACACGGCGCCCAGTGAAATCGCCTGCACAAATTTCCATGAAATATCGGTGATCGCCAGCGCCCCCGGCTGCAAAGGATTCGGAAGTCCAGTCAATGCCGGCTGGGTCAGGCCAAGAATGGCGTGGATGTGCGCCGTGTTATCGACAGCGCCGCCATGCAGACCCAACGCCGCACTCAGGAAACTAAGATAGGTTGGCGCATTGTCCAGAACGCCCGAGAGAGCTCCGGTGCACCAGAAAAACTGGCCCGGCGTAACGATTCCCAGCGACGGCGCATTGTGTTCAAGCCAATCGAGTGCAGGAATCATGGTCGCAAAAATTCCAAGGAACAGTATCGCCACTTCCTTCAGCGGCAGAAAGTTGAAATCATTTCTACTATGCACTTCCGCTTTCGTCGTGAAGTACGAAGCGAGCGCAGCACTCCACATGATGATCTCGCGAAGGATGAGCGGCCGCTCCACAAACACCGCCCCAATAATTATTATGAGGAACCAGATGTTGTGAAGGCCGCCAAACCTGACCTCTTCATGTTCGCTTGCTTCTGCCTGGAGCTTGTGCGAGATCTTCTGAAAATAGTACCGATCAATGACATAGAACAGAGCCAGGAGTATCCCAAGCACCAACGCCCAGGCCTGCCAGGCCCGGGTGATCACCCAGAAAAACGGAACGCCCTTCAGGAATCCAAGGAAAAGCGGAGGATCGCCTATCGGCGTAAGAGCCCCCCCGATGTTGCTCACGATGAATATGAAGAAAACAACATGATACCCTTGGATTCTGAACCTGTTGCTGCGCAGATAGGGCCGTATCAAGAGCATCGAAGCACCTGTCGTGCCGAGGACATTGGAGATCAGAGCCCCGAATCCCAGAAGCAGCACATTCTCCCAAGGTGCAGCCTTTCCTCGAAGACCAAAGTGAACTCCCCCCGCCACGACGAACAGTGAGCCGATCAGCGAAATGAAGCTGATGTAGTCGTAGAACGTCAGCGCAAGGCGTGCGGCATTGCCCAACACGAGCACATAATAGGCAATGACAACGAGTCCCAACCCAAGCGCAACAACCGGGTACCTTCGCTCCCACCATTCACGATCGATGAACGGCACAATCGCAATCGCAGAAAGTAAAAGAACGAAAGGTGCCGCGGCCCAGAGTGGAACGGCCTGAATAGCTGGCGCCTCGAGCACATGCTCGAAGATATTGAAAAACAAAAGTGCCGCCGCTCCAACGAGAGCGGCGATTCCGACAATTCGTCTCTGCGATTTCTTCATCGCCCTCCAGCCTGCCATCTGCCCGGTCAGCGATGCAACGGCGCCGGAGCGCGCTGGGCATCTGCCGTCTTAATCATGACCCCCTGCCGTACCCCTTCCAACCCCTGCACCAACTGCTTCGCCACAGGAGCAGATTTACTTAGGAAGGTGCCGGGATAGACACCAATCCAGACAATGAAAATTCCCAGGATGGCAAGCGAGGCGATCTCTCTGCCATTGATATCCGAAAGCGAGTGGCCACCGTACAATCCATCCTCACGGACCTTGCCAAACATCATCCGCTGATACGCCCATAGCAGGTATACTGCAGCCAAAATCACGCCTGACGCGGCGAACACCGTATAGGCCTGCGAGGCCAGGAATGTCGACTTGAAACTTCCCAGGAGTACGAGAAATTCACCGACGAATCCATTGAGGCCAGGAAGTCCGATCGATGACAACGAGACAATCATGAAGAATGTTGCATAGATGGGCATGATCTTTGCGACACCGCCGAACTCTGAGATCGTCCTCGTATGCGCACGATCGTAAATCATCCCGACGATCAAAAAGAGCGCTCCTGTTGACAACCCATGGTTGACCATCTGTATGATCGCGCCCTGGATCCCCTCTTCGGTCATCGCGAAAATGCCCAGCACCACAAAACCGAGGTGGGACACCGAAGAATAGGCAACCAATTTCTTGAGATCAGTCTGGACCATCGCGACGAGCGCGCCATAGATGATGCCGATCACCGCGAGGATGCCCAGCAATGGAACGAATTTGATCGCAGCGTGCGGAAAGAGCGGGAGGCAGAAACGTATGAACCCGTACGTTCCCATCTTCAAGAGCACACCAGCCAGCAACACGCTTCCAGCCGTGGGAGCCTGGACGTGCGCGTCGGGAAGCCACGTGTGGAATGGGAACAACGGTACTTTGATTGCAAAGCTCAGCGTGAAGGCCAAGAACATCCATGTCTGCAGCGAGAGCGCCATCCGAGGACCAACTCCGTAGAGCTGGACGAGGTTCGTCGTGAAGTATCCGTCCGGGAGCGTCGACGCGAAGTAGCCCAGTGCGAGAATCGCTACCAGCATCAGAAGACTGCCAGAGAGCGTGAAGAGGAAGAACTTGATAGCCGCATAGATTCGGTCTTGCCCACCCCAGATTCCTATGATGAAATACATCGGGATCAGCATCGCTTCCCAAAACATGTAGAAGAGGAAGAGATCGAGCGAAGCAAAAACTCCCACCATTCCAACTTCGAGCAGGAGGATCATCATGGTATAGCCGCGAAGCTTATGCTCGACTGAATTCCACGTACCCAGAAGCGCAACCGGTGTCAGGAGTGTCGTCAGAACGATCAGGAGGAGTGACATCCCGTCGATGCCGACGTAGTAACCGATATTCAGGCTGTGAATCCAGAGCGCATATTCCTTGAACTGAAATCCCGACGCCGCAGAATCGAAGTTCAGAAAGAGAAAGAGGGAAATCACAAACGTCAGTGCACTCGTGAAGAATCCGACAAGCTTGACCAGCTGGCTGTTCTCTTTCTTCACAAGAAAGAGGGCCAGGACGCCAATGAGCGGGAAGAAGATCGTGACCGTCAGGATATGTTCGAAAACCATGGAATATCTCTCGCCGGATAATCTAGCTGAATATCAACCAGAGCAGAATGAAGAGAATGCCGCCCACAAACACTGTAGCATACTGCTGCGCAATGCCCGTCTGAACACGGCGTATCCCCTGCGCGACAATCGCGACGAGCTTCGCTGAGCCATTGACAATTCCGTCGATGACAGCGACATCCACTCCCTTCCACAAGAACCCTTCGGAAACTTTGACCGTCGGCGAAACCACCACGGCGTCATAAGCTTCATCGACATAGTATTTATTGAACAGAACGCGATACGCCAACGCGTACTTCGACTTCCACTGCTCAGCCAGCTCGGTCCGCTGGAGATAGACGTACCGCGCGGCATAGATTGCGCCCGCAGCAACGGCAACGGAAAGTACCATAAGAAGGTACTCCGTGATCTCGACGGGATGGGGATAAATGTGGAGCTTGTCATAGGCGGGAGCGAACACTGGTTCAAGCCAGTGCTCCAACGCATTGCTCCCGAGGAGACTCTCAGGAATACCGACAATGCCACCCACGACCGACAGGAAAGCGAGGATTATCAACGGCACAGTCATGGTCTTGGGCGCCTCATGCGGATGTACCTCGGGGCCGTATCGTTTTTCCCCGCCGAAGGTGAGACTGACAAGACGAAACATGTAGAACGCGGTCAACGCAGCGCCGATGACTCCAAGAGCCCAGAGCACCGCAGAGCCGTATTCGCTGCTGAAGGCTTTCCAGAGGATTTCGTCCTTGCTGAAGAATCCAGCAAACGGCGGTATCCCGGAGATCGCAATGGCGCCGATGAGAAAGGTCTTGTAGGTCGTCGGCAAGTAGCGTTTCAAGCCGCCCATCTTCTGGATATCCTGCTCATCGTGCATTGCGTGTATAACAGCGCCCGACCCGAGAAAGAGAAGCGCCTTGAAGAAGGCGTGTGTCAGAACATGGAAAATGCCGGCTGTGAATGCTGCAACTCCCAATCCAAGGAACATGTATCCGAGCTGGCTTATCGTCGAGTATGCCAGCACCTTCTTGATATCGTTCTGCACCAATGCGATGCTTGCGGCCATAATCGCCGTGACCCCTCCGATGATCGCCACCACTTCAAGCGCACCGGGAGCAAGCGCGTACAAAACTGCGCAACGCGCCACCATGTAGACACCGGCAGTTACCATTGTTGCAGCGTGAATGAGAGCGCTCACAGGCGTAGGACCCGCCATCGCATCCGGCAACCACACGAACAGTGGGATTTGCGCAGATTTGCCCGTCGCGCCGAGGAACAGGAGCAACCCAATCCAAACCATCGTGCTGTTGCCTGAGCTCAGAACGGAGGCACCGCCAAACACAGTGTCGAAATTCAAACTCCCAAACTGCGTGAAGATGAGCAACATCCCGAGAAGAAACCCAAAGTCACCAATCCTGTTCACGATGAATGCCTTCTTCGCTGCATCAGCCGTTGTTGCTGTCCCAGGTTTGTATCCCCCTGTCTCGAACTTCTTGTCATACCAAAATCCGATGAGCAGATACGAGCACAAGCCGACTCCCTCCCACCCCAGGAACATCAGGAGAAAGTTGTCGGCAAGTACGAGATTCAGCATGGCGAAGATGAAGAGATTGAGGTAAGCGAAGAATCGCCAGAATCCCGGATCGCCGTGCATGTACCCAATCGAATAGACGTGAATCAAAAAGCCCACTCCCGTGACGATGAGGGTCATCAGAATGGACAGCTGGTCAATCTGATATGCGATCGAGACATTCAGCGAAGAGCCCGTCCCAGTGAAAGTCGAAATCCAGGTATAAAGCTCGACGATGTGCTTCCGTTCCTCCGGCTGGAGTCCCAGCATCGTGCCAAAGGCCCAAATCGCCACCGCAAACGAAAGTCCGACGCTGCCGCTTCCGATGATACCGACAAGTGTTTCGTTCTTGATCTTCCGTCCCACGAGTCCGAGGACAAGAAAACCGATCAACGGAAAGAGAACGATGAGTGGAGTGTAGGAGAACATTTGATCTGGTTAATCGAGTGGTTCTATCATTAAGTGACGTGGTGATCTTACCATTGAGTTATCTGGCGATCGGGCCATCGGATCATTGGTCCATTGGATCGTTGCACCATTGGATCATTGATCCATTGAGTCATTTGTCCATTGAGTCAATGACGCAATCATCGATGGATCAATTTCCCTCTCACCATTTCAGGATATTGATTTCTTCGAGATTGACGGTCTGTTTGTTCCGGAACATCGCGATGACGATCGCCAGACCAATTGCTGCTTCGGCTGCTGCGACCGTCATGGAAAAAAACACGAGCATTTGTCCGGTTACGTCTCCCAAGTACGACGAGAAAGCAACCAGGGTCAGGTTCACGGAATTCAGCATCAGTTCGATCGACATGAAGACAATGATGGCGTTGCGTCTGACCAACACACCGACGACGCCGATCACAAAAGTTACAGCGCTCAGAAGCAGATAGGACTGAAGTTCCATGGCATTAGTTGAGTTTTTTCTTAGCGAGAACGACGGCCCCGACGATAGCCACCAGGAGCAGGATTGATGTCACTTCGAACGGGAAGAGGAACGTCGTAAAGAGCTGCATGCCGATGTGCTCCACTGTTCCCACATCCACCGCCTTCTCGAACTGTGAGGGCGGCAGCGTCGCTCCGGAAAAGGCGAAGACATAGACGAGTTCCATGAGAACACCAAAACTGAGCCCGGCTCCGATGATTTTCTTGTAGGAGACTTGTTCGCTAAGCTTTTTCTCATCGCCCAGATTCAGGAGCATGATCACGAACAGGAAGAGAACCATGATCGCGCCGGCATACACCAGGATCTGGATGAACGCGATGAACTGTGCGTGGAGCGTCAGGTACAGTCCGCCCAGCGCGAAAAAATTCAGAACGAGATAGATCGCGGCCATGACGGGGTTCCGGCGTGTAACCATCATGAGCGCGGAACCGACCGAAATTGCGCCAAGGAAGTAGAAGAGAACAGTTTCGAGAGTCACTGACAGTCTGGAGTGGTTAATGGTTGACAGAAACGCTTACATCAGACACTCACGACACGAATACCCTATGCAGTCCGCACCCAGCGGAGGAGTTCTCGCATCGTAGGCCGCTTTCCGTACACCAGGATAGCGGTCCGGAAAATCTTGCCGGCCACCCACATCATGAAGATGCTTGAGACGATGAGTAATGCGATGGTCGCGATGATTTCCCACAAGGCCGGCATCTGGATCGGAATCCGCATTACCATAAAGGCTGGCGTCAGCAACGGTATGTACGTCAGGATCCGTATGAGCGGCGAGTCCGGATTCTGCATCGCCGGCATCGCAAGGACAATCGGGAACACCAGAAAGAGACTGACATAACTGGTAATCTGCTGTGCCTCCTGCTCTGTCGTCACAGGCGACCCGGCGGCGACAAAGATGGCGGAGTAGAGCAGATAGCCCAGGAGCAAGTACACAATGGACAATGCCACATTTTCGATCGCGAAGAGTTGAGTTCCGGTCTGCAGGGCGATGCCTAACCCGATAACCCCCCAGATGAGCATCTGCAAAATTCCCAGTCCACTTAAGCCAAGGATCTTCCCCACCATGAGGTCGCGTGCAGAACATGAAGAGAGCAGTACCTCGATCACGCGATTCGATTTCTCCTCGACGACACTCCGGATCAGAAGCTGGCCGGAAGTCAGCACGAGGAACAGGAGCATCATGATGACAATGTATGCACTGAAAAACGTTTCCAGGAATCCCGACTCTTTCTCTCCACCCCTCTCAGAAACCTTGATCGATTTTACGTCGATCCCCTTTGTCAGCTTGCGGACCAGGCCCGCATCAAGCCCCTGGTCTTTGAGCCGGTGCTCCACGATCACTTCCTCAATCGTCCGGGTGAATCGTTCGCCCACACGGAAATTGCCGACGTTTTCAGCCCGATACTCGACCTTTCCGCTGTCGTACGCGCTCGCCGGGATGTGAAAGTAACCTTCCACCTTCTTCCCGGTCACCATTTTCACGGCGCGGGCCCTCTGTTCTTCCGGCGTGACGTCCTCCTTCAGATTCCGGATAAGATAGTTCGGCCGGCCATCCGGTAGTTTGTACTTCTCGTCGAGCCGCTCCGCGAGCGGAGCAATGATCTTCCCGGTCTCATCAATCACACCAATAACAATGGTCTTGTCATCCGGCTTTGACGCCAGCAGGCCTGGAAGCACCCCAAAGAGCACCATGATCAAAGGCATGACCACGAGGGAAATGATGAATGCCTTCGACTTCACCTTTTCGAGAAATTCCCACTTGGCCACTTGGAGGTATTTCATCCGACTGTCCCTCCCACCTTCTGTCTCTGCTCCGCTTCAACTTCACGCTTCACCTTGAGGTACTTGTAGAACGAGTATCCCACGAATGCGAGAAATGCTACAGGGAGATACCAGAGCGGGTCCTTTCCGAAGATCGTTGCCATGGAAATGATCAGTAACGCTAGCAGGCTCATGACCACAGACCGGAGCTCTTTCTTTACCTTGGCGTCCATCGGTGCTTTTGGAATATGTTTCGGCGCTTGCTGCGGAAGAGCCACTTCTCGGGGCGCGGGCGGCACTCCGACGACATTGATGAAGATCGAGTTGAGCGATGGCTCGACGACCTCGAATTTCCGGATGCTGAGCTTATCGTCAAGTTTCGAGAGAATGTCGCCGCTCTTCGCGGGGTCATGCAGCTCCAATTCCGCATAGTTTTGGTAAACGTCCGCCCGCTTGACATTGGGCAGGCTCCTGAGAAATTCACCGTCCCCGTCAAACTCGATTCTCAGCGAATTAGTGCCGTACCGTTTCTTCACATCACGTAAAGAACCGCTGAGAACTTCCCTTCCTTTATTGATCAAACAGATGTTATCGCACATCTTCTCGACCTGCTCCATTTGATGCGTCGAAAACACGATGGCGACGTTCTGCTGACGGAGATCCATAAGGATGTCCTTCAGAAGAATCTGATTGACGGGATCAAGGCCGGTAAATGGTTCGTCAAGTATCAGTAACTGCGGATGGTGAAGGAGGGAGATGATCAACTGTACTTTCTGCTGATTTCCCTTCGACAGTTCCTCGACTTTGCGGTGGGCGCTGTCTTTCAGTCCAAAGCGTTCAAGCCATTGGTAGGCAGCCGGCTTTGCTTCGCGCTCATGTATTCCCTTCAGCGAAGCAAAGTAGAGAATGGCGTTCAGGATCTTGCTCTTCCGGTAGAGGCCGCGTTCTTCAGGAAGATAGCCAATGATATTCCACATCTCCTCCGTGAACGGCTTGCCGTCAAACGTAATGGTCCCCCAGTCCGGCGCAATGATATTCAGCACCGTCCGGATCGTCGTCGTTTTTCCCGCGCCGTTCGGACCGAGGAGCCCGAAGAGCTCACCGCGCTGGACTTCAAGCGATACATCATCGACAGCGACGACGCCCTCGTATGCTTTCCGAAGTTTAGAAACTCTCAGCATGTTTGCTTTCAGGGGGTGAGACGATAGATCATTCTTGGAAAGGGGATTGTCTCACGTACATGATCCAGGCCGCAAATCCAACCGACTGTGCGTTCGACGCCCAGTCCAAAGCCGGAATGCGGCACCGTGCCGTACCGCCGCAGGTCAAGGTACCACTCAAATGCTTCCTGCGGAAGGTTATGTTCTTTGATCCGTGCGAGCAGGACATCGAGATCATCCTCGCGCTGACTTCCGCCGATGATTTCCCCGTAACCTTCTGGTGCGAGAACATCGACCGCAAGCGCAACCTTCGGATTACTGGGATCCCGCTTCATGTAGAACGCTTTGATCGCCGACGGGTAACGGTGCACCATCACGGGACGGTCAAACTGCTGTGAGATCACTGTTTCATCAGTTCCGCCGAGATCGTTCCCCCATTCAAAACTAATTCCGTTCTTCCGTAGAATCTCCACTGCCTCATCATAAGAAATCCGCGGCAGAGGTTTCTTCACATTCTGGAGAAGCGCCGTGTTCCGTTCCAGAACCTTCAACTCCTGTTCACACTCCTTCAATGCCGTCTGGACAATGTATTCCAGGAATTCTTCCGCCAGCTCCATATTGTCGTTGAGGTCATTGAAGGCAACTTCTGGCTCTACCATCCAGAATTCCGTCAGATGGCGGCGCGTCTTCGATTTTTCCGCCCGGAAGGTCGGCCCAAAGCAATACACCTTCCCACACGCCATAGCGCCGGCCTCTGCGTAGAGTTGGCCTGACTGCGTCAGGTACGCTTTGCCCAGGTCAAAGTAGTCGGTTTCAAACAACGTGGAAGTCCCCTCGCAGGCGGCAGGAGTCAGAATCGGCGAATCGACGAGAACGAACCCACGACCGTCGTAGAAATCCCGTATCGCTTTGATGATCCGGTGGCGCACGCGGAGGATGGCGTGCTGCCGGGACGACCTGAGCCAGAGATGGCGCCGATCAGCCAGGAATTCGATTCCGTGTTCTTTTGGAGTGATGGGATACTCGTGGGCAATGGCGATGACCTGAACATCGCTCACCTCCATCTCATAGCCGCCCGGAGCGCGGTCGTCCTTGCGAACTTTCCCGGTCATTGCGAACGAGGACTCCTGCGTGAGGGCATCGAATTGCCCAAAGATTTCCTCGCTCACGCCACCCTTCACCATGACTCCCTGCACAACTCCCGTTCCATCCCTCAGGAGGAGAAAGCGGACTTTGCCGCTCGATCGCTTGTTGTAGAGCCATCCGCGCAGTGTAACGACTTCGCCGATGTGATTTCCCAGTTGTTCGATGTAGACGCGGCTCATGCGGTGTTTCACCTTATTGATCAAAAACTCGGGGTAATATAGTGAAGAGTACCATTATCTTCAAATGATTTCAGGGTTCGGACACCGACGCTGTTCACGCAGCAAACGGTACTTCTCAGGGACGATTCAGGAAGATTTTTGAGAGTCGTCGGGGAGGTCTCGGAAGTGAGCGTCCCGGATGTCAGGGGGAGCCGCAGGTTCGTCGTTCAGTGTCGATTCAGGCGGAGGTTGAGAATTCTGAGCGGCTTCCGATCGATCAGCGTGTGTGAGGTTTTGGATGAACCTAACGACGAGCCGGTAGATGAAGAAGAATACCAGCCCATACGCAATCATCCGGAACAGGCGAAGCAACACAGTTACTTTCTCCTCACGGGGTTGTAGTATTCGACCGGAGCTTTGTTCGGGCGGAGGATCTGGTCGAGCAAGTCCTCGAAGTCGTCTTTCTTGTTGACAAAATCAATGTCCGTCGCCTTCACGATGAGAAGAGGTGTCGCCTTATAGCGGAAGAAAAAGTAGTTGTATGCCTCGTTCAGGTCCTTGATGTACTCGTCGGACATTTTTTCTTCCATCTTGCGCGCACGCTGGCGAATATTCCCCATGAGCCGATCGACACTGCACTGCAGGTACACTACGAGATCCGGCGTCGGGATATTTCGTTCTATCGCTGCGAGGAGCGTCTCGTAGAGCTTCAATTCTTCATCGGCGAGCGTGAGGTACGCGAAGATCTTGTCCTTCTCGAAGATATAGTCTGAGATGAGAAAGTCGTGAAAGAGATCGACCTGGAAGAGTTCCTGCTGCTGTTTGTAGCGGCTCAGGAGGAAAAAGATCTGAGTCTGGAAGGCATAATGCTCGGGATCTTCATAGAACTTTGGCAGAAACGGATTTTCCTCAAATCGTTCCAGGACCAGACGCGCTCCGAGTCGTTCCGAGAGCATCTGTGCCAATGTTGTTTTCCCTGCGCCGATGACGCCCTCTATCGCGATGTGCCGAATTTCCGTCCGAGGAACCTGCAATCAACTCTCCAGGGGAGTGAGATGGATCGTGAGTGATGATTTCTGAACCGAACTCGTGTCCGGGCAGCGTTCAAGCAATTCGCTCACCGTGCAATTGCGGAGCGGGTCGACAAACTTCGGAGCGATTTCAACGAGCGGCACCAGCACGAACCTTCGCTTTGCAACTTCCGGGTGCGGCAGCACCAGCCCGGGAGCGTGGCACACGATGGTGCCGACGTACAAAAGGTCGAGATCGATTTCCCGCGGACCCCAACGCTCCGAAGGTGTCCTGCCGACTTTCCGCTCAGTCTCTTTCAAAACGGCGAGAATTTCGTCGGCGCCAAACGGACATTCCAACTCAGCAACAGCGTTGAGAAAAAAAGGCTGGTTCTTCTGTCCTACCGGCTCGGTCTCGTAAATCGATGAAACGCACTGAAGCGACCACCCGGGCAACTCCCGAATCATTCGGGCTGCGTCCGTCAGGAAACGGTGCCGATCTCCCCGGTTCGAGCCAAGACCGACAAAGACCCGGTGCATCTACTTCCTCTCCCGCCCGATTTCAACCTCAACGTAGTCGATAACTCCTTTGACCGGCGCGCTCGGTTTCCGAACCCGTACAACCACTTTTGTAATCTTGCGGAATTCACGCAGGAGTCCATCTGCAATTGTTTCAGCCAGCGCCTCTATGAGGTAATACTTTCTTCCGAGAACCAGCTTGTTGATCGACTCGTACACTCGTTCGTAGTTTACGGTTTGCCGGAGGTTGTCCGTCCGGGCGCCGCGCGAGAGGTCGCAGTGAAGATCCACATCCACTTCGAACTTGCCTCCAAGCGTTTGCTCGTCTGACAGCACACCATGGTACGCATAGAAGACAGCGTTGTGGAGGCGGATTACATCGGCAGCTGTTTTCTTTCTTCTGGCCACTCTAGTGGACCCGTGTCAGTGATATTGTGAGCTGCAGAAACGGAAAAATATAGAGAACGAATCGTGAAAAAACAATCTGGTGCAGGCCGGCTACGACTTTTCGATTTTCGCCCACGTATCGCGGAGCGTCACGGTCCGGTTGAAAACCAGATGTCCGGCAGCGGAATCATCGTCCACACAGAAATATCCCAGCCGTTCAAATTGATATCGATCCTGTGGTTTGGTCGCGGCGAGTGTCGGTTCCACCCTGCAATGCCACAGTGTCTTGAGCGAATCCGGATTCATGAGTTCTCGCCAGTCATCTCCGCCCGGGTCCTCGACCCGGAACAGCCGGTCGTAGAGCCTTACGTCAGCCTCGAGCGCATGCTGTGCCGATACCCAGTGAATGGTGCCTTTCACTTTCCGGGCGCTTTGTGGTGAGCCGCTCCTGGTTTCGGGATCGTACGTGCATCGCAGCTCAACGATCTCTCCCGTTCCCTTGTCTTTAACGACCTCAATGCACTTGATGATGTAGGCATACCGAAGGCGCACTTCAGTCCCGGGAGCGAGCCGGAAATATTTCTTCGGAGGATTCTCCCGGAAGTCATCCTGCTCAATGTAGAGGACCTTCGAGAACGGAACTTTCCGGCTCCCCATCGAGGGATCTTCCGGATTGTTCACGGCATCGAGTTCTTCCACAAGCCCATCCGGATAGTTCTCAATCACCAGTCTTATCGGATTCAGAACCGCCATCACCCGCGCTGCACGCTTGTTGAGATCGTCGCGGAGACAGTCCTCGAGCATCGCAACATCGACCGTGCTCTCGCTCTTGGAAACGCCGATACGGTCGGCAAACATGCGAAGGGACTCAGGCGTATAGCCGCGTCGGCGCAATCCCGAAATGGTTGGCATCCGGGGATCATCCCAACCGGTCACGCGATTCTCTTCGACGAGCTGGAGGAGTTTCCGCTTGCTCATCACCGTGTACGTCAGATTCAGGCGTGCGAACTCGATCTGGCGAGGATGATAAATCCCAAGCTGCTCCACGAACCAATCATACAGTGGACGGTGATCCTCAAATTCAAGGGTGCAGATGGAATGCGTAACGCGCTCGATGGAATCGCTCTGCCCATGCGCCCAATCGTACATCGGGTAGATGCACCATTTGTCGCCTGTCCTGTGATGCGTTGCACGCAGGATGCGGTACATGACCGGATCGCGCATGTTCAGATTCGGTGACGCCATATCGATTTTCGCTCTGAGAGTGCGTGAGCCATCGGGGAACTCTCCATCTCGCATGCGTTTGAAGAGATCGAGGTTCTCATCCACGGAACGGCTACGGTACGGACTATCCTTCCCCGGCTCTGTTAATGTTCCCCGGTACTCACGAACACGGTCCGCGTCGAGATCGCAGACATATGCCTTCCCCTGTTTGATCAGTTGAACAGCATATTCATGCAACTGGTCGAAATAATCCGAGGCATAGAACAGCCTATCCTCCCAATCGAATCCGAGCCAGCGAACATCCTGCTCGATTGAGTCGACGTACTCCTGTTCCTCTTTTGTGGGATTGGTGTCATCGAACCGAAGATTGCAGAATCCTTTGTAGTCCTTCGCGAGACCGAAATTGAGACATATCGATTTTGCGTGCCCGATATGAAGATAGCCATTCGGCTCTGGAGGGAAACGCGTGTGAACTTTTCCTCCGAACTTGTCTGTCTTGAGATCTTCGTCGATGATCTCCCGAATGAAGTTCCTTCGGACCGGCTGCGCTCCGCTTGTTTCGTTCGCTATTGGTTTCTTCTCATTTTCCATATTCGTCAATGTAGTTTCTCTATTGCTCTGTTCATCCTTCTGATCGTCTCGTCTTTCCCCAGAAGGAACGCGATCTCGTACAATCCGGGACCAGCGCCCACACCTGAGAGAGCCAGCCTGAGCGGATGGATCAGATCGCTGTTCTTGACCTTCAGGGCTTCTGCCACATGGTGCACCGCTGCTTCAAAGTCCTCTTTGTCGGCATGCTCCAAACGCGAGAATTCTTCCGCTAGCGTTTTCAATTGTGATGCTGTGTCCGATTTCCAGCGCTTCTTTAAAACATCCGCATCGTACTCCATGGGCGCTTTGAAAAAGTACGGGCTCTTTTCCACGAACTCTTGAACGAACGTTACGCGTTCCCTCATCGCCGCGATGACGCCGAGGAGGTAGGCATCAGAATACGACGAACTATCCAATCCGACCTGCGCCATGTGTTCGCGAAGCATACGCAGGACTTCTTCGTCTGGCTCTATTTTGAGATGCTGAAAATTGAGCCAGTTCAGTTTCTCGACGTTGAAGACCGCTCCTGCTTTGCCAACTCGCTCTAGCGAGAACTCACGGATGAGTTCCTCAAGACTGAAAATCTCTCTCTCATCACCAGGGTTCCAGCCAAGAAAAGCAATGAAATTGATCATCGCCTCCTGAAGATATCCCTTGGCCCGATAATCTTCGACAGCGACGTCCCCCTGCCGCTTGCTCAGTTTACTCTTGTCGGGATTGAGGAGCAACGGCAGATGTGCGAAAACCGGCAGTTCCCATCCAAAGTACTGATAGAGAAGGACATGCTTCGGAGTGCTTGGGAGCCACTCTTCTCCTCGTATGACATGACTTATCTGCATGAGATGGTCATCCACGACGACGGCGAGATGATACGTTGGGAAACCATCAGATTTCAGGAGCACCTGATCGTCGAGGATCTCGTTGGCGATCGATACCTCGCCCCTGATGAGATCCTGAAACGTGACGGCTCCTTCGAGCGGGACCTTCAACCGAATGACATTCTTCTCTCCCCGGCGGAGGCGCTCATCGACCTCTTCGCGCGGCAGTGTTCTGCAATGCCGGTCATATGATACGCGCTCCTTCGCTGCAGTCTGTTTTTGGCGCACCTGGTCGATTCGTTCCGGCGAGCAGAAACAATGATACGCCTTTTCTTTTTTGACGAGCTCGTTCGCGTAGCGGCTGTAGAGTCCAAGCCGCTCTGACTGCACATAGGGCCCAAACGGTCCACCGATGCCCGGACCTTCGTCATAGTGGATGCCTGACCACCCCAGCGTCGATATGAGGTTTTCGACAGCGCCTTCCACCCTTCGCGACTGGTCGGTATCTTCAATCCGAAGAACGAATGTCCCGCCGTGGTGTTTGGCGAAGAGGTAATTGTACAGAGCTGTTCGCAGTCCACCGACGTGAAGAAATCCTGTCGGACTCGGTGCAAAACGGACTCGAACATTTGTCGTCATTGGAGGAGATCCTGCAAACAAGATACAAAAAAAGCGTCTCGATATGCGAGACGCCTGCTCCAAGCCCTTCGGCGGCGGGCGTGGTACAGTTTCACATCATTTCGTTGAGGAAATTTAACGCTCAGGAGCCGGAAAGTCAACTACGGCGCCCCGCTTCACCTGCGATCCGGGCTCGCCTCGGCACGGCCCTCCAGGTGACTCTCTATCGCAACTCGATTGCCGCCACCGATTTGGCCGGCATACGGACAGTGAGGACATTATTCCGCACGGAATGTCCATCAAACTTCTTCGTCGCCACGCTGTTTGGTGACTCGAAGGTATTGTGAGAACTGATCTCCTGAGCTGTCAAGACCTTTCCGGTCGACGTTGTCGCACTGATTCCCCGGATATCGCAGGTTACTACTCTTTCCCGAAGGGGATCGACATTCACGAGCGTCAGGTTGATTCGACCGTCCGCATCTTCTGACGCTGAGGCGCTTATTGCAGGGACGGCTCTGCCGCCGAATTCATAATTCTCCGAGTTGACAGCAACCGGAATCTGCACAGCATCGTGATGCACCGCATAGAGCTCATACACCAAGTAGGTCGGTGTCAGCACCATCTTCGGACCATCCGTAAGAATCATTGCCTGCAACACGTTCACCATCTGAGCGATGTTCGCCATCTTCACCCTTTTGCAGGAATTGTTGAAGATGTTCAGGTTCAAGGCAGCAGTGATTGCGTCGCGGAGAGTGTTCTGCTGGTAAAGAAAACCCGGGTTCGTGCCGGGCTCGACGTTGTACCAATTGCCCCATTCGTCGACCATCAACCCAACTTTGTTCGCCGGATCGTATCGATCCATGACTGAGGAATGCTGCTTGATCAGATCATTCATGCGCAGCGCCTTTTCCAGCGTCGCGAAATACTCCGCTTCATCGAACTGCGTTGCGGACCCCTTGTCGCTCCAGGTCCTGGGAACAGTGTAGTGATGCAGTGAGATGCCCGCCATCATCCGGCCGGGGATGTTCTTCATCAGCGTTTCCATCCAGTTCAAATCCCCCGAGCTGGGCCCGCCCGCGATCTTGAACAACCGATTGGTGCCATAGTCGCGGCAATAGGTGGCATACCTTCGGTATTGATCCGCATAGAACTCCGCGGTCATGTTGCCCCCGCATCCCCAATTCTCATTGCCTACACCCCAGAATTTCACCTTCCACGGCTTTTCACGTCCGTTTTGTTTGCGGAGATTTGCCATCGGACTCTCGCCGTCGGATGCGATGTACTCGACCCATTTCGACATCTCCTCCACACTCCCGCTGCCGAGGTTGCCACAAATATACGGTTCAGTCCCCAGCTGGTCGCAGAGGTCAAGGAATTCATTTGTTCCAAAGCCATTGTCTTCCACCACGCCACCCCAATGAGTATTCACCATTTTTGGTCGCTTCTCCCGCGGTCCGATTCCGTCCATCCAGTGGTACTCGTCGGCAAAACACCCGCCAGGCCATCGGAGATTCGGAATCTTGATGCGCTTCAATGCTGCGACTAAATCATTCCTGATTCCCCGCGTATTCGGTATCGATGAATTGGGCCCCACCCATATCCCTCCATAGATACAATGTCCAAGATGTTCAGCGAATTGGCCATAGATGTGCCGGCTGATTGTGTCGTTCGCCAGATCTACATTGAGGACTACCGTCGTACCGGCTCGTTGACAGTATGCCACACTCGTGATCAACGACAGAACTACGAAGAAAATCTTGAGAAAGTATGGTTTCATGGCAGTCGCTTCCTTCTGCAGGTTCGGTGACCCCCGCGATTACCTGGCGGGGAAATTCAGTGATTCCAGATCTGCTCCCAGTTCGCGCGCACTTCTCGCAGACTGGTGGGGTACAACACTTTTCCTCTCGTGTAGCATGTGTTGACGCATCCTTTACACCGCGCTTTCCCCTCCATTAGAGCTTTCCACTCTCCGGACTCGAAGAGCTCTTTCGGAGCCTGCTGGAGAATGTTCCCGAAGGCCCCTCCCATGCATGACTTCACAGAACCATCAGGATGAATAAACACCTTCGTTCCAAATGTAGGAAGACTAATGTAGGGACAGTACTTGTCGAATTTTCCTTCGATGTAGTCCGGCATCATGTCCAGCAGCCAGTGTGGCGTCAGCACGACGGGCGATTTCTTGACACGCTCGATCGCTCCGCGCAGAGCTGCTGTATCCTTGAATTTCAACTCATCATTCTCTCGCTGACTCTCTGACTGCCAGCGATACACATCCACCTCTGTCACCCAACCGATCTCCTCCAGGCAGCGGAAGATCTCGTCGGTTTGGTGGATGTTGAGCTGCGACAGGACCACCCCGACTGCACAATGGATGCGCTTCCCTTTGCGCTTCATTTCGCTCTCAACGTACGCAATGCTCTTCTTCACACGCTCCGAAACGTTGCGTGCCCCGCGCACCGTGTCACCAACCGCACCGAGGCCATCGAAAGAGACAGAAAGAGAGATCCCTGCATCGATCGCGGCGGTCACCGTACGCTCAATGAGACGTTCCGGACCATAGAGCGTCGTCAGCAAATGCACACGAGCGAAATTTTTGCTTGCTGCATAGTCGAGGATCTTGGGGAGCTGAGGATGCAACATCGGCTCGCCACCGGAGATGACAAATCCCTGAGTACCATGGTTATCAAGTTTGTCAACGATGAGTCTGAAATCATCAAAATCCATAAATGGCTTCTCTGGAGAGGCCATGAGGGGAATCGCACATTGGAGGCAGCGCTGAGTACAATGGTGAGTTATGAGGATGTCAGGGAAAAAGAACATCCTTTCAAACGCGACGGCCCTGGCGGTGTTCTCGAGGACTCTTCTCAGGACGTGAAAGCTCTTCAAGACAGTCCCTCAACTTCTTGTGATTTCCATCGCTGCCAGGAGCACGCTGCTCTGGGGTTCAACTCCTCCCACCTTCCAGCGAATCAATTCTGCAGAAAAGATGCTACAATTCTAAGACAGCGTCAAGGTCTGTGCAGTCAAAGTCATCGCTCGAATCCGACAGAAATTGGCAGGCCGAGGAAGGTCACGCCGAACACCAGTCCCTCCCTCTTTCCAATACCAAGATAACAGCCGGGCTTGATGCCGTGGAACTCGACGAGCCCCGGGTAAACGTTTAGTTGAACATTGAAGGGGGGCTTGCCGCTGACGATCAGACTCGTCAGCAGAGATCCGTCTGTGTCCCAGAAGAGCCCCGCAGCGCGTTCGAAATTCGGAGTGGCACTCAGATATTCTCCACGCTTTTTTTCGGTCATCCCTGTGATGGATTTCCCCCAGCCCAGCGAAACACTGCTGTGCGCGTCATAGCGATAACTCAGCCCTGCAATCGAATTGACTCCCCAGCAAATAAACGGAGCATACCTCTTTGCAAACGAAAGTGCATACTTCATCACGAATTCCTGCCCTGCGTTCTCCGAGTGATGATTCCGCAGAACGAAAAGTGGTTGGAGAGACCAATCATTCAGGTGCATCGTCTCTGAAAAGAAACCCTTCACATCCCGAAAGCTGAAGAGCGCAAACCCGAGTGTGTTGTAGATGTAGACATCAGCGATGCAGTCAACGTTGACGTACTTCACACCACCATTCTGCACCATCTCATTCACGTACTGATAGACAAGCGAGGTGCCTACTCCCCAGAGAACCGGTGACTTGTAGCCGTGGGCATCATACCACTCTGTGATCTTGGCGTACAGCATCCCATAACCAATGACATGGTCTGCAACGTTAGGAATGAATTGAAGGTCGTCCGTACTAAAGCTAGCATTGAAGAGTTCCTGTCGGCGGAAAACGTCCCACCCGTAGGCGCGAATACTCCCCACAGGATGTGACAGGTTATCCCACACGTTCTCAAAATCGTTCTTCCATTTCAACGATGTGAGACTTCGCCCGGCATCGGGGCTTAATCGCAGTGCGTCGAAGGAACCGTTGAGGAGCAGCGAAAGCGGAGAAAACTGGGCATCCGAACCGCGGGTTTGCTGGGACTTGTAGAAGTAATAGCTCTTGTCTTGAGCGTCGACGGCGTGAGTAAACAGGAACAGCTGCCAGAGAAAGCCTGTGACAAGGAGGACGGAAATGCGCTTCGGTCGTAAAGGCACAGAGCGGGGATTGCTATTGGCAAGGCATGGAATGCGTCTCACCCTTACCTAAGGGTGACCAAGAGCGGAGAGCGAGGGATTCGAACCCCCAAGTCCTTGCGGACGCCGGTTTTCAAGACCGGTGCAATAGCCGTTCTGCCAGCTCTCCAAGAGTACCACAAAATCTGCGCATTGTCCTGAGCGAGTCCCGCCGACTTTTGGCGAGACGCCCGCCTGCCTCATCAGGACTTCAAGGCGGGCAGGAGTCGAAGGACCGTACTCCTAGTCCTTCAACGACATCCCGAGCGAAGGTCGATGCCGTTTATCGACCTGAGTCGAGGGACTGCCAGCTCTCCAAAAGAAATCAATGCCGCAATAGTTGATCCCGTTGTTTGGGATCAACCCCGTTTTGGGACGGGACCGTTCTCCCAGCTCTCCATCTGAAAACCATCGAACTTCGCCACTTCGTACTACCCACCGCGACGAATTTCTTCCGTCATGGCAACCACTCACCTCCAGTGAATTTGAAGCCACATTATGATTGATATACGAATATACAAAAGCCTGAACGCGAAGGCAATTAGTAATTCACTAAGCATCGAAATGCGAGCGCCTCGTTGACAATGGAACCACTCCCCCCTCAACGGGGGCTCACACACAGAAAAGCGTTCTGCGTTCTTCGAGAATTGCGTTGCGCCCACGGCCGTCGAGGTGGGCCGCCTTGAGATGGGACATAACCAAGAAGGACTAACAACACTTCGACCTCTTGGTCGTCCTTCATCTCATCCTATCATCAAGGAGACTCATCATGGATACCACATCCCAATACGCTTTCACCTTCTACTGGTTCGTCACGGCCGACAAACCCTTCGAGCTGCGAGTTGGCAGAAACCTGATAAACGTGGTGTTCCTTTCCTTCTGTGCTCCAGATGGCAAGACAACATTTTGGCCTTGTGTTCGAACGGTTGAGTCGCTCACATCTCGACGTACTGTGTGGTCGCAGTAGCGGAGGTTTCTGAAAGATCCCGACGATTACCTGACGTGGAAGTATATTGGCCCCCAGAAAAATGAAAGGCCCAGCGATTGCTGAGCCCTTCTGCCTGACCTTTCTCGCGAGCGTCTGGGCACATTGACTTTCGATGCCAGCAACACACCATGATCTGCCCCCCGAATATGGTTCGTCAGTCTACTTGCCCGGCCGAATAGGTACAGGTACGACCGGCGACGGACCCCAGACTTCATTCGTAATGTTGAGGGCGAGCGTGTGCAGTTCAGCCAGCGATTTCTGTATTTCCGGATTGCTGTTCCATGCCGCCAGGTCAGCGAACTCATAGGTCGTTATGAGTTGGGAAGAGCCAGTGACCGACCGGTATGCGCGGAATTCAGCTACGCCTGGCACGGATAAGTTGCGCTTGATCGCAGTCTCCGTCCATTTGAGATAGGCTTCTACTTTATCAGGGTGCATGTCGTACTTCGTGACGTGGAGTACCATGGCAAATATCCTTTCTTCGTGAATGAGGTGTGGCACAAACGACTCAAACTGCTACATGTGAATCCCCGAATACCAAAGGAAGTCGGAGTTTTCGTCATTTGGTCGGAGGTGTCAACTTGAACCCAAGCTGCTGTTCAAGATAGAGTCTGTCATACTCCATGCACTCTTCTGCGAGCTTGCCGTTCACGAAGCGGCTCAGGCTCAATCCACTAACCTTGAATGACTTTCCGGTCGGGGGAAAATCCCCGGGGACAGTGTTCGTGCCCGTGATGATCCAACGCGTCACCGCGTGATTCCCTACATAGAGTTCCTCCTCGACGGTCACTTTGAAGTCTGGATACATTGTTCGCGTGCCTGTGATGAATCGCTTCAGTGAATCTAACCCTCTGTACGCACTTGTCGTCCCAACATAGGCCACGACTTGCGGATCACAGATTGCGCTGAGGGTATCGAGTTTTCCCGTGTTCCAGGCGTGAACGTAGGCATCCACCACGGGCTTGAGTTTTGCAGTCGCCTCCTGTACTGGGTCACGGGGTTGGCATCCGATCAGGAGACCGACACCAACAAGAAGAATCAGGATCACGATTGGCTTCATGGTTAACCCTCCTATGAAGATGTTGATTGCCTCGCTATTTGCGAAGCTGCGTGGGACAAACTCGTGCAACTGAGGATTGCGTTCTTGCAGCAGCATTCGGTAGCAATGTGTAGTGGCGATATCATCTCCTATTCACAGAAAAACCTCCTCCATCGCGTCATCACGAATTCAGAGGTTTCAGTCCCGCATTCAGCGGGTTACAATCAGTTTTCAAAAACAGGCACGGTGCTATATAAACGTACGGTAACCCTGCCTGATTGTCAATCCGCGCTTCAGCGCAAAGGATGTATTTCGCATGAGATTCATACAAACGTAGGAGTCATTCCTGCGTCAATTCAGCGATAATGTGATCTTGTCAACTGCACTGTGCAGCTCACTTGGAGCGAGATGAGTATAGACTTGAGTAATCGCGACAGAACTGTGCCCCATCAACTTCTGCACCTCGTAGATGCCGACCCCGCTCTGGACCAGCCACGTGGCAAAAGTGTGACTGAGCAAATGCACATGGCACAACTCACAAGAATACAATGAACACCGACCCAAAGGAACAGAGCGTCAAGTCAATCTGAGAACTCGTGCTGTCAATCTTATCGCATCTGATCTGAAATTCTCTTCCAGTCTCAGGATCGACAGCAATGGGCTCGCCTATTGAGCGGAATGTGCATTGTCCTGAATATTCCTTCGATGATGCGTTGACAAGGAAATATGTCAGCTCACCTTTTCTTGAAATCGGAGTGCAAAGGATATTCGGCGAGGCCGGAGAAAGACCGCACGGTGGCGCAACGCGGGATTTCACGAGATACTCGAGAGGAGCAGAGTCTGCAGTCGATCCGCCAAATCCGCCCCCCTCCACGATTTTCTCAACCAGCTTCTTAACATCACCATCCCTTTCAGATCCTTCCGCGGCATACTTGGGAAGAAGGGGATGCCCAAAGACCGATCCGCCCTGTTCTACGAAGCGAAGAATCTTCTCCAATGTGCTGATCCGAATTGTATCCAGTGGAGGAAGCACGAGCACATCGTATTTCTCTTTCCCGACTTCCAACTTACCACCGCCAATTCCAGCCGCAGCAACGCTCCGCTCATCGACCACGTCATAGGCAATTTGCTGCTGCAATAAATCGCGGCAGAGATTGGTGAAGGAATCATCGATGAAGCGCACAAGCCGACTTGGATGTGGCTCGTACATTGAGCGCTGCGATGGAATGAAATGCGCCCAGAGAGAAACAATCGGATGCAGCACCGCAACTTGAGTGGAGCGTTGCCCCTCAAAGAACACGCTGTTGACCCGGGCCACGTAGTCTGTGTACGAGTGAAACTCCTCAGCGGAAAACCGTCGTGCCTTCGGACTCAGATCTGCGGGTTCATCCGGATGAAGCGAAATAGTGTACATGCTCACAAAATCTGTCACTCCCAGGCTCATGAGAAGACCTGCCGTGCATTTCATCTGCGCCAAGCTTGCATGCTGACCACCCATGAGCCCGAAGAAATCGCTGATCTCGCACATTACGCGACGTTTTCCCTGCAGACGCGCCGCGGAACCGGCTACTTTCGGCACTATGAAGAAAGGTTCTTTGTCTTGCATGATCCTCTCTGGATTCGAAAGGATCATGTCGATCCCCGGAATGTCGAATTTCCTATAGCAGGTGAATGGATCACCATCGAAATCCGTCTGCCACACGAGTGTCTCTTCGCCGAGCAGGTGACCGCTGGATGCCACGTGGTGGGAGTTGCACCAGTCCTGAAGCTGAGCAAAATAGTTCTCCGCGCAGAGGTCCGCAACAACTTCATAGAAATCACATCGGATCTTTCTGTCGATGTCCCCGGTGTCCACAAAGAGGCTCTCCCAATGCTGCGTCAGGTCGTACCCTTTGCGTTCACGAAAGGCTCTGGGAAGATCTCGATGCCAGGGAAGGGTCTTCGGGTAGTCCAATCCTGCGGGGACGTACGTCGATATCAAAGATGGTTCATCTGTGAAGAACGCCTCTACATAATCTCCGATCGGATGAAGTGGACGGTCATATCGGTCATGCGTGACCTCCACGAATCTCGCCACAGCATCCCGATCGAGGATGTTGATGTAGTGCCGCCTCTCAAAGAAGTTCGCAGTCGCGTGAGTGCCTTCGAAGAGTTTTCCGACCTCGTACCGTGGCTGACCTGCGGCATCAAATGCGCGGATCAGACCCTCCGCCTCTCCATTCGGCATCTTCGCGAGCACCAACCCTCCCGCTGTACCGCTCGGATACCCTTTCTCATCGTAGATCCAGACGCGGAGGCCCATCGAATGCGCCAACAGTACTCCTCGCCGCAGGATATCCCAGGCGTTCTGATCATCCAGGTATTTCTCCAGGCTGACCGTGGTCACAAGGCCGCTCAAGCCGGCATCAAGGAGACTCTGGAAGCCGAGGCGCATGGTCTCTTCTGTTGTGCCACACCATTGGTCGAACGAGGAAACGAATTGAAGCGGACGCGAGATGTTGGGAGGTCCAAGAAAGGAAGGATTCACGTTTCAGGTCCTCAGTGGCGAACGAAGACCATTTCGGTTGAGAGGGCTTACCCCTGTGCAGGGGTAGTGCCGATTTGACCCTGTGCCTGCAAGACGAAGTCCCGCTTCTCAGGGACACAGTCTTGACCGACTACGCTCAAAAACCGAGCTTCGTCGGTCGTGCCTGCAAGACGAAGTTCCGCTTCTCAGGAACGTAGTCTTGCGGAAAGGGAGGGACCGACTACGCTCCTTACGGAGCTTCGTCGGTTAGGATTCTCTTCTTCAGTATCGCTTTCCCTGACCCCTTCTTGAAATACTTCTCAAGTTCTCGCGCCTTTTTCTCTGTCCTGACTGCAATGTAGGCCACTAATTCGAGCGGCCGATATGCTTTGGTTGATTGGACAGAACCGTTACTATGTTCACGCATCCGGCGGTCCAAGTTATGCGTGAACCCAACGTACACAAAGTTCTTCACGCTGCTCTTGAGAAAATACACAAACCAGGAAGGCATATGATAGGAGTTGGCCGCCGGTGACTTTTCGCTAAACGCGTAACTATTCATCCCCTTCATCTGTCTTGCATCGGCGACAATCGTAATGCTCGCAAGACGAAGTTCCGTTTCTCAGGAACGTAGTCTTGCCCGACTACGCTCACAAAGCGAGCTTCGTCGGACGTGCCTGCAAGACGAAGTTCCGTTTCTCAGGAAAGTAGTCTTGCGGAGAGGGAGGGATTCCCCGCCCGCACGACCTAACCTGTTGTCCGAGCGTGCGGTCGGGCGGGGAACCCTCGATAGAGGTTGACCCCCTATGCAGGTTTAGTTCCGATTTGACTCTCGCCGCACGACATTAGCTGGCGGAGAGGGAGGGATTCGAACCCTCGATAGAGGTTGACCCCCTATGCAGGTTTAGCAAACCTGTGCCTTCAGCCACTCGGCCACCTCTCCAGTGGTCGTGCGGCGAGAAATGTCAAATCGAGAATCCCGCTCTAACTATTTTTAAAGGTTGCGGGACAAACCTGTGCCTTCAGTCCCGACGAGTCGGGACCACCTCTCCTTGTGCTGAAACGATGTGAAAAGATATTGAAAAACAGGCCGAGATGCAATCCGAAAACAAAAAGCCCGCCGAGGAACCTGCGGCGGGCTTCTCCCCTATTTCCTGGAACTCACTTCCCTTCTGCGGGCTGTCAACTCCTCCGAGAATAGACTGCTGGTTAGATAACACTTCGCACAAGCAGGACCGTCATCACGAGACCGACGAACAGCTCAGCCAACTGAAGAAACTGTTTGACTGTCTGACGAGCAATGTGCCGGCCGCAAAAATCGCAAAACGTCACATTCGCCGTCGTCAGGTTGAAGCAGTGCGGACAGGACCGTTTGATCCCGTTCCCCGTGTTAACGAAAACGACCTGCTGAGAGAGTGCGATCGTGAGGAACCCGATAGCAGGCGTCAACACGACCGAATACCAAAACCCCAACCAGAACCCGTGCCCTTTCTTTTTGTTCCAGAGTGCCAGGAAAACTGAAAGAGACACATAGACCAGGAACAGTGTCAGAGTGTTCATGGCTTCCCCCCCACGTTGTGGCTAATCATCCCACGTTAGAATGATACCCCTTGTATCCACATCAGCAAACACGCCACGGGCATCTCCGTCTTAAGAGTACCGGAATCGTTAGGAAGATTGTGTGATGGAGATCGCAAGAATCGTGAGTATGCTCCCTATCACAAAGACGCTCGTAATGGAGTAATCGAGGAAGAGAACCGAGAGGATGGTGGCAAACACAGGCTGGGCGTTGGTAAAAACCGCAACCTTGCTTGCTTCAATCCGGCTGAGGGCGTGATACCATAGAAGATATCCAAGTATGGAGGTTCCGACGGCCAGATAGAAAATGCCGGCCCAGTGCAACGCGGTGAGCTGGCTGAAGGGAAACCGAATGGCACTCGGGACACCGACCGGGAGGAAGATCAACGCACCGGTGAGCATCATCGCAGCCGTGGTTCTCAAGGTGCCGTACTTGACAAGCATGCTCTTGCCCAGGACAGTAAATAGCGTCCAGGCGATCACGGCGATCAGGATCAGCGCATTTCCAAACAGGTAGCCGGAAGAAAAATCCACACCTCGCTCGAAGATGACAATTGCGATCCCGACAAAAGCCAGCGTGATACCGATTGTCTTCCTTTGCGTAATTCGTTCCCCAGCGATCAAGCGGGCAAACACCAGCACAAAGATGGGAGTCGCTGCATAGAGGAGCGCACCGTTCGCGGCCGTCGAGAACCGGAGGCCATACAGATAGAGATACTGGTTGAGGGCAACGCCCAGGAAACCGAGGAGCGCCAGCCACCACCAGTCGCGGCGCTCAATGCGAAGCGGTCCAGACCGAATCCGCGCAATCGCGAAGAGCCCGGCGGCTGCGACAATCGTCCGCAGGAATGTCACAGTCCCTGCATCAACATCACGCACTACGGCCTTGGCAACGATGTGCGTTCCACCGGCGATCAACTGTTGGAACAAGAGGAGAAGATAAACGTTGAACTTCTTCATCAATGGGGATCAATGTACGACTCGAACGAGTGAAAACCAAGGTGGCCCATTCCGTTTGAGGACTCCATTCAGTATATTGGGTGAATTATTTTTTGACTCACACTGATCTCATGAATTTCAGAACAATCGAGCCCTGGCGGCGCACGCTCTATATCATCTGGTCAGCCCAGTTCATCGCCATGATGGGAATGAGCCTCGTCGTCCCTTTTCTCCCATTCTATATCCAATCGTTGGGCGTCACCGCTCCGGATGATCTCGCACGTTGGAGCGGCTATGTGTTCGCCGGTCCATTCTTCATCTCATTCTTCCTGACTCCTGTCTGGGGCTTCCTTGGTGACAGGTACGGCAAGCGGCTCATGGTCATCCGGGCGATCTTTGGATTGGGGATTTCCCAGGCGTTGATCGGATTCTCACAGAATGTCGAAATGCTGTTCTTTTTCAGACTCTTGCAAGGGGCTATTAGCGGTTTCATCGCGGCAGCACTGTCGCTTGTGTCCGCTTCCACGCCGCGGCAGCACTCAGGATACGCCCTCGGCCTCCTGCAGACCGCATCCGCCAGCGGAGGTGTCATCGGACCCCTCGTCGGAGGGTCTCTCGCCGACATCATCGGATTTCGGCCGATCTTTTTTGTTGTCGGAGGCTTGTGCGCACTGGCCGGCATACTGGTCGTCCGGTACGTCAAGGAACCGCCCTCTGAACACGATCCAAATGCTCTGCAACATACCTTCACCAGTAATTTTCGTTACGCGTTTTCCTCGGCTCCAATCCGCGGCGCCCTGTGCATCATCTTGCTTTCGCAGGTCGCCCTTCTCCTTATACAGCCGATCTTCGCGCTCTACATCGAATACCTCGAGCCTTCGCAAACGCGGCTCGCCACACTGGCAGGAGCAATCTTTTCGATGACCGGGGTCTTCATGGTCATCTCCTCACCGTGGTGGGGAAGACGGAACGATGGGCAAAGCTACAAGAGGAATATCTCGCTTGCGATTGCCGGAGCCGCCCTCGCGTGCACAGCTCAGGGTTTCGTGACTCAGGCATACCAGCTCTTGTTCCTGCGGGCCGCACAAGGATTCTATATGGGCGGGATCCTTCCAGCCCTCTACTCGTACGTAGCCAAGCATGCTCTTCCTTCGCGCCGCGGGGGTATCATGGGCATAGCTTCGGGCTCACACGTTCTCGCCTCGATGATTGGCCCGATGGCAGGCGGCTATGTCGCATCGACGCTCGGACTGCGTGAGAACTTCTACATGACCGGCGCCGTTCTCGCAATCTCTCTTTTTTTCGTCAAGGCCATCTTTGTTGATCTCGAGGAGAAGGAAGCCCCAACATCCGAAGCGCCCGTTGTCGTCCCCACGGAAGATAGCTCAGGTATGGACTAGCACTGAGAAGGCGCTTGCCTCCGGCACAAATCAACCGTACCTTCGAATGACATTCTTCAGCCAACTCGGAGCAGTCCCTCCTGAAGCCTTCTCTCCGGAGATCGGCTCAATCTTCATTCGCTGACTATGAGTACACCAGAACGGCTCTTCTTGATCGATGGCAACGCGATCGCGTATCGCTCTTACTATGCGTTCATTCAGCGCCCCCTGATGAATGCCAAGGGAGAGAATACGAGTGCCGTCTACGGATTTGTGACCTTTCTCAATCGCATCCTGACCCAGGAATCTCCGGACTACATCGCCGTGGTTTTCGACACCGGCGCCCCCACCTTCCGCCATAAAGCATACAAGGAGTACAAGGCAACGCGGCAGAGAATGCCGGAAGACTTGTTCTCACAGCTCGCGGTTATTAAGAATGTAGTGACAGCCTACAATATCCCCGTGGTCGAAATGGACGGCTTCGAAGCCGATGACGTGATCGGGACTTTGGCCAAGAGTGCTGAACGAGCGGGAGCCCTATCGTTTCTCGTCACGGGCGACAAAGACTTCATGCAACTCGTTACAAGCAAGACCAAGATGTATAAGCCCGGACGGCAAGGAACGGATGTGGAAATCGTCGACTCGGATGCTGTGGAACGGAAATTCGGCGTCCCACCGGAAAAGGTCATTGAAGTCCTGGGGCTCACAGGAGACTCATCGGACAACGTGCCCGGAGTGCCAGGAGTCGGAGAGAAGACAGCGATACCACTGATACAGAAATGGGGATCGATCGAGAACCTCTACAAGAATATCTCCTCGATCGAGCAAAAAGGACTGCGCCAAAAACTTGAGACACACAGGGAATTGGCCTTTCTCTCTAAAGAACTCGTCACCATTGACATCAAGGTCCCACTCACGGTCGATTTCCATTCCTTGAAGGCCTCCAATCCGGATTTCCAGCAGCTGAAGTCCCTTTTCGCGGAGCTTGATTTCCGGTCTCTGATTCAGAATATACCGAAAGCTTCCACGCCCAGTGTCAGGCACCCTGAGGTAGTCCTCCCCCCTGCTGAGATCGAGACTGAGCTCTGCGACGTCCATCACGACGAGCATGTATACTCCTTGATCACCGATCTCAAGGCACTCAGGCACCTGGCGACTCGCCTGAAGAAAGCGGACCGATTTGTCTTCGACACCGAAACCACATCGACCGACTCCCTCAACGCCGAGCTCGTAGGCATATCGTTTTCCCTCGCGCCGCGCGAGGCATTTTTCGTTGCCGTCCGATCATCTGCACCTGCGCAAGAATCAGATCTCTTCGGCAAGTCAAGGACCATCGAGAACGAGAAAGGAATCAGCGTTGAAGAAACGCTCGGACTCCTCAAGCCGATACTTGAAGATCCGCGCATCGGGAAAATCGGGCACAATATCAAGTATGACATGCTCGTCCTGTCGCAGTATGACGTGTGGACACAGGGAGTCGAGTTCGACACGATGATCGCGAGCTACCTCCTCCGCGCTGATGGACGTCACAACCTCGATGCCGTCGCGAAAGAACATCTCCGGTTCAAGAAAGTCTCGTTTGAAGAGCTGACAGGCTCTGGAAAGGACCGAAAGCCGATCCGGGAGGTCCCGCTCCAGGCGCTCAGCGACTACTCCTGCGAAGACGCAGATATTACCTGTCGCTTGTATGAGCTTCTGGAGTCCAGGCTCAAGGAACAAGGGATGTTAAGCCTTGGCGTCGATCTTGAATTTAGGCTGATCCCGGTCTTGGCAGAGATGGAGAGAACCGGCGTGGCAATAAACGTCGGGTATCTGAAAACCATGTCAGAGGAGATTGCACTCGTCCTTGAATCTCTTGTCAAGGAGATCCATGCGTTGGCGGGAACGGAATTCAACATCAATTCGACGCAGCAGCTTGGCAAAATTCTCTTCAACCGACTAAGCTTGCCGACACAAAAGAAGACCAAGACCGGGTTTTCAACAGACATCGGCGTTTTGGAGACGCTGCGGAATGAGCACCCTATCGTCGAGAAACTGCTCGAATACCGACAGCTCTCAAAACTCAAATCGACGTACATCGACGCGCTCCCCGCCCTGATCAACAAGAGGGACGGGCGCGTGCACACCTCGTTCAACCAGACCGTGGCAGCGACCGGACGCCTGTCAAGCAGCGATCCCAATCTGCAAAACATCCCCATCCGAACGGAGATTGGGCGCTCCATCCGTAAGGCCTTCGTGCCCGGGGCAAAGGGTTCCCTCATTTTGTCGGCTGATTACTCGCAGATCGAGCTCCGGGTGATGGCGCACATATCGGGAGATGAGGCGCTCACCGAAGCGTTTAGAAACAAAGAGGATATCCATACCACGACGGCTGCGAAAGTTTTCGGTGTGGAGCCAGGCGATGTAACAAAGGATATGCGACGGAAGGCAAAAGAAGTCAATTTTGGGATCATGTACGGAATCGGGCCTTTCGGGTTATCGACAAGACTGGAGATATCCCAAGGTGAGGCGAAAGAAATCATCGCGAAGTACTTTGAGCGGTTCCCGAAGGTGAAGCAGTACATTAACGATACCATCACCTCCGCTCATTCGAACGGCTACGTTTCGACTCTCCTCGGCCGCCGGCGCTACCTTCAGGACATCAACAGCAATAACCAGAACATTCGTCAGAATGCCGAGCGGCAGGCGATCAATATGCCGATTCAAGGAACATCGGCCGACATGATCAAGCTCGCGATGATCCAAATCCAAAGTGAGCTTTTAAGCCGGAAACTGCGCTCCCGGATGCTTCTCCAGGTCCACGACGAGCTTGTGTTTGAAATAAGGAAGGATGAAGAAATGGAAGTTCGCAGCCTGGTTTCGCAGCACATGCAGCAATCGATGAAGCTCAACGTTCCGATCGAAGTTGACATCGGCGTGGGAAAGAGCTGGCTCGAGGCACACTAGCCCCCCCGCATTCCGAGAACTCCATCGAATCACTCAGCAACCTTAGGAAGGTTTGTCCCGCCCCTGGCAAACTAGTTGATCACCACCAATCCCGCCGTCTTCAATGTCTCTACGTAGTTCAGGATTTCCTGCAGGTCCGTGCGCCGTTCGCTTTGCACGTCGAGCAAGAACTTGATGCCCAGGATACTGTTTTTTCCGTTGATCAAGAGTTGCAATTCCGCACGATCATATCTCGGGAATTCGCGTCGTCCGGAGCCCCCCTGCGGCTGAGGGAGGAACTCGCGATATCCTCCGTATCCGTTGGCTTTCACTTTTTCAGTCGGCTTCGGAACCATCTTCGACGCTTTTTTCTCTAAATCGGAAAGCTGGATGACGACCGGCTCGATTTTCAACCGGTCGGCTGTGACTTTCATATGGCGGTCGACCACACCGAGCTCAGTCTTCCCAATCTGTTCCAGTGATTTCTTCGTCGCAGTGATGTACTCACCCACTTTCTTCTTGTCAACGGCAAGCTGCCCAACGGTCTCGAGAGTGTTCATCTCATTCTGCAGTGCTGTCTCGACATAGGCACGTGCCATTCTGTACGCCGCAGCAAGACCATCCTTCGTTGCACCGTTGAGCGCCTCCAACCCGCGAACAGTTTGATGCCCTAACCGCCGTGTCGCATTGCTCATGATCTCACCGGCTATTTTGACTGCCATGTGGTCATCCGCAGCCGCGATCGTGTATGCGCTCGCAGCCCCAATGACAACGACACGCTTGAGTTGCGTGGGATCAGATTTGTCGACGTGATCGCCCGAGGTGTGGTACCATTGATCGGGCCAGGCAATCATCATCACGCCCGGGACCTGAACACCCCAGTCATTGAACACCTCGTGATCGGAAGCGCCGTAGTGTGTCTGGATACTATAGTAGAACGGCTCATCCGCTCCGGTCGGTGCCACGATGCGATGCGCCACGGGGAAGAAGTTGGAGCGGTTTTGGACCTGCTCCTGGTTTCCTTCTCCTACAAACCGGTAGTAGTTCTCGACCACATCATTCACATAATGGGGATTTCCGTAGCTCGTGCGGATGAGGCACATGTACGACTTGTTCTTGCTCAGCCACTCTCCGACCATATCCATATTGATATTGCAGAGGGTCTTCTTCATCAAATCCTTGTTGGCCTTCACCCAGGGTCCCGTTCCGGAAAACTCTGGACCCCAGAGAAATCTGATCGTGCGCTTCGGGGCCGGAATTCTTCCTTCCTTGATCAGCGTGTTGAGAGTCCGCGCAACCTCCATGATCGCCGCACAACCGGAGATATCATCGTTTCCGCCCTGCTTCACGTAGCCCTCATGAAGATGAGCGGAAAAGATCACTTCGCCGGACTGGGGATCTGTTCCCGGAATAGCGCATGTCAGATCCTGCAACTCGTACTTCCGCGTTTCGGCAACGACCTTTGCGTGCACGGTAATCTTCTCGCCGGCCAGGAGCCGTTTCATAAGGTACTCCCCTTCCCGCGGCGGCATCTGGAATGCAAACTTTGCAGAAAGGTTTCTTCGTTGATCCCCCCTCACGCTCCCCCACGGAAGTTGAAGCGGATCAAACAGTGGCCTGGGTGAATTCATAGCAACGACTCCCACCGCACCCGAATCCAGACACGCGATTTGGTGCACAGAAGACGTCGGACCTTCCGTTACCACAATCTTGTTCCTCACGTCCTTTCCGATGAGATCCTCCTTCCGCCCATTGCCGACCCAAACGAGCTCAGCCGTGACGTCCGTCGACACGCTCCCCTGCGCCAGCATCGCGCTCATATCGAGATAGGAGGCAAGTTTCCGCCGCACGGGCGTCACTTCCCAGAGTTCTCCACTTACGCCATCCCATGTTTCTCCGCCTGGGAATCTCACAACCTCTCCCCCAGCCAGTTGGTACTCTTTCAATCTCTCATAGAAGTACTTGGTTTCGTAGAACATCGACTCATACTCACTCGCCGGCCTGTTCTTATCGTACCCTCCCGTCTCCATGATCATGTTCCACGCGTTCTCGCCCGAGGCCTCTCCGATGATCTCATTCACAACGCTGTCCGGAAGAAATGTCCATTGCAGCCACGGTGTCGACTGTGCCGATGCCGTTCCAGCCGTCAGGGCAAAGAGGATAACACCAAGCAAAAGCTTCTTCATTGACAATCTCCTTGATGAGTTCACACAGCCGCCATTCTGATAGTTCCGAGGCCAAGTCCACCCATGCCCCGAATCGAATAGCTGAGAATACATATTTCTCCATCCAGAAGCAAAAAAAATCCCGGCTCATCGCCGGGATTTTTCCACATACGCACAACAAATGTTGATTCTTAAACTTCCATGATTTCCTTTTCCTTCACGACGAGCAGGCTTTCAATCTCCTTGATGTATTTGTCCGTCAGCTTCTGTGATTCCTGCTCACCGCGCTTACGCTCGTCCTCCGAGAAATGTTCCTGCTTCTCCGATTTCTTCAGGTGCTCAATCGCGTCCCTGCGAACGTTCCGGACAGCGATCTTTCCTTCCTCGCCGAACTTCTTCACGAGCTTGACCAGTTCCCTACGACGTTCCTCATTCAGCGGCGGGATGGGGACACGGAGAACATTACCGTCATTGACCGGATTCAGCCCGAGATTTGCGTTCAGGATTGCCTTGTCGACAACACTCAGCATGTTCTTTTCCCACGGCTGGACGCTGACCGTGTGAACATCAGGCGTGCTGACGTTCGCCACCTGGCTCAGCGGCACAGTACTTCCATAGTATTCTACCTTAATGCCGTCGAGAAGCGCAGTGGTAGCTTTTCCGGTCCGCACCTTGACCAATTCCTCTCGAACCACTTCCACCGCCTTCTTCATCCGGTCTTCCGCATTCTTCAGGATGTCCTTAACCATTGGAGTGTCTCTCCGTCGTTATTGATCAGGATGAAGTCAACTCGAGAACAACAACCTATGATCCTTCTGAAAAGACTTTCGAACCGACCTTCTCGCCAAGCAAAACGCGCCGCAGGTTACCCGGCTTGTTCATGTTGAACACAACGATTGGAAGCTTGTTCTCCTTGCACAATGTGATCGCCGTCAGGTCCATGACCCGGAGATCCTTTTCCAGGACATCACGGTAGGAGATTTCCGGTATACGGATCGCGTTCGCATTCTTCTCAGGATCGCTGTCATACACGCCATCAACCCTTGTGCCTTTGAGAATGACATCGGCCTCGATCTCGATGGCGCGCAGAGCGGCAGCAGTGTCTGTCGTAAAATACGGATTTCCTGTGCCTGCTGCAAAAATGACGATCCTCCCCTTCTCTAGATGGCGAATCGCCCGGCGACGAATGAAAGGCTCTGCAATCCTCTCCATGTCGATCGCTGCCTGGCAGCGTGTATAGACTCCATGCTTCTCGAGAGAGTTCTGAAGGGCAAGGGCGTTGATCACTGTCGCCAGCATGCCCATATGATCGCCCGTCACTCTGTCGATGCCATCCGCCGATTGATCTACACCGCGATAGATGTTGCCGCCCCCAATCACAATGCCGATCTCGACCCCAAGCTGCTGCACCGTGCGTATCTCCTCTGAGAGCGCATTGAGGACCTGCGGATCGATCCCATAGTCGCGGCTGCCCATCAGCGACTCGCCGCTGAGCTTCAAGAGAATCCTTTTATAAAGTAATTGTGCCATAGTCACCTGAGGACGAAAAAAATCCCGAATCGCTTCGGGATTTCGATAAACACATTACTTTGCAGCTTCTCCTAAGTGGTAGCGCTGGAAGCGCCGGATTCCGATCTTCTCTCCGACTTTCCCCGTCGCCTCTGAAAGAAGATCCTTGATCGTCTTTCCGGAGTCCTTAATGAAGCTCTGCTCGAGCAGGCAGAACTCCTGATAGTATTTCTCGAGGCGACCCTGAGCGATCTTCTCAGCGATTTCGGCGGGCTTCCCTTCATTCACTGCCTGCGCCTTGTAGATTTCAACTTCTTTCTGCAGCGTTTGCTCATCCACATCTTCCTTGCTTACGAAGAGCGGGGTCATAGCCGCAATCTGCATGGCGATGTCATGCGCCAGCTGCTTGAATTCTGGCGTCTTCGCGACGAAGTCTGTTTCGCAATTCAGTTCCACCATGGCGCCGATCCGGCCGCCGGCGTGGATATAGGCCTCGACGACGCCCTGGTTCGCTTCACGTTCTGCCCTTTTTGCCGCAACCGCTGCTCCCTTTTTCCTGAGATTCTCGGTCGCCAGCTCTAGATCGCCGTTTGATTCCTCGAGAGCGCGCTTGCAGTCCATCATGCCCGCGCCAGTCTTATCACGTAATTTTTTTACCAGGTCAGATGAAATCACGGCCATACTTCAGAACTTCCTCCTTTGCTAGGCTTTCTCGGCAACACGGGGTTTTTCCGCTGCGTCTTTGTTTTCCGCACCCTGCAGCATCGCCTCTTCGGCTTGCCGGGCCGCTGAACGCTGGCCGCCTTCGGCGACAGCATCCGCAATGGCCTTTGTGATGCACTGGACCGATTTCAATGCGTCGTCGTTCGCCGGGATCGCGAAATCGACAAGCTCCGGATTGCAGTTCGTATCGACGATGGCCACGACCGGGATGCCAAGACGCCGGGCTTCCTTGACTGCAATTGCCTCTTTTTTTACGTCCACGACGTACACCATCCCCGGCAGCCGTGACATCTCGACAACTCCTGAGAGAACGTTCTGCAGCTTCTCACGTTCGCGGTCAAGGAACAGCCGTTCCTTTTTTGTAATCTTCTCGAACGTGCCGTCGCTTTCCATCTTCTCGATGTTTGTCAACCGCTTCACACTTTTTCGGATCGTGGTGAAGTTGGTCAGCATCCCGCCAAGCCAACGCTCCGTGACATAGTAGGCGCCACAGCGTTTCGCCTCTTCCCCAACAACCTCTTTCGCCTGCTGCTTCGTAGCAACGAACAGAGGCTTGCGGCCCTGGGAGACAATATTCGCGACGGCGTTACAGGCCGAGTCGAGCATTTCCTGGGTCTTCTTGAGATCGATGATATGAATCCCATTCCGCTCCATGAAAATGTAGGGCTTCATTTTGGGATTCCAACGGCGGGTAATGTGCCCGAAGTGGGCACCGGCTTGAAGCAGGGCTTCGAGTTCTACACGGGGCATAGATGGTCCTTTGAGTTAGTTCTTCTATTCTCGTCATATCATCCCGGAATCCCGACGATCAACCTGGATCGCCGGAACACTCCCGTTCAGATCGGAGAATATGATTGATGGATGAAAGAGCTTTCAACGCTTGGAGAACTGGAATCGCTTACGGGCTTTCTTCTGTCCGTATTTTTTCCGCTCGACCATACGGGGATCCCTCGTCAGGAGTCCTGCATTTCTCAGGTTCTGCCGGTGATCCTCGTCGAGATTCACAAGCGATCGGGCAATGCCGAGTTTGATCGCGCCGGCCTGACCGGTCGGACCGCCGCCTTCGACACGCACACGCACATCGAATCGTCCTTTGGTCGCCGTCGCTTCGAAGGGGCGCATCACTTCTTCACGCAACACTTCGATTGGAAAGTACTTTTCCAGCTCTTTGTTATTGATTGTGACCTTACCGGAACCGTCAACGAGCTTGACACGGGCAACTGCGGTCTTCCGGCGTCCAACTGTAATGATCGAAGGCATCGATTTCCTTACGTCCTAGTGTCGTTTAGAGAGGGAGTGTTTCCGGTTTCTGCGCGCTATGAGGATGCGATGAACCCGTATACACCTTCAGTTTCTTGAACATTTGCCGACCAAGGCGGTTGTGCGGAAGCATCCCCTTCACGGCATGCTCGACAATCATTGTCGGCTTCCGTTTCAGAACGTCTTTCAGGGACTCGAAGCGCGCACCTCCCGGATAAAACGTGTTATGGTAGTACTCCTTCAACTCCTGCCGCTTGCCGGTTACCAGCACTTTTTCGGCATTGATGACCACGACATAATCGCCCAAATCCGCATTCGGCGTAAACGTGGCCTTGTGCTTTCCACGGATGATGTGTGCAATCTGAGAAGCAACTCGCCCAAGAGTCTTGCCGCTTACATCAACCAGATACCACTTCTGGTTTACCTCTTCTTCTCTGAAAAACTTGGTCTTCGGTGACGATTCCACTCTAACCTCCAAATCGGGGAAAAATGCTCGGCATCAGTTTTGAGTTTTAAATATAGCGCTCTTTGCTTGGAAAGTCAACGATTTTTTGGTTTGGAAGCCACGAGAGCGGGCGTATCTGACCAGCAGACTGGAAGGAAGTAGTTCGGAGCGTTTGCGGCGTGGAGGAGAGCCTAGACTTGCCCGGCGGCGTGGTACGAGCTGCGTACCAACGGACCTGATTCAACGTGGCGGAAACCCAATTCGAGCCCGAGCTCCTTCAGCATCTTGAATTCATCAGGATGAGCGTATCGATCAACCGGCAGGTGGTCTTTGGTTGGCTGAAGATACTGCCCCAGCGTGAGAATATCGCACTTCGTGTGGCTGACATCTTTCATCACTTCGATCACTTCTTCCGTCTGCTCACCGATCCCGAGCATCAGCCCGGTTTTCGTCACCGAGCCGTAGCGTTTGGACCGCTCAAGCACCTCGAGCGACTGCCGATAATTCGCCTGCATCCGGACCGTCCGATACAACCGCGGGACGGTCTCGAGGTTGTGGTTCAGAATGTCCGGATGAGCATCCAAAACCATCATGAGCGCCTCTTCACTTCCTTTGAAGTCGGGAATCAGCACTTCGACGGTCACGCCCGGGACTTCCGCGTGGATGCGCCGAATCGTCTCTGCAAAGATCGGGGCGCCGCCATCTTTCCGCTCATCCCGATTCACCGATGTAATGACCGCGTGACGAACACCCATGAGCTTCACTGCATCCGCGACCCGTCGTGGTTCGTCCCAATCGAGCCCATAATCCGGCCGGCCGGTCTTCACTGCACAGAAGCCGCATGAGCGGGTGCAAATATCTCCGAGAATCATGAACGTCGCTGTGCCAGAGTGCCAGCATTCCCCCATGTTCGGACAGCGGGCCTCCTCGCAGACGGTGTGCAACCTGTTTGTGTCAATGATCGATTTCAGCCGGGCATATCCCTCCCCGCCCGGGATCTTCGCTTTCAACCACTCGGGCCGTCGTTGCGGCTGCGGCTCAGTCTGCTCTGCAGGTATTTCTTGAATTGTGCGCTCCACGTCAGAACACTCTCGAGAAATCATATTGTTCGAGATTCGCGACAACCTTCGCGATGAACTGCCCTCCCAACGCTCCATCGATGATCCGATGATCGAAGGCCAGCGTCAGGTATCCTATTGAGCGGATGCCGATCGAGTCGCTACCATCAGCATCTGTCAGGACGACGGGCCGTTTCTTGATCGCGCCGACGCCCAGGATCGCAACTTGTGGTTGATTGATGATCGGGGAACCGATCAGATTTCCGAAGACTCCGAAGTTTGTAAGCGTAAAAGTACCGCCCTGGATCTCATCCGGCAACAGCCGCTTCGTCCTTGTCCGCTGTGCAAGATCATGGATGGCACGGGCGACACCCAGGAAGCTTTTCTCATCGGCATGCTTGATGACCGGAACAATCAAACCGGCAGGCGAAGCGACTGCAATCCCGAAGTTGATCGATTTCTTCAGAATGATCTTGTCGCCCTCAATCGAACTATTGATGATCGGATATGCCTTCAGCGCCCGAATGGACGCCTCGACAAGAAACGGCATGAACGTGAGCTTGAATCCTTCCTGTCGTTCAAACCGGTCGGCGTGTTTCACTCGGAAATCGGCGATCCTCGTGAAATCACATTCGGAGATCGCCTCAACGTGCGGAGACGTGTGAACGCTTCGCACCATGTGCTCCGCCATCTTCTGCTGAAGATTATCCATCTGGACAATTTCGTAGGAAGGCGCCGGGTATTTCTTCTGTATCTCCTTGATGTCAATTGGTCGAATTGCCGGGACCGCGAGTGTCGATTTCGTTGACCGGGACTTGAGATAGACCTCAAGGTCCCTTTTCGAAACCCTGCCACCCAAGCCAGTCCCTTCCAATTTCTCCAGCTCGCTTAGTGAAACCCCCTCCTTGCCCGCGATGCTGCGGACAAGCGGAGAGTAAAAACGGGTTCCCTCCCGCCGCGATGATTTCTCAGAAGCGGTTCCAGCCGCCGGCTTACCCGGAGGTTGCCCGGCGGGCACGGGGTGCGGCATTTCGCCGCGTGAGGCCCCACGCTCCGGCATTTGCTCGACGTTCAGTATTGCCGCATTTGTCTCAATAGCTGCGATAACTGTTCCCACTTCAACTGTCTCGCCTTCCGGAACGACAATTTTCGAGAGAAATCCTGCGGCCGGCGACGGAATTTCCGAATCGACTTTGTCCGTGCTGATCTCGAGGATCGTCTCATCGAGCTCGACCTTGTCTCCCGGCTTTTTCATCCAGCGAAGGATCTTCCCCTCCTGGATACTCTCTCCCATCTTCGGCATAACTACATCGACGAGCATGAGCAAGACTCCTCTTTAGTAAGCGGCGAGATCTTCCAAGGCAGCAAGGATCTTGGCCTCGCTTGGGAGGATTTCATTCTCCAGCGGAGGGCTGTAGGGCACGGGGGCATCAAACGCCGCCACTCTCTTGATGGGCGCATCAAGCCATTCGAAACAATGCTCTGAAATCAGTGCGGCAATCTCGCCGCCAAAACCGCCCGTCAGCGTGTCCTCGTGGGCGATGAGAACCTTGCCCGTTTTCTTCACAGACTTCGTGATCGTTTCCAGGTCGAGCGGATTGATGGTGCGCAGGTCTATTACTTCAACACTGATTCCACGATCGTCCAATTTCTTCGCTGCCTCAATCGACTTCTGCACCAAAGCACCGTAGGTGAGAACGCTCATGTCGGTTCCTTCCCGCTTTATGCTGGCGAGTCCGAACGGAAGTACGAAGTTCTCGTCTGGTTCTGGAGAAGCTGCATATCCCTGACGGTAAAGACCTTTATGCTCCATAAAGATGACAGGATCGTCACCACGCAAGGCCGCCTTAAGAAGCCCCTTTGCGTCGGCTGCGTTCGACGGAAAGGCCAACCGGATTCCCGGCACATGGGCCATGAAACTCTCAAGGCACTGGCTGTGATAGTGTCCGCCGTGAATGTATCCGCCAACCGGCACGCGGATAACGAGTGGGCAAGCCCATGTGTTGTTAGACCGGTACCGGAACATCGCAATTTCATCCCGAATCTGCATGAACGCGGGCCAGATGTAATCACCAAACTGGATTTCTGGGACAGGCATCCATCCTTTCAACGCGAGCCCCGTTGCCACTCCAACAATACTTGCTTCGGCCAAAGGAGAGTTGAAGGCTCTCACCGATCCGAATTTCGTCGAAATTCCCTTCGTCGCCGTGAAGACGCCTCCCTTGCCATCGGCGACATCTTCCCCAAATATCAGCATTCTTGGATTACGCGCCATCTCTTCTTTCAGCGCGTGATTGATCGCATCGACGAGAACAACCTTCGGACCGGTGTGCTCCGGCTCGACGAAATCACGCGGAGGATTCGCGTGTGCATCGCCGTAGATGTGCAGTGACGCTGTGAAGGCTTCGGGCAATGGACGCGACTCTGCCCAGGCAGCCGCTGCATCGACAGCTTCCTTCACTTCTTTCTGAATGTCGGCGGCTTCCTGGTCAGTGATGACGCCTTCCTCGATGAGGTACCGAGTCATCTTTGGAAGCGGATCTTTTGCTTTATCGCGCTCCACTTCTTCTTTCGGCCGGTACTTCAACTGATCGTCCGAGGATGAGTGTGCGAGCAACCGAACGACATTGGCACGGATCAGCGATGGCCCCCCGCCGGACCGCGCACGCTCAACGGCCCTTCTTGTGACGCTATATATTTCCGCGAAATTCGAACCATCTGCATCGTAACGCTCCAGCCCCTTGAATCCACTGACCACCTCGTGCACTGAACCTCCTGCCGTCTGATTCGCGACAGGGACGGAGATCGCATACTTGTTATCCTGCACGAAGAATATCACAGGAAGTGCCTCGCGAGCAGCCCAGTTGACTGCTTCGAAAAACTCCCCCTCGCTCGTAGCCCCCTCGCCTGAGGAGACATAGACGACCTCGTCGGTTCGATCCTTACGTGCTCCGAGCGCAATACCTACGGCCTGGAGATACTGGGTACCTGTCGGACTGGACTGTGTTGGGATGCGGAGATCGGCTCTCCCATAGTGACCCTGAGGCTGACGGCCTCCAGTCGCAGGATCTTCCGCCCTGTGAAGAGCCATCAAGAACACTTCTTCGAGCGTCTGGCCCAGATGAAGAGCGAACGCCATGTCACGATAATACGGGAAGGCCCAATCGTGGCCGGGCCGCAGTGCGGCCGCGGCTGCGACTTGTGCGGCCTCGTGGCCCGAACCGCCGATGTGGAAAAAGCACTTGCCCTGCTTCAGCAGGATGAGGATTTTCTCATCAGCGCGCCGCGCGGTAAGCATCGTCCGGTAGGAGCGCAGAAGCTCCTCTTTCGGCATCAGCAGATTTCCGGATTCCTTGACAACAACTCGACTTTGAACTGTCGACATAACCCCTTTTTTTCTCTCAAGAGGATGTGTGCAGAAGAAGGGCGCTTTACGTCAGTTGAGGATGTGATCTCACCCGTTCCTTGAGCACATCCGGTGTAACCGCTACCGACTTACAACCAAATACCTCGGAAAAAGATTCCTTCAGCTTAGCTTCGACGTCTGCCAGAGATATATTTCTGCCGAGAACGCGCTCCATTGATGTAACTCCCTTGTGGAAGATACCGCACGGGATGATGCGATCAAACTTTCGAAGGTCAGTATTCACATTGAGTGCAAAGCCGTGCATCGTCACCCATTTGCTCACTTTGACTCCGATGGCAGCTATCTTCTCCCCTTGCACCCAGACGCCAGTCATTCCTTCTTCGCGACCGCTCCGAATGTCGAATCCAGCGAGCGCACGGATGATGACCTCCTCGAGATTCCGGAGGTATTTGTGAATATCCGGAGAGTAGTGCTGGAGATTCAAGATAGGATAACCGACAACCTGGCCAGGCCCATGGTAAGTAATGTCGCCACCGCGATCGATGCGGAACACCTCAGTGCCATCTTTGCTCAACTCGCTGTCCGAGGCAAGGAGGTGGTTCTGATCGCCCCCCTTCCCAAGAGTATACACGGACTCATGTTCTGTCAGCAGAAGGAGGTCACCGATCACCCCGCGCTGGCAGAGCTCGAAAAGGCGGCGCTGGAGTTCCCATGCTTCGGCATAGCGTGTTCGACCCAACTGGCTGACTTCAATCTGCGTGAGGCTCGTGCCCAATCCCAGTCCCGACAAATTGTTGGAAAGTCCATTGCGCGAAAAAAGCTGAATCTCCCTGTGCGTCAAGGACCGCGAAGAGAACCAACGCCCTGGCGCCCCGCCTTTCCGTTCCCTGCTACAGATGGATCGCTTCTCCGAAGGCATCGCCTGCGGCCTCCATAATCGCTTCAGAGAGGGTCGGGTGGGCATGCATCGTGCGATGTATCTCCTCGTTCGTGGATTCGAGGGCCCGGGCCAGGACGAGCTCCGCGATCAACTCAGTCGCATCGGTCCCGACGATATGCGCACCGAGCAACTCTCCATATTTCTCATCGAAGATCAGCTTGACGGTGCCCTCCGTCGCCCCAATGGCCATCGCCTTGCCGAGGGGCCGATATGGAAATCTGCCAACCTTCACCTTGTATCCCGCGGCCATTGCTGCCTCTTCAGTCATTCCAACGCTCGCAACCTGCGGCTGGCAGTACGTGCAACTTGGGATGTTTGTCCGGTCAAAACCATGTTTCGACTTGCCCGCACAGTGCTCCGCGGCAATGATTCCCTGATGAGACGCGGCGTGTGCAAGCCACGGGGCTCCGGAGACATCTCCGATGGCGTAAATCCCCTCCACATTGGTCTTACCAAACTTATCGACAAGGATGGCTCCCTTTTCAAATTTTATCCCCACTCCCTCCAGGCCCAGGTTTTCGACATTCCCCTGGACTCCGACAGCCATCAGCGCAAGCTCTCCAATGACATCCTTCGTCCCTTCTTTCGTCGTCACCTTGAGAGCGACTTCATTTCCAACGACGACTGAATCAACTTTCGCATTTGTGAGAATTTCGATCCCTTGTTTCTTCAAGCTCGATTCGAGCGTCCTAGTGATCTCTTTATCTTCCTTAGGCAGGAGCGACGGCAGCATTTCCACGATGGTCGTCTTCACGCCGAAGGAATTATAGAAATACGCGAATTCTACACCGATCGCTCCGCCACCCATCACCAGAAGCGATTTGGGAATCTGGGGAAGGGTCATGGCCTCTGTACTAGTGATGATCTTCTTCCTATCGATGGTTACGCCCGGGATCGACCGTGGACGAGCTCCGGTTGCCAAGATCGTGAATTTGGTCTTCACCGTCTCGACGATCTTGCCGTCCTTGCTCACTTCGATGGTGTTCTTTCCAGTCAGTTTGGCGGTCCCGTTGATCACCTCAATCTTGTTCTTCTTCATCAGGAACTCGACGCCCTTGGAGATCCGGTCGGCAACATCACGGCTGCGCTTGATAATCTTCGAGAAGTCAAAAGTGAGATCTTTGTACGAAAACCCGAATTCCTCCGCCTTCTTGAAGGATTGGTAGAGTTCGGCACTCTTCAAGAGGGCCTTTGAAGGGATGCACCCCCAGTTCAGACAGATACCGCCCAGTTTATCACGCTCAATCAGCACCACTTTCATGCCGAGTTGAGCTGCGCGAATCGCTGCGACATAGCCGCCTGGGCCGGAACCAATGACCGTGAGATCAAACTGTTTTTCACCCATGGACATCCTTTCGAGGTTAGAAGGGGAACTTTCGCGGAGAAGTCGTCTCCGAGGAAGCAAGCCGAGATCGAGAAGCCAGCAGAATGAAGACGTCTTAATATAGCCATATCTGAAAAAAAAGGCAATCGACTCAAAACCTCCCGTTTGCCCTCAGAGCTCTCTCGTCTCCCGGGACCGAGGCCGCGCGTGCACGGAGCGCTCTCTGAGCACCGTGGTCGGCGCCGGGCCAGAATGCATTTGATTCTTTTTCACTTTTCTAGTACTATCATACAAAATTTCGTGTGGGATGACTGAGAAAGAACAGCGAGTTATCGTATCAAACCGCAAGGCGAGACACGATTATTTCATTCTTGATGCGCTCGAAGCTGGACTTGTTCTCAGGGGAACCGAGGTAAAATCTCTCCGCGCCGGCAACGCGAATCTGCAAGACAGCTACGCGCTCATCAAGAACGGAGAGGTATGGCTCCTTGGGATGCACATCAGCCCGTACGAACGCGGCAGTTACTTGAATCACGATCCCCGCCGAACGCGGAAATTGCTGCTGGCGAAACGTGAGATCAGAAAACTGCTCGCGAGAGTTCAGGAAAAGGGCTTGAGCATCATTCCGCTTGCCATTTACTTCAAAGGGCCGTTCGCGAAAGTCGAGCTTGGAATCGCCCAGGGAAAAAAAAGCTACGACAAACGCGAGGCATTGAAGCAGCGAGAGGCAAAGCGGGACATTGCACAACGCCTCAAGCGCTCCACACACTGAGAGGAGATTCGCAAAGGAATTGTTTCCTCCCTTACAAGAACAGATGGACCTCATCAAACGAGGCACCTCGGAGATCATTCCGGAAGAGGACCTCGTACGAAAGCTGGAACGGTCCATCAAGACCAACAAGCCTCTCCGCGTGAAGCTCGGTTGTGACCCGAGCAGACCCGACCTCCACCTCGGTCATTCGGTTGTGCTTCGCAAGCTACGCCAGTTTCAAGACCTGGGCCACCAAGCCATCCTCATCATCGGTGATTTCACCGGAATGATCGGTGATCCTTCCGGACGAAGCAAAACCCGCCCTGCGCTGACATTGGAAGAAACCCGCCGGAACGGCCAGTCATACTACGAGCAGGCCACGAAGATTCTCTCCCCAACGCATGTTCGGATGGAGTACAATTCCGACTGGCTCGCGAAAATGAATTTCTCACAAGTCGTCGGTCTTGCCGGGAAGTACACCGTTGCGCGGATGCTGGAGCGCGATGAATTTACACAGCGCTTCAAAGCCGGCGAGCCGATCAGCGTTCATGAGTTCCTCTACCCTCTCGCCCAGGCCATGGATTCCGTCGCCATCGAAGCAGACATCGAGCTCGGCGGTACCGATCAGAAGTTCAACCTCCTTGTCGGTCGCGATATCCAGCGGGAGTACGGACTCGAGCCGCAAGTCATCCTCACGATGCCCTTGCTTGTTGGCACAGACGGTGTCGAGAAGATGAGTAAATCGTACGACAATTTTATCGGCATCAGCGAGACACCGCGGGAAATTTACGGGAAGACCCTGAGAATCCCCGATGGAATGATTTACACGTATTTTGAGCTCGCCAGCGATGTGTCCAATGTGGAGCTGGCACAGATCAAGCGTCAGCTTGAGGATGCTGCGATGAATCCCAGGGATCTCAAGAGGCAGCTCGCGAGGACCTTTGTGAGGATGTACCACAGCAGTGAGGAAGCTCAGAAGGCGGAAGCCGAATTCGATCGGATTTTCATCGAGAAAGACGTTCCAGACATCATCGAAGAGTTCACTCTCGAGACCGGGGCCACCGCGCAGACGCTTGTAGGACTGCTGGCACTCACGAAGCTTGTGTCGTCCAAGGGCGAAGCACGCCGGCTCATCGAACAGGGCGGCGTCTCCGTCAACGGTGATCGTGTCACCGATCTCAATGCGGGGATCCCTTCGATGAAGGAATTCGTCCTGAAGGTCGGGAAAAGGAAATTCCTTAAGATCATTCACGCGTAACCGGTTCCATTTTCATTCACTTCTTAGATGGAGATGACGAAGTGTTCGTACCAACCAAGATGTTCTTTACGAAAGGCGTCGGAAGGCATAAGGATTATTTACAGTCTTTCGAGCTCGCACTAAGGGATGCAGGAATCGAAAAGTGCAACCTCGTCACCGTCTCCAGCATCTATCCGCCCAACTGCAAGCGGATATCCAAGGAGGAGGGACTGAAGTTGCTCGAACCGGGTGCTATCACGTTCTGTGTGATGGCACGAAATGCCACGAACGAACCGAATCGTCTCGTTGCCTCGGCGATCGGCGTGGCTCAACCGGCGGACACGAGCGTCTACGGCTATCTCTCCGAACATCATCCCTACGGCGAAACTGACGAACGTGCGGGAGAATACGCAGAAGATCTCGCTGCCACGATGCTCGCCTCGACGCTTGGATTGGAGTTTGATCCGAACACCGCGTGGGACGAACGCGAAAAGATGTTCAAGATGTCCGGCAAGATCGTTCGCACCTTCAATGTGACACAGTCGGCCGAGGGCGACAAGAACGGCTTGTGGACAACCGTGATCGCGGTCGCCGTTCTCATTCCCTAGTTGTTCAATATTGGCTCAACGTAAAAGGGGCTAACTCATTACTGAGCCAGCCCCTTTCTATGTACTTCAGGTTGCTTCGATTGCGTCACGCTATCGAAGGCGAAATGGATTCCAGCCTGCCGACGCAGAACAAAAATGGCGGGTCCCGCTGTACGGCCTGCCTGCCGAAGTGCCGTTCGGCACGCAGGCAGGGATCCCGAAAAGCGGGACAGGTCGTCCTACACTTCAGTTCGGCAGCGCTTCCAGAAGCAGCACAAACTCGCCTTTTCTTTCTTCCTTCACGAACTGCTTGTAAAGGTCAGGAGCGGTCCCATGAAAGATACGTTCCGTCGGGAGCGTAAGATCGAAAGCGACGCAGATGCGGCGGGAGGTTCCAAAGACGTCGGCGATATCTCGAACCAGCTGTACCAGCCGATAGGGGGCCTCCATCAGCACAATCGCACGCGGCTCGCGCTTCAGCTGCTGCAGCTCGGCGATCCTCCGTTCCTTTTTTGGTGAGAGAAAGCCCCGAAAGAGAAACTCGCGGAGCGGAAATCCCGACACGATCAGGGCAGCGAGCAAAGACGATGCACCCGGGACCGGGACGATCTGGATGCCGGCTTCGATGGCTCGCCGTACGAGCGTCTGGCCTGGATCTGAGAAAACCGGAGTCCCAGCATCGGAGATCAATGCGACGGAAGTTCCCTCTTTCATTCTACGCAGGATCACTTGAGTCGCGTCCGCCTCGTTATGCTCGTTGAGACTCTCCACCGGCTTTTCGATTCCGTAGTGGCGAAGGAGGCGGGAACCCTCTTTCCGTTCTTCGTAGACGATCAGATCCACTTCCTTAAGAACGCGCAGAGCGCGGAGGGTGACGTCCTCCCAGTTGCCAATCGGCGTCGCAACCAGAAACAGTGAGCCGGCCATGGAGGAATCACTCAGATGATGTGTGATATTGGGCCGGCGGTACTCCCTTTCGGGTTGCCTCCCAGTCCTTCACAAACACGATGATGAGAGCAGTTGTAGGCACGGCGATGAGGAGCCCGGGGAATCCCAGGAAGTAGAAGAAGACAAGGATCGAGAAAATCACGAGAAGAGGGTGAAGACCGATTTTACTCCCGACAATCCGCGGCGAGAGATACATCGTCTCAAAGATACGTAGCGCCTCGATCGAGAATACGGCAAACACAAGCTTCGGAAGCACAGGAGGGTCGCTGAACAATGCAACGACAGCGGCAAGAGCCATAGTGACGATCAGGCCGAAATAGGGGACGAGATCGAAAATCGCCGCGATCACGCCGAGCATGAGAGCGTATTTTATCCCCATAATGGAAAACAGCGTGGCAATGATGATGCCTTGCATCAGGGCAACCGTGATCGCACCCCGCAGATAGAGTCCGATGACTTCATCTGCCGAAATGAGGTACGACTCCACCTTGTCACGGAACCGATGAGCGAAGAGCAGCAGGAATCTCCGGCGGATTTTCGGGAGATCTGTCAAAATATAGAACGTGAGGAATGGAACCAGGATGACGTAGAAAATCTGTGTGACAACGTTGCTAATGCTGCTGGCCACCATGAAGAGCCCGCGCACAAGGTTCTTCAAGATATCTTCCAGCTTCGGCGTAAACTGGCTCGTGAGTGTATTCCGGACCTCGTCCCCTGAGACGCCATAGCGCTCTAACGCCTTCAGGACACTGCTGTTCCAGATCCAGCTGTTGAAATCGGCCAGCACCCGCGACAGCGAATCGAGAATCCCCTCAACCTGCGTCAGCACAACCGGCAGGACAAGGAAGAAAAACAGCATGATGAGCCCGAGCAGGAACAGGATAAGAATCATCGATGTCACCCATCGCGGCACTCCCCACCGTTCGAAGCGTTCCACAATGGGGTTCATGACATAGGCGAGCACCAGGGAGATGACGAATGGCACGAGCAGAGACGAAATCGACGAAGCAAACCAAATCCCGAAGAGGATGATACTCAACCACATTATTTTCTTGGCAAGATTGTACCCCCGGAGAGGGTACAGTAAAAACAAAATAGCTCCAAGAAGGAGAAACGGAGAGATCACCGACTGAATAGAGTAAATAAGAACCAGCAGCAGGAGGACTGCCCCGATCAACAAGACTACTTCGAGACGGCCGAGTGATTGGAAGAGAGAATCCCAATGCGTGTCCAGAGTCTTCATCTGAGGCGCGGGACTTCTTCGCATACCCCGCGCTCTGCTCTTGCGGTTCATTTCGTAGCCCCCCTGATCGAAGATACTCCAGTATGGCCGAATCCCCCTCTGCCCCGCGCTGTCTCTTCAAGACTCTCCACCTCGACCCATTCCACTCTCGCATACCGATGGATCACCATTTGGGCGATACGGTCCCCCCGGCAAACGGCAAATGGTTGCTTCCCAAAGTTTGTCATGATAACCTTCACCTCACCCCTGTAATCGGAGTCGATTGTCCCGGGTGAGTTAAGAATTCCGATCTGATGCTTAATCGCAAGGCCGCTTCGCGGTCTCACCTGAGCCTCAAAGCCCTCTGGCAGTTCGATCCTCAACGCCGTCGGGACCAGGACGGTTTCAGAAGGTTTTATGATCACTTCAGAATCGACCGCCGCGATGAGATCCATGCCTGCGGACCCTTGCGTTGCATACGTCGGAAGCGGCAGGTCATTCGACTTCTGGTCAACGCGGCTGATGCGGACTTTAATGTGCTCTGACAAGCGAGTTTATCAACCTCTGGTAGATTCTTCGTTGCCTGAATATAGCCAAGTGAGTCACGAGATGCAAACAAGGCAACAAAAAGGCCCCGAAACGGTTGCCGTCTCGGGGCCTGGAATTGAAACTCGAAGCGAAGATCTTTAGAATTGTCTTTCGTAGGATGACTTGCGATTTTGCCGCTGCTGCTCACGCGGCAATCCCCGCTTTTCCATCTCCCGCATCAAGGAATCGAGTTTTGACCACTGCTTCTTTTTCGCAAGCATCGCACTATCCATCACTTTGTTTCCACGGCCCGGCTCGAACTGGAAAACCCGGCTTCGCATCCGGGGATCCCCTTTGAAGAACTCCAACCCGACACCGCCGCCATCCTTCTCCATTCGAATCATCAGACTGTCGAGATCAATATTGAAGAAAAATGAGCTGTCTTCGCCGCTGAAATGGAAATCAAATGATTGAGCTGACGGCCGCCGTCGGATCCCTCCCGGAATCGGAATCCGCGGTTTCACCCACATCTCCGGCTCCGGATTGCGAAAACCATCCCAACCCGATCCGATCTGGATGCTGAAGGCCTCAGAATCGCCGAACACACGGACCTTCGGAGCCGGAAAGCTGTAGGCCTGTCCGGCATTGTTTTCCCGCTCAGCAATTCGCCTGATCAATCCATCGACGTGAACCGTCACCGCATGGCTTCGTTCCTCGGCATGGTAGTAGTGTTGCCGGAGGCTATCCATGTTCAATCGAAGCCCCGCCACAACCACGGTTTCAGGAGTCACGACCACAAATCGGTCTGACTGCTGGGGAATTCGCAACGTGCGCAGGATCCGGTCCATGGACGCGGGCGTTTGTTGTCCGCCTGTCAGCATATATGGTGCCCGCCGATCCTGCAGGAAGCGATTGAACCTAACACGTTGTGCCGGCGCCAGAGCCGCCGCGATACCGGAGAGCATAACCCTGTTAAGCCGGGAAATCTCCGGATGCACAGCCATCGCTCTATCCTCTGCGACGAACACGGAACGTTCGAGTTTGTGCCGGCCAAGATCAAGCAACGAATCTATGATTTGCAGCTGAACACGAGTGGGCTGCACCTCATCGACAAAATCCTGCACCGTCACTGTCGATGTCTTGGCCCCGCCACTCTTGTCAACATTGATTGTGCACCATTTCGCAGAATCTTCGTCCACCCTCAACTCTGTTTCGGCCTTTGCATCGAGCGGAATCGTCCCAAACATCGCGAACCGAAGCGCCTGGTTCTTGTCCACATTCGAGAACAGAGGGAGGATCGATCCCTTGAGGACATTATCCTCGACAGCTTTCTGAACTCGTTCCGACTGTTGGCTCACATAATCGACCACGTTCTCTCGCTGCTGATACAACACGATCACCACAGCGAGCACGGCAACCGCCGCGATGGTCGCCACCGCCGGGAGGTACTTGCGCGGAAATGGCAGGAGGTTCTCCTCTTCCCTTTTTCGGCGATCCAGCTCCGTCGAGAGACGGGTCCAAAACCCGATGGAGGGAGGAATACGCCTCTTTGAACCCAGGAGTGACCTGAGCACCTTCAGCTGCTCGAGTTCTTCACGTACTTCCGGATCACCGGCGGCAAGCTCCTCTACTGCACGCGCCTGGGCTTCATCCAGTTCGTGGTCAAGATACGCTGAGAGACGTTCTGACCGGTCTTTTTTTGAGACTTGTTTCATATCAGGCCCTCTCTTTCACTAATGGCTCAAGAACCTTGCGCAGCATCGCGCGGCCCCGAGAGAGCCTGGACTTCACTGTACCAATCTCGCATTCCATGATCTCCGCAATTTCTTCGTACGATAGACCGTCGATATCTTTAAGGGTGATGGCAATTCGGTATTTGTCAGGAAGCGACTGCAGTCCAGCCGCCACCAATTCCTGCAGCTCATCATCACGCGGCTCAACCACAATTTTCGAACTGAGATCCTTGTCGGACGATTCCAGGAGAGTCTGAAGTGAAAACAATCGGCGCACTTTCCGCTTACGAAGTTCATCTCTGCTCTTGTTGACCGCAATTCGATAGAGCCAAGTGTAGAATGACGATTGGAATCGGAAATGCGGAAGCGCTTCATAGGCCTTGATGAAAACTTCCTGCGCGATGTCATCGACAATTTCTGGTTCGTGAAAAATCGAATAGATGAGATTTCTGATTCGCTCTTGATGCCGTTCAACCAGCACCCGAAACGCACCGTGCTCCCCTTGATGCACTAAGGTGATCAATACGTCATCGTTTTTCGCCTGGAGAGGTACATCCGCCGGCTGCGCTAGCGTTTGATAAGCCATCGGCTCTTTTGTGGGTCCGGTATCATTCATATAGACGCAGCGGACCCTGTTCCTGTTCCGGGTCCGCTCCTGTTTCTGGCATCGTATATATACAGTATCTACCGGGGTTATGTTTCATTTCGGCCCAATCGATGCGTGGCCTCGGGGGAAGAAAGGGTGTGAAAGTCAAAGAGCCCGTACATCCCTTCCTTGAAAAGGCTGCACGGGCTCTTCGTTTCCAGATACCTCCGGCTAGGCAGCAACCTCCTGAGCCCCCTCCGCCTCCGGGCTCGTCACCCTTTTTTCGAATTCGTCGCGAAACCTTCGAATCATAGACTGAACCGGCCAGGCCGCCGCATCACCCAAGGCACAGATCGTGTTCCCCTCGATGTTATTCGCGATGTCCATCAGCAGGTCAATGTCATCGGCTCTCCCTTCGCCCTGTTCAAACCTCTTCAAAATCTTCCAGAGCCATCCGGTACCTTCGCGGCAGGGCGTGCATTGGCCGCACGATTCATGGTAGTAGAACTTCGAAACCCTGGTAATAACCTTGATCAGGTCGGTGTCCTCATCCATCACGATCAATCCCGCTGTCCCAACGGACGAACCTGCAGCTTTGAGCGAATCCGCGTCCATACAGGCACCCTCGAGCTGATCTCCGCGCAGGATCATCGTTGAAGACCCTCCGGGGATGACAGCTTTGACTCCCTTGTCACCCGGGACGCCGCCCGCATACTTGTAGATGATCTCGAGAAGCGGAACTCCTGTCGGCATTTCGTAAACGCCGGGCTTGTTTACGTTCCCGCTGACCCCGACAAGAATCGGACCCGGATGCTTCGGCGCTCCGATTTTTGAGTACCATTCCCATCCGTTCTTGATAATCAACGGCACGTTGCTGATCGTCTCCACATTATTGATCGTGGTGGGACAGCCCCAGAGACCGAACTGGGCCGGGAACGGCGGCCTGATACGAGGATATCCGCGCTGTCCTTCGATCGAATTCATCAGGGACGACTCTTCACCGCAGATGTACGCTCCCGCGCCGCGATGCACGATAAGATCGGTCGAGAAAGTAGTTCCAAGAATCCCCTGACCGACATAACCCTTCGCGTACGCGGACTCGATGGCCTTCTCGAGCATCTTGATCCATTTTCCGTACTCGCCGCGGATGTAGATGTACGTGGTCTTCACGCCCATCGCATACGCTGCAATGAGCGTACCCTCAATCAGGAGATGGGGATTGAATTCAAAGATCTGGCGATCCTTGAACGTGCCGGGCTCTGACTCATCGCCGTTCACACAAAGATATTTCGGTTTGCTCGTCTGCTTCGGCATGAACGACCATTTGAGTCCCGCCGGGAAGCAAGCGCCGCCCCTCCCCCGAAGACCGGATTTCTTCACTTCATCGATTATCTCTTCAGGCTTCATGCCCAGAGCTTGTCGGAGCGCGCCGTAACCGCCATGCGTCTCATAGATGTCTATCTTATGAAGCGCTGCTATGTCAGGCAGGATGTGCTTTTCCATAGAAGTCTACTGGCGCTCCAGGTCTGAAATAATCTTGTCAAGCTTCTCGGGAGTGAGATTCTCATAGTACTCATCACCCACTGCGAGCATTGGCGCTGTACCGCAGGAACCCATGCACTCAGCCTCCGACAATGTCCACTTCTTATCCTTCGAGGTCTCCCCGATGCCGATGCCAAGACGTTTTTGCAGCTGCTCAACAATTTTTCCGGATCCGCGCAGCATGCAAGAAACATTCGTGCACACTTCAAGGTGGTGCTTCCCGACCGGCTTCGTACGATACATCGTGTAGAACGTCACGACGCCGAGAACATGAGAATACGGCACCTGAAGAAGCTCCCCGACATACTTCATGGCATCTTCCGAGATATAGCGGTGTTCCTCCTGGATCATCCAGAGCACCGGGAGGACAAGCGCCTGGGTTGTCGGATAGTACTTCTTGAGCTCTTCTAGCTTAGCAAGGTTCTTTTCGGATAACATAACTTGGAATTCTCGATTGGATCGTTCGCAGAAACGGCGATCGACGATCTACTTGTCCGCTTCACCCATCACAGGGTCCAGACTCGCGATAATCGCCACGACATCTGAAATCATACAACCCATCATCATAGTGGTGAGCGACTGGAGGTTCGAAAAAGACGGGGAACGGATTTTCAGCCGCCACGGATATCCCTCCCCGTTACTATAGATATAGAAACCCAATTCGCCCTTCGGAGCTTCAACGGCACTGTAGATCTCGCCGACCGGAGGTTCGATTCCAAAGTTCACGATCATGAAGTCGTGTATCAGTTCCTCCATCTTCGTGTACACGCGCTCCTTGCGGGGCAGGACCTTCTTTGGCTTGAACGCGTGGACATCGCCCGCCGGTAACTTCTGAAGCACCTGCTGGATGAGCTTGATGCTTTCACGCATCTCGTCCATGCGAACATAGTACCGGGCAAGAGCATCGCCGCCAGAATAGACGGGTACGTCGAAGTCGAGGTTGTTGTACACAAGGTACGGATTCGCCTTCCGAAGGTCGTGTTCAACGCCGCACGCACGCAACCCCGGACCCGTGAGACCGAGATCGATTGCCTGCTCAGGGGGAATGACGCCAATGCCGTCCGTTCGCTCCAGGAAGATCCGATTTGTGTTCAGAAGTTTTTCACATTCCTTCAGGTGGCCGGGCAGCTCGTCAACAAATTTCTTCACCATCGCAAGCGTCTCGGGGAGAACGTCCTGCGCGAGACCGCCGATGCGTGTGTAGCTCGTCGTAAAGCGAGCTCCGGCGATATTCTCGAAAATGTCGTACTGTTTCTCGCGCTCGCGAAACGCCCACATCCACACCGTCAGTGCACCGACGTCCATCGCGAGCGAGCCGAGGAACATCAAATGCGACGAGATCCTCGCCAGCTCCGAGATCATTACGCGCAGGTATTGGGCGCGCGGCGGCGCTTCGATGCCCAGGAGCTTCTCGACCGCGAGAGCATACGCGGTGTTGTTATTCAACGGCGAGAGATAATCAAGACGATCCGTGTGGGGGATGAACTCGTGGAAGGTACTGCTCTCGGCAAGCTTTTCGTATCCACGATGCAGATAGCCGACCTCGGGCACGCAGCCGACCACCGTCTCGCCATCCAGGCGGATGAGGAGACGCAAGACACCGTGCGTCGCCGGGTGTTGCGGACCCATGTTCAGGATCATATCATTTTCCAGTGCGTCTTCGAACGACACGCTGGTATTCTGATCTTCAAGCGCCTGAAGGATCCTGCTCTTGCGGGAAACGTCTTCTGATCGTGGTTCCATCGGCTATTTCTTTGGAAGCGGGAGTGAACCCGGAATGCCCATCAACGGAAAATCTTTCCGAAGCGGGTGATGCTCGAATTCATCAGGCATGTAGACTCGCCGCAGGTCTGGGTGCCCTTCGAATACAATTCCAAACATATCATACGTTTCGCGTTCATGCCAATTTGCCGTGCCCCAGATTCCGGTCACTGTCGGCACTTTGGGATCTTCCTCTTCCGTGAAGATCTTGAGTCGGATCCGGTGCTTGTGCGAAAGTGAGTAGAGATTGTACACCACCGCGAAACGCTTCACCGGTGTATACATGTCGAGGCCGCACAGATCTGCGAGCAAATCAAATTTGAGTGCCGGGTCGTCTCTGAGAAAACGGCACACCTCGACGATTTTCTCCGTTGGAACCACAACGGTCAGTTCGTCGCGGAACTCAGTCGCCTCGACCGTCTGATCGCCAAAACGGGATTTGAGAGCATCTACGATCTTTGAATTCATGCATCAGCCCGAAATAATCGGAAGACCCTGCGCCTCATTGAGCTTCTTGTCGCCGACATATGCCGGGAAGCTTCCCCTACTCTCTCCCCGCTGGACCTTTTGCTGCAGCGTGATGAGAGCGTTCAGAAGATTATCCGGACGCGGCGGGCATCCGGCAACGTAGACATCCACCGGAAGAAACTGGTCGATACCCTGGACTACCGAGTAGGTGCGGTACATCCCGCCGGAAGACGTGCACGCTCCCATAGCGATCACCCACTTCGGGTCGGGCATTTGATCGTAAATCTTTCGAACGACTTTCGCCATCTTGTAGGTTGTCGTGCCAGCCACGATCATGACATCGGACTGGCGGGGCGAAAAGCGGAACACTTCCGAGCCGAACCTTGCCGCATCAAATCTCGGTCCAGCAAAGGCCATCATTTCGATGGCGCAGCATGAGATACCCATCGGCATCGGCCAGAGCGAGTTCTTCCGGCACCAGTTGATTGCAAGGTCGAGCTTCGTCGTTACAAAACTATCTCCCAGCGCGTGCTCTAATCCCATTCGAGAGCCCCTTTCCTCCAAACATAGAAATAGCCAATGAACAAAATGGCGATGAAGAGCGCCATCGTAATAAATCCACCGACTCCCAGCTGCTTGAACGAGACTGCCCACGGATACAAAAAAACGACTTCGATGTCGAAAAGGATAAACAACATCGCGACCATATAGAACTTGACTGAGAAGCGCTCGCGGGCACTTCGCACCGGCTCCATGCCACTCTCATACGTCGTGAGCTTCTCTTCAGTCGGTCGGTGTGGACCGAACCATTCATTCAATTTCACCATGATTGCGCCAAAAGCTATTCCGCCGGCGATCATGACGAATATCGGGACGTAGCTTTCTAACATGAAAACACCTCAAGAAACAGATTCGTTGCACGCAATGGCCGGAGACAGCGCAGTTACTGCCAAATCCTGCGGCAAATTTCAATGAGGTTAATCAAAAATACCCAAAGAGTCAAACAAATCAACGGGTTATGCCTTGTCGGGATCAAAACGCGTGAGTCCATTCCCAGTCACCGAAGCCACATCGTCACTCCCTCCAGGGGCCATCGAGCGCGAACCTTCAACGTGTCAGCATATTGAGTGAATCGCTCGGATGCTTTGTGCGGAAAAACACGGCCAGCATCGTACCGCCCGTTTCCATTCCTGTCCCGATACGCGTGGAGAATGTACTTCCCTTCGGGAATATCTTTGAGCGTGAACGGCCCCGGCTGGTCCAACCGCGACACGTATTCCTTTGTGTCCTTCGCAGCAGCATTCCTTACCACGACATACACGGGCCCAACCATGTCGAATGAGCCCCCATCACGCACCGTACCGTCGATCGTGCTGAACAATTCCTGATCGATTGTCTGGAATCTGAGTATACGGAGTGAGTCCCGGCCGGTCTTCCCGAAAAAGTCGCTGATTTGTTTCAACCCCAACCGAAGTGAATGCCATACGCGGCTTTTCAATCTCTCTGCGGCCCTCAACTGCACCGAGGCGTCGGAAAACCACAAATAACGGAGAGAAACAGGAACGCGACCGCTGTCGACAAGGACGATTGCCTGTTCGGCCGTACTTCTTTGAACAGGGGTCGAGAAATGAATCGATATTGAAGGATCGAGCTCAATCCCACGTGAGCTATCACCCACCGAGCATGACGAAACAACCGGGCCAAGGGTATCGGGCACGTTCGATCCCAAAAAAACCAGCGAACGAGCCAGAGGATTCAGGCCAAACCCCGCCTCACTTCGGAGGGAATCGGTCTCCAGGCGGTACGGCGCTTCCGGGACCTGGTCTTCGGTGCTCAAGAGAATCGACGTAGCCTTGGGATAAACCGGAACAGCCGTCAAGATCTTGAGAGATCGGTGAGTGGCTGTGTCGGTGATACGAAACCATGACCTGGACAGACTTCTGGTATCGACGGGTGAGGAGAAGTCAGCAAGAACGGCATGCTGATTTCGAGAAGCTGCTTTCAGCAGCCGCAGGGAGGTCGTGTCTTCCCTCACCAATTTCATCCACACGTTCGAGCGGAGCGTGTCTTCTGGCGTCAGCCTGATGTCGCCGCTGGCGATTCCGCAGTCATCAATTTCAGGATCGTACAGGAGATTCTTGTACTCATCCCGGAGCGCGACGACCCGATACGAACCAAATGCGAGGTGCTTCAGGAAGAACTCTCCGTTCTTGCCCGTCTGCGTCACATAATCCGGCCGGGTGTTGCGCGGATCGAGAGTGTCTGCCTTGATGTCGCGCAGTTGGTATGCCAAAACGGTAACTCCCTGAGGCGAATCCGTGGCCTGACGGGGGTAGATGCGACCTTCGATTGCACCGTGATCGATATCGTCTCCAGTCGTGAACGCGAGCGTGTGCGCCTGAGCCATCTTATTTCTGTTGTTGATGTCGGCAACATCGGTCCCGATTGTCACGACGTAGGTCGTGTTTCTCCGAAGTCTTTCGGAGAATCGAATCTCGACTTCGCGACCCGACCAGTCAAATGCGAGAGCCCCGAGCGACGGAGAGATGAAGAGTGCATTCTCGACCGTGCGATGGTCGACGTACTCACTGAATTCAAGAGTGATCGATTCACCCGAGAAGTGGGTCGTGTAGTTAGGAGGCGTTGTCGCGATGACGACGGGCGGGTCTGTGTCGATCGGCCCACCGTCGGGTGCCCGCTGTCCGGCGCAACCGGCCAAAATCGCCATTACAGCACAGAGGAAAATACTTCGCATGAATCCAGAGCGATCTATTGGGAGAGAGAATCGAAGTGTGTTCAATATAGAGAAAAGCGACTGGAGAAGAAAGGAGAGGGGATTCCAAGGGGGATGAGCATTCCGCGTTTTCGGACGAACGAAGTGAATTTTGCGTCACGACCCTGATGCTTTCGCTGCCTCCCTTCGCAGACGTCGATATGACTGGACCGCTTTCCGATGCTCAGCATACGTTCTCGAGAATACGTGTCCTCCCGTGCCATCCGCTACGAAGTAGAGGAAGGAATTATCGTGGGGATAGAGCACTGCCAGGATTGATTCCCGACCCGGGCTGTTAATGGGACCCGGCGGAAGGCCGTAATTCACATAGGTGTTGTAGGGCGAATCGAGGCGCAGGTCTGAGTACGTTAGTCTTCTTGGGCCGTCAGGGATGGCGAACTGAACGGTCGGATCTGCCTCCAGCCGCATTCTCTTCTTCAGGCGATTAAAGTAGACGCCGGCGATGATTGGGCGCTCGCGGTCAAGCACTGCTTCCCCTTCAACGATGGAAGCCAGTGTCAGAACCTGGTTCAGTGTCAGATGCAGTGCTTCCTGCCGGATGCGGAGTGTATCGTTGTAGAATGTCTTGAATTCGCCGACCAGTCGTTCAATGACTTCTTCTTCAGAAGTCTGCCAGAGAAACCGGTACGTATCTGGCATAAGAAATCCCTCCAGAGATGTCGCATCAACGCCAAGCCCTTCTCGAAAGCTCCGCCGATCGCAGAGCGAGATGAAACGCTGCGGATCGCTCCCGAGGAGTTTTCCGCATTGCAGGGCGATCCGCTCCAACCTCCATCCTTCCGGTATAGAGACCGTCACAAGGACACGCGACTTACCCTCGGCGAGATCAGTCAGGATTTCATGATTGGAGAGATCTCTGGGGAACAGGTATTTACCTGTCTTGATCGTCTTTGTGAGACCGAGGATTCTGCCGGCGAGATCGAGCGTCCAGCGAACCTCGATGACACCGGCGGCCTTCAAAGAATCAAGGGCCACCTTGAACGAGGCCCCGCGAGGGACAATAACCGCCCGCTCCGAAGCACGCGATGAAGTGTTGGGAGCCCAAAACAAAAGATAGACAGCGCTCGCCACGAGGACCACAGCGACGGACAGCGTGACCTGCAGCCAGCGCTCGCGAATTCTCAGCGCCAAAGATCTTCCGCCGGGATTCACGTGCGCCCTTTGCGTTTCTTCTTGTGATCGTCCATGAAGACTCGCTCGACGGACCGCGACTCGTCGATGATTCTTTCATACAATCGCCGCATCGCGTGCGCCGAGAGCGGCCCCTTGGTGTGAGAAACAACATTGCGCATGACCTCTTCTTCCCGCGCCGGTGTGTAGGCATTGATCCCGAGCTTCAGCTTGATCTTTCCAATTTCTTTAGCACAAGCTGCTCGTTCATTGAGAAGTTCGACGAGTTGGACATCTATTTCGTCGATTCTCCTGCGCCAAACTTCGAGGTCATTCATAGGTCAACTCAGACGGTTCAGAAAGAAACCTGCAATGTTCGATTATCGATTTGCGATTGTCGAGTGAAGGATGTTCTTGTGCTGAGCAGTGTTCCTTTGGAGCCATGACGCCGCACTCCGCTGAAAGCTGACCCTTCACCATCGCTCAGGGCAGGCAGCAGCTTGCTTTCATTGTGACAACGTGAGCCCCGGCTCCGCCGTTAGCTCCAAACTTGATGTCAAGCCTTCCTTCAGCTTCGTGTATGCCACCATGGCTACCATCGCGCCGTTGTCCGTACAGAACTCAAGTTTCGGCACAAACACCTCATAGCCGTGCTGTTGAGCAGCGTCCTTCAAACGCCGCCGGAGCTCAGAATTCGCGGACACACCACCCGCGACAGCAATGTGCCTGGCATTCGTGACTTCCGCCGCTCTTATCGCTTTCACCACCAGGACATCCACGGCCGCGGCCTGGAAACTTGCGCAGAGGTTTGCCAGAAGTTTCTCCTGGGATTCATCAATCTTGCCCGCCGCGCCCGATGGTGTATATCCGATCTTTCGGAGATAATACAGCACCGAGGTTTTCAATCCGCTGAAGCTGAACTCAAGAGAATCATCGCTGAGGTACGGGCGCGGGAAGTGCACAAACGATGGGTTCCCCTTTGATGCGAATTGGTCAATCAGCGGCCCGCCGGGGTATCCGATGCCGAGCATTTTGGCGACTTTGTCGAATGCTTCGCCAGCTGCATCATCTTTCGTTTCGCCGAGGAGCTGATAGTCAAAAGGGCTCTTCACCAGCACAAGCTGTGTATGTCCGCCGGAGACGGTCAGATTGATGAATGGAAACTCAGGTTTTGGATCATCGATTAAGTTCGAAAAAATGTGGGCTTCCATGTGATCGACGCCGATGAAAGGGACGCTCAGACCGAGGGCCATCGATTTTCCGAAGCTGAGACCAACGAGTATCGCCCCGATCAAGCCGGGGCCATAGACCGCACCAATCGCATCGAGTTCTTTCTTGGAGACCCCTGCCTTCGCAAGCGACTCCTCCACCACCGGTATAATACGGCGCTGGTGCGCCCGGGATGCCAGCTCGGGGACAACACCTCCGTACTGGGAGTGGAATAACTGCGTCGCCGTCACGTTGGACAGCAGCCGGCCATCCCGGATAATTGCAGCGGAGGTTTCGTCGCATGATGTTTCAATGCCCAGGATGGTCAAGGGAGTTTTGAGTTTGAGGTGTGGAGTGTCAGGTTCAGAGTTTCAGGTTTCAAGTTCAGAGTTTCAGGTTTCGAGTTCGGAGTTTCAGGTTTCGAGTCTCTACAGATCTGATCAGAATTGGGCCTGGTTGACCAAACAGACTGTCTTGCTTTCACCGTTTACGGTTCACGATTCACCGCAAGAACTCAGTTGGTTCCGATTATGATAACCAAAAAAACAGGTTTGCGCAACCGCGGCAGACAGCCGCAGCGCTTTGAGCTTCACGGCAAAATGACCTTGCCTCTCTCCAATTTTCTCTCTATATTCATGAACATGAGTGCAGAAGTTGTCGATGAGCATGCTTTGATTTCGCTCACGGTGACATTTCATATCTAGATGGAGCAGAGAAATGGCAAGAATTTGTGAAGTATGCGGCAAGAAGCCGATGGCGGGAAACCACGTGAGTCATGCCCACAACCGGGTGCCTCGCCGATTCCTCCCCAACCTTCAGACCGTTCGGGCGAAGGTCGACGGCTCTGTCCGGCGCATTACTGTATGCACGAATTGCATCAAGACGGGCAAGGTCCAGAAGGCGGCATAACGCAGGCACGCGGTGCGACATAGATCGTGGTTAGCAAATCCCGCGTTTCCCGCGGGATTTTCTGTTCCAGTGCAGCTTTGAATTTTCGTGTCCAATGAAATTCCCAATCTCTCCACCCAACCAGCTTACATTTCTGCGCATCTTGTTGACGCCGGTATTTCTGGCCTTTCTCTTCTCGGCAGATCTGTTGATGCGGCAGCTTTCGCTTCTCGTCTTCATCGTCGCGATGCTCACGGATTGGTACGATGGCTGGGTTGCCCGGCGTTGGGGATATGTGACACGGTGGGGAACGTTCCTGGACCCGCTCGCCGACAAAATAGTTACCTCGGCAGCGTTGATTGCCTTTGTGTACCTGAACCTCGTCCCTGCCTGGACTGTCTGGCTTATTGTCATTCGCGACATCGCCATCACCATACTTCGCTCCTACTCTGAATTCAAAGGAAAGCCCTTTGACACTTCGCGCATGGCAAAAACCAAAACCTTTCTTCAATTTGCGGCGATCTACTACGTTCTGCTGATTTATGTCGCCAGGGATACAGAATATTTCCGGGCCCGGTTTGGAGCTACGCTCGACAGACTCCTGGATCAGTCGCTCCTCTACTCCATGATGGTTGTGATTGCCGCCATCACCATTCTGACCGGCGTCCTCTATGTGGTGGATAATTGGACAACGGTTCGCGAGCTCTATGGCGCCTCCAGCAGAGTCACCGAATCCGACTGACGATGCAGCGGCTTCTCCGCGCGGAGAGCAACCGACCGTCGGCTTCCTTCCGAAAGCCTTCGCCTCGGGCTTGTTCTCAGGTTACTCACCCGTTGCCTCTGGAACTGTAGGAAGCGCTGTTGGTCTCGCTATCTACTGGATCCCGGGATTCGAACACCCTCTCATCATGGCTGCGATCAGTGTGGTCGTGTTCGTGCTTGGGGTTCGAACCGCCGAAGCGATGGAGAAGGTCTACGGTCACGATCCAGGCGAAGTCACCATTGACGAAGTGCTGGGAATGTGGATTTCCCTCATACTTCTTCCGAAGACAATCCTCATTTCTGCAGTCGGATTCTTCCTGTTCCGCATCTTCGATATTTTCAAGCCGTACCCTGCCCGCCGATTCGACTCACTTCACGGCGGAAAAGGGATCATGCTCGATGACGTCGTCTCGGCTCTCTATACCAATCTCCTTCTTCAGGCGGCAGTGGCATCGCGAATTCTGTAGGACAAGCCGGTCGATCATTCTCGTTTCAGACCTATGAATGCTGAAATCATTTCCATCGGCGATGAGCTCCTCATCGGCCAGGTCATCAACACGAATCAGGCACTTCTTGCCGAGAAGCTGAACTCGATCGGCATTGCCGTGCACAGGATGACGACGGTAGGTGACGAGGAGGACAAGATCCTCGAGGCCTTTGCCCGCGGAATGAATGATCATGACCTCCTCCTCGTGACCGGAGGCCTTGGACCGACGCACGATGATATCACCAGGAATGCGGTCTGCCGCTTCTTCGGAACAGACCTCGTCGTGAACGAAGAAGCCCTCTCCCGCGTCAGGGGATTCTTCGAGCGAAGGGGTATCGCCCCACGCAAGATCAACGAGGATCAAGCTCTCGTTCCGCGCAGTTGCATGGTCATCCAAAACGATCATGGCACGGCACCAGGATTTCTGTTTGAACGCAGCGGCCGATATTTGATTGCCTTGCCGGGCGTTCCGTTCGAAATGAAAGCGATGACAGAGGCGTTCATTCTTCCCTTCTTCGCATCCAGAAGTTCGGGCTCAGTCATCCGGCACCGCACGCTCAAAACAACCGGTATCGGAGAGTCTTTCCTCGCCGAGCAAATGGGAGATGTCACAGCACTTCTGGGTACGGACGATGGCATCACCCTTGCCTTCCTTCCCTCCCCGACCGGCACCCGGCTACGCATCACGGTTCAGGCAAAAACTGTCGACGAAGCCGACACAAAGATCTCGAACGTTGAACGCGGTATTCGTTCGAAGGCCGGCAAGTACATTTACGCTGTCGATGACGAGGAACTTGAACAAACGCTTGGCCGCTTGCTGCTCGAACGGCACTTGACGATTGCCGTCGCAGAGTCGTGCACCGGTGGCTTGATCGCCGACCGGATTACAGACGTCCCAGGAAGCTCCGTCTACTTCGAGCGTTCCTACGTCACCTACAGCAATGAATCAAAACTGGCTGATCTCGGGGTTCCGACGGCATTGATACTCAAACACGGCGCCGTCAGTCGCGAGGTGGCCGAAGCAATGGCTTTCGGCGTTCGCCTCAAGTCGAACACGGACATCGGGCTCTCGACCACGGGCATCGCGGGCCCAACGGGAGGTAGTGCCGAGAAGCCGGTCGGCCTCGTCTGGATCGGGTATTCCGACCGTTCAGTGACGCTGGCCCTGCAATTCAACTTTGGCGAGGACCGTAAGCGTACCAAAGTGCGCGCAGCACAGGCCGCCCTCGAACTCGTGCGCCGGAAACTCCTCAAAATCGAATCGTGAACGAGTAATGCAGAAGCTAAGAACATTCATAGCTCTTCCGCTTCCCTCTGAGTTGAAAGAACAGATGGCGCGCGTGCAGTCCGAACTCAGAAATGCGGATGCTGATGTCAAGTGGGACTCACGCGACAAGTTTCACATCACACTGAAATTCCTTGGTGATACCGACTCGTCTCTTCTGCCGGAACTGTCGGAAGCTCTCCGAAAATCGATTGGCGAATTCCGAAGTTTCGACCTCGCGTATGAAGGAGTTGGAGGATTCCCGAACGTTAGCCGGCCAAAGGTCATATGGATTGGGACCAAGCCGAGTGAAGAGGTGCAGCGTCTTCAAGTTGTCGTCGAGCAAGCCTGTACTTCGCTGGGATTCTCACAAGAAGAGCGTGCATTCCATGCTCACATCACGCTTGGAAGAGTCAAGGGAAATCGCGGGCTTGATCGCTTGACAGCCACACTAAATTCCGTTACTTTTGGACCGTCGATAGCCCGCTGCACTGAGATCCACATCATGCGCAGTGATTTGAAGCCGTCCGGTTCTGTCTACACTCTCTTGAATTCAATTCCTTTAGCACCATAACCAGGAGCACCCATGCCCGAATCCACGAACAAGGAAGCACGCTTGCAGGCGTTGAAGATAGCGATCGATCAAATCGAGAAGCAGCACGGCAAAGGCGCCATCATGAAACTATCGGAAGGACCGATAGCTAAAATCGACGCTATTTCGACCGGTTCGATCTCACTCGATGCTGCTCTGGGAATCGGCGGAGTGCCGCGGGGCCGCGTCATCGAGATCTTCGGTCCCGAATCCTCCGGCAAGACGACCATCTGTCTCCACATTCTCGCGGAAGCGCAGAAACAGGGCGGCGTTGTTGCATTCATCGATACTGAGCATGCGCTCGACATAGCCTACGCGAAGAAACTCGGCGTGGATGTGAACAACCTCCTCCTCTCCCAGCCGGAATTTGGCGAGCAAGCTCTCGAGATCGTCGAGACACTTGTCAGGAGCGGAGCGCTGGATGTCGTCATCATCGACTCCGTGGCGGCGTTGACACCGCGGGCTGAGATCGAAGGGGAAATGGGTGATCCTACGATGGGAGTACAAGCCCGTCTGATGTCGCAGGCCCTGCGAAAGCTCACCGCAGCCATCGCCAAATCGAAGACGAGTGTGATGTTCACGAACCAGCTCCGTCAGAAGATCGGAGTGATGTTTGGTAATCCCGAAACCACGACCGGCGGAAATGCCCTGAAGTTCTATGCTTCCGTTCGCCTGGATGTGCGTCGTATAGAAGCATTGAAGGACGGACAGAGCATCATCGGAAACCGGACACGAGTGAAAGTGGTGAAGAACAAAGTTGCTCCTCCTTTCAAAGAGGCGCTCTTCGATATTCTCTATAATGAGGGAATTTCCAAGCTCGGCGATCTCATCGACACAGCGGTTGAACACAACATCATCGCAAAGAGCGGCTCGTGGTTCTCGTACAAGGAGGAGAGAATCGGCCAGGGCCGTGATGCGGTCAAGACTTTCCTCCTCGCCAATCCATCACTGGCGAAAGAGATCGACACGACACTCCGGAGAAAGCTCGGACTTCTGCCGGCGGAGGCAGCTCCTGCCCCCTCTGCGAAGGCCGAACAAGCTGCACCGGCAAAAAAGCCAGCGAAGAGCTAATCGCCTGATGCCGTATGCTCATCACGAAGATACAGCGGAGCCGTCGTGAGCGCAACCGGTACGACGTGTTCATCGATGAAAAACCCGCGTTTCGCGTCGGCTCGACTCTCCTGGCGAAATGCGGATTGCACACGGGTCAGCCGATCGACCAGGCGACAGCGGATGAGCTCGGGGCAGCCGCAGCCCGCGAGACTGCCTATCAAGACGCGCTGAACTTTGTTTCGTATCGACCGCGCAGCTCGAAGGAGATCATCGACAAACTGGCTCGCAAGGGTTTTGAGCGCGAACTCGCAAACCAGGTTGTTGATCAGCTGAAGGATCAACGTTTGCTCAATGACGTTGAGTTTGCCCGGATGTATGTGCGTGACCGCCTCAAGGGTAAGCCGATGGGCAAGGCTCTCTTGCGAAAGAAGCTCATGGAGAAGGGAATCTCCTTCCAGCTGTCGGAGCGCGTTCTCAAAGAGTACGTAACAGACGAGAACGAAGAGACGGCAGCTCAAACCCTCCTGGCCCGGAAGCTGAAGACGGGTGCAGCGCGCCTCTCGAAGCTGGACTCTGCGGCGCGCCAGAAACGGCTGACAGAGTATCTCTTGCGGCGCGGATTTTCCATCGAGATTGCGTCGAAGACTGCACGAAGCATGAATCGTTAACTCTTCCTATGCAACGCATACCGGCCTCCCATCCCGTCGCAAAAGTTGCCCTCCTCATCGGTCTTATCGTGTTTGCTTGCTGGGTTGTGTCATTTTTCCCCGACCTCGTTCTTGCTCTCATTATTTCCGCCCTCGCCGCGTTCGTTCTGAGCCCTGTTGTGGCCGCGCTTGAAGGGCGACTCGGCATGCGGCGGATTCCGGCGATCATCCTTACGTTCATCACCGTCGGCGGGTCGTTTGCCTATCTTCTTGCAGTCGCGGGGCCTGTGCTGCTCGATCGATTGCTCTCCATCAACGAGCAAATGAGTCAATTCCCTTTCGAGGCGAAGCTCGTCGAGCTCAGCAGAAACCTCGAGCGGTCGCTTCCGTTTATCAATGCTGAATCACTCGCCCGAACAGTACACCAGATGATCGGGCAGGCGACCGACGCAGCCGGCGCTTCAATCCAGAATGCATTCGGCACTGTTGTTACGCTCGCCATCGTGCCATTCGTGACGTATTTCATCCTGACGGACGGTCATCGCGCATTTGCCACTCTCATCGAGCGTGTGCCCAATCGCTATTTCGAAATGACGCTCAACGTCATCCAGAAAATCCGCTCGCAACTCGTGGGATACCTCAAGGGCTGGATTCTCGACTCTATGATTGTGGGGATCCTGAGTATCGTCGGACTCACAATCCTGGGTGTCGATTACGCGTTTGTCATCGGAGTCATGGCGGGGATTGCAAACCTCGTTCCGTACCTCGGTCCGATTGTGGGAGCCAGCCTGGCCATCCTCGTCTCTCTGACGCAAGTGGGGACCTTCGAAATGATCGGCCCCATCGTGATCATGACGGTGATCATCCGGCTGATTGATGATTTTGTCGTTCAGCCACTCTGTTTCGCACGGTCGGTGGATATGCATCCGCTCACCGTCATCCTCCTACTTCTGATAGGTCATCAGATGCTGGGAGTTGGCGGTATGCTCCTCGCCATCCCGTTTGCGACCATCATAAAGGTTTCCGCCGTTGAGACTCACTGGGGATTGAAAAACTACCGTATCACGGCATGACGACACCTGTACTCCAGCGCCCATCAGTGAAAGTCGCAGCTTTGCTCGCAGTGATGAGCATCTCGTTTGCAGTTGCCAGTCTATTCCCTGCCCTTCTTATCGCACTGATCATCTCCATCCTTCTGGCATTTGTTCTGAGGCCGCTCGTCAGATTTCTTGAAATCTCTGTGGGGTTGAATCGCACCCTTTCTATCGTGATCGTGTTTTCCCTTCTGGCCGGAATTGTCTTCTTCAACGGAGCCCAGGGATTCCCTGTCTTGATAGAGAGCACCCGGGATCTCTACCAGCAATTTCGGGATTTTCCCCTCGACGAGAAGATCGAAGACCTTGTGCAAGATCTCGCCGCGCACTTTCCGGTGATCAACGCGCAGACCGCTTCGCAGAAGGTTCGGGCCTTGATTGACAGTAGCCTGAATTCCGCCGGTCGCGACGTTGCGGCGGCTGCAGGTTCCTTGTTCAGCTTCCTCGTCATCCCTTTTGTCACCTATTTCGCTCTGGCCCAAGGTGACAGGGCAGTCAAGCGGCTTCTCGAGCGCGTCCCCAACAAGTACTTTGAGATGACGCTGAATGTCGTGGATAAGATCCAGAAGGATCTCGTCGGCTATCTGCGAGGATGGATCCTCGACTCAGTGATCGTCGGCATTATCAACATTGTTGGGTACATCATCATCGGCGCCAACTATCCGGTTCTCCTCGGAATTATCGCAGGGATCGCCAATCTCATTCCGTATGTCGGACCATTCGTCGGTGTCATCCCAGCCGTCCTCGTCGGCGCCACGCAAACAGGCGATCTCAGCATGGTCACTCCGATTCTTCTCCTACTCCTGAGCGTTCAAACGATCGACAACATCATCGCCCAACCGCTCTGCTTCTCCAAAACGGTCGACATGCATCCGCTCACAGTGATTGTCGTATTGATCGTCGGCAATCAGCTTCTCGGTGTGCTCGGGATGCTGCTCGCCATTCCCGTCTATACAATCCTCAAGGTCACTGCCGTGGAATCATACTGGGGATTGAAACACTACCGCATCACGTCGTAGCAGAATCTCCCACACGGTGGTGGCGGGATTCCTCGACAGAAGGATGAATCCTATGTCCCGCGTCGTCATTGACATCGAAACGCTCAGCTATCCGTTTGACGCCTTCGACAAGGTCCAGCAAGACTACCTCCTCAAGTTCGCCGGGACAGATGAAGAACGTGCCGATGCAATTCAAAAACTCAGCCTCTATCCGATGACCGCACAGATTATTGCTATCGGATTGCTGAATCCGGAGACCGATCGGGGAAAAGTACTGTTTCAGTCAGACCACGCAATCGACTCCTTGTCCCCGGACGGCAAGATCCAATTCATCTCCGGTACGGAGACGGAAATCCTTCAACACTTTTGGGAGGATATTCCAAAGTACCATCAGTTCATCACCTTCAATGGGCGCGGATTCGATTGCCCTTTTCTGATGCTTCGATCGGCAATCCTGAAGATTAAACCAACCCGCACCTTGATGCCGTACCGGTATGAAAGTTCCGTGCACTGTGATTTATTGGACCAATTCACTTTCCACGGGGCTCTGAGGAAGTTCAGCCTTGACTTCAACTGCAAAACCTTTGGAATTGAAAGTCCGAAGTCGCACGGCGTGACCGGGCTCGACCTCGGGAGACTTTCAGCGGAGGGTAAGTACCAGGAGATTGCAGAATATTGTCTTGGAGATGTCAGGGCCACGGCGGAGCTTTTTCGGCGGTGGGACGAGTATCTGAAGGTCTGACTGACCCGCTCCGGCCCGTGCATCACTGGTGAAGACAAACTAGAAGAGCTGTCCGAAATTCAGATAGAACCCGGTCGTCTCTTTGCCGAAGCCCAGATCAGCCCGCACGACGAAGGTGTCCATGTAGAACCTGAGCCCCGCGACGGGATTGCCCTCCCATCCTCCGGTCGTCAACGCACCGGGAGAACGGGCCACCTGGCCCGCGTCAAAACCAATCACTCCACCAAGTCTCCAGTAGATGGGAAATCGGACTTCAACATTGACGACCGCCGCCGCCTTATCGAGGAACCGGTCTTGCGGTGAACCACGAAGAGTGCGATTGCCCCCCACCGAAGAGAGTATGTGTATCGGGAGATCGGTGCCGTCGACAGCCCTGCCCCAGATTCTTGCAGCCAGCACAGTTTTGGGATAGAAGAGAACATGGAACGATTGCATGGATATCGTCGCGGCGGAAAATGTATATTCGCCGCTGAGGCGAGATCCTCCCGACTCCAATTCCGCCTCTACAACCTCACCGCGTGATGCGTTGATGTAGCTGTCTCTGGAATCATATCGGACATCGCCATATAACGAGAGCGCACTGCTCCTTGAAAAATCGATTGGATGAGCAGTGCGGGCAAAAAGACTTCCTGTATCATAGTTTAGGTTTCGGACTGTCCGGTATTTCACTCCTGCCTGCATAACGAATTCGCGGCTAAAGCCGCGGCTGAGGACAGCAAGGATTTCGAGCGGTTCCCGCGTATAGGTTTCCCCATTCTCCCACCGGGAGTTTTTCCCCAAACCATAGAAATTCATTTTCAGGTACTTGTCATAATCCACGATAACGTCAAAGGAGATCGGATACACCTTTCCCTGCCGAAGCTCGAAATCCGGAATCGAGAATGCAAATCGGTACCATCGCTCGCCCTTAGTGCTGTTGAATGCGGTCAAATCAAAGGACTCGCGATATCCCAACACGTTCAGGAAGAATCCTTTGGCTCCGTATCCAAAACCAACGTCGGTGTCGTAGGAGAGAATGGGGAACCCTTCGATCTGTTTTTCCGGTGTCGATGATACGGACGCTTTCGCTCCTCCGGATAATCCGGCGAATCGGGAAGCGTCGATGGTCCCGAGAATACCGAAGTGATCCGATGCGAACAACCCATTCACAGGACGATGAAGAAACAGTCGAGAACCTTGCACCTCCTCCCTACGCCATCGCTCGTTCAGAAAGATGTAATCAATCCTTCTCGGCTTGGCATCATACCACGCGGAAAGAAGGCCTTCAACTCCCAGTGAATCTCCCCGCGCATCAACGGCTTGCGCCGAGAATCGCGTATTGACATTGTTTTCCGGATCCCAGGTCATCCGCGAGTCGGCTCCGACCAAAGCTGCAGCATCTGTCAACCGCCCATCCCTGAGAAGTCGACGGATTTCCGGTTGGTTCGGATCGGCATTGAAATCACCTAACAGTATCATCGGTTCATCCGGGAAGGATTTCTCGACGTGATCAAGAAGAATCTGGACGGAAAGTGCCCGGCTGTTCGCTTCGGCGAAACAATCCTCAACGACCGTTTGCACCGATTGCTCATCACGGAATTTCGCCGATGCGATCATGCGCGCAACGGAACGTGACAGAGAATCGTCCGGAACCGCTGATGACATGTGCACGTTCACCACATAGACATCAGTAGATCCAATATTGATTTTCCCGACCAACGCCGCTCTTTGCTCTTTCCAATGAAATGAAAAATGGTTGCCGAAAAACCCGCATCCATCTCCCAGGTTCCAGACATCGACAAACTGCAACTTCAGTTCCTTCTTTGCGAGGATGATCACGCCTTCATTGAGATTGACCGGCCAGCCAAGTGTGCACATTTTGGCTCCGCTGTTGACGCGCTGATAAATGTGGTCATATCCAAGTTCCTGCGCGAGTGTTTGCGCACGATCAGACACAGGATTTGCTTCCTGCAGCGCGATAACATCAGGTCTCGCTGCCTTGAGTTCATCCACGAGGAGTCTGAAGCGCGCTTCCCTCACTTCGGGGCTCTCGTACTCTCCCATCCTTGCCTGGCCGACATAGTCGAGGCCTGACCAAGTGTTCATTGTGAGGATTTTCAGATGCTGGCTATGAAGCTCTGAGATCAGGCTCGAGAGAATGATCAGGAGACTCGCAGCGACTCTGAAGGAGCTCGAGGTGTCAATCTTGGATTTGCTGGCCATGGTTTCGGTGGCGACTTCGTGCAGGTCAAGCGATTTTGCAGTGGGGGTGCTTTGGGCCTGAACGGCAATACTAATATACGCAATTGGATGGTTTTGCATCGTCGGCACCTGTGAACCGTTGTTCTGTGCTTGCTCGGCTGCTTGCTGCCGGTGACAACTCACAAACAATGATGGGGTGAGTCTGAACCGCACTGCACCCCATCCACCCACCAATGAAGCTGTTCCATCGCTCACTTCGTCGCACTGGCGATAGCATAGCCAAACACAACGGACACTCGATTTCCCGTGGGGCTCGTCGCAAACGCGATATTGATTGGGATGCTGACGCCACCGTAGTTGAACGACTTTCCTACTGCCGCCACCAGGGACGTGTTTGCTCCTTTGCTGCCCCCGACAATCACATTGGGTCCAAGGCCAAACTCAAATCCATCCGGCAACCGGACGCCCATGGCAATCGTGAGGCTGGGAACCACGGTGCCATACTCGACTGCCCCCAGGAACGGTACCCCCTGGATGACAAACTGTGGCCCGCCGCCTTCGGGAATAATCTGATATTCGAAATGCCAGCCGAACTGGCTGATCACAGTGCCGATCCCCTTTCCCTTAAGCTTGTTGAGCAGTTCGCCGTTGCCGCCGCCAAGCACGTAGGTGACGCCCAGTCTCGGACCGCCAAGATTCCGCTCAGAGAACGCGACTTCTTGTGGAACATCTCGCAACTGAGCCTGAACAGGGTTGGCAAGAACAGTCAAGCCAACAAAGCATGCAGTGACAAGAGAGATTGAAAATGTGGTTTTCATGACGACCTCCGGTCAGATTGTGAAGTATGCTTGAGATACTGCCGTGTGAAATCATCTGTGTGCAACTTATGAAAGCCCAAAGCGTGAATTGTCATAGAAATATGAAACGTTTGTCAAAAGATCTTCACCGATCGGATGCTGCGGTGAGCTTCACCGCCTCGCATATGCGGGCGGCCTTCGATGCCCTTTCCAGGTTCTCAAGATTGATGAGATCTCCTTCCTTCTCAAGAGCTGCGATAGTCCCGCCAATGATGCCACCGATGACCGCGAACGCCGTTATCGTCGTGGAGACCGACGTGCTGTTTCCTCCAAAACCATGGACCAATGACGCAACGCACGCGCCTGCGGCCAACCCGGATCCGGCGCCAATGGCAGCACCCTGAAGCATGGAGGACCCCTTCATGAACCTGATTTGAACAACGTCTTGGAGGTCCAGACCCACCAGCCTCCCACCGCGCACAACAGAAAGCGTCTCTGCGTTCACGGACTGATACCGCGCGTTGGTGATGACGCGATCATCAGTCAATCTCAGCCACACATGAAGAACTTCGCCGTCCGCGAAAGGCCTGCGTTCGGTGGTCGCCGTCTGAGAGCTCGCATTCCCAACAACACAGAACAGGAATATCGACGAGAGAAAGTAGCGCAGTATCATGGTTACAATCCAGATCAGCAGAGTTCTCCACCAGTTGGCGTCGGAGATCCATTTATGATAGAACGACCGCGTGTGAAGATGATAGTAACTGGTCATGACTGAGCTCCTCCTGTTGTATTGTCACCGGGCCAACTCAGCGCGACGCGCTGCGCAGCACTACTCTGAGGCCGCGCACAATGCGTTGGACTGCCACAAGTAGAACCAGAGCACCGACGCCGAGGACGATAAGAGTGATCATGAGATTGTCTCCGAAACATCTTGGATCAAATATCGTCCGGGAGAACCACTCTCTTGTCATGAGAATGTCAAAGAGTCGTCATATTCTCTTGCGGGATTTGGGAAGTGATCTGCAGAGGCAAACCCAAAAGCACCGGCGCGGGGCTCTTCTTATCTCGTCGAGGGAGGAAGATATTGTCGGAAGGGCAAAAACGCACAACGCACCCGGCTGACGGGTCCGAGACAGGATCTCTCGCCCCTGGGGATTCACCCGGTGACTGTGGCTCTTACTGCGAAGGAATTGCTACTTCTGGAACTTATACCCTGCGGTGTGAATGGTGAGAAGATGTGTGGGCTTGGCGGGGTTCTTTTCGATCTTCTTGCGGAGGGAGAGAATATAGTTGTCAACTGTTCGGGTCGTCGGAAGCGAGTCATACCCCCAGACACTATCGAGCAACTGGTCACGGGAGATCACTTCGCCTTCCCGCTCCACGAAGTACTTTAGAAGCTGGAACTCCTTTGCGGTCAGATCGATTTTCTTTTTTCCCCTGGCCGCTTCCTGCTTCTTGAAATCAACATACACATCACCGAAGGATGCTTCGTCCATTGACGTGTGAATATCCGCGTGTCTGCGCAGGAGCGCTTTTATGCGGGCGAGGAGCTCTTTGATGCTAAACGGCTTGGTGACATAGTCGTCGGCGCCCAGCTCGAGTCCCATGACTTTGTCGATCTCTTCTCCCTTTCCTGTCAGCATTAATATAGGTGTTTTCACTTTTTCTGATCGCAGCTGCCTGCAAATGTCAAAGCCGTTTATTCCCGGGAGCATGACATCGAGAAGAATGAGATCATACTTCCTTCTTTTGGCGAACCCGAGTCCCTCCTCGCCATCGGACGAAGTCTCGATCTCGAAGTGTTCAGCCTTGAGACTATCAGCTAGTCCCCGCAATATCGCTTTATCGTCCTCAACAATCAGGATTCGTTTCATGATTTCCTCCGAGCTCGTTTTGAACCGACGGGCAGCTCTATTCGAAATGTAGTTCCTTGCCCCACGGTGCTCCGAACAGAGACTGTTCCATGATGAGCTTCCACAATGTGTTTCACAACGGCGAGACCCAGGCCTGCACCACCCACTTGCCGTGCACGTTCGTCACGGACACGGTAGAAGCGGTCAAAGATGCTCGGCAGTTCCGACTCTGCGATCCCGATCCCTGCATCGGCGACTTGAATGATCATCTTCCCCCGCTCCAGAAAGACTCCCAGGCTGATATCTTTTCGCTGGGTCGAATACTTGAGCGCGTTCGAAAGAAGGTTCAGCACCGCCTCCTCCAGAGCATCAGCGTCGGCCATGATGGGCCCCAGTCCCGGCTGCACCTTCGTCCGGAGTCGCGCCTTCTGTTGGAGCATCTGATATTTCATTGCGAGAACTGCCCTTTTCGCAATCTTGTCCACTCTCACGGGCGTGAAATGGTATTCCTTGACTCCACGTTCGATCTTAGCAAAATCGAGAATATTCCCAATCAGCCGCGACAACCGTTCGCTCTCTCCCTCTATAATCTCCAAGTACTCACGGCGATGCCGCGGTGAGATCGCATTCTGCTGCCGCAACATCTCCGCGAACATCCTGATTGAAGTCAGGGGCATGCGCAATTCGTGAGACACGCTTGAGATAAAGTACGACTTGAGATTGCTGAGCTCTTCTAATCGGCGACGCTCCTCCTGTGCGAGGATCATTTTCTCCTGCAGCTGCAGTCGCTCGAGCATCTCTGCCGCCTGCGCCGCAACGCTGAGAAGGAACGTGAGTTCCTCCTCGTCATACAGTTCTTGCGCCAGCCTTTGCCGTAGCACCAGAACGCCAAGAACCTCCTTCGTCTGAGAGCGAAGAGGAACGCAGACCGACCAGTCCAACGTGCCAGCGAAAACCGGCCAGCGGTTTGTTCGAACGGCACCGGCTTGGACCAGAACCTCCTTCGACACAAGTTCTTTCCGGATTTCGGCTTCGTGCGAAAGTTCAGCGGATGGCTCAGATCCATGAAACGCCGTGCGCACAAGCCGGGTGCCTCGCGCCTCGTAGACGGCAACCGTATCGGCGGGCACGACACCAAGGACAGCTTTCACCAGCCCTTCAACCAACAGGCTTCGATTGAGGGCACGCTGCAGCAGCGCTTCCGCATCGGTCACCGCTCTCTGAAAATTTGCTCTCGCTGGGAAAAGGATCTCATCAACAACGCGCTGAAGCCTCAGCCGCAGCGGATTCAAGACGAGACCGATGAGGAGAGTGACGGCCGCCACCGCAAAATACCGCTCGAAGACCACTTCTTCACCAAGGACGGACGCCATCAGAAGCACCACAAGCGCATAGCCCGCGACGATGAAGAAGGAGAGCACGCCGTAGACAACCGTTCGGTTGATCATGAGTTCAACATCGAAAAGATGATACTTGAGCACGGCAATCGCGAAACCGACAGGCACGGCGAGGAAGCAGACGGTTGTGAACTCTTCCGGTATGAGATATTGCGATAGCACGATCTGCGGCAGGATATGGAGCACAAGATATGGCACCGCCCCGATTGCAAGGCCCCAGAGCACCCAGTACATCTTCCGCCGCTCCTCATCACTGGAGGCCTGAATTGTTGCTCGGGCGATATTGAGCAATCCGCCGCCGATGAAGACAAAGAGTGACACGTGGAACACATCGAACAGAAACTGGAATGTCTTTAACATCTCAATCGACGCCGAGGCCATCGCAGCCAGTTGGAATGCCGCAAAAGCCGTCCCAAGAACCATAACGGCTATCACCAGCAACCACGAAGATCGTTCCATTCTGGGAAAGCGGACGCTTGGAAATACAAGTGTGAAATAGAGGAACGAGACTGCGACACCCAGATAGGAGACGAACCAGACCGAACGGACGATGTACGAACCGACGACGGCGGGGTCGACAGCGCCCCACGTGCTCATAATCGTCGTGCCCAGAGTGATCAATGCCCAGTGTAAAGCACGCGCCGCATGATCCCGAGGGCGAATCAGGAGGATGAAAACCCCTACGCCAAAAACCGTGAAGCCGACAAAGAGAGAGATGATCAGAAAGCGGAGAGAACGATAGTACGGAACGAGCCTTATAGACGTCGGGATTTCCTGAGCTCCCCGTCGGACGACGACGGGCACGGCGGTCCCAACCAGCGACCGGTCCGCAAAATACTCGATGAGTTCCGCGATCGGCACTGATTCCCCATCCCAGGAAACCACAATGTCACCAGCACGGACCCCGGCACACGCGGCAGACTCAAGAATGGTTCCGACCATCACCACGCCATTTTGTTCGGCAACCTCGAACGGTGCACCCGGCCTGTGAATGACGCTCGGAATATTCACGACTGACGTCACGAGAAGGGAACAATCAAGAATCAGATAGAGGACGCTGCGGGAGGTGAGGCGCATCAGACACCAGGGTTTCTGAGCGGTGACGGGACGGCACGTGGTAGTGTACCAAGACCAGGCGAGAGAAGCAAGGCCCTCCTCCAGGCATTGCGGGAATCAGAATTCCAGAGTACATTCACGGAATCAAACACAACCCGCAAGGACTCGTCCCACCATGACCAGAATTCTCGTTCTCTGTACGGGCAATGCCGCGCGTAGCCAGATCGCCGAAGGGCTCTTCAGAACTCACGGCAACGATGTGGTTCAGGTTTACAGCGCTGGCACACATCCGGCCGGGTTCGTCCATCCCTTGGCGATCGAAACGATGAAGGAGCGAGGGATCGACATTTCGCAGCAGAAATCCAAGTCTCTCAGATATTTCGAACAGCAGAGATTCGACTTCGTCATCACTGTCTGTGACGATGCGCAGCTGGAATGCCCGCTCTTCCCGGGGACCTACGAGCAGCTCCACTGGAGCACTCCCGATCCCAGCTTCTACCCGGGATCGGAATCGGAACGACGAGATGCGTTTCGCCGCACAATCGATTCGCTCTTAAACCAGATCCTGCCACTTCTCGAGCAGCTAAGGAACAAAAAAGCCGCTTCACACTAAAGCGGCTTCCATCGACAACTCTTTGCGCCGATGTCTAGCGTCGGAGCTCGCGGCAAATCGCAACTGCGGCGCCAAGCTTCAGCAAATCCCACCAGGAGAAAAGAAGAAATCCCGATTCAAATGCCGACTTCCAGTTATGGAAGAAAACCGCATTCAATTGCAGCGTCCCTATCAAGAAGATCACCATCAAACCACCGGTCATCGCAAACAGAATCCGACCATACTCTTCAACGAACCGTCTGACTCGTCCAATGTTCTTAGGTACAAATTGCGGTCGGAACGATACCAGAGCACCGACAAAACAGGCCGCCACTGGAAAACTCAACAGGTAGCCGCCCGTCGGACCGAGAAGCCGGGCAAGTCCGAAGCCGCCCCCGGCGAAAACCGGCATCCCGACGGCACCCATCGCCACATAGAGCGACATACTCAGCATCCCATTTCTCCATCCGAGCACTCCGCCGGCGAGGAGGACGAAAAAGGTCTGCAGTGTGAACGGGACTGGTTGATGAGGGATCTCAATCTGTGCCCCGACTGCGGTCAGCAAGGCGAATGTCGTGATCCAAAACGCCTGCGCCAGCGCGTGATCACTCTTCAATGCCACATACCGGGACAACGAAACCTGATTGACTTCTGCCATTGACGACATCCTCCAATATTCGATGCTGCTGAAAATACGCAATTGCGGACCGAAAGGCAAGATGCCTGCGTTTGGATTTCCGCGTTTTTGATGTACATTGCGCACCATCATCAATCAGAACCGGAGTTACCATGAAGCATTTCCTCATGAGCTTGTTGCTACTTTCATCCCTGCATGCGCAGAGCGGCGTGGAGGTCTTCCGCGGCGGGACATTCGATCCACGAGTCCCAACTCCGCAATCGATACTCGGGTATAGTATTGGTGATAGGTTTACCGACTATCACTCCCTGAACGCCTATATCGAGAAACTCCTGCCATCCTCCGACCGTATTCGCCGGGTCGTCTATGGCTCTTCGATTGAGCGACGGACGCTTCAGGCTCTCATCATCAGCGCTCCACATAATCTCGCGCGGCTCGAAGAAATAAAGAAGGATAACAAAAGGCTCACCGATCCGAGAACACTTCAGTCCAAAGTCGAAGCCGAGCAGATCCTGTCATCGCTTCCCGTGATTGTCTATCTCTCGTACGGCGTACACGGAAATGAGGCCTCTTCGCCCGAAGCCGCGATGCTCGTCGCCTACCAGCTCTGTGCCGGTATGGACGAGCGTACTGCATCGATTCTCGACAACGCAATCGTCATCATCGATCCCAACGTGAACCCTGACGGGCGGGAACGCTATGTACAGTGGATCAATTCAACGCTTGGCCTGAAGCCGAACCTCTCCCCTTTTTCGCTCGAACACAGCGAGCAGTGGCCCGGTGGACGGACGAACCACTATTTCTTCGACCTCAATCGCGATCTCTCATGGCAAACGCAGCCCGAGACGCAGTTGCGCGTCAAGTTTTATCGCGAATGGATGCCACACGTCCACGTCGACTATCACGAAATGGAGTACTCCAGCACATATTTCTTCTTCCCGGCGGCCGTTCCTGTACACCAGGCCCTCCCCCCGGAAGTGGTGAAGTGGGGCAAGATCTTTGGCAAGGGGAACGCCGAGGCGTTTGACAAGCTCAATATTCCTTACTACGTCGGCGAGCGATTCGACATGTTTTATCCTGGCTACGGCGATTCCTGGCCCACGTTCAACGGGGCAATCGGAATGACGTACGAGCAAGCAGGCGGTTCACGCGCCGGACTCGCAGTTCGCAAGCCAAACGGACAAGTCCTGTCCCTCAAAGACAGAGCACGCGATCACTTCATTACGAGTATTGCTACGCTCGAAACCAGCGTCAAGAACAAGAAGGAACGACTTGAGGACTTTTTCAGGTTTTGGGATTCCGCCCTTCACACGCCCTCACCAACGAAAGGGTATCTGATCAGCGGAGATCAGGACCCGACAAGAGCCGCTTCCGTGCTTGAGATTCTCTTGCGGCAGGGTATCGAAGTCTACCGGCTTACGGAGCCCGCCTCGCTTCAAGTCCAGAAGTATTTCACCTCAAAGCCGGTCAGCCGAACGATGCCGGCAGGATCAATCCTGGTTCCGCTTCAGCAGCCACAAGCGCGTTTGGCGCAGACTCTTCTCGAACCGGTCACTGCAGTATCGGACACGTTCTTCTACGACGTCTCAGCATGGTCTCTTCCTGTCGCTTCAGGGTTGGAAGCATGGATCACGCAGTCCCCCCTCCCTCCGAAGGCGGAGAAAATAGTGTCAGTTCCTGCACCCAGCGGAAAGCTCATCGGAGAGAATCATGCCTACGCCTACCTCATCCCGTGGGATCGTCACGGAGCTATTCCCATGACATGGAAATTGCTCGAGAAAGGGCATTCACTTTCGGTTGCTCGCCGCCCCTTCGCAACGCTCGGCCGTTATTTCATGGCAGGCACGATCGTGGCGTTCGCGGGCGCGAACAATGACTCATTGGCTGCTGACCTTGAGCAACTCGGGAGGCAATGCGGAGTCGATGTCTATTCCTGTTCCACCGGATTGACAGACAAAGGGATCAGCCTCGGTTCCAGTTATGTTTCCCCTATCAAGAAGGCGAACATCGGCATTGCAGTCGGGACACCGGTGAACTCGAGCGACTATGGCGAGCTTTGGTTTCTGTTCGAACAGGAGCTCGGGATTCCATTCTCGGCCATCCGGGCTGCTGAACTTGCAGATGTCGACCTCTCCAAACTGGATGTGCTGATTCTCCCGGATGCGGGCAATTACCAATCGGTGTTCGACAGTTCGCGGGTTGACCGGCTTCGTCGCTGGATGCAGAACGGCGGCGTCTTGATCGGCGTCGAAGGCGGCGCTCAGTTCTTGGCGAAAAGCAGGTCCGGCCTGACTTCTGCCGTTTTCAAGACAGAGAAGAAGGAAGAGGAGAAAACCAAGGAGGAGAAGGATCAGGAAAAGGCCAAGAAGGAGAAGGCCAAGCGCTCAACGCTTTTTGAGAAGGAAGAGCTTGCGCGCATGGAGCGAATTCCAGGAACGATATTCAGTGTTCTCGTCGATACAACGCATCCGATCGGGTTTGGGGTGCCGCGAGAAATCTACGTTTTGAAGGGAGATGCTCCTCCCATTGATTTGTCAGATGCCGGCCACACGGTTGCCAGGTTCTCGAAGGACTCCGTTCAAACAAGCGGCTACGCCTCACGTGAACGTGCTCAGAAAATTGCCGAGGCAGCGTATATTCAGGATTTTCGCGTGGGAAGGGGGCGGGCGGTGCTTTTCGCTGAGAGCGTGACATTCAGGCGATTCTGGTCGGGTCTCGACAAGCTCCTGTTGAATTCGATTCTCTTCCTTCCACAACCCGATTGAAGACACCCAACTTGGGGCTTTGCCTCGAGAATTTCGTTGACTGGCAGTCGTTTTTTCGCTATCTTATTAGCCCAATTCTTCTGAATTGGGCTTTGTTTTTTCTGCCGGAAGCTCTGCCGGTATTCCTTGGGGTGTAGCCAAGTGGTAAGGCAGCGGCCTTTGGAGCCGCCATTCCCAGGTTCGAATCCTGGCACCCCAGCATGTTCTGAATCGCACTGCCAGATATGTTCTGCGTTTACGTACTGGTGAGCCAGAAAGACAAGAAGTTTTACGTTGGGCAAACGGACAACCTTCAGGAAAGAGTACGGCGGCACAACGAGGGTCGGGTTGCGTCAACAAAAGGCAGAAGACCTCTCGTTTTGGTTTGGTCTGAGCATTGTGCAAGTCGCTCGGAAGCAGTGCAACGCGAGCGATACCTGAAGGGCTTGAAAGGCAACAGTCGATTCAGAGAGATCATCGGGCTGTAGCCAAGCGGTAAGGCACCCCGCTTTGCGGGGCATTCCCAGGTTCGAATCCTGGCACCCCAGCATGTTCTGAATCGCACTGCCAGATATGTTCTGCGTTTACGTACTGGTGAGCCAGAAAGACAAGAAGTTTTACGTTGGGCAAACGGACAACCTTCAG
>Ga0315277_10000232_pt1 | contig 94261 bp, 65 predicted proteins | sample YL17G05_15_MG_FD_203695 | JGI IMG/M metagenome (GOLD analysis project Ga0315277, IMG submission 203695) | Sediment microbial communities from Yellowstone Lake, YNP, Wyoming, USA - YL17G05_15 | ecosystem: Environmental > Aquatic > Freshwater > Lake > Sediment | place: USA: Wyoming | collected...
GGGGGCAGTGGGACACGGCGCGCATCGTCGATCTCATCCGGAGCTGGGACCCGACCCGACTCGTCGACAATGCCAGCGGCTGGGCCGACCGGGGCGCCGGCGACGTGAACGACATGCATCAGTATCCGGGGCCGGCCGCGCCCAAGCCCGAGGACAAGCGCGCCGTCGTCCTGGGCGAGTACGGCGGGCTGGGATTGCCGGTCAAGGGCCATACCTGGCAGGACGAGAAGAACTGGGGATACAAAAGCTTCGAGGACCCGGCCTCGTTGACCGAGGCCTTCCTCGCCCTCCAGCGCCAGCTCCGTCTCCTCATCCTCTCCCATGGGCTCAGCGCGGCGATCTACACGCAGACAAGCGACGTCGAGATCGAGGTCAACGGTTTCATGACCTATGACCGGACCCAGGTGAAAATGGATAAGTCGGCCGTCGAACAGGCGAACAGGCTCCTCACCCAGAGGCCGGCCAAGGCGCCGGCTCCATAGAATCCCTTCTCAAAAGTTCCTTGACGAAAAAATCGCCTTGACAAGGTGAAACCTATCGGGTCTACTATTACTATAGGAATTGTAAAGTGGTAAGGCGGACTGAGCCTGGTCGGGGCCCCTTCGCGCTTTTCGTTGTGAATGAAGATGACGAATCGATATATCGCCCTGCGGCGAGCGTTTTTGCTGGGAACATTTGCCGCGCTGTCTCTCGTGGCCAGCGCCCGGCTCCTGGTCGCCCAGGAGGCCGCGCTCCTTATCTCTCCCGGGAAGCTGAGCCGCGCTCATAGCGATCTGTCCGACCTGAACAGCTGCGGGAAATGCCATACCGCCGGGACCAAGTCCGTCGAAGGAAAATGTCTCGCCTGCCATAAGGATCTGGCCGGCCGGATCGCCGCCGGCCGCGGCTTTCACAAGGATAAGAAGGACGGCTGCGCCTCCTGCCATCCCGATCACCAGGGAGCGGATTTCGCCCTGATCGAATGGAATCCCCAGACCTTCGACCACGCCAAGACCGGCAGCCCTCTCGAGGGCAAGCACGCTTCGGTCCGGGAATGCCGGAAATGCCATAACGCCCGGACCGCTCCGCCGACGAAAACGACGGTTTCCTACCTCATCAAGGATACGTGCTGCTCGGCGTGCCACCAAGACACTCACAAGGGGCAATTCGGCGCGCGGGATTGCTCGGCCTGCCATTCCCTGGACCGGCCCTTGAAGGAGCCGCTCTTCGATCATTCTCAGGCCGCGTACCGCCCCCAGGGGGCGCACCGGAACCTGGCCTGCGAGAAGTGCCATCCGGTGAAAAAATGGAAGGGGCTGAAATTCGGCTCTTGCGCCGACTGCCACAAGGACCCCCACCAGCCGTCCTTCGGAACTACATGCGCGAAGTGCCACGGCGAAACGGCCTGGAAAACCGGTACGCCCGATCACTCTAAATCGAAATTCCCGCTGAAAGGAAAGCATGCGGCGCTGAAATGCGCGCAGTGCCACAAGAACGGGAAGCTCGATAAAATTCCCGGGGGGTCCTGCCGGGTTTGCCATACGGCCGATCCCCATCGAGGCCAATTCGAGGCCGATTGCGCTTCCTGCCACGACGATAAAACGTTCAAGAAAGCGACGACCGATCATAAAAAATCGCGCTACCCGTTGACGGGCAAGCACGTTTCCGTGGCCTGCGCCAAGTGCCACAAGACGGAGGGCGGGACGAACATCGTCCGGTATCGTCCCCTCGGGACCGCCTGCGCGGATTGCCATCAGGACGTCCATCTCAGGCAATTCACGAAAACTTGCGAAACCTGCCATTCGACGGCCGGATTCAGCCGCGCTTTCTCTTCCTTCGACCATCAGCGGGACTCTTCGTATCGGCTGGATGGCGCCCACGCGGCCCGGAAATGCGAAGAGTGCCATAAGAAGGAGAGCCGTCCGGCCGCCGGCGGCCCGGCCGAAGTGGTCCGGTACCGGCCGCTTTCGAACGAATGCGCCTCCTGCCATCAGGATGAACACGGCGGCCAGCTCGGGAGAGATTGCGCCAAGTGCCACGACACCGTCCATTTCAAGCCCGCTCCGGGATTTTCCCACGAAAAGAGCGGCTATTCGCTAAAGGGCTTCCATGAGGCGACGGCCTGCGACAAGTGCCACCCCCGGATCGCGGCTGGCGTCAGCGGCCGGTCCGGGCCCCCCGCGCGCTACAAGCCGACCGCCACGAAATGCGCCGAATGCCACCGGGCCTCGGACCATGCCAAGACCGATTACCCGCTGACCGGCCGCCACGCCGTCGTGGATTGCGCGGCCTGCCACACCGCCAAAACTCCGCGGCTCAAGCGGCTGCGGACCGCCGGCGCTCCGCCGCCCGGCCAACAGGATTGCCGGTCCTGCCACGCCGATCCGCACGAAGGAGCGTTGAAGAACGCCTGCGCTTCCTGCCACACCACGTCCGGATGGACGAGCACCGCCGTCTCATTTCACCAAAAGACCGACTTCCCGCTCACCGGCCGCCATATCTCCGTTCCGTGCGCCTCGTGCCATCTCGCCGGGGTGGTCAAGGGGACGCCCAAAGACTGCTTCATCTGCCATTGGATGCGGCGCGAGGACGATCGCTACCGGACGCGGCTGGGGACCCGCTGCGAAGAATGCCACAAGACGACCACCTGGATGGGGGTCCGCTGGGACCATGGGGCGCGGACAGGACTCCCCCTGAACGGGCGCCACGCCGCCCTGGGCTGCGAAAGCTGCCACAAGAACGGGACCTTCGTGGGAACGTCCTCGGACTGCTATTCCTGCCATCAGCAGGATTACACCGAGACGCGGAATCCTCCCCATGCCTCGGCCGGCTTCCCGACCGTGTGCCAGATCTGCCACAACCCCGCCGACGCCGCCTTCAGCCAGGGGAAATTCGATCACAATACGAGCTACCCGCTCGTCGGGATCCATGCCGGCCAGGCTTGCGCCGCCTGCCATAAAAATAACCTTTATCGGGGGACATCCCGGGATTGCTACGGCTGCCATCGGGCCGATTACGAGCGGACCAAGCAGCCCGTCCATACGGCCGCGGGATTCCCCACGGCCTGCGAGATTTGTCACAAGCCGACGGACCCGGGCTGGGACAGGGCGATCTTCAACCACTCGACGTCCTATCCCCTGGTCGGGGTCCACGCCACGCAATCCTGCGACGCCTGCCACAAGAATGCCGTTTATCGGGGGACGCCCTCCGATTGCTACGGTTGCCACCGCACGGAATACGACCGGGCCCAAAATCCGGCCCACGACGCCGCGGGGTTCCCGACCTCATGCGAGACTTGCCATCGGGCTACGGATGCCGCCTGGACGCAGGGCTCGTTCAATCACGCCTCGACTTATGCTTTGGCCGGCGTCCACTCCACCCAACCGTGCGCCGCCTGTCATACCGGCGGGATCTACAAGGGCACGACCCGCGATTGCTACGGCTGCCACCGAACGAGCTACGATCAGACCCGGAATCCTCCCCATGCTACTTCGGGGTTCTCGACCGCGTGCGACACTTGCCATCGGGCTGCTGATGCCGCCTGGACGCAGGGCTCGTTCAATCATGCCTCAACATATGCCTTGGTCGGCGTCCACTCCACCCAACCGTGCGCCGCCTGTCACATCAACGGGATCTACAAGGGCACGCCCCGCGATTGCTATGGCTGCCACCGGACGAGCTACGATCAGACGCGGAATCCCAACCATGCCGCTTCGGGGTTCTCGACCGCATGCGAGACTTGCCATCGGGCGACGGACGCCGCCTGGACGCAGGCAACGTTCAATCACGGCTCGACATATACTTTGGTTGGCGTCCATGCCACCCAGCCGTGCGCCGGCTGCCACGTCAACGGAATCTTCAAGGGCACGCCCCGCGATTGCTACGGCTGCCACCGAACGAGCTACGACCAGACCCGGAATCCCAACCATGCCGCCTCCGGGTACTCGACGGCGTGCGACACATGCCATCGGGCTACGGACGCCACCTGGACGCAGGCAACGTTCAATCACGGCTCGACATTCGCCCTGGTCGGCGTCCACGCCACCCAGCCGTGCGCCGGCTGCCACGTCAACGGGATCTACAAGGGCACGCCCCGCGATTGCTACGGCTGCCACCGGACGAGCTACGACCAGACCCGGAATCCCAACCATGCCGCTTCCGGGTTCTCGACAGCCTGCGACACTTGCCATCGGGCTACGGACACGCTCTGGACGCAGGGGACATTCAATCACTCTTCGACATTCGCCCTGGTCGGCATCCACGCCACCCAACCGTGCGCCGCCTGCCACGTCAACGGAATCTACAAGGGCACGCCCCGCGATTGCTACGGCTGCCACCGGACGAGCTACGACCAGACCCGGAATCCCCCCCATGCCGCTTCCGGGTTCTCGACGGCCTGCGTAACCTGCCATCGGGCCACGGATTCCTCTTGGGCACAAGGAACGTTTAATCACACGGCCTTCCCCATCAGCTCGGGGAGGCACGCCGGGAACGCCTGCTCAGCCTGCCATACCGATGCGACGAACTACAGGGTCTTCACCTGCCTGACCTGCCATTCGCGCAGCTCCACGGATTCGAATCACAGGACCGTTTCCGGGTACGTCTACAATTCCGCCAATTGCTACGCCTGTCATCCCAGGGGCTGATGATCCGGTCGAAATGAAGTCTTCGAAATTCTTTGCCTCCGTCTATGCGGTCTTCTTCCTCGCCCTGGCCGGCTTGACCGTTTACGGCTGGAACTACTATGCGGCATCGTCGGCGAAAAAGGTCCGGCACATCCTCCACCCGATCCTGCGCCAGAGCGGAACCGTGGGCCATCTGCTCGGGATCATCGGCGCGCTGTTCATGGTCCTTCTCCTGTCCTATTCGTTGCGGAAACGGCTGCGTTTCATGCGGGGCTGGGGGAATCTGGACGCCTGGCTGAACGTCCACATCGCCCTCGGAGTGACGGGGCCGGCCCTCGTCCTCTTCCATACGGTTTTCAAGTTCGGCGGCCTCGTCGGCTTGTCTTTCTGGGCGATGGCCGTCGTCGTCTTGAGCGGCGTTGTCGGGCGCTATATCTACCGGATGATTCCCCGCTCGCTGTCCGGCATGGAGCTCAACCGGATCGAGCTCGAAGCCGAGGAGATCCATTTGACGTTCGAGATCCGGAAGCTCCTTCCCCGCTCACACCGGTTTTGGGACCTGATGGCCGGGATCGACCGGGAGCGGCTCAGCGGCTCGTCGCCCCGGCGCGTCCGGGCCCGCCTGAACAAGGTCCTCAAAGCGGAGATCGGCGTCGAAGCCCGGGACCGGAAGCAGCTCCTCAACCTGTTCTTGACCCGGCAGGGCCTGCTGCGCCGGAAGCAGCTTTTGGAAAAGACACAGAAATTGCTCTATTTCTGGCACCTCTTCCATATCCCCTTCGTCGTCCTCATGTTTCTCCTTCTCGTCTTCCATGTGTACGTCACGGTCGGGATGGGGCACCGATGGATCTTCTAAAGGATTATCACGTCCTCCTGGTCTTGATCGGGACCTTCCTGCTCCTCGTCGTCCTTCTCCCCTTTGTGCGCTGGGAGATCCGGAAGCTCCGGAGAGCCAAGCTCCTGGCCAACCAGGTCATCCCGATCTCCAGCCTGTCCGAGGAGGATATCGCCAAGATCGAGAGCCGCCATCCCTCGGGGAAGAAAATGTACCCGAGCGTCAACCGGGGCCACTGCGTCGGCTGCGGGACATGCGTGCTCTCCTGCGAAAAGAAGAAAACCCTCGCGCTGATCTCAGGGAAGTCGACGCTCCTGGACCCGCGCATCTGCGATGCCTGCGGGCATTGCGAAAAAGCCTGTCCGACCGGGGCCAACCAGCTGATCGAGTACGGACAGAAGCTGAAGGTCCGCGTCCCCCAGATCGACGAGAATTTCGAGACCAACATCCCAGGGATCTACATCATCGGCACGCTTGCCGGGGCCGGATTGATCAAGGAATCGATCAACCAGGGCCGGGCCGTCCTGAACGCTATCATGCGCGACGTCTTTCCCGACCGTCTTCCCCATATCGTGATCGTCGGGGCGGGGCCGGCCGGCCTGTCGGCCTTCCTGAGCTCGCGAAAATTCGGCGTACCGGCGACCTGTCTCGAAAAGGACGCCACGGCCAACACGATCCGGAATTTCCCGAAAAAGAAATTCGTCATGGCCGAGCCGCTCGACATGCCTCTGGTCGGTCCGATCTGGGTCGGCGACACGACCCGGGAAAAGCTCCTGGAGGTATGGGACCGGATCCTGGAGAAAACGGAGGTGCCGATCATCACCGGGGCCAAGCTCGATGCGGTCAGAAAAGAGGGAGAGCGCTTCATCGTCTCGGCCGGAGGGCAGGAGATTCCCTGCGACAAGGTCATCCTGGCTTTGGGAACGCGCGGCGAGCCCCGCAAGCTGAAAGTCCCCGGGGAAAACCTTCCCAAGGTGTTCTTCCAGCTGTTGGACGCCCAGGAATTCCGCGGCCGCGCCATCACGGTCGTCGGGGGAGGGGACGCCAGCCTCGAGGCCTCCCTGGCCCTGGTGAGCCAGGGATGCCGGGTCACGCTCATCGTCCGGGGCGAAGGATTCCCCCTCGCCAAGGCCCGCAACCGGGAAAAGATCGACGCCGCCGTCAAGCAGAATACCGTAACTGTACGCTTTCAAAGCGCCGTCCGTGAGATCAAGCCGAAATCCGTGGTCGTGGCCTCGGGCGACCGCGTCGACGAGATCGAGAACGATTTCGTCTTCGTCATGATCGGCGGCGAGCTTCCGTTTCCTCTGCTCGAGAAGATCGGGATCCGCATCGTCGAAAAAACCCTTTAACCGGAGTACAATACGCCGGCAACCGAATTTTTCAGGGAGGCCGAGCATGCGATATCTCCGTACTCCGATCGCCGCGGCGATCATCCTTCTGCTGCTGATGGTGTTTTCCTTCGGCGGCCAGACCAACCTTCAAGAGACCATGACGGCCAAGATCCGCGAAGAGGGCTTCCAGCGGTCTCAGGTCATGGACATCGTCGGCTACATGACCGATGTTCTAGGCGCCCGGCTGACCCTCTCCCAGGACATGAAGCGGGCCCAGGCCTGGGCCAAGGACAAGATGGAAAAGATCGGACTGTCCAACGTGGCGATCGAGCCGTTCATGGACTACGGCGTCGCCTGGGACAACGAGCATTTCTCGCTCCACATGCTCGAGCCCGACTACCAGTACCTGATGGGATTCCCGCTCGCTTACACGCCGGGGACGAACGGGAGGGTGATTTGCCCGGCCGTGCTCGCCGACATCCAGACGAAGAAGGACTTGGAGACGTTTCGGGGCAAGCTGAAAGGGATGGCGGTGCTCGTCTCGCCGCTCGCGGCGATCGATCTGGGCGCCCTGCCGCAGGGATTCTCGAGACGGACGGACGAAGAGCTCAAGAGGCTCGAGGAGACTGTCGTCCCGCCGGCGCCGCGCGTCTCCCCGCGCCCTCCGGCCAATCCCGAGGCCGTCGGGGCCGAGGAACGGATCGCCTTCCTGAAAGCCGAGGGCGCGGCGGTCGTTCTCCAGTGCGACGGCGGATCGTTCGGGATCGTCCGGGGCTTCGGCCGCCCGGGCGTGAACACCGACCGTTGGTCCCGGGAGAAGGACCTCGCTTCCATGCCCATCGTCGAGGTCACGCCCGAGCATTACAACCGGATGATCCGGATCCTGCGGCGCGGCATTCCCGTCAAGATCGAAGTCGAGGTCCGCAACCGGATCGGCGACGCGGTCGAGAAAGCCGCGAATGTCATCGGCGAAATTCCGGGCACGGACCTCAAGGATGAAATCGTCATGGTCGGCGCGCATTTCGACTCCTGGCACGCCAGCCCCGGCGCGACCGACGATGCCGGCGGCTGCGCGGTCGCTCTTGAAGCCGCCCGCATCTTGAAGGCGATCGGTGTCCAGCCGCGCCGGACGATCCGCGTTGCGTTCTGGGCGGGGGAGGAGCAGGGTCTCCACGGATCGCGCGAATATGTCCTGAAGCATTTCGGCGACCCCAAGGACCCGAAGGCCGGGGCGAAGCCGGATTATGAGAAATTCTCGGTTTATTTCAACCAGGATTACGGCGCGGGCGCTTTTCGCGGCGTCAACCTCCAAGGGAACGAGTTCGTCCGGCCGATCTTCGCCGAGTGGATCAAGCCCTTCCGCGACCTGGGACTGACGTCTCTCATGATCCAGAGCGTCGGCAGCACCGATCACGTCTCGTTCGACCGGGTCAACCTGCCGGGGTTCCAGTTCCTCCAGGACCGCGTCGGGATCGGCGGGCACGCCAACATGGATTTCTACGACACCCTCGTTCCCGAGGACCTGATGAAGAACGCGGTCATCATGGCCGCTTTCGCCTATAATGCGGCGATGCGCGACGCGCGCATCCCGCGGAAGACGATGAAGTGACGCGAGGCGTTATCGCCTCAATATTATATTTATGGACGAAAAGCTTGACACAAACGCCGATTGGTAATAATATAACCATTGGTAATATATTTACCAAAATGAAAGGAGCAATACCGTGAGGTTTGGAGAGTTCGTTAGGGAGGCGCGGATTCAAAAGGGTATGACATTAAAGGAATTCTGCCGAATTCTCGAAATGGACGTAAGTAATTGGAGTAAGATCGAGAGGGGCAAGCTTCAGCCCCCAAAAAGTCGAGTTGTTTTAAAAAAGATCGCGGAAGCTTTGGATTTTGATGAACGTTCCGACAATCGTCAGACTTTATTCGACCTAGCAGCGGTTAGCTTCATCCCTGCCGATCTATTAGACGATGGGATGATCATTCAAAAATTGCCGATTTTTTTCCGGACTATGAGAGGCGAAAAGCCTTCTTCCGAAGATTTGAAGGAGTTGATCAAAAAAATCAGGGAGAGTTGAATGCGCAGAAAGCAGGAAATCTTTATCCAGCCTCCCCATTTGACATGGGATTTTATAAGGAAAGAAGTCGAAAAATTCCGTTTGACATACGTCGAAGCGTCGAACGAACTCCCGATCCCGATCGAAAAGATCGTCGAAATATCGATGAAGATAGAGCCCTTTCCAATTCAAGGTCTCATGGATATCGATATTGATGGATTTCTGTGTTCTGATTTAAAAACCATCTGCATCGATGCCGACATCTATCAAAATCCCCGAAAAGAGAATCGTCTTCGCTTCACATTTGCTCACGAGATTGGACATTGGGTGCTCCACAAGGAGGAGATTAGTCGTTGTTCTTTTCGTAATCCCGTGGATTGGATACATTTTCGCGAAGATTTTCTTGAAGAAGATTTGAATTGGTTTGAACAACAAGCTTACGAATTTGCCGGCAGATTGCTGGTTCCCAAGAACGCATTATTAAATGAAATCGACTCCATGAAATCCAAGATCAATCGGTTCCGTTCCTTTGCAGGTAAGGATTTAGATCGATTGATCGACGCAATTGCTCGCGTGATTTGCCAAAAATTCGCCGTTTCCCCAGATGTCCTCGCTCGCCGGATTCGTCACGAAAAGATTAAACTCTTTCGATAGCGCTAAATAGAAATATAGACGCGACGTCGCCGTCTGATCAGCGCTTGAGGGTCCGGCACTTCAGCCGCTTCGGCTGGTCGGCGATGATCCGCAAGGTCTTTGAGGCCGATCCAAAGGGACCTGGCCATGATCGCCGATCCTTCGGTCGAATACTATCCTTTGTCTCTCCCAGTGCGGAGGGCGCGGGGGGGGGATTTCGGGGCGAAGGCCGCGGTCAGACGATGCCGGACCAGCGCACCCCGTCCCGGGCCGTCCTTGACAACGTCCTTTTGGGAATCTATGCTGGCCGGCGTGGGGATGTGGGGATATAAAGGCAGCGCCTGGCCTATGGGCTGAGCCGAACGGAAAAGAAAATTCTCTGGTTTAAAGCCAATGGAAATCGTGTCTGAATAGGATTCTTCGATGAATGAGAGGGGGATCATGAAACCGAAAATCGCTCGTCAGACAAAATGGATCGCCGCTTTTCTCTTGGCTATCGCCGATTTTGTCCGGGGCGAACAAATCAAGCTGACACGGTCCGAAGTCGTCATCGATTTCAAGGACGAAGGCTACTACAAGACAATCCCGTTTATCGCCCTGCATGACGACCTTTTCTTCATCTGCGATAATTTCACGCATCGCGTTCTGGAATACCGGTTGGACGGGAACAAGCTGGAATTCATCCGGGCCATCGGAAAACCCGGGCAGGGCCCGGGAGACCTCATGCGCCCGACGAATATATCCGTTTCCGGGGATACCCTCGCCGTCCATGACGAGCATGGGATTTCCTTTTTTGGAATCGACGGAGTGTTTAAACGGAAATTTCCTCTCCTTTCCAAGAGCGTGACGATGCTCTTTGCGGGGGATGTCGTTTTCTCCGTGAACTATGATTCCGGGAAGAAAGACTTGATCCAAACTTATAACGAGTCCGGCGAAATCCTGAGCGCCTTTCCGAGGAAAACGGACCTGTATTCACTCCGGCCCGAAATTCATCGCGGATTGTCGCCCGATTCGTTGGAAAGGACCGTTTTTGAAGGGGTGCTGCTCTCGTCCGAAGGAGATGTATTCTATCTCAATAAAAAATTCGGCGATGTCTTGAGGAGCGATCCCTCGGGGGCGAACATCATCAAGTGGAATCTCGTTCCGTTGCTGTCGAAAGTCGAAAAAGCCAAGGCGGACGAGAATCGGAGGATGTTTTTGGTTGAAGGCTTCGATCTCGTAAAAAACCAGGGGATGATTCCCAATAATTATCTTTTTGAGGACGCCAGGATATGGAAGGGGCGCCTGTTTTTGTTGTTGGAAAATTTCGACATCTTGGAACATAAAGCGAGACCCTTTACGGAGATCGTCGAGATCGACCTGGCCTCACGGGCGGTCGTCGGGACATACCGGTCAAATGCCGCCGCCCGCTTCGAATCAGCGTCCAATTTTCTGATCGTGGGCCAAGACAAAACGCCCGTTTTTCTGATGACCTTGAGGGTGCCGGGCGAGGACACGACGCTCTGGATTTTTAGGCCAGAGCGGTAGCGCGGCGAAATCAGAGCTTTATCAGCATCGCAGCAGGATAACGACAGGCGATTTTCTGCCCCGCGGGACGAGAACGAAAAGGTTCCCGCTATCGTCGGGGAATATAAAACGTTTCCCCGGAATGAATTTACCTTTTGAGGGTCCGGTATTTGAGCCGGTGCGGCTGGTCGGCCGCCGCGCCGCGCCGCTTCCTCAGGTTTTCGTGATACTCCGAGTAATTGCCGAAGATCCACTGGACGCTTCCGTCCTCCTCGAAGGCCAGGATGTGCGTCGCAACGCGGTCCAGGAACCAGCGGTCGTGGCTGACGACGACGGCGGAGCCGGCGAAGCTCGTCAAGGCGTCTTCCAGGGCGCGGAGGGTGTTGACGTCGAGGTCGTTCGTCGGTTCGTCGAGCAAGAGGATGTTCGCCCCTTCGGACAGCGCCTTGGCCAGGTGAACCCGGTTCCGCTCGCCCCCCGAGAGCGTACCGACCTTCTTCTGCTGGTCCGTGCCGGAGAATCCGAAGGAGGCGCAGTACGCCCGCGTATTCATCGTCCGGCCGCCGATGGTGATGAGATCAGCCCCGCCGGAAATCTCCTCGAACACGGTCTTGGCCCCGTCGAGCGTCCGTGACTGATCGGCGTAGGCGGCCTTCACCGTATCGCCGATCTTGATGCGCCCCTTGTCGGGCTGTTCAGCTCCCGTGATCATCTTGAGCAGCGTCGTTTTTCCGGCGCCGTTGGGGCCGATGACACCGACGATCGATCCGGCCGGGATGCTGAAGGACAGGTCGTCGATGAGGAGACGGTCGCCGTACCCTTTTGACACGCCTTCGAATTCGATGACGAGATCGCCCAGGCGCGGTCCCGGCGGGATCGGGATCTCCTGATCGTCCCGGACCTTTTCGAAATCCCTCCCCAGGAGCTCCTCGTACGCGTTGACGCGGGCCTTGCCCTTGGCCTGCCGCGCCTTGGGCGACATGCGGATCCACTCGAGCTCGCGGGTCAGCGCCCTCTGGCGGCGGCTCTCGGTCTTCTCCTCGACGGCGAGCCGGGCGCTCTTCTGCTCGAGCCAGGACGAGTAGTTGCCCTTCCAGGGAATACCCATGCCCCGGTCGAGCTCGAGGATCCACCCGGCCACATTGTCCAGGAAGTAGCGGTCGTGCGTCACGGCGATGACCGTCCCCTTGTATTCCTGGAGATGGCGCTCGAGCCAGGCCACGGATTCGGCGTCGAGGTGGTTCGTCGGCTCGTCGAGGAGGAGGATGTCCGGCTCCATGAGCAGAAGGCGGGTCAGGGCGACCCGGCGCCGCTCGCCTCCCGAAAGAACGGTCACCGGCATCTCGGGAGGGGGGCAGCGAAGCGCTTCCATGGCGATCTCGAGATGGTTGTCGAGGTTCCAGGCATCGTGGCGCTCGATCTCTTCAAGGAGCTTGGCCTGCTCGGCGACCAGGGCGTCCATGTCCGCCTCGGGCAGGGCGAATTTCTCGTTCACGGCGTCATAGCGGGCCAGCAGGTCCACGATCGGCTGGACGCCTTCCCGGACGACCTCGATGACGGTCCTGGAGGGATCGAGCTGCGGCTCCTGCTCCAGCAACCCGACGGAATATCCCTTGCTGATGGCGAGCGCGCCGATATAGTCCTTGTCCACGCCGGCGATGATCCGGAGGAGGGTCGATTTTCCGGAGCCGTTCAAGCCGAGCACTCCGATCTTGGCTCCGTAATAGAAACCGAGAGAGATGTCCTTGAGGACCTGGCGGTTGGGCGGATGGACCCGGCCGACGCCGCTCATGCTGAAGATGACTTGCGTATCGGAAGGCATGGGACGATTGTACCCGAAAGGGGAGGCCGGGTCATCCCGGAGTTTCGCAGCGCCGTGTCGAAATCCTCTCTTGATCCCGGCTTTCTAGTATAATATCGACGAAATCCTCAGGGAGTGGCCCGATGCCCAAAGCGGAATTCGTCACGACCGTCAGCCGCCTCTTCCTCAACACCTGCCGGGAATTTCCGAAGCCGGAGCTCCTCAAGTCCAAGGTCGCGGGGGAGTGGCGGGCGATCTCGACCGAAGAATTCGGACTCCGGGTCCACCGCCTGTCGCTCGGCCTCCGCGCCCTCGGCTTCAAGCCCGGGGACAAAGCGGCCATCCTGGCCGAAAGCGGTCCCGACTGGGTCATCTCCGATTTCGCCATCCTTTCCGCCGGGGGGATCACCGTCCCCGTCTTTCCGACTCTCCCCGCGGAACAGATCCGATACATCCTGGGCGATTCCGAGGCCGTGGCCGTTTTTTCGGCGGGCGGGGTCTTGTGGGAGAAGATCTCGGCCATCCGGCACGAGCTGCCCGGCCTGAAATGGCCGATCTTTCTCGGCGAGGGGAGCGCTCCCGGAGGACGGTCCGTCGCCGAGGTCATGGCCGCGGGCGCGAAGGCCGAGTCCGCGGATCCCGGAGCGTTCGAACGCAACGCCCTCGCGGTTTCGCCCGAGGACCTGGCCTCGCTCATCTACACGTCGGGAACGACCGGCCGCCCCAAGGGCGTCATGCTGACCCACCGGAACTTCATCAGCAACGTTCAGGCGCTCGACCAGGTCGTTCCCTACGGTCCCGGAGATATCCATCTGTCCTTCCTCCCTCTCTCCCACGTCCTGGAGCGGACGGGGTCGTTCCTTTTCCTCTACACCGGCGGGACGATCGCCTTCGCCGAGAGCGTCGCGGCCGTGGCCGAGAACCTGGTCGAGATCAGGCCGACGCGGATGGTCAGCGTCCCGCGGCTTTTCGAAAAGATTTACGCCCGGATCATCGACCAGATCGTGTCGGGTTCGGCCGTCAAGCGGGCGATCTTTTTCTGGGCGGTGAAGATCGGCCGGCGCGCCCTGGCCTGTCGCATGCGCGGCGAGCGGACCCCCAAGATGCTGGCGTTCCGTCTGGGCCTGGCCCGCAAGCTCGTGTTCAACAAGATCCTGGCCCGGACGGGCGGACGCGTGGGTTTCATGGTCAGCGGCGGCGCGGCCCTGTCGCCGGACATCACGGAGTTCTTCCACGCCATCGGGCTGGTCATCCTGCCCGGTTACGGATTGACCGAAACTTCTCCGGTGCTGACGGGGAGCACGCCGACCCATGTTCGGTTCGGAGCGGTGGGCCAGGCCATCCCCGGCGTCGAGCTCAAGATCGCCGAGGACCGCGAGATCCTGGCCCGCGGTCCGGGCATCATGCGCGGGTATTACAAGGACGAAGCGGCCACCCGCGAGGTCATGGCCGGAGGCTGGTTCCACACGGGCGACATCGGCCGGCTCGACGCGGACGGATACCTGACCATCACCGACCGGAAAAAAGACGTCATCGTGACCTCGGGCGGGAAGAACGTCGCCCCCCAGCCCATCGAGAGCCTGCTGCTGGCCAATCCCTATATCCAGAGCGTCGTCGTGGTCGGCGCGGAGCGCAAGTTCATCTCCGCGCTCGTCGTCCCCGAGTTCACCCGGCTCGAAGCCTGGGCCAAAGCCCACGGGATCGAATTCCGCGACCGGGCCGATCTCTGCCGCCGGGAAAAGGTCGCGGCGTTCCTGCTGGAGCAGATCGACGCGGCCACGCCCGAGCTGGCCTCCTACGAGAAGATCAAGAAGATCGCCGTTCTCGACAATGATTTCGAGCTCGAGGCCGGCGAGATCACCCCGACGCTCAAGATCAAGCGAAACATCGTCGAGCGCAAGTACAAGGACGTCATCGACTCCCTGTACGCAAGCTGAAAGATCCTATTCCGGCCGGTCGCATACGAAAGGAAATTCCCATGAGCGAAGAGATGAAGAAGACCTGGGCGAAGCACTACACCGACGAGGATGCCAAGGATTTCGCCGAGCTCGGGAAACGGAACACGCCGGAATCGTTGAAGGCCTACCAGGAGAAATGGGCGGCCCTGATCGAGGAGGTCAAGGCCAACCTGACCTCCGATCCCGCGGGGCCGGTCGGCCGATCGCTGGCCCGGCGCTGGAAAGACCTGCTCGCCGAGGGCGGCTTCGCCGAGTTCCCCAAGCTCTCGAGGAAGATCGCATCCGCGTATAAGGCCGAGTGGGCGGCGGGGAACACCCAACCCGGCCCGGCTATGCCCTTCGGCCCCGAGATCTGGGAGTTCATCCATAAGGCGATGACCGCCCCCTGCGATTGACATCGTCCGGCCGACCGGGGTATAGAAACCCTTTTGCCCCCGCTTGAGGCGGGGCTGAGGAGGAGATCCGTGCCCAAGATCGGTATCGCGGCCATAGGGATAAGCGTCCCCGAGAAGATCCTGACCAACAGCGACCTCGAGAAGATGGTCGACACCTCCGACGAGTGGATCGTCAGCCGGACCGGGATCCGGGAACGCCACGTCCTCCGCCCCGACGAAGGGCTCCGGCTGCACGTCCTCCGCTCGGCCCGGACGGCCATGGAGCGGGCGGGCGTCGGGCCCGACGACCTCGATTTCATCATCTCCTCGGCCATGATTCCCGACCGCTTCTGTCCCGCCCAGAGCTACGAGCTCGCCCACGACATCGAAGCCAAGCGGGTCTTCTGCCTCGACCTCAACGTCGCCTGCACCGGGCTCGTCTACGCTCTCGGGCTTGCCGAGAGCCTCATCAAGAGCCGCGGACTGCGCTGCGGCCTGATCACGGCCTCCGAGCAGATGACGACCGTGACCGACTACAACGACCGGAACACGTGCATCCTGTTCGGGGACGCGGCTTCTGCCGTCCTCGTTACGACGGCGGAGCCGTCCCACCGGATCATCTATACGGAGCTCGGGGCGACGCCCGAAGCGTGCGAGGACGTCGTGATCGGCGGGCTCAAGGACGTCCTGAACGACCGGCAGGCCAACCTCTGGTTCCGCCAGGACGGCCGCAAGGTCTTCAAGTTCGCCCTGCAGAAGACCCGGGAGATCTATGAGTCCGTGCCGCCCAAAGCCGGACTCCGGCCGGAGGACATCAAATACGTCGTTCCGCACCAGGCCAACGGCCGGATCATCGAGGGCGGCGCGGACGCCGTTCACGGCAAGGCGGAATTCATCTCGGTGATCGACCGTTATGGAAACACGTCGGCCGCCTCGATCGGGCTGGCCCTCCACGACTCCTGGAACCGCTTCCAGCCGGGGGACATCATCATGCTCCTCGGATTCGGCGGGGGGATGAGCTGGGGGGCGACCCTCCTTGAGTGGTGAACTCGTCCCGGCGGCCGGTTTTCCCCAAATTGACTTCGCCCCGGTCCCGGCGTATATTGCCCGCTTATGATTCAGACCGATAAGCCCGGGCTGACCTCGAAGGACCTGCTGGTCGCCTATTTCACCATGGAGGCGGCCCTCTATCCCGAGCTGAAGACCTACTCGGGGGGGCTGGGCGTCCTGGCCGGCGATTTCGTCAAGTCGGCGGCCGACCTCCGCGTTCCCATCTCCGCGGTGACGCTGCTTTACAACGTCGGATACTTCGACCAGTCGATCGTCGACGGGCGCCAGCGCGAAGAATACAACCGGCTCGACCCGATCGAATACACGACCGAGCTTCCGTACACCGTTACGATCGAGATCGAAGGCCGGGAGGTCAAGGTCGGCTGCGCCCGGATGTTCTATCTCGGCAACACGAACTTCCCCCAGCCCCTGTATTTCCTCTTCACCAAGGGCAATGTCGGCCGACCCTGGGACGATGAGATCACGGAAAAGCTCTACAAGAACGGCGAGAACGACCAGAATTACTGGCGGATCGCCCAGGAGCAGGTCCTGGGAATCGCCGGGGTCAAGATGCTCCACGTCCTTGCCGAGCGCGGCGAGATCACCCTGCCGCGGATCTACCATCTGAACGAGGGCCATGCCGCCTTCGCCCCCGTGGAGCTGGCGAAGATCTACGGGTTCGAAGCGGCCAAGGCCATGACCGTTTTCACGACGCACACTCCGGTCGAGGCCGGCCACGATATCTTCGACTACGGAAAGATCTCGGCCATGCTCGGCAGCGAGCTCGAGGGCATCGATCTGCGCGCCCTGGGCGGGCTGACCCGCCTGAACATGACCCGGCTGGCCCTCAGCTCGAGCCGCTACGCCAACGCGGTGTCCCGGCGCCACGGCATCATCTCCCGGCGGATCTTCCCCCAGGCGACGATCGACAGCATCACGAACGGCGTCCATTCGAGGACCTGGACGAGCAAGGTCTTCAAAAAGCTCTATGACGAGCGTTTCCGCCATTCCGGCGGCCGGCTGAACTGGCGTTCGGACCCGTCGCGGCTGGCCGAGGCGGACGTCCTTCCCGACGACGCCCTGCTTCAGGCCCACCGGATCGCCAAGAGGAACCTCCTGGATTACGTGAAGCGCATGACCGGAGAGACCTGGGACGAGGGCAAGCTCACGATCGGGTTCGCCCGCCGGTTCGCCACCTACAAGAGGGGCAGTCTCATCTTTTCCGACCTGGACAGGCTCATCGCCGCGAGCGGGAACGGGGAAGTCCAGTTCATTTTCTCGGGCAAGGCCCACCCCAACGACGAGCCCGGCAAGCAGGTCATCTCCGAGGTCCTGCGGAACCGGGAGAAGCTCAAAGACAAGATCCGGATCGCCTTCCTGCCGAACTACGACATGGCCAAGGGCCTGCTTCTCACCTCGGGCGTAGACGTTTGGCTCAACCTGCCCCGCCGCCCCTGGGAAGCCTGCGGGACGAGCGGAATGAAAGCCGCCCACAACGGAGTCCCAAGCTTTTCCACGGCGGACGGCTGGTGGGACGAGGTTCCCAAGGAAGACGGCGAGAGAAGGGGAGGCTGGACGATCGGTCCCGAGCCCCGGGAGGACGATCTGGTCCACCCCGACCCGGACTCGACTGACTTCGATAGCTTCTGCGCCCGGCTGGCCGCCGACGTCCGGCCGGCTTATGCCGATCCCGTCCGCTGGGCCCGGGTGATGAAGGGGGCCATCCGCAACGCTTCCTATTTCAACACCCATCGGATGGTCAAGGAATACGTCGAACGCGCTTACGGCTTGACTTTGGATGAGGCACGCGTCCAAGATATCGCGTGAAAAAGCTCATCGCCCTGTCGGTCCTTCCTCTCCTCGTCTTCGCCTCCCGGCCGCAAAATTTCCGGCCCCGGCCCGCCCCGTTCCATGAGGGCTCCGCTCCGGTTTGGGAAGCGATCGGGCCGTATGGCGGATACGTCCGGGCCCTCGCGGCGAACCCGGCCGACCCGAACGAGATCTTCGCCGTCGCCCAGACCGGACAGATCTTCCGGAGCGCGGACGGGAGCCGGACCTGGACGTTGATCACGGTCCGGGACGTCGCCCTTTGTGACATCGCTTGCAGCCCCTCGCGTCCCGGCACCCTCTATGTCGTGTCCGCGCGCGGGCTTTTCGTTTCCTCCGACCACGGGGTCCAATGGACGGAGCGCCTCTTTCCATCGGGTTGCTCGAGCACGGCGAACATCTGGGTGAGTCCCACCGATCCCGATCGGATCCAGGTCGGCGGAAGCTCCTGGTCGCCGACGAGCGGATGCGCGGCCCTCATGAAATCGAGCGACGGAGGGCGGACCTGGACCGTGAAGACGTTTTCCTGCGCTTTCACGGGGACCTGCTACCGGATCGCCGTCGATCCCTCCGATCCGAATATCGTCTATGCGGGAGCGTCGTTCTATGTGTTGACCGGCGGGCCGTCCTATTACAATTTTTATAAGACCTCCGACGGCGGCGAAACGTGGCGGATCGTCTATGGCGGCTCCGGGCCGATCGCGATATCCGTGGATCCGCGGAATCCGCTTCGCGTCTTCGCCAGCGTCGGCTCGGGCGTCGGCGGCGGAATCATGCGCACCCTCGACGGCGGTCAGACTTGGACCCGGTCGTCAGAGGCAACCGCGCAAAGCATCGTCTTCGATCCCCTGTCTCCCGACACGATTTACGCCGGATGGGGATCGACGTTCTTTCTAAGCGCCGACGGTGGAACGAGCTGGACGCGGTCGACGAACGTATCGGACGGATTCTGCACGTCGATCCTGCCTCTCGGCGGGAAGATCCTCTTCGGATCGACCGCCGGAGTTTCCGGGAGTCCCGACGGCGGGGCCTCCTGGTCAAGCAGCGATCGAGGGATGAACGCGCGGAATGTTCCCGCTTTCGGCGTCGCGCCCACTGATCCGGCCACGGTTTATTCCGTGGCCGAATATTTCCCCCAGTCGAGCTATACCCAAGGTCTCCTGTACAAAGGAACGGATTCGGGCGAGGGCTGGACGAAGCTGTCCATCTGGCTGAGCTACGATCCGGCGAACTCTCGGCTGGTCGTCGATCCTTTGAACGGGGAACGGCTTTGGGTTCGGGACCGCGACCTGTGGCGGTCCGCAAACGGCGGCTTGAATTGGGCCGGACTCCCTGCCCGCAACTCAGTCGATGATCTCGCCGATTTCGCCGTGAGCGCGCGCACGTCGGGATACCTCGTCATCGGCGGCACCGCCCTCCGGTATCCGGGGGGGCTCCCGTACATGGCCTTCGAACGGTCCTTCGATGCCGGATCCACGTGGAGCGTATCGCCGGTGACGCTGGAAAAGAGCTCGGCGTCCGCGATCGCCCTCGACCCCTCGGACGGCAATTATATTTCCGTCGGCGGCGAACGGGGCGGCCTGGGCGTCCTGTTCCGGAGCCGGGACGGCGGGGCAAGCTGGACCGAGATCGGCGGGAATTCCTTTGGCACGGATCCGGTGCTGGTCGCCGCCATCGATCCCGAGGACGGAAACCGGATTTCCGCCGGAACGGCCGGCGGCTTCTTCAGCACGGAGAACGGGGGAACGAGCTGGACGAAATCCGCCTCCTTCCCGGTCCGGGCCATCCACATCCTGCACGCGGACCCGCGCCAGATCCTTGCCGCGGGCGCGTCCGGGATCTTCTGGTCGGGCGATCGCGGTCGGACCTGGACGGACTTGGGCGCCGACCTGCCTTCGAAAGCGGTGAACGGGATGCAGCTCCTGCCCTCCGTGACGACGCTTTACGTCGGAACCCCGAACGGAATCTACCGGAGGTCGATGTCCTTCCCCGCCCGGATCTTCCCGCCCCTCGGCCTGACCGGGGCGAAGGTCGCGAACCGCTCCCTCTCGCAGCTCGAGACGATCCATGTCCTGCGCTGGAGCCCGAACCCGAGGAACGGGGATATCCTGAAATACCGGATTTATACGGCGGAGGGAACGAGTCTCGGCCGGCCGCTGGCGGAACAACCGGCGAGCCTTCAAGAATTCAAGGTCCGCAACGCTCCGCGCAACGCGGTCGCGGCTTATGCCGTGGCGGCCGTGGATAAGAGCGGCCGCGAGGGGGAGCCGGCCTTCGTGATCGTTAACTGATCCGGGCGGCCCCGGCGATCAGCCATTGGCGCGCTTCGCGGTCCAGGGTGCGGCAGGGCCGAGCCTGCCCTTGGCCGTTCCCGCGATGACGTTCCCTTTCACCTGGCCCGCGTATTCCCGTGTTTCCGTCGGGCTTTCCTCGATCGAGAAGGCGATCCGCTCTCCCTCGAGCTTGGGGTTCCGGAGCGGCCATTCTTTCCCCCCGGATTTCAGGACGCCTTCGATTTTCTGGAACGTCTGGATCAGCGTCATCTCCGCCTCGCCGGCGTTCGTCGTCCACGACCATGTTCCGGCGACCTTGGCCGGGACGATCCAGAGATAGGCCGTCCGGTATTCGACGTCCGCGGTCTGATCGGCTTCCCAATCGTCCATGGTGAAGGCGTGCGAGACCACGCGCGTTCCCGGCTTGAGGTCGAGGATTTTCGGCCGAAGGCGCAGGTTCAGGTCGGGGAGAAGGTACATCGTTACGACCGTGGCCTTGCTGAAATCCGTCTCGAAGATGTCCGCTTGGCGGAACGTGGCCCGGTCGGCGACCCCCGCTTCCTCGGCGTTCTCCCGGGAGAGGGTGACCATGTCGGGGTTGTACTCGATGCCCATAGCCCGCGCCCCGCGCTTCGCCGCGGCGATAGCGATGCGGCCGTCTCCCGAGCCGAGGTCGATGACGAAATCGGCTGGGGTGACGTGGGCCATGTCGAGCATGGCCGCGACGAGCTCGTCGGGCGTGGGGACCCAGATAACGTCCTTGCCGGCCTGGCCGACGGACGGCTGGAATTTCTGTCCCTTGTCCGTCTGCTGGGCGGAGAGGGAACCGAGGAGAACCAGGATGAAGAGGATCGTCAGGGATTTTTTACTCATGAACATTCTTCTCCTGCCGGGACCATGGAACGAATGAGATTATAAGGCGGCCCGGTTCGGAGAAGCAAGGTTTGCTCTGGGATGACCCACGGGCCGCATAATAAGGTAGCCCTTTGGGTCATCCCTCCGCGGGGAGAGATCTAAGAACTGGGCCCGCTAAGGAACCAGTCCTGCGCGGGGAGAAGCTGAGGACTTCGCTCATTTCAACAGGTCGATCGCGGTCCGGGGAACGAACCAGGTTTTGACATCGGGAGGCTGGGCGCCGCCGATCGTCCCGGTGGAGACGACGACCCCGCCGAGCTCGACGGTTCGACGGCCGAGCTCCGCCACGCTCTTGAAGACCGGCAGGCGGAGGGTCCGGCCGTCCTTGGCCGCGACGAGGACGGGATTCTCCGGATCGGCCGCGTCCACGACCGCCGTCGCACCGACGGCGGCGAAGCCCGAGGCGGCCGGAACGAACAGGCGCGCGGTCATGTTGGCCAGGTTGAAGCCCAGGAGCTTCGAGATATAGACGGCGATGTCCGTGTTCTGGACGACCCCGCCGATGCGCAGGCCGTGCGGATGAAAGACGAACAGGGGGACATCGTCGCCGCCGTGATTGGTCGAGACCCAGCCGAGACCCGCCCGCCGTGTCGACATCCGGGCCAGGAAAGTCTCGATCGGCTTGGCCGTCCGGGCCTTCATCAGGGCTTCGAACTCCTTGGCTTCCGCCGCGTTGAGCTCGGTGAGTCCGAGGAGATCGGAGATGGCGCCGCGGGCCTTGTCGAGAGGCATCGGTTCGCCCGTCGTCAGGACGGCGGCCGCCCTGGTGGCGCTGGCCTTGGTCGCTTCGACGGCCTTGACGAAACGGCCCATCGGCATGTCCGAGGTTTCCTGGTTCCCGATGGTCAGGCCTCCGGTGGTGTGATCGGAGGCGATGATGACGGCCGTGTCGCCGTCCCGGCGGGCGAAGTCGAGGACGGCCTGGACGGCCCGGTCAAAGGCCAGGACCTCGGCGGCCGAAGCCAGGGCGTCGTTGGCGTGGGCGGCCCAATCGACCTGGCTGCCTTCGACCATGAGGAAGAAGCCATTGCGGTTCCGGGCGAGGATGTCGAGGGCTTTGCGCGTCATCTCCTCGAGGGAAGGAGTCCGGGTAGTGTCGCGGTCGAGGTCCCGGTCCATTCCCGCTTCAGCGAAGGCGCCCCAGAGCTTCCCGCGCGGCGCCTCGAGCATGGCGGAGCGGTCCGTGACATAGCGATAGCCCCGCTCCCGCAGGACCCGGACCAGATCTTCCTTATCCTTGCGCAGCGCGGGATCGAGGTATTTCCAGCCGCCGGCGAGGACGACGTCCATGGACTGGTAGATCTGTTGCTCGGCCAGGTGATTCAGGGCGGTCCGCTGGGCGTAATGGCTGGAGAATCCGGCCGGCGTGGCGTGGCAGAATTCGCTCGTGACGACGAGACCCGTGGACAATCCGGACAGCCGGGCGCCTTCGAGCACCGTGGCCAGAGGAGTCGATGCCGTGCCCGGGACGAGGTCCGGAACGCCGGGCATCCCCGAGCGTTCCGGCAGGAGCGAGACGTTCCGGGCCGAGGTCTTGAATCCCGTGGCCATGGCCGACGCGGCAGCCGCGGATTCCGTGATGAGACCGGTGGACCAATAGGTCCGGACGAGCCCGCACGCCATGTCGTCGAAAGAGAGCGAGTTCGTCCCGGTCTTGGCGAATTTATACCAACGTCCGAGTGTTTCGTGGGCGACCCCCATCCCGTCCGGGATCATCATGACCACGTTTTTGGTCCGGAGGTCGCGGATCTGGCGCGGCGTGAGCCGGTCGAACCGGATGACGCCCGTCTGCCCGGCCGCCGCGAGGGAGAGGGAAAGCGCGGCGAGGAGGACCGAGGCCGTCTTGAGCTTCAAGGGTCGGATCGTTCTCATAGGTGCTCCGAATTAAACCGGGATTATATGCGATTGCCGGGACGCCATTCAAGGCGCGGTTTCGCCGGCCGATTGACACGTTCGGGTCGGTGCGGTACATTGCGCGGGTCCGGCAGGGGGACGGACGCGAGAGGAGGACGCATGAAGAACAAGAGCTCGACAGCGAGGCTCATCGCCGGATTTTCCCTCATCATGGTCATGACCGGCGCGTCCGGACTCCTGGCCCAGGACGATCCGGCCAACCCGGATGTCAGGAAAGGATTCTATCTCTCGGCCCAGACTGCGCTCCTCTCGGGAATGACGTTTCCATCGGGATATACCACCTACCGGAGCATCGGCGGGGCGAACGTCCCTGATGCCCTCTATTCGGGCGAGACGGCCTCCGTTTCGTCCCGCCCGGGCTTTGGCTTGGCCGCCGGCTATGAATGGCGTTTCAAGGCCCTGAGGATGGGTGCCGAGATCGAGGGGACGTTCGTCTCCGCGGCCGATGCGACGGAACGGCTCTTCGACTCGGTCTACTACGGCGCGTCCTACACCCTGGTCAACACCGAGCGGACGTTCACCCAAACCGGGCGGAAGCTCTCGCTCGTCGACCTGTCCTTCTTCATGGGACTCTTCCCCTTCCGCTCGTTCGCCCTCGGCTTCAATCTCACGGCCGGCGTCGGCTACGGGAAGCAGTCGTTCACCTCGCCCTCGGTCGTCGACGCGGTCTCGCGGAACTTCGACTCCAACAACCTCAAGGGCCAGACGGATTTCGACTTCGGCGAATACGGAGGCGGCGGGACGTGGAGCCGCGGGTCGGTTGTTTACTTCGTCGGCCTGGGGGCGGAGTTCGAGATCTCCCGCCGGCTGAGCCTCAGGATCGACTATAAATATGTCGCCAGCTCCTATACCCGCAAGGATGTCCTGATCAGCAGCGGAGCCGCCAACGTTTATCAGAGCGAGAAGGAATTCGAATATACCGTCGGCAACAAGTTCACGGCCGGGTTGAACTTCAGGATCTGAGCGCGGCGTCGATGAAACAAGAGCGACATCGGAAAAAGGTCCTCGCGGCCGGAGCGGGGCTCCTGTCCCTGGGCCTGCTCGCCGCGGCGCAGATCACGATTCCGTCGCGTCCGCCCGCCGTCCACGATGTCCGGCCGGGACCGGGCGTCAAGATCAAGGCGCTCTCCGATTATCTTCCCGGCCTGGCGAAGACGCCGGGCGACACGGCCGTCTACATCCTCGAGGGGGCGGAGCCGGGCGGCACGGTCTTCGTCGCCGGCGGGACCCACGCCGGCGAGATCTCCGGCGAGATGGCCGCGATCCTCCTCGTGGAACGGGCCCGGCTTTCCCGCGGCCGGTTGATCGTCATTCCGTACGCGAACAATTCCGCGATCACCTATCTCGACCCCAAGCCGGCGACCGGGGCGACAGCGTTCACCATCCGGACGACGAACGGAGAGCGGACCTTCCCGATCGGCTCCCGGCTGACGAAGCCGGAGGACCAGGGCGAGCCCGATGCGCCCCAGCCGAAGGCCGGCGCGGAGACCGATTTCTCGCCCCGCAATCTCGACCGCCAATATCCGGGCAAGGCCGACGGCAGCCTGACCCAGCGGATCGCCTTCGCCATCGTCGCCGTCCTCAAGTCCGAGCGGGCGGACCTCGCCTTCGATTTCCACGAGGCGCCCCCCGGGAGCCGCTTGGCGATGATGATCGTGGCCAATCCCAAGAACATCGAGCTGGCCGCGGAAGCCTTCCTTGTCCTCGAGTCGGACGATCTGAAGATGAAGATCGAGGAATCCTCGGCCGATTTCCGAGGCTTGTCCCATCGGGAATGGGGCGACGCCACGGCGGCGAAAGCCTTTCTCTTCGAGACCCCGAATCCGGCCATGGACCGGACGGCCCCGGGCGATCCCGTCCGTGATCCCGTCTGGCCGCTGGAGAAACGGGTCGGGATCCATCTCGAGACGCTCCGGGCCATCGTGGACGCGTATGATGAGTCCGTCCCTCCCGACCGCCGGATCGGGCTCCTCGACGTCCCGGGGCGGGATGAGCTCCTCAAGGCCGGCCTCGGGGCGTTCCTGCGTCCCGGAAAATGACCTTCCTGCGCGCCAAACCCCTGTCCCCGGCCCGCGCCCGGCTGAAGGTCCGGGCCGCGCTCGCGGCGGCCGGAGCCCCCGTTCCTTCCGACGCCGTCGCCCTTGCCGCGGCTTCCTCCGACCTCATCCGGAGCCTGCCCGACTGGGTCGACCGGTTCGGTCTTCTCAAAGCTCAGGACACGATCATCCTCTGGTTCGATCCGCGCGCCGGGGAAGGGGAGACCTTTCCCAGTCAGATCGTGCTCGATCTCCCGCCCGGCCGGTATTTCGTGGATACGCTCGACGTCCGGTCCCATCAATGGATTTCGCGGGAATCGGCCTCCGGAGGGCCGCTCGTGGCCGGGTTGCCCTCGACCGGCCGGGCTGTCCTCGTCCGGATCCGGGCCTGCGGTGTTTGAATCCATGACCGGATGGTGTTATAAGCGGGCCTAATGACACCGGCTCCTCGGACCCTCCTCATCGTCAATCCCGTCGCCGGTCATGGTCTCGGGAGAAAGACGTTCGCGCGCCTGGAATCCCGGCTGATCGCGGCCTTCCCGGGACTCGAGATCCGGCGGTCCGAGCGATCCGGCCACGCCATAGAGCTCGGCCGGGAGGCCGCCCGCGCCGGGTTCGAACGGATCCTCTGCCTCGGCGGGGACGGGACTCCGTTCGAGGTCATCAACGGCCTCTATTCCGGCGGCCGGCCGCCGCTTCGTCCCGAGATCGGGCTCATTCCGGCCGGCACAGGCAACTCGTTCATCCGGGATTTCGGCGTGACCACGCCCGAGGAAGCCCTCGACCGGATCCTGGCCGGCCGCCGCCGGGCCGTGGATCTCGTCGAGTTCGAGTGCTACCGCGCGGGCCGGCCGGCGCGCTTGTACTCCCTGAACATCATCGGCGTCGGGCTGATCACCGACATCCTCAAGCTGACCAACGAGAAGCTCAAGCCGCTCGGCTCGCTCGGGTACAGCCTGGCCGTCCTGCTCCGGCTGGCCAAGGGCATGGACAACACGATCGAGATCATGACGGACGGAGCCGTCCGCACGGTCAAGGACAGCGCCTTGGTCGTTTCCAATTCGAAGTTCACCGGCGGAAAGATGAAGATCGCCCCGGCCGCGGACACGGCCGACGGGAAGGCCGACCTCATCGTCTTCCGCGGTGTGAATCGCCGCGAGATCCTGGCCATCTTCAGCCGGGTCTTTTCGGGAAAGCACGTCGCGCATCCGAAGGTCGAAACGGTCCAGGCCGCCGAAATGTCGATCACGGGGCAGCCGCCCCAGCTCGTGATGGCCGACGGCGAGCTCCTGGGCGAAACGCCCCTCCGCCTGAAGGTCCTGCCGTCCGAGCTGGTTGTTCTCGTATGACCCGCGCCTTCGAATCGGCCCGCTCGCTCCTCATCTGGATCATCGCCCTTCCGGTTTTTCTGGTCTGCTGTTTGATCGTCCTGGCCGCCTCATTCCTCGTCCGCGGCCAGGGCTTCGAGCGTCTGATCAAGGGCTGCTGCCGGGCCGTCCTTTTCTGCTGCGGGATCCGCGTCCGGGTCCGGGGACGGGAGAACGTCGTGCCCGGCCGTCAATTTCTGCTGATGATGAATCACGTCAATTTCTTCGATCCGCTCGTGTTCTACGCCGCTTATCCGGGACGCTCCCGGGGTATCGAGGAGGAAGGGCATTTTCGCTGGCCGGTCTACGGGGCGGTTCTGAAGCGGCTCGGCGTCGTACCCGTCAACCGCCGGGACCCCAAAAAAGCGAAGGAAAGCCTGACCCAGGCGGCGGAGTTCATCCGGGCCCGGCCCGATTTCTCCTTTCTCGTCATGCCCGAGGGAACGCGGTCGCCCGACGGACGCCTGGGGCCGTTCAAGCGCGGCGGATTCATCCTGGCGATCGAGGCGGGGATCGGGATCCTCCCGATCGTCCAGATCGGAGCCGAGCGGATCAACCGCAAGGGCAGCCGCCTCATCCGCCCCGGCCGGGTGGACGTCGTCATCGGGGCGGTCATCCCGTCGGACGGGTTCACCCGGGAGAGCCACGACGGCCTCGTGGACCGCGTGCGGGCTGCCTTCCTGGCGCGCCTCCCCGAGTAGGCGCGCGACCGACCCGCAGGTGGGACGTTCCTGCAGGAGAGACGCCTGCCTGCAGTCCTTCCCGAGTCCTAGGGAAGGTAGGATAGGTAGAAAAAATTGAAGAGGAAATCTCGAAGGCGTCTCGACGTTTATCTAAGATTTGCCAATTTGCCCCTTCGGCGGCCGCTTCCTTGACAAGGGCGAGGAAAGGGAAAATAATCGAAAAATCCTTTTTCGAAGGAGGTTCGAGTCCATGATCGGTCGAAAATTCCTGATGCGGATCCTGTTCGTTCCGCTGGCGCTCGGAATCGGTCTGGCGCCCGCGGCTGCCCAGGACGTCAGCGTGGCGAAGCAGGTCGTCGAGCGCGTTCTCCCCAACGGGCTCAAGGTCCTGATCGTCCAACGGCCGGAGATCCCGACCATCCGCTGCATCCTGGGCTTCCGGGTCGGCTCGGTCAACGAGAGGCCCGGGATCACCGGCATCTCCCATATGCACGAGCACATGATGTTCAAGGGCACGTACACCATGGGCATCAAGCCGGGGACGCTCGAGAAGGACACGGAATACAACCGCCAGATCGACGCCCTGGAAGAGGAGATCGCCGCGGAGGACGCCAAGGTCAAGGGCCGCGACGAGGCCAAGATCATCGCCCTCAAGAAGCAGGTCTCGGACATCATCGCCAAGGAGCGGGCCGAGACGATCGTCAGCGAAGAGATCTGGGGCGCGTACCAGGAGGCCGGCGGGACCGGGCTCAACGCCTCGACCGGCAAGGAAATGACGCAGTATTACGTCACCCTTCCCAAGAACAAGGTCGAGCTCTTCCTCGCCCTCGAGGCCGACCGGCTCCAGAATCCCGTCTTCCGGGAGTTCTATTCCGAGCGCGACGTGCTGGTCGAGGAGCGCCGGATGAGCGAGAACGGCCCGGGATTCTTCTACCGCGAACAGCTCAACGCGGCCTTCTATGCCGCCAGTCCCTATTCCTGGGAGGTCGTCGGCTGGATGTCCGACCTCAGCCGGATCACCAAGCAGGACGTCATCGACTACCGCAACCAATACTACCGGCCGGACAACGCCGTCCTGGTCCTGGCCGGGGGCGTGGACATCGAGCCGACCATGGCCCTTGTCACGAAGTATTTCGGGGGCATCAAGAACCCTCCGGGAAAGGCGCCCCGCGTCCGGACGCAGGAGCCCTCGCCCCAATATTACAAGGAGATCAACGGCGCCGATTTCCGGCCGCCTTACATCGAGAAGCGCGTCTTCGGGCGGGCGGCGACGAACCCCAGCGTAGAGGTCCTCTTCCACATCCCGCCCATCTGGCACGACGACCTCGCCCCGCTCTCCATGCTCGGACAGGTCCTCAGCTCGCGGACGGGCAAGATGTACAACGAGATGGTCCTGAAAAACGAGCACGCCACGAGCGTCCGGGCCAGCGCCTCCAACAACGAGTATGACAGCCAGTTCACGGTTTCGGCGACCGCGCGCGAGATCAAGAACGCCCCCGTCGTCGGGCTCGACCAGGTGGAGAAGGAGCTTTGGACGTACATCGAGGACGCCAAGACGACGCCCTGCGACGAGCAGCTCCTCCAGCGCGTCAAGAACCAGGTCGAGGCCCGCTACCTCCAGAGCCTGGCGGGGACGGGCATCGCCAGCCAGCTGGCCCGGATGGAAGTCTCTTATCGCTGGCAATTCCTGGACGACCAATACAAGCAGAACATGGCCGTGACGCCGGCCGACCTGATGCGCGTGGCGAAAAAGTACTTCACCAAGGACAACTGCGTCACCGGCGTCCTGGAGCGGGAGAGATAGCGGCCGCCCGCCGAAAGGAAACGAAGATGCGCGAACAACACATCTCCCAGCGGCTCCTCTTCGGGCTGATCCTCCTGGCCTTGGCGGACGGGGCGTTCGCCCAAGCCCCTCTCGGACCGAGGCCCGAACAGTTCAAGTATCCGGCCCTCGATTTCAAGATCCCCAAGCCGGCCGATTTCCGGACGACGCTCTCGAACGGGCTCGTCGTCTACATCGCCGAGGATCATGAGATCCCCTGGTTCAGCGGGTCCCTCATGGTCCGGACCGGACCATTCCTCGAGCCCAAGGATAAGCTCGGCGTCGCCGAGTTCACCAACTCGATCATGCGTTCGGGCGGCACTGCGACCATGACCGGCGAGCAGATCAACGAACGGATGGACTTCCTGGCCGGGACCGTCACGGCGACGAGCCTGTCCATCCACACCCGGCACTTCGACGAAGGACTGAAAATCTGGATGGACATCCTGCTCAATCCGGCCTTCCCCGAGGACAGGCTCCGGCGCGAGAAGGACGCCTCCCTCCCGATGATCCGGAACCGCAACCGGAATATCAGCCAGGTCGCGGCGCGGACGTACGAAAAGCTCATCTACGGCGAGGATTCCCCGATCACGGCCGACCAGACCGAGACGATCGTCACCGGCATCACCCGGGCCGACCTGGTCGCCTGGCACAAGAAGTACTGGGGGGCCAACAACGCCATCCTGGTCGTGTCCGGCGATTTCAAGAAGGCCGACATGCTGAAGAAGCTCGAGGCGACTTTCGGAAAATGGCGCAAGGCCGAGAAGGCCGTGCCGCCGATCCCCAAGGTCGCCCAAGCCTCCAAAGGCGGCGTCTATATGGTCCAACCCCAGGGCCAGACGCCGAACCAGGGCATCATCCGGATGGGCCATCTCGGGCTGAAAGTGGATGACCCGGATTATCCCGCCGTCGACCTGATGAACTACGTCCTGGGGGGCGGTTCGTTCTCCTCGCGGATCACGAAGATCGTCCGGACGGACAACGGGCTGGCCTATTCGACGAGCTCGAGCTTCGGCGGCGGGGGCGGCGGCGGGCAGCGCGGCGGCGGCGGGGGCGGGACCGGGGCCGGGATCCTCTATCCCGGGACGTTCACGGCTTCCTGCCAGACCAAGAATTCGACGGTCGTCTTCGCTTCCCAGCTCATGCTCGACATCATCGAAAACCTGCGCTCCGGAGACATCAGCGATGACGACCTGAAGATGGCCAAGTCCGCCAGGGTCAACGCCTTCCCCTCGCAACCGATCTTCACGGACATGGGTGCCATGGTCCAGAGCTTCGCCTCTCTCGAGTTCAACGGACGGCCGAAGGATTACTATGAGACCTACGTGCCGAAATACGAGAAGGTCACGCTGGCCGATCTCAAGAGGGTGGCGCTGAAGTACCTCAGGCCGGACCAGATGGTCATCATGGTCGCGGGCAACATCCAGGAATGCCGGGCGGGCGCGGACGTTCTGCTCCCGAACCAGACGACGATCGATGCCATGGCGACCAAGTTCGGCGGCCGCACCATCGATGGTCTGGCCAAAAAATACGGCGATGGGACGGTCCATATCGTCACGCTGAAGTAAAAGCCCTCAGTCGAGCCGCGGCCCGGATCGTTCCTGATCCGGGCCGCGGCCCTTATTTTTTTTGCCCCTAATTTCACCCCAAAAGGTGATTGAATATGTCTCGACTTAGGTTAAGATGAAATATGTCATGAGGGATTGTATTTTTATTATACACTGTCATGAAATGAACACATGAACGACTAAACTTAATGAGCGTTAAAGGAGACCGACTCATGCGAAGACTATCGACGGCCGCCCGCAGCATCGCCCTGGTCTCCCTGATCGTCATTTCCACGGTCTTCGTCTTCGGGCAGGATCGTCGGACGGCCCAAAAGCCGGTCCTCGCTGCGCCTGGAGTCGTGCCCGTCAACATCTCCCAATCCGCGACCGATTCGACCTTCGAATACCCCGGGAACGGCAGCGTCCATTCCATAGGCGTCGACCAGAACGGGAAAGCCTACGTCATCTGGTACGAGTGGACCTCTCCCCGGCGCTTCTTTTTCGCCACGAACTCGAGCGGGACGTGGTCCGCGCCGATCGAGATCGAACAGCTGAATTGGGAGCACACGGAATCGGGATTTCCCGTGATGGCCGTCTCTCCTTCGGGGAACGTTCATCTCATGTTCCATGACGGCCGCCCCCCGATGATCGACGCGGATATCTTCCATCTCTCGCGCGACAATGGGGCTTGGTCGGCCACGACGAACGTGAGCGGCGTCGCTACCGGCTCGAGCGTCTATGGAGGGGTAGCCGTCAGCCCCGTGGACGGCACGGCCTTCGTCGTCTGGGAGGAGAACCAGGCGGATGTGCCCGGCGAATGGCTTCTCATGCTGCGCTATCGGACGGCGGCCGGGCAGTGGTCGAACATCCAGAGGCTCGCGGACTCCTCGCCTCTCGTATGGGGCTACCTTCCCAAGATCGCCATCGACGCGAGGGGCACGGCCCATATGGTCTACGGCTATGCCCATACCTCGACGCTCTGGTATTCGAAAAACGCCACGCCAACCGATCCCAGGGGATGGACGAATCCGGTCCAGCTGAAAGAGACGGGGCTCGATTGGAGCTTCTTCTCCCTCGCCTGCGACAACGCCGGGAACGCCTATGTCGCCTGGGACGACGTGACGACGGGAAATTTGGAGATCTTCCTCCGGAGGGTCAACGCCAATGGAACGGTCGGACCCGAAACTAACGTCTCTGCCAGCACGACGGCTTCTTCCGAGCCGACTCTCGCCGTGAACGCGGCGACCGGGGACATCGTCGTCGCCTGGACCGAGAGCGGGAACATCTTCGCCAACGCTTGCCTGAACGGCAAGTGGACGGGGCCGGGGAACGTGACAAACAGCACGGCCGAATGTATGCAGCCGTGTGTCGCTGTCGATCCCTCCGGGACAGCTCATCTCGTCTACGTTTCGCGGGCGACCGGGAACTGGGAGATCATGTACATGAATATGGCCTCCGTCGCCGGGATCACGGTCGTCTCCCCGAACGGGGGAGAATCGTGGATGGCGGGCTCCTCGCACAACATCACCTGGCTTTCGAGCGGTGTCGCCGGGAATATCAAGATCGAATATTCCACGGACGGCGGCGCGGCCTGGTCGGTCGCGGCGGCTTCCGTCGCGAATACGGGCACGTACTCCTGGACCGTGCCCGGCACGCTGTCGGCGAGCTGTCTCGCCCGCGTCACGAGCCTCGACGGAGCCGCGAGCGACGCGAGCAATGCCGTCTTCTCCATTATCGCCGCGCCGACGGGCCTGATCCGATTGAGCCGGACGGCGCTTGTTTTCGGGGCCGAAGCCTCGGGTCCGACGACCGCCGCGCAGCCGGTCGTCGTTTCGAACGCCGGAACCGGCGCCATGAGTTGGACGGCGGCTTCGAACAAGCTGTGGCTCACGGCGACCCCGGCGTCGGGGAGCGGGACCGGAGCGATCTCGGTCTCTGTCAACGCCTCGAGCCTTCCCGCGGGTACGTATACCGGGACGATCACCGTTTCGTCGGCTGGGGCGGCCAATTCGCCGCAGACGGTCTCCGTGACCTTGACCGTTTATGGGACGGGGACCTCACGGAGCCCGTTCGGGGTTTTCGAGAGTCCGCTCGACGGAGCGACCGTGTCCTCGAGCATCCCCGTGACCGGATGGGTCCTGGACGATGTCGAGGTCGCGGCGGTCCGGATCTACCGGACGGCCGTAGCCGGCGAAGCGTCCTCTCCGCCCGGGCTCGTCTATATCGGCGACGCGGTGTTCGTCGAAGGCGCCCGGCCCGATGTCGAGCTTGCCCATTCCGGCGCTCCGTTCAACTCCAGGGCCGGCTGGGGATATATGCTCCTGACGAATTTCCTGCCGGTTTCGGGGAACGGAGCCGTGACCCTCGTTGCCCTAGCCTTCGACAAGGAGGGGCATCAGGTCGAGCTCGGCCGCAAGGCGATCGTCTGCGACAACGCCCACGCTGTCCTACCCTTCGGGGCCATCGATACGCCGGTCCAAGGCGGAACGGCCGCCGGGGCCTCCTACGTCAATTTCGGCTGGGCCCTGACCCCTCCGCCGGCCACGATCCCGTTCGACGGTTCGACGATCACGGTCTATATCGACGGGATCACCGTCGGCCACGCGACCTACAACCAGTATCGTGCGGACATCGCGACGAATTTCCCCGGCTACCTGAACAGCGGAGGCGCGGTCGGGTACCGGATGATCGACACGACCGCCTATGCCAACGGCCTCCATACGATCGCCTGGATCGTGACCGATAACGCCGGACGCGCGGACGGCGTCGGAAGCCGCTTCTTCTCCGTGCTGAACGCCGCGAACGCCCCGTCCGGGAGTGTTCCGGCCGGGCCCGGTCCCGACGCCGCGGACCTGGCGTTGATCCCGGCGGACCCGTCCCCGATTCTGGCGAGACGGGGATTCGGAAAAACCGGCAGGCTCCCGATCTATGCCGCGGCCCGCGGCGGGTTCGAGGTCGAGATCCCCGAAACCGGGCTTCTCGAGATCGTTCTCGACCGGGGAAGGGGCCAGGACCGCCTCGTTTATCGGGGATATCAGGTGGTCGGCAGGGAGCTCCGTCCCTTGCCCTCCGGCTCGACGCTCGATCCGAAGAGCGGCCTGTGGACCTGGCAGCCCGGTCCCGGCTTCCTCGGGACATACGATCTCGTGTTCGTCGGTGAGCGGAACGGCCGGCCCGAATCCAAGACGTCCGTCCGTGTCCGGATCGCTCCGTTTTGACTTTTGCTCTCTGATTGGTTTACGTTATCCGCCTCCCGCGAGGGGGCGGGAAAAGGAGACCGGTCATGAGAGCCAAACCCTTTCGTTCAGTCCTCCCGCGCGTTGCGATCCTGGCGGTCCTCGGAATCCTGGCCGCGTCCTGCGGCGGCGACGGGTCCGGCCGGCCGAACCTGGCCAAGCAGCCGACACTCTACGTGATCGGCTACGCCCATCTCGATACCCAGTGGCGATGGGACTATCCGACGACGATCCGGGATTACCTGACCAAGACCATGCGGGTCAATTTCGATTATTTGGAGAAGTATCCGAGCTACCTCTTCAATTTCAGCGGTGCCCGGCGCTACGCGATGATGAAGGAGTATTATCCGGCGGAATATGACAGGGTCAAAAGCTACGTCGCGGCCGGGCGCTGGTTCCCTTCGGGATCGTCCTGGGAGGAGAACGACGTCAATTCGCCTTCGGCCGAATCGATCATCCGCCAAATCCTTTACGGGACGCAGTTCTTCCGCCGCGAATTCGGCAAGACGAGCGCCGAGTACATGCTCCCGGACTGCTTCGGCTTCCCGGCCTCGCTCCCGTCCCTCCTGGCCCACTGCGGCATCAAAGGATTTTCCTCCCAAAAGCTCTCCTCGAGCTGGCAGCCGGCCGCCCAGGTCGGAGGTCCCGAGTCGCCCGAAAAGACGCCCCCCGGAATTCCCTTCAACATCGGGGTCTGGGAAGGTCCCGACGGGAAGAGCATCCTCGCGGCCCTCAATCCGGGAAGCTACGGCGGCCAGATCACTTACGACCTCAGCAAGACGCCGCCCGAACCGCCCAAGCCGGATCCCGGACTCACGGCCCAGCAGCTTCAGCAGCGGGAACAGCGCTTCCGTTCGCTCGTCAATTGGCCGGCCCGGATCGACTTGAACGGAAAGGTGACCGGGGTCTACGCCGACTTCATGTACTACGGAACGGGGGACACCGGCGGGGCGGCCCAGGAGTCGTCTGTGAAGCTCCTCGACGCCATCGTGTCCAAGAAGAAGATCGCCCAGCCGAATCCCTACGCCCAGCGGGGACAGCGCGGCCCATCCGCGCCGGCCGGTCAGACCCCGGCGCCTCCGCCCGCCCCGGCACCTGAGGTCGCCGTCGGCGGCGGTCCGGTCAAGGTCCTCTCGGCCACGGCCGAGCAAGTCTTTCTCGACATCAAGCCGGAGCAGACCGCCCGGCTCCCGCGCTATAAAGGCGATCTCGAGCTCATCAACCATTCGGCCGGATCGCTCACATCCCAGAACTATATGAAACGGTGGAACCGGATGAACGAGGTCCTGGCCGACGGAGCGGAGCGCGCTTCGGCCGTCGCCGCCTGGCTGGGCGGCCGGACCTACCCCCTGGACCGCCTGAACCGCGCCTGGGACCTGGTGCTGGGGAGCCAGATGCACGACATCATCCCCGGTACGAGCATCCCCAAGGCGTACGAATACAGCTGGAACGATGAAATCCTCGCGGCCAACCAGTTCGGGGCCGTCCTGACGAGCGCCGTCCAATCCGTCGCCTCGACTCTCGACACGAAAGCCGAGGGCGTTTCCGTCGTCGTTTTCAATCCTCTCGGCATCGCCCGAGAAGATGTCGTCGAGGCGAAGGTGTCGTTCCCCTCGGGCATTCCCCGGGCGGTCCGGGTTTTCGGCCCGGACGGGACCGAAGTCCCCGCGCAGCTGGATTCAGGAGGCACGGTCGTCTTCATAGCCAAAGCCCCTTCGGTCGGGTTCGCGGTCTATGACGTCCGTCCGTCCGCGACTCCGGCTCCCTCGAGCCTCCGCGCGGATCCGGCTTCCCTCGAAAACGAGCGCTATATCGTCAAGATCGATCAGAACGGAGACCTGGCCGGCCTGTTCGACAAGCAGCTTGGCAAAGAGCTCCTCTCCGCGCCCGTCCGGCTCGAGATCAAGACGGACAATCCGCGGAATTGGCCGGCCTGGAACATGGATTACGACCAGCAGGCGGCCGCGCCGCGGACGATCGTGGGCGGCCCGGCGAAGGTCCGCGTCATCGAGAACGGAGCGGCCCGGGTGGCCCTGGCGATCGAACGGAAGGCCGAGGGCTCGACGTTCGTGCAGACCGTCCGTCTCGCCGCCGGCGACGCGGGCAACCGCGTCGAGTTCGGCATGGACATGGAGTGGATGACCCGCGAAGCGCACCTTAAGGCCGTCTTTCCTCTCGCCGCGTCGAACCGCACGGCCACGTACAATTGGGACCTCGGGACGATCGAGCGGTCGAACAACTTCGACCGGCAGTTCGAGGTCGCTTCGCACCAATGGGTCGACCTGACGGACCGGGGTGGCGCCTTCGGGACCACCGTCCTGACCGATTGCAAGAACGCCTCGGACAAGCCGGACGACAATACGATCCGGCTCACCCTCGTCCGGACGCCGGGAGTCAGGGGCGGATATCCCGACCAATCCACGCTCGACCTCGGCCACCATGTCTTCCGCTATGGCCTGGCGGGACACGCCGGCGATTTCCGCGCCGGAGGCACGGACTGGCAGGCTTTCCGGCTGAACCAGCCTCTCGTCGCCTTCGAAAGCCCGGCCCATGAAGGGCCGCTGGGCAAGGCCTTCTCGTTCCTGGCCGTGACCCATCCCCGTGTCCGCCTGCTCGCCGTCAAGAAAGCGGAGCAGAGCGACGAGCTCGTGGTGCGCCTGGTCGAGATGGACGGGAAACCCGCCCAGGGTGTGGGATTGACGTTCGCCGCGCCTCTCGCCGCCGTCCGGGAGATCGACGGGACCGAAATGCCCATCGCCGATGTCCCGCTCGCCGAAGGCAAGCTTGCGGTGGACCTCGGCCCGTTCGCCATCCGATCGTTCGCGGTGAAGCTCGGACCGGCGAAGTCGGCCGCCGCCGTGCCCGCCTCGGTGCCCGTGGCCCTTCCCTTCGACCGGGCCGCCGCCTCCACGGATGGGGTGCCGGCCGGGCCGGGATTCGACGCCGCCGGGCGGACGATCGCCGCCGAGCTCCTGCCGGGCGAGATCGATTTCGGAGGCGGGAGATTCATCCTGGGGCCGTCCGCCGGCGCGAACGCGGTCACGGCGAAAGGCCAGTCCATCGCCTTGCCCGAGGGAAAATTCACCCGGCTCTATCTCCTGGCCGCCGCCGACGGCGACCGGAAAGCCGTCTTCAGGATCGACGGCCGGCCCGTCGAGATCAACGTCCAGGATTGGGGTGGAATGATCGGGCAGTGGGACAACCGGAAGTGGAACGTCCGCGAGGAGCCCGTTCCGCCGCCGGCGAAGCCGCAGCCGGTCGCGCCCGAAGCAAAGCCTCAAGCGCCGAGAATGAGGACGGTGATGGATTATGCCGGGCTCACCCCGGGCTTCACCAAGCCCGCGCCCGTGGCCTGGTTTGCCTCCCACCGGCATCTCCCGGACGGGACAAACGACCTGTACATGTACTCCTACCTGTTCGCCTATGCCCTCGATCTTCCCTCCGGGGCCCGCACGCTCGTCCTCCCGAACGATGAAAAGATCAAGATCATGGCCGCGACCCTCACCGACGATCCCTGGCTCGTGAAGCCGGTCCAGCCGCTCTTTGACACGCTCGAGCGCAATCCGGCAGCGAGGATCAAATGAAGAGCTCCGCCCCGGACAAGAAAGAAGTCTGCCCGCTCCTTGCGAGCGGCGCCGACCTGGAGAAGCTCATCCGGGAGAAGGACCGGCTGTTCGTCCTTTTCTACGCGGACTGGTGTCCGTTCTCGAGGATGTTCCTGCCCTCGTTCCTCGATCAGGCCGCGAAAGGGGAGCCCTGTTACAGGCGAATCTTCGCCGATGAAGACGAAACCCTGTCCCGGCGGTACCGAATCGAGGTCTTTCCCACGGTCCTGTTCTTCCGGAACGGGAAAGTCGAGCGCCGCTTGGACGGGGTTTTCCACGCCGGCCTGAGCCAAAGACAGCTCGAGGAATTCGTCGGTTCCTGCTCCCCGTAAAAAATTCTTTCCGACCGGACAACGCCCGAGGCGCGTCGCGCGTTATTACGAGTGGATGTTAAAAAAACAGCACTTTTTTGTTGACAAAGGCCGGAGCGGGTGCTAATATTTTAGCATGCTAAATATTTAGCATTATCTCGAGCGAGCGCGAGGGCGATGATGAAGACGGACAAGAGCCTCAGCCGGAGAGAACGGCAGATCATGGACATCGTCTACGAATCCAAGGAGGCTTCGGCCCAACAGGTCATGGAGCGCCTTCCCGACGCTCCCGGATATTCGGCGGTGCGGGCCCTGCTCCGCGTCCTCGAGAACAAGGGCCATCTCGAACATCGCCGTGACGGCCAGCGCTTTGTATATTTCCCCCGGCTCCCCAAAGACAAGGCCCGCCGGAGCGAGCTCCGCCATCTCTTGAAAACCTTCTTCGACAATTCGACCGAGGCGGCCGTCGCCGCCCTCCTCGATATTTCCGAGGACAGCCTCTCCGAGGAGGATTACGGGAGACTGGCCGCCCTGATCCAGAAATCGCGGGACGAAGGCCGCTGACCATGGACCCGATCTCCGGAGGCTCGGCCATCCTTTTCCTGGCAGAGTTCGCCCTCAAGAGCTCGATCATCCTCGCCCTCGGGCTGGCGGCCGTCCGCCTCGCCGGGCGCCGGACGGCCTCGTTCCGTCACTTCGTCCTGTCCCTGGCGCTGCTGAGCCTTCTCGTCCTCCCGCTCGTCTCTCTGGCCCCGTTCGGCTGGGAGACGCGCATGCTCCCGGGAAAAGCGGCGGGTCCGGCCCGATCCGCGGCTCCGCAGCAGGCCGGTTTCGCGGACCGGCAAAGGGTCGCCGATCCGTCCGGGATGTCCGTCGAGGCGGGGTTGGCCGAGGGCGGACCGGGAGCGGCGGACGGAGCTGGAGTCGCCGGCCGGATCGTTCCGGCGGCCTGGGCAGCGGGCGCCGCGTTCATCCTTTTCCGGCTTGCCGCCGGGCTCTTCGGGGCCCGCCGCCTCACCCGGGAAGGGGAGACGGTCGCCGACCCGATCTGGCGCGTCATCATCGATCGTTTCCTGGCCGCGGTCGGGCTGCGCCGGACTGTCCGGCTCAAGTCCCACCGGGACGTCGTCGTTCCGCTGACCTGGGGACTGTTCCGGCCGGTCATCCTCATTCCGTCCAGCCACGGAAGCTGGACCGACGACCAGCGTTCCTCGGCCCTGTTCCATGAGCTCTCGCATATCAAGCGGGCCGATTTTCTGGTCATGATGCTCGTCCGGCTGAGCCTCGCGGCCTTCTGGTTCAATCCCCTGAGCTGGATCGTCCTTGCCCGGATCCGGAAGGAACAGGAAAAGGCCTGCGACGATCTCGTCCTGCGGGCCGGAGTCAAGCCATCGACCTACGCCGCCAACCTGCTCCTGTTCAAGCGCGCGGCGGTATTCCGCTGGGATCCCTCCGCGGCCCTGCTCGGGCTGTTCGGCGGATCATCGTTCAATGAACGGCTGTCGGCCATCCTCAGACAGAGGCTGGCGTTCAAGGAGGTCACCATGAAAACCAAGATCATGCTCGCGGCCGCGATCGTCCTCGCCGTCGCCTTCATCGGCTCGGCCCGCCCGGCGTCGGCTCAGGCCCAGGCCCAGGCGGCGCCGCCGGCGGCGGTCGCCGCGCCGCCCGTCGCCGCCGAGCCGGCGCAGGAAGCGAAGGCCGTCGTCCAGGAGAAGAAGCCCGAAAAGGCGGAAGAACAGAAGCCGGAACAGAAGGCCGAGGCGAAGAAGCCGGCAGAGAAGAAGATCAACGTCGTCATCAAGACCGAGACCGAGACTATCCCGCTCGAAATCACCATCGTCCAGGACGGGCAGACGAAAACGCTCAAGCTGTCCGAGGGCTTGACGCTCAAGGAGGGTCCCGAGGGCAAGGTCCTCGTCCTCACGCCCGGCGGCAAGGAGTTCAAGCTCGGCGGAGGCGGCCCGATCCGCCTCGAGATCAAGGGCGGCGAGATCGAGATCATCCCCGGATCCGGCAAGCTCGAGAAGAGGATCGTCATCTCAGGCGACAAGGCCGCCGATCTCATCAAGCTCAGGGAAGATACAGCCAAGCTGCGGGATGAGATCGAGAAAAAAGTCCAAATCGAGGTTGGAGAGCGGACGAAGATGAGGGACGAGATCCGCAAGAAAGTCGAGGCCGAGATCGGGGCCCGGGAGATGGGCCAGGAAGTGATCCGGAAAAAGATCGCCGTCGAGCTCGATGCGCAGAAGATCAAGGAGCTTTCCGGGTTGAAGGAGGAGCTCGCGGGCCTCGCCAAAGCTAGGGTCCTGCGCCTGACCGAAGACACGGCCGCGCTCAATGAGTCGATGAAGAAAGTCCGGGAGATGCTGAACGAGGTCAAGGAGAAAAAGCGCGATCTCGGCGACCTCGAAAAAGCCGTGGAGGAGCTCGAAGCCGGGCTGGCCGCCCGGGAGAAGGCCCCGGTCGGAGAATTCAGGATCGCCCGGTCGCCCAAAGCCTGGACGATCGTCCGGCCCGAGGTCGTCACGGTCATCCGGGAGAAGGAGGGCGGCGTCGAGAAGGAAGTGACCGTCCGGCCGAAAGCCGGGGTCGAAATTCGAACGGACGCCCTGACCATCAAGACAACCGAGGAGGGCGGCGCGGCCACCATAGTGGCGGTGAGCGGAAAAGGGAAAAGCCGCGAAGCTTATGACCGGGCCGTCGCGGAGCTGAAGAAGGAGCTTCCGGAAGGGTTGACTCTCGAGCCGGCGTTCAACGAGGAATCGGGCGTCATCACGCTCACGGTCAAGGGCGCCGGGAAAACGGGCGTGCCCGAGGACCTCGTCAAGAAGATCGCCGCGGTCCTCAAGGACGAGACGAAGAAATAAGCCCGAGCGTTCCGCCCGGACATTTGTTTTTCGTCCGGCCGTCGGTCGGAGAGGAGACCCCTTTCCGACCGATGACCACCCCCCTTAAGCTGACTGGGCTGCCCCCACGGCGTCCCCCTTCGTTCCGCTCGCAGCGGCCAGATCTTCCGATCGGGTGCAGCCTTCAGCTTACTTCTTTCTCGCGGGCAGAAAATTCTCCATAACCCAGACCTCGGTGCTTGCTTGGCTGAATGAGAAGGCCAGGCGCCGGCCGTCGGGATGAAAGCTGACGGATGAGGGAATCGAGCTTATAGTCAGACCGAGGCTCTGCGGCTCCCCGCCCTCGAAAGGCACAGACCAGAGCTCGCTTTTCTTGTCCTTTCCTTTCGAGGCGTCCGTAAAGAACAGGATGCGCTTTCCGTCCGGGCTCCAAAAATACGTCCCATTGACCCCCGACGCGATGGCTTTTGACTTGACGATATCGCGCGGAGGCCCGCCGGGCAGGGGAATCGCTTTTAAAACCAAGGATCCATCCAGATCCATCGTCACGAAAACCAGGCTTTTTTCGTCGGGAGAAACGCTTAAGCCTCCGATGTCCGGCGGAGCCTCCTGCCGAAAGATCTCGCGGGTTTCCTTGGTCGCCAGATCGATGCCCATGATGCGGCATCGCTTTTTGGCGAATTCGAAATAGGTGTAATAAACGGACTTTCCGTCACGGGCCGGGGCGATGAACTTGATATTCGCCCCCGGCTCGCTGTCCACGTAGAAGGTCGTTTGTCCCGTCTGGACATTGATTTGGTAGATCGCCAGAAACGTCTTGCCGTCGTTGCCGATGATGAAGATGGACCGGCCGTCGGGAGCCCAGGACGAACGACCGAAGCTCTTGAGATTCGTCTTGATCTCGCGAGTTTCGCCCGTATCGACGGACCAGATCGAGAGAGCCAACTCGCTTCTTGCATCGGGCCCCGTTCTCGGATTCGAAAGATAGGCGAGGGTTTTTCCGTCCGGCGACCACTGCGGATTGTAATTGACGCCGACGACGGGCAGCGGCAGCGTCTTCGGCGGTTCGGCCAAAGCCCGCTTTTCGAGGTCGATCGAGGCGACGGCGATATCCGTCATTGTCGATCCCAGGCGATAGAATAAGGAACCTTCGCGGCTGAGTCCGAGGGGAACGGCGCGCCCCAGGTCTCTCCGGACCAGGAGGGGCTCCCCGCGAGTCTTCCCCTCCGCGAACCCGATCATCCAGGCGTCCTGCGTCCCCGTCCTGTTGCTTAAAAAAAGAAGATCGTTCGAGCCCGGGATCCAATCGAGAACGGCATCCTCCGCCGGATGCTCGGCAATCCGTATCTCCTCCCGGCCGTCCACCGAAAAGGCGAAGATGTCGTGTTTCGCGTCGTTCTCGCTTTGCGGGAGGTCGATGATCATATAGCGTCCGTCGGGCGAAAAAACCATGTTCCCGGGCGCCGATTTCAGGAGATTGGGGGTTTTGAGGATCTTCAGGGAGCTGTCTTTGATGGAGGCCAGGCCTAAGCTGTAGCTCGTGTAGGAATCCCTCGCCAGACCGACCGCGATGGACCGTCCGTCGGGGGACCAAGCCCCTGGGAAAACCATTTCGTTTTTCTGCTGATAGAGGACTCGGACGTTCGATCCATCGATGTCGGCCGTCCGCAGTTCTACGGAATTCTCTTTGTTGAACCAACCGTAGGCGAGCTTCCTCCCATCGGGAGACCAGCAGGAGCTGAGGGCGAATTCATACGATTTTCCCCAGCTTTCTTTCTTCGTGACAACTGTTGTTTTCCCGGAGGCGATCTCTTTGATGCAGAGGTTTCCGGTCTCTTCGTCTATGAGAGACAAGTACCTCCCGTCCGGGGATGCTTTACCCACGCCGCCCGCTTCGGGTCCCGACCAGATCAAGCGGACGCTGGGTCCCTTTTCGGCCGCGGCGGTGATGGATTGGGTTTTAAGAATGAAGGACAGTTTTTCCTTCGCCGTTTTCACTTCTTCCAGCCGCTCCGGATAATCCGCGATGACTTTCTGGTAGGCCTTTTCCGCCTCCTTGAGCCCCTGCTTTTCGAAGCACAGGCCGACGTGAAGCTGGGCTTTGGCGGCGATTTCCCGGTTGTCCGGGAACCGTTTCAGGATATCTTGATAGAGCCCGATGGCCTTCTGAAGATCGCCCTGGCCCTCCTCAACATAAAGAGCTTTTTCGAACAGCTCGCCCGCCGTCTGCTGAGAGAAAGACACACTCGTGAGCAGGATCAGGGCAAGGAAAGCGGCCGCGATCATGAAACCGATTTTCTTCATGGCATCCCTCCGTGTCGTCATTTCGCTCCCAATATAGTGCTCCGCGGAGACGGATGTGTTCAGGAAGTATCAAGATATCGTGAAATTCCAGCGGGCCGGCCTTTCATTCCACGAACTTGTATCCCACACCCCTGATGCTGAGGATGTGCCTGGGCCTTGCCGGGTCATCCTCGATCTTCTTGCGGATATTGGCGATATGACTGTCGACCGTCCGGAACGACACGGCGACGTTGTCTTCCCCCCAGACGCCGTCCAGGAAATCGTCCCGCTTCAGGACCTCGCCCTTTCTTCCGATCAACAGCTTCAGGAGTTGGAACTCCAGGGGGGTCAACTCGAGCTTTTTTCCCTTCTTGGAGGCCTCGAACTTCTTGAAGTCCAGCTCGATCCCGTCGAAGCTGAAGAGGCTCGGATCGGAAGGCCTTTCGTCCGTGCGCCGGAACACGGCCTTCACCCGGGCGACAAGCTCGCGCAGGCTGAAGGGCTTGGTCATGTAGTCGTCAGCGCCCAACTCAAGCCCTAAAACTTTGTCGATCTCCTTATCTTTCACCGTCAGCATGATGATCGGCGTTCGGTCCCCGCGCATCCTCAGATTTTTGCAGACCTCGTACCCGTCGAGGACCGGGAGCATGATGTCGAGGATGATGAGGTCCGGCTTCTCGCGGCCGGCGATCGCGAGCGCTTTTTCGCCGTTCTCAGCCGTGAAGACTCGATATCCGGCTGATTCGAGCTCGTCCGAGAGGCTCAGCCGGATTCCCGGCTCGTCCTCGACGACAAGGATCTTTTTCGCCATGCTCGGTCCCCTCCGGTCAGGATTTTATCGGAAAAACCATGGAGAACTTGCTGCCCTGGCCGAGCCGGCTCTCGACGAGAATCCTTCCCCCGTGGGCTTCGACGATATGCTTGACCAGGGTCAAACCCAAGCCGGTCCCTTTGACCGACTGCTCGAGGGCGTTTCTTCCCTGAAAGAACTTCTCAAAGACCTTTGCCGTCTCGTCCGGAGGAATCCCGATTCCTTCGTCTTCCACGTCCAGGACGACGTCTTTCCCGTTGCTCGAGAGTCCCACCCGGATGGCCTTTCCGACGGGCGTGAATTTCACGGCATTGCTCAGGAGGTTGGCCAGGGCCCGGGACAAGGCGTCCGCGTCCGCCTGAAGGGCCGGGATTTCGCCGGCGATTTCGAGGCGGATCGCCGGGCCGGCCCCCGCCCGTTCTTTGTTGAAGTGTTCGACCTCGTCCGCGGCGATCCCGGCGAGATCCGTTTTGGCGAATACGTATTCCTTTTTTCCTTCCTCGATCTTGGTAAAATCCAGCAGATTGTTCACGAGGCGGGTCAGCTTGTCCGTGTCCTGCGCGATGATCGAGAAATACTGATCCATCTTTCCCTCGTCGCGGACCTTCCCCTCGACCAGCCTTTCCATCAAGCCCTTGATCGAGGTCAGGGGCGTCTTGAACTCGTGGGAAACGGATGAGACGAAATCCGACTTGATCTTGAGGACCTCCATCTCGTGAGCGATCGTCCGGGCGATGAGAAAAGCACCGAAGGCGAGGACGACGATGAGCGTCAGGATCGTCCAGAAGTAAAAATTTCTGCGGAGGTCGAGCATCCCCGGTCCCTGGGCCGAGACTTGGAAGACTTCGATCTTCCAGGGAGGAAAATTGTCCTCGAAAAATTCCGTGGCCAGGGGGAGCGCCGCCGCCGGGCTCTTTTTTGGGGACAGTGGACGGCCGGCGAGGTCGGCGAGAACCGCTTCCGTCCCGGCATTCAGCTGGACGTTTTTCAGGGCCTCGGGCAAAACGACCTCACACAGATGATCGCTGTTGAGCTGAACGCAGAGCATCCCCGCCGTCTCTCTTCTGGTCAGGTCCGGGATCCATGCGGCCAGAAGGAGGAGGTCCCTTCCCCCGATATTTCGCGAGAAACGATACGGATTCGGACTGTACGCTCCGGCTTGAGACAGCTGTCTTGCGAGCTCCGGGACGACTTCTTTTCTGAGGAGGCCCGCGGCTTCCCATTCCTTCAATCTGCCGGACTGGAGTTCTTTCAGGCTCGCGTACTCTTTCCGATAATCTTCGGAGATCCGGGCGCCTTTTTCACCTCCGAGCAGGGTATCGATGATCTCCCCGATGAGAGAAAGATATGTCTTGAACTGGTCTTCGTTGAGGGCCGACGGCTTTGTGATCAGCTCCCGGTAAGCGTCCAACGCGTGCGTCGCAGCTCCCTCGAGATCTCCGGAAAGCTGGGTGCACTCGACGATCTGCAGCCTGGCTTGGAAGCCCAAAGGAATACCGGAAGAAGTTGTGCCGTCGGAATACTCTTTTAAGATCCGGGTGTACACCCGGGTGGCTTCGTCGTAGGCCTCCGCTTTCCGGAGGCAACGGGCTTGGCCGGTCAGCATCTCGGCCTGCAGATTTCGGCTCGCGGCCTGTGCGGAGAGCTCCCGGTAGAGAGCGGCGGCGGCGCGGGGGTTCCTATCAACGAACTCGAGGGCTTCAGCCCTGCGGATCCTTGCGGCCAACAGGGCGTCGCCGGTCTTCGGAGCTTCGGCGGATTTTGTATTGAGTGGGATCATAAGACGCGGGAAGAGTGGCACCTCATTCCTGTACAAGAGCACGGCTTGCCCGATGAGCGGATCGGTGGCAAGCCGTTTTCCGGCCAGCTCGCGGATGACGGCGTGGTCCTTCCCGATGAACGCCGGGTCCCGGGCGAGATCATCGAGGACGCGGGCGATCTCCCCGAATTTCGACTCATATGGAGTTCTGATGAGGCGGGCGGCCCTGCGGCCCTCGATCTCTTCTTGCTTCGCCAACCTGAACCGTTCGTTGCGGATAGCCCTGACGCCGAAAACGCCGAGGGTCAGCGCGGGCAGGAAAATCGTCAGAAAGAAGATCAGGATCAGCTTCTTCTGTTTCCTGATGGCGATGCGGAGATTTTCGAGCATCCGATACTCCGGCGTCCGACGGCCGGTCCTATCGTATCCCCTTGTTCCAGCCTCAACGTTAAGGGAGTGTGAAGATTCTGTCAAGAGTTGGAACAGAGACGGGGCTCGCGCGTCGCCCTTCGGCCGGAGAGGGAATCCCTCTCCGACCGAAGCCCCCCTCATGCCGACGGGATTGCCCCCACGGCTCCCCCGGTCCGTTCCGATCGCGGCGGGAATGCGTTCCGATTGGGAGAAGATTTCAACTTACTTTTTTCCCTCGGGCAGGAAATTCTCCATGACCCAGACTTGGGCTTGTGGGGGCTTCTCTCCCGGGGACGTGAAAGCGATGCGCTGTCCGTCGGGATGAACGGTCAGGAACCGGATAAAATACATGCCCAGGTCGATCCTCTCCGCCTCTCCGCCGTCCCGGGAGACGCGGTAAAGGTCAGCGATGTTCTTTTGGGGATCCCGTGGCCAGGGGAAATAGACATAACGTCCATCGGCGCTCCAGGCCGGGGTGATGACGGTTCCGCTCTCGAACGCGAACCTGTAGATCTCCCTCGGCTCCTCGCCCGAAGCCGGCATGATCTTGATGGTCCGCTTTCCCTCCGCGTTGATGACGGCCAGCCATTTCCCGTCCGGGGAAACGGCGATGAAACGAACATCATCCGGCGAACCGGGGAGTCGCTCGTTCTTCCCCGTTTCGAGATCGTAAGTATAAATAAAGCGTTTCCCCTCGGATCTGAATTCGAATTCGGACGTGTAAAAGACCCGTTTGCCGTCGGCGGCCCAGACGCAAGCGCGCGAGCCTTGGCCTCGCTCGAATTTGACGAGCAGAGCGGCCTCCCCGGTTTGAGCGTCAACCCTGTAGAGCGCGGCCCGGCCTTCCTTATCGAAGCCTCCGAGGCTGAGATCACGGCCATCGGGAGGGATCCAGCGGGGGAATTCCATATCCGGCAATCCAAGGGTCAATTCGCGGATTCGGCCGGTTTTCTCGTTGAGAACGCTCAGGCCTTGACGCCTCCCCCCCATGTGGAAGGAAATGAACGCCATCCGTTGGCCGTCCGGCGAATATTCCGCGATCATGTTTCGACCTTGGTAGGGCAAAGCGAGTTTTTCCGCCGAGGCCCGGGCTTTCCATTTTCCCGGCTCCGCGTCGACGACATAGATGTCGCGCGCGCTCCCGCTGGTACCGAAATAAAGATCTCCGCGGGAGGTCATCCCGAGCAACCCAACATTCCCGAAGCCGGACTTGATCAGCCGGGGGCTGTCCTGAGGCTTCCCATCGGACATGGGCAGGAGCCACAGGTCCAAAGATCCCGTCCGGTCGCTCATGAAGAGGAGGCCTTGGCCGCCGAGCGCCCAGGTGATCACAGTATCGTTTACCGGATGTTTGACCAGAGGTTTTTCCGTTAGGTCATCCAGCGAGATCAGGTAGATATCGTGGCTGCCCGTTTCCTCGCCGGCCGGGGCCGTGTCATAGGCCACGAACTTCCCGTCCGGCGATAACGAGAATCTGGAGGCGTAGTCCATCGAGTCTACGAATCGTCCCTTGAGCGTTTTGACGGAACCATCTTCGACGGAGATCAGCCCAACCCGGGCCTCTCTGACTTGGGTCGGGGTTGCCTCGACAAATAAAGATGCCAGGACATACCTCCCGTCGGGCGACCAATCGAAGGCCTGGACCCAGTCTTGTGAGGTCTTACTCCGATGGATCGTCCGGATCGTTGAGTCCTTGATGTCGAAAACGCGGAGCTCCAGGATGCCGTCTTTGCTGTACCACTGATAGACGATCCGCCGGCCGTCGCGGGACCATTTCGATTCCATGGCCATTTCGTCAGACTGCTCCCACGTGCCTTTGTTCGTCAGCCGGCGGTTGGTTCCCGAGGCCAGATCCCTCACGGCCAGATCGCCGGTCTCCCAATCCACAAAAGAGAGGTATCGGCCGTCGGGCGAGATGCTCCCCTCGGTGTCTGTTCCGGGCTCCGACCAGACTTGGCGGATGCGGAATTCGCCGGCTCCTGTTTTCGTGAGCGCTTGGGACCTCGAAAGAAGAGCCAGCTTCTCCCTGGCCGAGCGGACTGCTTCCGTCTGGTCCGGATAGTCAGCGACGATTTTCTCGAACGCTTTTTGCGCGAGGCCGGCTTGTTCCACGCCCAGCTTTTCATAACAGCCCCCGAGGCGGAGCAGCGCTCTGACGGCAATGGCGCGGTTGTCGCCGAATTTGGCGACGATTTGCTTATACAAGTCGATGGCACCCTGGAGGTTGCCGTCGACCTCTTCCTTTTCGATGGCCGCCCGGAGCAGCACGCCGGGATCTCCGGCCTGCTGGCCGCTTCCCGCGATGGATACCAGAGCGCCTAAAACGGCAATAAGAAAAATGATCGCGATCGATTTCGTTGTTTTGAATTTCATCGGACCTTGCCTCCTGCCTTCATCATAACGATCCAATATCGAGCTCGTATCGAGGCTCCGTCCAGAGTCTGTCAAGATCACTCGCCCTCGAAGCGGTAGCCCATGCCCCGCACGCTGAGGATGTAGCGCGGCTTCGCCGGCCGCGGCTCAACCTTCTTGCGAAGGTTGAGGATATGGGTGTCCACAACCCTATCCGTGACGATGGTTTCCGTCCCCCATGCGGCATCGATCAGCTGCTCGCGACTCAACACCCGGCCCCGGTGGCGCACAAAGGCGGCCAGGATCCGGAATTCGAGAGCGCTCATGTTTATGGGCTCTCCGCTGCGGCGGACTTCGGCGCGGTCGAAATCGACCTCGCAGTCTCCAAACCGATAAATGCCGGCGGATTCATCCGTCATCCGGCGGAGCACGGCCTGGATCCGGGCGCGCAGCTCTCTCGGGCTGAACGGTTTGGTGACGTAGTCGTCGGCTCCAAGCTCCAGGCCGAGAATCTTCTCCGCTTCGTGCGTCTTGGCCGTCAGCATGATGATCGGCGTTCTGAGCCCGGCTTTCCGTAGCTCTCGACAGACCTCGAATCCGTCTTTGAGAGGCAGCATGAGGTCCAGGATGATCAAATCCCAACCTTGCTCCCGTCCGCGGCGCACGGCCATCTCGCCGTCGCCGACCGTTTCGACCTGGTGACCGTGACGGACAAGATCCTCCTCAAGGCCGAACGCGATATCCCGGTCATCTTCGACGATCAGAATTTTCGGCATTGGCTTAGTCTCCCGCGGGCAGCAAAATGGTGAATGTACTGCCTTTCCCGCATTCGCTCGCGACGAGGACCTTCCCGCCGTGGGCGTCCACGATGTGTTTGACCATGGCCAGCCCGATCCCCGTTCCCTTGACCCCGAAAGCCTTGGCGCTCGATCCCCGGACGAATTTCCGGAATATACGGTTTTTCTCGGAGGGGGAAATGCCGAATCCCTGGTCCCGGACGCGAATAGCAATCCTGTTTCCGGCTTCCACTTCGACATGGATGACGGAGCTCCCACCGGAGTACTTGACGGCATTGTCCAAAAGGTTCCAAAGGGCCTGGGCGAGCGCTTCCCGATCGGCTTTCACCATGGGACCTTCATCCGGAACGACGCATTCCAGCACTAGGTCGCCGGGAATCGTCTCCTGCCTGAACTCCTCCACGGTCGCTTTGACCAGTCGGCCCGCGTCTAATCGTTCGAGTCGGTAGGGTCGGGCGCCGGCCTCCATACGGCCGAAATCGAGCAGGGATTCCACTAGCCGGGAGAGCCGGCGAGTGGCGCGTTCCTGGCTGCCGTAGTATGCCCGGCGTTTCTCGGGCGGCAGGTTTTCATCCTCGACCAGCATCTCGGTAAACTGTCTCATCGATGTCAGGGGAGTCCGGAACTCGTGCGAGACGGCGGATACGAAGTCCGACTGAAGACGGGCGGCCGCCAGCTCCCGGGAAACGGCACGGCCGATAAGGTAGCTCGCGGCGATGACGAGGAGAGCCAGCATCCCCAGACCCATCAGCATCAGCCGCCGGCGCTGGGCGAACTGGCTGAGGATCGCTTCGGGATCGGCGTTGACGAGAGTAATGTCCCAAGGCAAGCCGGTGACGGATGCGAGTCGAGAGGTCACGGGACTCCCGGCCGCGGGTTCGTTTCCGTAAACCGGCGTTTTATCCAACTCATGAATGGTAACGCGAACTCCACTGAAATCAGGGCTTTTGACGAGGGGATCGAACCATCGGCTCCGCTGATAGCCTCGGCCGGCGGCCAAGGCCGCCAGCGCTCCGTTCGACACTCGCCAGAGGAGGGCGACGGATCTGCCATGTAAGAGAAGCGACCTGCGCCCGGCCGAATTCTGATCGGCCTCACTGATGGCTTGGCGGTTCTCCCAGAGCCAAACAACAGCCTCCGCAAGGGCCTGTTGTTCAGCGTCGGATCCAGGCTCCTCGCCTAGCCAACGCGCCGCCTGGTCGCGGTAATACAGGTAAGATGCCCGGTCGAGGCGCCAGCGCCTGGCCTTGAGATCATCGCCGAGGTTCCGTGCCTCCTGTTGCAACTCAGCCAGGCGGCCCAGCTCCTCCAGCAGGGCGCAGCGGGCGCGGCGCGCCGCTAGATCGGCGGGCACTCCGGAAGTCGATACTCCGTGATCGGAGGACTTGGACAGGGCGGCATAGATTTCAAGGGCGGATTTAAGATCACCCGCCTTTTTGAGGTTGCGGGCCAGCCGGAGTTGCGCGCCGATCCGAATGGCGGGATCTTCGGAATTGGAAAAGGAGCGGAGCTCCCTCGCGGAGCGGCCGAAATCTTGATCGAGGAATTCTGATTTTTCAGCTTCGGTAAAAAGGCGGGCCGGCGGTTCTCGACCGGGAATGATCATCGGATAATACAATAATGCGTTATCCGGCCAGACGCGGAAATTTGGGGAGTCCGAGATCCCCGTGAATATCAAGAGAGCGTCATCTGCCAAGGGGCCAAAATCAGCGCTTGGAAACTCGGCCAGTCTCCGTTCCTCCGCCGAGAGAACTTGCTCCAATGAAGCGATCAGGCGATCCGCCGCCGCCTCGCGCCGTTCTCTCAGTTGCTGCGCTTCGAGTGCCCGATCCTGTACGACGAGACGCACTCCCATCCAGACCAGCGCGGCCACCGACAGCGCAGCGACGCATAGGAAGAAAACGGCCGTGTTTCGAGAAGGATGCCTCCGGAACCGGAGCGAGGTCATGATCATCCCACCCGCTTTCTACTTTATATGGACGGGGGCGATTTATCAATCGAGATCGCGTTAAGAGTATGTCAAGATTCCGTCAAAGATTCTCTTCTCCGCCGTCGGGCCAGGTCCCAGGTCTATTAAAGCTTTTAGCTGCTTGTCCTCATAAGGCCGGTCGAGAAAAAGACCATCCGTGTCCGGTGCGACAATCTCCCCGTCGAAGCCCCCTCACTTTTTGCCGGTGGATATCGGTAAAAAGTTCTCCATGACCCAGACCTGGGGGAACTCGCCGTCCGGAGGATTGCTGGCGAAGGCGATCCGGCGGCCGTCGGGATGAACACAGAGGCTCTCGAACCGCCTCATCGAGAAGCCCAAATTTTGGCCTTCGCCGCCCTCCCGGGGAACGCGCCAGAGGTCCCAATTGAGATCGTCATCCGGGTTCTGCGAAAAATAGATGAATCGGCTGTCGGGGCTCCAGGCCAGGGCGATGATGAAGGATCCGTTCAGCGGGAAACGCAGGATCTCCTTCGGGCTTCCCTCCGGGAAGTCCATCACTTTGAGAATCCTCAAGCGCTCCTCCGTCCTGAGGAGCATGGCCAAGTGTTTCCCATCCGGAGACAGCTCGGTCGTATTGTTGGTGAACGATGTTCGCTCCAACTCCCTGTCCCGGCCGGATTGGACATCCCGGACCAGGATCCGATAGGTCTTCTCTTTGTCGTTTTCCTGGCCATAGACCACCATTTTCCGGTCCGGGGTCACCTGGACCGAATGAAAGCTCTTGCCGGGCTCGGCCTTGAGAAAGACCGCCATCTCTTCGGATCCCAGGTCGATCTGATAGATTCCTCCGCCATCCATCGAGGCGGCCTGGACAAAAAGGTGACGTCCATCCGGGGCCCAACGGGGATGGCTGATGATCTTCTTGACCTGGATCTCGCGCAGCTCTTTTGTTTCGATCGAATAAAGACAGAGAACACTATCCCTCTTGGCCAGCTCGCGCCATGAGACATAGGCCAGGATTTTCCCGTCGGGCGACCATGCCGGCTGGAGGTTATTCCCTTCATACGTCAGGGGAACTTTGATCGCCCCATCGACCGGGCGTCCGGTCTGGAGATCCAAGGCGGCCGTATAGATATCGCGCAGGGCGCCTGGCGTGGCGAAGTAGAACTTGCCGTTCCGGGTCATGGTGATCGGATGGATGGTTCCGATGCTCCGCTTCACCATGGCCGGAGGACCCTGCGGCTTTCCCGCCTCCAACGGGAGAATCCAGGCGTCGATGCTCCCGGTCCGGTCGCTGGCGAAAAGGATCCCGCGCCCGTTCGGCAGCCAGCCGAGAAGGTTGTCATGAGCGGGATGTTGAACGAGGGGGATCTCACGCCCATCGGCCGGGGTGAGGAGGAAGATATCCAAGGTTCGGGGATCGCTCGGCGAGGGGCTGGCGTACGCGACGGACCTTCCATCGGGAGAAATAAAAGCGTTGCCGGGAGGAAGATTTCGCTCGCTGAACGTTTTGAGAAGTCGAATGGACCCGTCGGCCACGGAAATCAACCTCAGCTCCGTGGGTCCGTTTTGAGACGATGCCTTGGCCAGAATGGATTTCCCGTCGGGCGTCCACTCGATCGGCTTCGTCCAAATTCCATTTTCTTCGCCGCGGATGATTCGAGGCTTCGGATCCGCGAGACCGACCTCGTGGAGCTCGCTCTCGTTGTTGGCGTTCACCCAGCTATAGGCCACTCTCCGGGAGTCCGGCGACCAGATCGATTCCATCGCGTATCCCGGATGGGCGTCGTCCCAGGCGCCCTTGTTCGTCAGGCGCCGTTGCTTTCCCGTGGAAATGTCTCTGACCGCCAGATCTCCCGTATCCCAATCCGTCAGGGAAATGTACCGCTCGTCCGGGGATACCGAGCCGTTGATCGACAGGTCATTCCAACCCAGGATATGGCGCACGGTCGCGCTCCGGGCGTCCGTTTCGCCGGTCGACGGCGCCCGCACGAGGCCGGCCAGCTTTTCTTTGGCGATCTTGACCGCTTCGACCTGGCCGGGGTAGTTCTTGATCACGCTTTCGAAGGCTTTTTGGGCCTCCTGCATTCCCAGCTTTTCGTAGCAGAATCCGATCCTCAGCTGGGCCTGGGCGGCGATTGCGCCGTTGTCTGGGAACCGCTTGACGATGTCCTGATAGATCGCTATGGCCTTAGGCAGGTTCCCGCCGACCTCTTCTTCGTACAGGCCCGACTTGTAAAGCAACTCGGCGCCCTGCGGGACCGCTCCCGAAAGGGCCAAGGCCAGGACCAGGGCGATCACGGCGAAACCGATCTTTCCGGTTCTCATGGTTCGTACCTCCTCATGTTGATTCTTCATGAGGGAACATAAGCGATCGCGGCGCCCGATGCTTGAAGCCTGAGCCGCTCTTCCATGAAGTTTCCGTGAAGGCTGTTCATCCGGCGAACTTGTATCCGACGCCCCGCACGCCCAGGATGTATTTCGGGTCCTGGGGATCGTCCTCGAATTTCCTCCTGAGCAGGGAAATGTGCTTGTCGACGGTTCGGGCGTCGACATAGACATCCTTTCCCCAAACGTTGTCCAGGACCTCGTCCCGGTGGACCACACGCCCCTTGTTCTGGACCAGATAATGGAGCAAAGCGAACTCGAGCGATGTCAGGGAGACCGGCGAGCCGTTTTTCTTCGCCTCGTACTTCGTGAAATCGACCTCGATCGTTCCGAACCGGCAGGACTCGATCCCGCCCCGCGGCTCCCGGCCCCTCCGGAGAATGGCCTTGATCCGGGCCAGCAGCTCCCGGGAGCTGAACGGCTTGGTCACATAATCGTCGGCCCCCAGCTCGAGGCCGAGCACCTTGTCGACCTCCTGGCTCTTCGCGGTCAGCATGAGGATCGGAGTCATCACCCGGTCCTGCCGGAGGCGTTTGCAGACCTCGAATCCGTCCAGCTTGGGAAGCATGATGTCCAGGACGATGAGGTCGAACGCTCCTTCCCGGCCTTTGGCCAGGCCGTCCAGTCCATCCCTCGCGCAGGCGACTTCATAGCCCTCCAGATTGAGGTTGTCCTCCAGGGGCATGAGGATGCCCTCCTCGTCCTCGATGATCAGGATCTTGTCCATCCGAGCCTCCAATTTCTTCACCGGACCGGCAGCCGGATCGAAAAGACGCTGCCTCTTCCGGGTTCGCTGGCGACGAAAACCTGACCGCCGTGGGCTTCGACGATCTCCTTGACCAGCGTCAATCCCAAGCCGCTCCCTTTGACGGTCCGCGTCAAGGCATCGCCGGCACGGAAAAAGCGGTCGAAAATCCGGCTAAGATCCTCTTTTTTAATCCCGATGCCGAAGTCCTTCACGGCGATGACCAAGGCGGCTTCCTCGAGGGAAGCGCCGACCGAGACTTTTCGGGAATCCCCGGAATATTTGATGGCGTTGTCGATCAGGTTGGCTACGGCTTGCGACAAGGCCGTCCGGTCCACGGAGAGGAGAGGAAGCGCTTGCGGAACGTCGACCCTGATGCCGAAGCCTTCGTGGCGCACGCGCTCTTGAATGGTCGCGACGACATCAGTCAGCACGGCGGCGAGATCGGTCGGTTCGAACCGGAATTCCGCCCTGCCCGCTTCGATCTTGGCCAACCCGAGGATGTTCTCCGTGAGCAGCGAGAGACGCTCGCTCTGCTCGAGCAGGACGTCGTAATATTTCCGCCGGCGCTCCTCGGAGGGGACCCGGCCCGATTGGAGCATCTCCGCGAGCTGGCGGATCGAAGTCAGAGGGCTCTTGAACTCGTGGGAGACTGTAGAGACGAAATCCGATTTCATCCGGGCCAGCTCCAGCTCGTGCGAGACGGAGCGGACGGTCAGGACGAGCCCGAAAACGAGGATGCCGGCGATGAGGAGAAAAACGAGAGAATAGAGCCCGCGCCGCGAAAACAGGAAGGACTTGATGAGGCGCGCGGGCGGAGGATGGAACTCCACGGTCCAGTCCGGAAAGTTCGCTGCGAAATTCGCTCTGAAAATCGGGGGGCCCGGAGGGAGCTCTCCGGACGATACCAGGACCTGTCCCTCCCTTCCTCTGACGGCCCAAGGCATCCCCCCCGAGGCGAATTGATCTCGTAAAGCGGGTCCGAGGACGCTCTCCCTGAGCCGATCGCCGTCGATGATGATTCCCCAGGCCTCGGCCGGGGTGTTGCCGGCTCGGACGCCCGGCCCTCCGATCGAAACCAGATAGGAGAGGTTTCCGATATCGAGCGCCAACCGGACGAATCCGCGATCAAGGCGCCCGGCATTTTCGGCCGCTTCCAGCCTAGACTGAAGGGCCGGGGCCGCGCTCTCTTCGAAAAGGGCGATTCTCTCCGTGGTTTTCCTCCGCTCCGCCTCTTCGGCCCGGAGATCCTGGAATTCCTTGCGAAGCGGCGCGAGATCGATGCCCGGCGGCGGGCCGGCCAGGAGCTCTTCGACGAGGCTCTTGGCGCGTTGGACGAAAAAATCGAATTCGGATCGCTCCAAAGCCCATTCGGGACGGATCAAGGACCGGAAGAAATCCAAGGATGCGCGTACGGCCTTCGGAAGATCATTGAGCTCCCGGGAGATCGAGCAGATTTCCAGGCAGGCCGACGGACCCAGGGGAAGCCCGCCCGGGATGATGTCCCCGCCGTGGTTTCGGACGATGCTTTCATAGGTCGAGAGCGCCTCTTTCAGGAGCCCCGATTTTCTTTGAATCCGGGCGACGGCGTTCAGGATCATTCCTGATCGAGGGACGTTTTGGGCCCGCTGGAGAACCGCCCGATAAGCGGCGAGCGACCTCGGATAGTCTTTCTCCCGGAATTCCAGCCGCTCGGCATTCAGTGTTTCGGCCGATTCATCGGGCCCGGCGGCAGGGCAGGGGCGCGCTTCCCGATGACCATCCGGAGCATACAACAATCGGGCGATGGGAAAACGGATATCCTTGAAGCTCCGCAGGGAAAAAACCTGCTCGACTAATGGGTTTCCGGTCACCAGCTTTTCCAGCGCGGCCGGAAATCCCGGCGACGGCGTCCCGGATTGACCCGCTCTGAAGCTCGAAAGAGCGAGCTCGGCGGCCTTGATCCCGTCATCGACCGTAAGGAGGATCCTCTCGGCGATCCGCCGGGTCTCTTCGAGCCGTTCCTTCTCGACGAGCGCGCGATCGTTCCGGATCCCCCGGAAGGCGAGATATCCCAGGAGCAAGCTGGGCAGGACGATCCCGCCCCCGAACAATAGGACGATTCTCCGGCGGGGATTCATCGGCCCTTTCACCCCATATCCAGCCGATCTCTTCTTCCAAACGGGAGAATTGTCTTGATGTTAATGGACTTTCGCGGCCAATACAAGGATGATCCTTCCGCCCTGAGCTTCCACGCCCGGAAGCCTAGCAGGGATCATTTCCCGCGGATTGACGTTTCGTGGATTCCTTCGTGAAGATTCCAAGAAAAATCCCGACGGGAAGAGAACGCCGAGATCTCTAAAATGCCGTCCGTGTTCGGGCGGCCGCTATTTCTTCTTTTTCCCCGTGACGTTGGCCTCGCCGAATTGGAGCGAGAGCTGGCCGGTCATTTCGTCGCCGGCGACGAACACCGTGAAGTTGATGTCCATGCCCTGGCCGCCCGCTCCGACGTTGACGAGAAACGTCACCTTGGTCCCGTCGACCTTCAGATTCTGCATCCGGACCTCGCCGGACTGACCGGCGAAGAGTCCCGCCAATTCGCCCTTCTCGATGAAGAACTTAAAGACGAACGTGTATTGTCCGTCGTCCGTCCGGACGTCCCAGGTTCCGAGGATATCCTTATACGGATCGTCCTTCTTTTCCTGCGCGGCGGCGAGCGGTAGGATCGATCCGGCGCAGAGGGCGCAGACCAGGATCATTCTTGTCAGGGAATGGTGTTTCATCGCGACTCCTTCGTTCGGGGAGCTCCCCGGTTCCGCGTCAGAAGGGTCGCACAGGCTGCGGGATTTGTCAATGTCGCTCCGGGATCGCCCATGCCTCACATAACAAGGCGAGCGGTCCGTTGACACTCCTTCCCGGCTTTCATTATGATGGCCTTCGTCATGGGGGAGACTGCCCGGACCGTCCTCTGCCCGCGCTGCGGCGCCGAAATCCCGTCGAACAGCAGCTATTGCAATAAATGCGGCAAGGCCGTCTCCGACGCTCCGGCGACGCTGACGTTCCCGGGTTCCACGGAAGAGCGCCTCAAGGAGGAGCTCTATTTCGCACCCGGAGCGAGCTTCGGCCCGCGATACCGGATCATCGAGGAGATCGGGCGGGGAGGCATGGGCCGGGTGTACAAGGCCGAGGATCGTGAGCTCGGCATCGTCGTCGCGCTGAAGATGATCCGCCCCGAGTATTCGTCCAGCCGGACGATGATCGAGCACTTCAAGAAAGAGACCCTCCTGGCCCGGTCGGTTTCCCACGAGAACGTCGTCCGGACCCACGATCTCGGCGAAGTCGGACCCGTCCGGTACATCTCGATGGATTATATCAAGGGGGGAAATCTCGAGGACTTGATCCGGACGTCCGGACAACTGAGCCCGGAGACCGCTCTCCGCATCATGGCCCAGATCTGCGAGGCCCTCAAGGCCGCCCACGCGAAGGGGATCATCCACCAGGACCTGAAGCCGCAGAACGTCCTCATCGACAATTCCGGCAAGGCTTACCTCACGGACTTCGGGCTGGCCCGGTCCCTGGCCGGGGCCGAGACCGCCGCGTCCGGAAAAATCTATGGAACGCCCCAGTATTTCGCCCCCGAGCAGGCGCGGGGAGAGAAAGCGGACGAGCGCTCGGACATCTATTCCCTCGGTGTCATCCTCTACGAGATGCTCACGGGAAAGCCCCCCTTCCGTGCGGCGACGATCGAGGAATACGTCAGGAAGCACACGTCCGAGGCTCCCGTCCCGCCCGCGAAGGTCCGCCCCGGGCTTCCGGCCGCCCTGGACCGCGCCGTCCTGAAATGCCTGGAAAAGAGGAAAGAAGACCGTTACGCGTCCGTGGACGCTCTGCTCGAGGACCTGCGGGCGTGGCGGAGCGCGGCCGGAGCGGCCGCCCCCCCTTCCAAAAAGACGCGCGTTCTGCGGAGGACCCTGGCCGTGCTGGCGATCCTCGGCCTCGCGGGCGGCGCGGTTTGGCTCGGCGTGAAAAAGAAACCGGTTCCCCCCGCCGCGGCGGACCAGAGGGTCGCCGTAGCCGTCCTGTTTTCGGTCAACACGTCCCAGGACAAGAGCCTGGACCATCTGCGGTGGGAGATCCCGGATCTCATGATCACCGGTCTGGCCCAGTCGAAATATCTCAGCCTTCTGCCGCTCGACCGGCTCCTGCAAAACCTGACGAAGATGGGGCAGCTCGATGCCGCCCAGCACGTTTCGGGAACCCTCGACAAGATCGGCGCGTCCGAAAGCGTCGACTATTTCATCCTCCCGAGCTTCGTCCGGGCTGGCGAAAAGCTCTGGATCAGCGCCAAGATCCGCAAAGCGGGCTCCGTGGGGATCGTCGATTCGGCCGAAGTCGAGGGCCGGAGCGAAGACCTCGTGTCCATGGTCCAGGACCTGAATTCGAAGGTCCGTTCGATCTTCGTCGCGTTCCCCGAAGACGCCGCCGCCGATTATCACCAGTCCCTGGGCAAGATCACGACCCCTTCGCTCGAGGCCCTCGGCCATTATGTAGAGAGCGAAAGGCTTCTGGCGGTCGACGACTACGAAGGGAGCAGCCGGGCGCTGGAAAAGGCCGTCGCTTCCGATCCGGGGTATGCCTTGGCCTATTGGAAATTGGCCGAAAACTCCGGCTACCTGGGAAATCTCGGCCTGGCCAAAAGGCACATCGAAAAGGCCCTCTCCCTTCTGGATCGTGCTTCGCTGCGGGACCGCTATCTCATCCAGGGCTATGCCGCGCTGATTCTGGAGGATTCTCCGATCAAGGCCGCCGAGAGCTACAGGAAATTGCTGGCGGCCTATCCCAATGATGAGACGGGGATGTCCTATCTCGGTTCGATCTACCGGAACACCGAGGAATGGGACGCGGCCATCGAGCAGTACGAGAGACTCCTGAAGCTCAATCCGAGATACCTGTTCGCCTATGAAAACCTGGCTTTCGTCTATACTGCCAAGGGCTGGTACGAGAAAGCCCTCGAGCTCCTTCAGGCCAGTGGGTCGATCTTTCCCGAGGTGACGTTCTTTCCCAATCAAACGATCCTGATCGAGCTCATCCAGGGCCGGTACGAGATCGCGGCCGCCGCGATCGGGAAGGCCCTCGCCCGTGCTCCCAACGATCCGGCCAATCTGGATTTCCAAGCGGTGCTCGCGCATCTGCGGGGGGACATCGCCTCCGCGCGCGACGCCTACGAACGGCTCCGGATAAGCGAAGAAGGGAGCGGAGGATTGCGGGGGCGGATCGGTCTGGCCCGTCTCGCGCTTCAGCGGGGCCGGTACCAGGAGAGCCGGGACGAAATCCAACGGGGGATCGAGGCCTCACAGCGCGCGAACAAGGAATCAGAAGAGTGGGAGCTTTTTTGGGATCTGGGATACCTCAATTTCCGAAACGGTCGTTTTGCCGAGTCCGCCGAAGCGGCGGAAGCGATTATTGAGGCCAGCCGGGCAGCCGGGCGGTCGAACAATCTCAAATCGGCGCTGCTCCTGCAGGGGATTTCCGAGCTCGGACGGAGGCGGATCGACAAGTCGAAGGCCGCCTCAGAAAAGCTCCGGCAAGTGGTCGAGAAATCGGGTTGCTCGAGCCACATGAGATATTATCATCTTCTTGAGGGCAAGATCGCCCTGACTGAAGGCCGGTCCGCGGACGCCGTCGGGGAGTTGGAAAGGGCCCTCGCCCTTCTGCCCCATCAACGGGAACGGTCCGATGAGCATGCTTTCTTCATGGAAGCCCTGGCCGACGCCTACGAACGGGCCGGGGTCCAAGAGAAAGCCGCAGAAACGTTCCGGAACATCCTGGCTTTGACGACCGGACGGTTGCGCTGGGGGGATATCTTCGCCCTGAGCCATTTCCGCTTGGGGCGTCTCCTCCAGGAAATGAACGCCCCGGCCGAAGCCGTCACCGAATACGAGAAATTCCTAGGGCTCTGGGCGGCGGCCGACCCGGGGTTCCCGGAAGTCGGCGAGGCGAAACGCCGGCTCGCCTTGCTCAAGAAGACCGAGCGGTCCTGACGCACGATCCCGAAGCCCGGCGTTTTTCCCGGAAGGCTTTCTTGAAAAGCTCCTTTTCCTGCCGGATTGTCCTCGTCAGCTCGCACGTCCCGGCGGTGATCTCTCCAAGGGTCCCGCTGGCAAAAGCCGCCGCGAGGGGGCAAACCCAGCATGATCGGATCTCTCCGCAGAAAACGCAGCTCTTCTCCGGGGTGCGCGAGCTGGCCATCCCTAGGCCCGCGATGGCCCTCATGGTTTTGGCGTAGATCGCTTCAGGGTCCGCGACGAAGGCTTCCACAGCGCCGAAGCAGTATTTTCTGCCCCCGGGATCCCGCTCCTTCCCGTCGAAATAGTGGGGGAAGAGGAAACATCCCCAGAGTCTTCCGTCCGCCGCAAGGGCCAGCTGCTCCCGGCCCGCATCGCAGCGGAGGATCCCTTTCCGGTCCGGCTGCGCCATCTCGACCCAGGGGACGTCCACGCGCCGCTCGAACCGGCCGAGGAAAGAGGACCGTACGGCCGCCATTTCTTTCTTCAGAAGCTCGTAGGAGGCCGGCGACCATTTCACCCGGGAGGTGAAACCGGCGTGGATTCGGGGAACGCCGAGGTGGAGAAGGAGCTCGATCGACGGTGAAAGATGCCGGATCGTTTCGGCGGTGAACACGCTGTTCGTTTCGAGCCTGATCCGCGGCCTCTCCAGGATTTTGGGGATGAGCGCGACGAGGCGGCGGAAGCTCCCTTTCTCCCTGCATTTGTCCTGGGCCGATCCATCGAAGCTGAGGAGGAGGGTGAACGCATGTTCGTCAAGAAACCGGAGGACTTCTTCTTCGAGGAGGCTGCCGTTCGTAGACAGGGAATACCGGATCCTTCGCTTCCCGTCCCGGTTCAGGCGCTCGAACCGGCTGACCGTCCGACGAAGCCGGTCAAAACCCAGAAGGGGCTCGCCGCCGTAGAAGTTGATATAACAGATCCTCGTCAGGAGCGGGAAGATGAAATCCACGGTTTTCGTCAGCGCAGGAATAGGCAACTCCCGGTCGCTTTTCCGCTGATAGCAATAGGAACACCGGTAATTGCAGCGGTCGGTCAGGATGAGTGTGAGAGTGGAGAAGCGCAAACGCCGGGGCGAAAGGCCGCTCGAAACCGCAGACTGCAACACCGGGGAACGGACGTTCCTCAGAAGGCGCCGGGGATCGCCGGTTCTCAGACCGGCCAGAAGCGAGGCGCCTCCCCCCAGCAGATCTGACTCGCGTCGAAGCCGTAGATGGTTTTGAGGATCTCGACCATCGCTTTTCGGGCCTTGACCAGGTCCGGCTGCAGGGCCGCCGAAACCTCGACTTCCTTCAGGAACTCTTCGACTTGCTTGAAGTAGAACGGCAGCTCAGGCTCCCTGGGATGTCGGATCGCTTTTCGGGCCGGGGGTTTGCGGATCGCCTTCTTGACCATGTTCCCTCCTGCGCTTGATGATTTGACCTTGTTCTCATCATCGAATAAAAAAGTTTCAAAGTCAACTTGGATCCCCGGGAGCTTCCTTGACTTAAAACCCACGGCGGAGATACCCTGCCTCCATGGAACTCACCAGCCTCGCCGCGCAAGCCCGGGAAAAGATCGGCCCGCTCGCCCGACGCGTCATCCGGCGGGCGAACGGAGTCCTGCCGTACGATTACATCGTCCCCAACGGCGTCTACGAGGAGCTCTGGGACTGGGACGCCTTCTTCGTCGGCCTCCATCTCGTCTCGGTCGACCGGGCCGACGGGATCTATCTGAAGAACTGGTGCCTGAATTTCCTCCGCCACGCCGAGCCCGACGGCCATACGCCGGGCGGGATCCGGCCCTGGTCGGGCCGCGACGCCCGGCTCTATCACCTCAAGCCCCTGATGGGGCAGGCGGCTTTCTACGCTTCTCTGGCCCTGGACGACTGGGAGTGGGTCGGGCCGGTCTGGGAAACGTTGAGCTCCGTGGTCACGTACCGGGAACGAAAGATGAGCGATCCGGCGACCGGGCTCGTCAAGTGGTGGGACAGCATGGAGTCGGGCGCCGACAACAACCCGTCGCTCATCCGCAGATACCACAACAGTATGGCCGGCGCGGACGTCAACGCCTTCATGGCCCTGGATTACCGGGCCATGGCCGAGCTGGCCGACCGTCTCGGCCGGCCCGGCGACGGCCGCGCGTTCCGTGAACGCGCCCGCCTTCTCTCGGCCTCCGTCAACGCGGTCCTCTGGGACCCCGGGGCGGGCTATTATCAGAGCTATGATTGTGTCGAGCGGACGCTCGTCCCGTGCATCACGTACAGCGGGCTTGTGCCGCTGTGGGCCGGCCTGGCTTCCCCCGCGCGGGCCCGGACCGTGATCGAGCGCCACGTCCTCGAGCCGCGCCGGCTCTGGTCGCGGCACGGCGTCCGGTCCCTGGCCGCCGACGAACCGCTCTACAACAACGAGAACGTCATCAAGCCGTACTCGAACTGGCAGGGACCGATCTGGCCGCACGCCAACTGGATGGTCATGCACGCGCTCCTGCGCTCCGGGTACGCCGCGGAGGCGGGCCAGGTCGCGGAGCGGGTCACGCGGCTCTGCCTCGACGACCTCGATCGGAACGGAATGATGCACGAGAACTATCACGCCGAGACGGGGGAGCCGCTCGCCGCGCCGGATTTCATCAGCTGGAACCTGCTTGTCGCGCAGATGATCGACGAGGCCCGGGAGGACGTCTTCAAGCCCGATCCGGGAAAAACGCTCTGGGCGGACTGAGCGCGGCTTCGGCCCCGGCCGTTACTCGAAGCGCAGGGCCTCGATCGGGTCGAGCTTTGAAGCCTTGCGAGCCGGATAGAAGCCGAAGAAGATCCCGACCGAAGCCGAGAACGCCACGGCCATGACGACGGAGCCGGGCGAGACGATGGCCGGGAAGCGCGAGAAGATCGGAATATATTTTAGGAGCTTGGATAATCCCACCCCGAGCCCGATTCCGAGCACTCCGCCGGCGAGGCTCAGGACGATCGCCTCGGCCAGGAACTGCATCAGGATGTCCTTCTCCCGCGCCCCGATCGACATCCGGATGCCGATCTCGCGGATGCGCTCGGTCACCGAGACGAGCATGATGTTCATGATCCCGATCCCGCCGACGAGAAGCGAGATCGCGGCGATGCTCCCGAGGAGAAGTGTCATCGTCCCGATGGCGTTCTCGCGGCTCTCCGCGATCTCCGCCATGTTCTGGACTTGGAAGTCGTCGGGCTGGTCTTCCTGGATCTTGTGGCGTTGGCGGAGGAGATCGGTGATCTCCTGCTGGGCGGCGGGAATGGCCTCGGCCGTGACGGCCTGGACGTCGATCGATTGGATGAAGGTCTGGCGCATCAGCCGCCGGCTGGCCGTGGTGAAGGGAACGCAGACGAGGTCGTCGCGGCTGCCCATCCCTCCGGCCTGGCCCTTGGACTTGAGCACGCCGATGACCGTGAAGGGAACGCGGCGGAGGCGGATGACCTTGCCGATCGGATCGTCGTCCTCGAAGAGATATTGCTTGACCTGCGTCCCCAGGACGACGACCTTTTCCCCGCCGAGAAGCTGCTCCTCGTTGAAGAACGAGCCCTGCTCTATCTCCCACTTCCGGATGTCGGGGTATTTGTCGCTGACGCCCTGGATCTGGGTCCGCCAGTTCTTGTTCATGTAGATGAGCTGGGCCTGGGCGTTGATGTTCGGGGAGACGGCCTTGACCGAGGGACATTCCCTCTCGATCGCTCCCACATCCCCGATTTTGAGCGAGCTCCGGCCGCCGTAGCCCGTCCGGACGCCTTGCATGCGGACGCTCCCCGGCCGGACGAAGATGAGGTTCGAGCCCATGGCGTCGAAGCGGTCCCGGATGGCGCTCTTGGCCCCCGAGCCGATGCTGACCATGGCGATGACCGAGGCGATGCCGATGATGATCCCCAGGGCGGTCAGGAACGTCCGCATCTTGTTCCGGGTCAGAGCCCGCATCGAGATCCTCAGGATACGAAAGAGGTGGATCATGGCTGGCTATCTCCGCGTTCGATTCATAGAAAAGATATTATAGCGCGGAAGGGAAGCCCGATGTCAATTTTTCTGCCCGTCCGGTCCGCCGGGCCGGCTTTTTCGGTCTTGACAGAGCGCCGGGCGAAGGTTACCCTGATAGGGCTTTTCGGCCCGGATTCCCGGGCTTTTGACGGCAGAGAGGAGTTGAAATGAGCGATCCGAATTTAATCCTGACCGTTCCCTACGGCCTCGTCGTGGCCACCGGGCTCGGCCTGGAAGGCTATGCCAAGCATCGAAGCCCCGGCTCCGGCAAGTTCTTCCACGGGAAGACGATTATGATCGATCTGGCCCTCGAGGGTGACCGGCCGGCCTTCAAGTATCTCGACGAGGGAGGCTGGCGGGACGCCGCCGGCGACACGATCGCGGCCATCGCCGCGGTCCGGGCCGGCAAGCGGACGAAGACCGCCCTATCCAATTACGGGTTCAGCGTGACGCCCCTCTCGGCGTTCCGGAGGCTCTTCCTGTGCAAGACGGCCGGGGAGCTCCTGGAGATGAAGGCCCCCGTTCCCCTCATCGAATACACCAACCATGTCTGCCACGAGGGCCTGACGACGGAGCAGGTCGCCGGCGCCATCGGCCGTCCTTATACGGGAAGCCGCAACGCCCGCACCTTCCTGGTCATCGAGCCCGTCCCGTTCCTGGTCATGACCAACCTGACGGCCGAGGAATATGGATGGTACGCGACCCACCGACCGGGCAAGATCTTCCGCCAGGTCCTCTTCGCCGAGCTCGGCGAGGAGCATCCCGAGGTCGTCGCCATTAGCCGCTACGAGGAGGCCCGGGAGGAGCTAGAGAGGAAGCCGGCCAAGAAGACCAAGGTCATCGCCGTGGGCGAGTTCCTCGACGAGATCCCCTTCCGCAATTGGATCGGCTACCGCGGCGGCGTCCAGGGCGGGCTCTTCGCCGGCGACCGCAACGGCTTGTCCCTGTGGCAATTCCCGGCCGCGATCCCGCGGTCCTGGGACCTCCACGAGGACTGATCCTCAACGGAATCCCGCGCCATGATCCAAACATCAACTTTCGAAGCCATCGCCTTGTGGATCGTCCTCGGCATCGCCCTCTTGGGCCTGGCCTATGCCCTCTTTCTGCGGCGCAACGTTCTCCGCGAAGACAAGGGCACCCCGCGGATGATCGAGGTCTGGGAGGCCATCCGCCAAGGGGCGAACGCCTATCTGACCCGGCAGCTCCGGACGATTCTTCCCATCATCGCCGTTCTGACGGTCGCCCTGTTCTTCAGCGTGGCCGTCGTCCCGCCGTCCGCGGAGGCTCTCGAGCGCTTCCCCGGGGCGTCCGTATCGAGCATCAAGCTTATCATCGGCTTCGGCCGGGCCGTCGCCTTCATCCTCGGCGCGATGTTCTCCCTCATGGTCGGCCAGTTCGGGATGCGCATGGCGGTCCAGGCTAACGTCCGGGTCGCCGCCGCCTCCCGGTCGAGCTATGACAAGGCCATGCAGATCGCCTACCGGGCCGGCACGATCACCGGCATGCTGACCGACGGGCTGGGCCTGCTCGGCGGCACGGTCATCTTCATGATCTTCCAGAAGGCCGCGCCCGACGCCCTGCTCGGGTTCGGGTTCGGCGGAACCCTCCTGGCCCTCTTCATGCGGGTCGGCGGCGGGATCTACACCAAGGCCGCCGATGTCGGTGCCGACCTGGTCGGCAAGGTCGAGGCCAGCATTCCCGAGGATGATCCGCGGAACGCGGCCGTCATCGCCGACCTCGTCGGCGACAACGTCGGCGACTGCGCCGGGATGGCCGCCGACATCTTCGAGAGCTACGAGGTGACGATCGTCTCCGGCCTGATCCTCAGCCTGGCCCTGGTCGCCATCACCGGCCAGATCAAGTGGCTCGTCTTCCCCCTCCTCGTCCGGGGGATCGGCGTCTTCTCCTCCATCATCGGGACCTATCTCGTCAAGGGGAAGAAGGACGCTCCTGGCGACGCGATGAAGGCCATCAACAAGGGATTCTATTCCTCGGCCGCCATCTGCCTGGCCGCCTTCGCCGTCCTGGCCGGGTTCTACATGCACGAATGGCGGGCCTTCCTTTCGGTCGCGGTCGGCATTCTCCTGGCCGTCGCGATCGACGAGCTGACGAAGTACTTCACCCACACGAAATACACGCCGGTCAAGTCGATCGCCCGGTCGTCCCGGACGGGCGCGGCGACCCTCATCCTCTCCGGGCTGTCCGTGGGCATGGAGTCGGCGGTCTGGACGCTCCTCGTGCTCGCCGCGACCATCCTCTCCTCCGTCCTCATCTATTGGGGACAGCCCATCGCCTTCGTCCTCTACGGCGTGGCCATGACCGGTATCGGGATGCTCACCCTCACCGGCAACAACGTGGCCATGGACTCCTTCGGCCCGATCGTCGACAACGCCAACGGCATCGGCGAGATGGCCGGGCTGCCCGACGACGCCCGGGAGCGGATGGCCGACCTCGACGCCGTGGGGAACACGACCAAGGCCATCACCAAGGGGGTCGCCATCGGCTCGGCGGTCATCGCCGCCGTTTCGCTCTTTGGCTCGTTCCTTACCGACGTGACCAAGGTCCAGGTCCAGATGGGCGTGGCCGGACCTTCCCAGCTTTTCCAGACGGGGATCCGCATCTCCGAGCCGTTCGTATTGGTCGGCCTGCTCATCGGCGGGGCCATCCCTTGGCTCTTCTCCTCTCTCGCCATCAATGCCGTTTCTCGGGCGGCCTCGCTCATCGTCGTCGAGGTCCGGCGCCAGTTCAAGATCCCCGGGGTCATGGAAGGCACGGTCAAGCCCGACTACGGCCAGGCCGTCGGGATCTGCACGGTCGCCGCCCAGAAAGAGCTCGTCGGGCTGGCCGTCATCGCGGTTATGATCCCGCTCATCGTGGGGCTGACCCTCCGGGTCGAGGCCCTGGGCGGCTTCCTCGGCGGGGTCATCCTCTCCGGCCAGCTCCTGGCCGTGTTCATGGCCAATTCCGGCGGAGCGTGGGACAACGCCAAGAAGCTCATCGAGGACGGCCATTACGGCGGCCGCGGCTCGGCCCAGCACAAGGCCTCGATCGTCGGCGACACGGTCGGCGATCCGCTCAAGGATACGGCCGGTCCCGCCCTCAACCCGATGATCAAGGTCATCAACCTGGTCTCGGTCCTGAGCGCGCCTCTCCTCGTCCATTTCAACAAGCTGTCGCTCGGCACGGCGATCTTCATCGCCGCGGCGCTCGGTGCGGTCATCGTCGCGGTTTGGTACTCCAAGCGGACGGGACGGCCGCGCCGGGCCTGATCGCGGCGGCTTGACATCGCTGCGGGGGTCGTGAAAAATAGAACGATCCCCGAGAGGACGCATCATGAAAAGAATTCCCGCCGCCGTCGCCTTGCTCGCGGTTCTGACCGCGCCGGCCTTCTCCCAGCAGATCTCGTTCAAGCTGACGGGAGGCTGGACCACGGTCCAAGGCGACGATTATAAAACGGCCGTCGCCGGCCGGATGAGCTTCCTGCGCGGCACGTTCGCGAGTGTCGCCGGAGAATTCCGGCCCCTCACGAACGGGGCCAATTTCCAGGCCGAAATCCTGACCCACTGGGGAAAGCGCCTGGCGATCGGCTTTGGCGGGGGCTACTACCAGATCGGCAAGAGCGACGTCGTCACGGCCGTGTACGCGGGCGAGGGCGGGAAGGTCATGGTCGAGACGGCGCTATGGCCGCAGCTCTCGGCGATCCCGTTCTTCCTGAACGCGCATTATAAGATGAGCCTGGGGACGAAGCTCGGGCTCGACGTCTTCGCCGGCCCCGTCTTTCAGATCGCCCAGTTTTCCAGCGAGCGGAATGCCACGAGCTCGGTCGACCCCCTGGGCGAGGTCGAAGCCTTCAAGGCCTCCGTCCCGACGCTCGGCCTGCAGGCAGGCCTCAGCCTGAGCCTGTCACTCGGCAGAGGGATTTCCCTCGTGGTCGACGGGCTCTACCGCTATGAAAAAGCATATGATTTCGTGGGGAACTGGACCTATTTCGGGACGTCCTCGACGGGATCGACGAGCGGCACGAGCTCGACGTATTATCTCTGGTATTATGATTTCGCCGGCCCCGCCGGGTCCACTCCGCTCGTCGGCTTCTTCGACGAGAACGGACCGACGGGGACCGGCATCACAGGTGCCCGGAAGGCCGAGCTCAATCTCTCCGGCGTCACCCTCACGGCCGGGATCAAGATCGATCTTTAGTTGTGCGTCCCGTATGATGAGACGGGATACTAGAGCCCGAAGCGCAATCCGATCCGGAGGCTTGGACCGTTGAGTCGGACGTCCACCGGCCGCGGGGCGATCCACAGCCCCAGGCCCTGATTGATCAGCTCCACGATCGGACGGAATCGTTCCTCGACTTCCGCGAGCGGGACCATCTGGACCGGCGTCGGGATGTCGTGGAACTCCAGGAAGCGATAGACCGCTTCGGCGAAGGCGCTGAGCTTGGCCGAGATGCGGAGCTCGGCCCCCAGGCCGCCCTGGCCGCCCCAGGCTCTCCGGTGGGCCTCTCCGGACGGCCCCGGAAATTCCCCGAAATAGCGGCCCGCTCCGCCCCCGATGGTGAGGGCCCATTTCCGTCCGATGGGAAGGGCATACTCAAGATCGATCGTCATCGACCGGACGCGGAAATCGCGCCCTTCGGCCGTCCCTCCGTCGCCCCATCCATTGGAGCCGCCCCAGCCGGACTGCATCATATAACGATCGTCGCCGGACATGCGATGGTGGCGCTCAGACTTGAGGTAACCGAATCCGAGGCCCAGCCGGAGCGAAGCGGTGAGCCGATACTGGATCCCCAGCTTCAAGTCGGCCAGGCCCTGATGCTCTTCCGTCCGGCCCATGCCGCCTGAGGCGGCGAGGGAGAAGCGGGACACGAACCGGCCGCCCCGCCGCTCCTGGGCGGACAAGCCGGGCGTTCCGATGATGATCCCGCAAAGGACCGCGAGAACCGAAGCCGTTTTGAGAACGGTCGTTTTCTTCGACATGGCCATCTCCTTAAGGACGCTATCCTACCACAATTCCGACACGGCCGGCGGCATTTCCTTGGCCGAACCGGACATTGCGGTCTCCGGGGAGGGCGCCTATAATCGCATTGATCCCGAACGCTGGAGGCGGACCCATGTCGAACAACCGGCGCTCCATGGTCCTGATCGCGATCTGCGCGGCCCAAATGGCCCTGCCGGGGTCCGAGAAGAGAACGACATCGGCCGTGAACGCCTTCCTGGAGGGGAAGATCAAAGCCGCGGCCGCGCTGCCCGCGCCGACGTCCCTCGCGTATTTCGAAGGGCGGCGGGCTGCCCAGATGCTCGAGTTCTATCGATACCTCGGCCTCGACCCGCTTCCTCCCCGCACCCCGCTCAACGCCCGCGTGACCGGGATCCTCGAGCGGCCGGGATACCGGATCGAAAAGATCGTTTTCGAAAGCCGCCCGGATTTTCCGGTGACGGCCCATCTTTACGTCCCCGCAGGCCCGGCAGGCCGAAAGCTTCCCGTCATCGTCAATCCCCACGGCCATTGGGGCTATAAAAAAAACGAGCCGACCGTCCAGTCGGCTCATCGGGCAAGCCCTCCGGGGATATCTCGCCCTGGTCGTGGATTCCCCGGGATTCAGCTTCGAGGGGGATAAGAGGGTCGAGAGGCGCTGGGCCGGGCCGCACGACGACCTGCGTTTGACGCTCGGCTCGCAGACGGCGACGAGCGTTTATGTCTGGGACCTCATACGCGCCCTCGATTATCTCGAGACGAGGCCGGAGGCCGACATGACTCGGGTCGGCCTGACCGGGGCCTCGGGAGGAGGGCTCGCAACTCTGTGGGCCTTCGCCGCCGAGCCGCGCTTCACCTGCGCGGCATCCGTCGTCTTCGCCAGCAGCCTCGAGATCAACCCCAACAACGGCTGCCTGTGCAACCACGTTCCCGGCACGGTCCGGCTCGGCGACCGGGCGGCCGTCCTCGGCCTGAGGGCGCCCGCTCCCGTCCTGATCATCGGGGCCGAAGAGGACCCGGAATTCCCGGCCGCGGGGATGCGTCTCTCGGCCGAGAAGCTCCGCCGGCTCTGGGGTTTGTTCGAGCGTGCGGACGATGCCTGGCTGCGGATGTTTCCCGGCGGCCACGATTACAGCCGCCCGATGCGCGAAACGGCCCTGGGATTCTTCGATAAATACCTGCGCGGCGTCGGCGACGGCTCTCCCGTCCCCGAACCCGACTTGAAGACCGAGCCGCCGGCCTCTCCCGACCTTTTCGTCCTTCCCGACCCTCCGGCGAAGACGCTGACGATGCGCGATATCGCCCGGGCGATGTTTCCCGGGCCCGGCGGGCAGGGCACGGCAGCCGATTATTTCGCCCTCAACGGAGGCCCGCCCTCCGCCGTTCCTCCCGCGGTGGTGGATCTCGGCCCGGAGGGGAGGGGGACGCGATTCACCTTCGTTTTCGAGGCCGGTCTGACGATCCCTGCGATTTCCTGGACGGCCGTCCGGCCGTCCGGGACGCTGGCCGTCCTGGTTTCGGACCGGGGCATGGCCTCGGCGTTCGCCGACTTCGGCGTGGCCGGATTGCTCGAGCGCGGAATCTCCTGCCTGGCCTTGGATCCCCGCGGCGTCGGCGAGCTCGCCGGGCTCAACCTGCGGTTCACGACGTACCTCGGCCAGGCCCCCGCATTCGGGATGGGCTGGGACATCGTTCGCGGCCTCGCCGCCCTGCGCGGGGCCGCGAACCGGATGGCCGTGGTCGGCCGCGGCTCGGCGGCGGGGCAGGCGGCCCTGGCGGCCGCCCTCCTGGAGCCGCGGATCGGGTTCGTCGCCGGCCTCGGGACGCTCAAGGAATTCTCGGACGCTTTCCGCGACGACACGCCTCTCCTGGCCATCCAGCCGCGGGCGAATTATGCCCCGCCCCTCGTTCGGCTGCGCTCGCTCGTCCGCGCCGGGGCGGTTTGGAGCTTCCTCGACGAAGCCGAGCCCGATTGGAGCTTGGCGCTTCTCCATTGGGCGGGGCGCGGCTCGTCGAACGGCGACCGCAGGGCGGGCCGCTAAGCGTTTCTGTGGTAAGCGGCCTCGAGCCGTTCCGCGTCCACGTCCGCGTCGAGGATGAGGCCCTTGTCGAGGGCCGCCCAGAGCGCGTTCGGCCTCCTCCGGGCGATCCGGTGAATATTCAGGAGGTGGCGGGCGCTGATATTGTCGGTCGTGATGTTGTGCCCGCCGCTGCCGCAGGCGAGCGTGAACGACGGGCTGAGCGTGTTGTAGATCCCGCCCAGGGCGCCCTGCGTCGAGGGCATGTTGACGAGGATGCGTCCGGCGTCGAGCGTCCGCGAAAAATACTCGATCCGCTCCGGCCGGTTGGAATAGATGACGGCCGTGTGGCCGACGCCGCCGTAGCGGATGATCTCGGCGCAGCGCCGGATGGCCTCATCGAAGTCGTCGGCGACATAGAAGGCAAGGATGGGGGCGAGGATCTCCGCGGAGAGCGGAAAATCGGGGCCGACGCCCTCGAGCCGGGCGAGGAGGAGACGCGTCCCCGGGGGAACGCCGAATCCCGCCGCGGCGGCGATCCGGGCCGCCGGCTGACCGACGACCACCGCGGCCATCGCTTCCCGCGTCCGGTCGTAGGCGATGCGGCCGAGCTTCTCGACTTCGGCCGGAGCGAGAAAATATCCGCCCTGGGATTCGAACTCCTCGACGACGCTCCGGGCGACGGCCCGTTTGACCACGATCGCCTGCTCGCTGGCGCAGACCGTTCCGAGGTCGAAGGTCTTGGATTCGATGATGCTTTCGACGGCGAAGGGAATGTCGGCCGAGGCGCCGATATAAACGGGCACGTTCCCGGGTCCGACGCCGAGGACGGGCGTGCCGGAGGCGAAGGCTTTGCGGACGAGGCCGTTGGTTCCCGTGGCCAGGATGAGCGACAGGCGCTGGTCGGTCATCAGGGCCTCCGCGAGCTTCGGGGCCGGCTTTTCGACCCACTGGATGCAGCCGTCCGGAGCGCCGACGGCGCGGGCGGCCCGGCACAGGACCGAGGCCGTGGCGGCGACCGAGCGCCGGCAGGAAGGGTGGGGGCTCAGGACGATGGGATTCCGCGTCTTCATCGCGATCAGGGCCTTGAAAATCGTCGTCGAGGTCGGATTGGTGACGGGGATGAAGCCGAGGACGGGGCCGATCGGCTGGGCGACCTCCATCAGCCCGAGCTTGGGGTCCTCGGAGACGACCCCGACCGTCCGCATTCCCCGGATGTCGTCGTAAACGAGCTGGGCGGCGATGAAGTTTTTGATCGCTTTGTCGCGCCAGAGGCCGATGCCTGTTTCCTCCTGGGCGATCCGGGCGAGCCGGACGCGCTCGGCCATGGCGGCGAGATACACGGCCCGGACGACGGCATCCGTGTCCTTCTGGGTCAGATTTCGGAACGAGGCGGCCGCCTTGGCGGCCCGCTCCATGATCTCATCGGCTCGGCTCATCGCAAACCTCCGGGCGGGATGGGGCGGTCCCATCCGTTCCATGAATAAGTGCGGCCGGCGCGAGACCGGAGTTGATATCCGATAAAATCGATCGTTTATATGAGATCGAAATGATAGCCGATCCCTCGTCCGTTGTCCAGCAGGGCGCGGCCAGCGGATTGCAGGGAAAGGGAGCCGGCTCCGGCCGGGATTGATATCCTTGTCCGAAGGCCTTATCATGGAATCCGGGACATGAGCATCCGCCGGACGCGTTTCCGCCTTCCTCTCTCCGCACTCCTCTTGGCCGCCTCTCTGGCCTATGGTTCCGCCGCGCAGACCGTCGAAATCGGCGAGCGGCGGACCAACGAGCGCCAGCCTCCGGACAAGGTCATGGATGCCATCGGCCTCAAAGAAGGGATGGTCGTCGGAGAGGTCGGCTCGGGACGGGGCCGCTACACCATCCACCTGGCCGCGCGCGTCGGTCCGGCCGGCCGGGTCTACGCGAACGATATCAACGCCGACGGGCTGGCCCACATCCGTGAGCGCTGCGCGAACGACGGCCTGGCCAACGTCGAAACCATTCTCGGCAGGTCGGACGACCCTCTCTTTCCCGCGGGGAAGCTGGATATGGTCTTCATGGTCCTGACCTACCACCACCTGAGCCAGCCGGTGGAGATGCTCAAGGCCATGATCCCCAGCCTGAAGCCGGGGGCGACCGTCGTCGTCGTCGATCCCGATCCGGTCCGGGACCATGACCGCGGTCCGGAATCGACCTCGCGGGAGGAGATCGAGCGGGACGCCGCGGAGGCGGGGTTTGAGCTCGTCCGGATGGAAACGTTCCTCTCCTTGGACAACATCTTCATCCTCAGGGTCAATCAAGCAGGGCGACACGTTCAACGCCCGGGTCCTGTGATGGACCGCCTCCGCTGGGTTCGATCCCTATCGTCGACGTTTTAATGGAGGTCCGACCATGCGCTTCGACAGGATGATCCGGGCGGTCGACGCCCATGCTTGCGGCGAGCCGGGACGCGTCATCATCGGAGGAGTCCGGGACATTCCCGGGCGGACGATGTTCGAGAAGAGGGAGCACCTCCGTGTCCACGCCGACGGCCTGCGGAAGCTCATGCTCCGCGAGCCGCGCGGCTACCCCGCGGCCAACTGCAACCTCATCCTCCCGCCGACGCGGCCCGAGGCCGACGCCGGATACGTCATCATGGAGCAGACCGAGTATCCCGGGATGTCCGGGACGAACACGATCTGTGTCGCGACCGTCCTGCTCGAGACCGGGATGGTCCCGATGCGCGAGCCCGTGACCGAGCTGACGCTCGAATCCCCAGCCGGGCTCATCCGCGTCCGGGCCGAGTGCGCGGCCGGCCGGGTGACGAGCGTAACCTTCCGCAATGTGCCCGCTTTCGCCGTCCATCTCGATCGAACGATCGACGTCCCCCATATCGGCCGGGTCGTCGTCGATGTGGCCTACGGCGGGATGTTCTACGTCATCATGGACGGGCCGTCGCTCGGGCTCAAGCTGGCGCCCGAGGAGGGCGGGGAGATCGTCCGCGTGGCCGAGATGATCAAGGCCGCCGCCCAGGCCCAGCTTCCCGTCGTCCATCCGGACCAGCCCGGTTTCGCCGGGATCACCATCGCCGTCGTCTCCGGACCGCCGACGCGAATGGACGCGGACGCCAAAAACGCCGTGGTCGTCTCGACGGGGACGCTCGCCTGGGACCGGCCGTCGACGTGGACGGGAGCGATCGACCGATCACCCTGCGGGACGGGGACTTCGGCCAAGATGGCCGCTCTCTACGCCAAAGGAAAGCTCGGACTCCATCAGGACTTCCGGCACGAGGGCATTCTCGGGACGGTCTTCACGGGGCGCCTGATCGAGGCAACGAAGGTCGGGCCTTACGACGCGGTCGTGCCGACGATCAGCGGACGGGCCTGGATCTCCGGCATCGCCGATTATGTGCTCGAGGATGACGATCCCTTCCCCGAAGGATTCACGATCGGGGACATCTGGTAGGGTCCGGGGCATTTCCGAGCGCGTCGTCCGGTCCTCTCATAAGCGCAGAGGATCTTCAGCCAGGATGCGGCCGAGGGTCCGGACGAAGAGGTCGGCGTCGGATCCGGAAAAGGCGAGGGGCGGCTTGATCTTGAGGACGTTCCGGAACGGCCCGTCCGTGCTGATGAGGATCCCTTCCTCGCGCATCCGCTCGGCGGCGAAGGCGGCTTCGCACGTCGCCCGGGCCCGGCTCTCGCGGTCGAGGACGAGCTCGACGCCGAGGAAGAGCCCCAATCCCCGGACGTCGCCGACGATGGCGTGCCGCGCTTTCAGCCGCTCGAGCCCGGCCTTGAGGCGGGCGCCCACGCGCAACGCCTGCTCCTGGAGACGCTCGTCCCGCATCACGTCGAGAACGGCCAATCCCGCCGCGCAGGAGACGGGATTCCCGCCGAAGGTGTTGAAATACTCCATCCCGGTGACGAAGGCGTCGGCGATCGCGCGCGTCGTGACCACGGCGGCGAGGGGGTGGCCGTTGCCGATGGGCTTGCCCATGGTCACGATGTCGGGCACGACGCCTTGGGTCTGGAAGCCCCAGAAATGCGTCCCGACCCGGCCGAAGCCGACCTGGACCTCGTCGGCGATGCAGACGCCCCCGGCGGCGCGGACAAGGGCGTACGCGGCGGCAAGATACCCCTCGGGAAGGACGATCTGGCCGCCGCAGCTGAGGAGCGACTCGGCGATGAACCCGGCTGGCCGGCGCCCTTCGGCGGCGATCCTGTCGAGGGCGGCGCGGACCGAAGCGGCGTATTTTCGGCCCGCGTCCGGATCGCCGGCGCGGAAAGGACCTTGGTAGAGGTCGGGCATGTCCGCGACCTGGGTGTGCGGAGGGCGTCCGGTCCCGCCCGGCCCGTTGAACTTGTAGGGGCTGATCTCGATGAGCGAGGACAGGTTGCCGTGGTAGCCGACGTCCACGACGACCATGTCGCGCGCGCCCGTGAAGTTCCGGGCCAGGCGGAGAGCCAGGTCGTTGGCCTCGCTCCCCGAGTTGACGAAGAAGAAGACTCCGAGCGGGTCGGGGAGGGTCTCTTTCAGGCGCGCCGCGTAGCGGACGATGTTGTCGTGGAGATAGCGGGTGTTGGTGGTGAGGACGGCGTTCTGCTCCCGGGCGGCCCGGACGATCCGCGGGTGGCTGTGGCCGACGTGGGGGACGTTGTTGACCGCGTCGAGGTAGGCCCGGCCGCTTGTGTCGTAGAGATAGGCCCCGGCGCCGCGGACGATCGAGAGCGGTGATTTGTAGGAGACGCTGAGGGTCGGTCCGAGAAGCCGCTTCCGCAGGGAGAGGATCTCTTCCGGCGGAAGACGCGGATCGGCGAGCTCGGGCTCCGGAATCCCGAGGATGAGGTTCGGATCGGGGCAGATCGAAAGCCAGACGTCCTTTTCGCTCGCCCGGCAGACGCCCGGGAAATCGCCGTCCCGTCCGAGGAGGGCGGCGATGACCTGGAAGTGGAGATGCGGCGGCCAGTCGCCGTTCTCCGGCGCGGGGCCGATCTCGGCGAACGCCTCGCCGCCGGCGAGCGTCCGGCCGGGTGCGAGCCCCGCGACGGACCGGCGGCTCAGATGGCCGTAGAGGGTGAAGAAGGGAAGGCCGTCATCGGTGTGATGGCGCAGGATGACCGTGGGACCGTAATCCCCGCGTCCGACATTGTCGCGGACGGAGTGGACCGTCCCGTTGAGCGGGGCGCGCACCGACGTTCCGGGGGGCTGGAAGAGGTCGATGCCGAGGTGGACCGTCCGGCCTTCGGCGAGAGGCGCGGACGGATCGCGGAAGATCGGGGAGGTGTACATCAGCCGGGCTTCTCCGTAGCGGCCGACGCCGGCTTCGGCCCCGGTCCGCGCCATCTCTCCGAAGAGGAGCTTCGTGAACGCCGCCGCGTCGTCCACGATCCTCAGGTCCTCGACGAGCGGGCTCCCCATGCCCAGGTCGAAGACCGTTCGTTTCGCCGCGGGAAGGTCGAGTCCCGTGACCGGGGCGAACTCACCCGCATGCGACCGGAGCCAGGCGGCGATCCGGCCGCCTTCCGGGCACGGTTCGAGCCCGCAGGCGTTCCGGAGAGTGTGCCGGGCGAGGTCAAAGGAGATGGACTCGAGGCGCGGGAGGAGCTTCCAAACCGGTCCCTGGGAGATGGAGAGATAGTCGTTCTCGGGCTTGAGGCTCGTCTGGCGGGCGGCGATGGCCACGCTCAGGAGGAGGCGAAGGCAGACGAGGGGGAAGAGGACATCGATCTCGCCCTCCGTGAGCGGCAGGGCAGCGTGGAATCCGCGAATGACCGCCGCGGCGGCGGCCAGAGGGTCGTCCTGTCCGAGCATGGCGTAGGCGCAGGCGACGGCCGCCTCGGCCGAGGTGTAGGAGTGGATCATGTCCCCGAGGTCGATCACCGCGGCGACGCGGCGCCTCCCGAAATCGTCCGGGCCGCTGTCCGGAGGGCCGACGATGACGTTGAAGTCGTTCGCGTCGTTGTGGATGACGCTCCGCCGGAGGCCGGCGAATTTTGCCCGAGGAACGGTTTCGACCGAGGCGAGGGTCCTTTCGACGGCCGCGAGGTGCCCGGGATCGGAGATGAGCGGCAGGAATCGCCGGACCGTTTCCGGCCCTCGGGCCAGGTCCCACATGAAGTCCCGGCGGGCGGCCGGATGATCGAACGTCTGGAAACGGGCGGCGATTCGGCCCATGGTCCGGCCGAGATCGGCCAAGAGATCCGGCGTCCGCGGATTGACCGTTCCGAGCGGAACACCTTCGGAATAGGTCACGAGCCGGACAAAATGGCTTCTTCCGTCCCGGTCCGCCGCCGTTTCGATCTCCAGTCCCGTGAGCGAGCGGACAAGCCGGGGGCAGGGGAGGGGCTCCTCCGCCCCGGCTAAGTGGTCCATGGCCCGGTTCTGGAGGTCGAGGGCGGCCCGGTCCTCGGTCGCGTTGGCGATCTTGAGGACGAATTTGCGGCCGTCGGATACGGTCAGGAGGAAGTTCTGGTCCCGCTCGCTCGGCAGCGGCTCTGCCAAGGCGGTCAGGCCATAGAGGTCGGCGGCGAGCCGGGCGGCCTGGGAGGAAGCGAATTTCGGCGCGTCCGTAACCTCGGTCATGATCGCCGCCTATCATATCATAGGACGGCGGTGCCGGATGACGGAGTGAACGGTTACTTGATCCTGACGCCGGCGATCTCCATCCCCTGGGTCCGGAGGACGGATTTCTCGATTTTCCCGGATTCCCCGCGGATGAATTCGATCTGGAAGAGCTGGCCGCTCGAAGGGGTCGCTTCGAAGAGGAGCTTCTCGGCGTCCCGGAGGATCACCTCGGCGGAATCGTTCTCCTGACCCTGGGGGGCTCCATAGAGCTTCCCGTTCTCCACCCAGATGTTGATGACCATCTCCTGGACGTCGAGGCTGTAGCTGTAGGCCCCCGCGATCTCGGCGAAGAGCTTGGCCGTGTCGACGGGTTTCTTTTCCTGGGCCTGAACGGGCGGGGCCGTTTGTGCGGCGGCAGCGGCCGCGGCGCATAGGACGAAGGCGGCGAGGAAGGCGATGCTTCGGTTTTTCCGCATGTGAGCTCCTTCGGGGCGGGCCGGCTTGGCGCTTTGCCCCTCCCTTTAAGGGACGCTTTTCGCGGCGAAAAAGTTCTGGCGGCCCCCGGGCCCTTCCTTCCCGGTATCGACTGGGGTATGATGACCGCCGTGCCTACGGTCTTCGCCCGAAACGGAGATAACCCCATGTCGCGAATGATGCGCTCCCCCGTCCTCGCCGTTCTCGTGCTGTCGCTCACTTTCGGCTTGGCCGCCCAGGCCCCTGTTCCGGCCGGGCCGACGGAATACGGACCGGCGAACGGCGCCCTGGTCATCGCCGGCGGGGCGCTCAAGGACGCGGCCATCTACCAGAAATTCATCGACCTCGCCGGCGGGCCAGAGGCGAATTTCATCATCGTTCCGACCGCGGGGGGGAACAAGAATGCCCGAGGTGAGATCCGGGCGTACAAGGAAGAAACTGTCATCGCCCCCTGGCTCGCCCGAGGGCTCAAGAACGTCAAGATGCTCCACACCCACGACAAGAAGATCGCCGACACGGAGGAATTTGTGAAGGACCTCAAGCAGGCCAACGCCGTCTGGTTCGACGGCGGCCGGCAGTGGAACATCGTCGACTCCTACGCCGGAACGAGGACCTACGCCGAGTTCCACAAGATCCTGGAGAGGGGAGGGGTCATCGGGGGATCCTCGGCGGGAGCGACGATCCAGGGCGATTACCTCGTCCGCGGCGCGGTCTCGGGAGCCGCCGTGATGATGTCCCCGGAGCCCGACCACCAGAAGGCGTTCTGCTTCCTCCGGAAAACGGCCATCGACCAGCACATCAACACCCGCAACCGTTGGGACGACCTCATCCCGCTCATTAAGAAGATGCCCGAGCTCCTTGGGATCGGCCTGTCCGAGGACACGGCCATCATCGTTCGGGGCGATCGGTTCGAGGCCATGGGAAAGTGGAAGGTCGCCGTCCACGACAACACCCGGCGCTATCAACCCTGGGAAAAGCCCTATTACGTTCTCTCCGCTGGGGACGTCTACAATATGAAAACGCGCGCGATCGAAAAGCTGGGAACGGGCGCCGCGCCCCCAGCCCCGCCGGCGAAAAAGGACGACTGACCGTTCAGCGGCCGGAAATCGATACCCAAACCTTCCGCGTCCGCGGCCCGTCGAATTCGCACAGGCAGATCCCCTGCCATGTCCCGAGCTGAAGCCGGCCCTCGACGACGATGACGCTCACCGAGGAGCCGGCCAGGCCGGCCTTGACGTGGGCGGGGGAGTTCCCCTCGCCGTGGGCGTAAGGGAGGGAATCGGGGACGGCATTCCGCAAGGCCATCAGGATGTCGGCCTTGACGTCGGGATCGGCGTTCTCGTTGATCGTCACGCCGGCCGTGGTGTGGGGGACGAAGACCGTGCAGAGGCCCTCACGGCATTCCGAGGCCGCCGCGATCGCGGCGATCTCCCGCGTGATGTCCACGATCTCCTCGTGTTTTTTCGTCCGGACTTCGATGCTGCGCATGGCGGCCTCACCCGGCGGGCCCGCCCTCAGGGCTGGATCCCCATCATCTTGAGCAGGACTTCCTTCCGCTCCGGCGAAATCTGGAAGAGCTCCTCGGGGTATTTCCGGTAGCGGACCATATCCTCGTAGATGTCGGGGCTCTGGTAGAGGTTAAGCCCGAACCCCGCCAGGTACTGGAGGCGGAGGTTGCGGTCGAGGTTGATCTCGCCGTCCTTGTACCACGGCTGGAGGTCCACGCTCGACCCGCCATAAGTCGAGAAGAGGGCGACGGCTTGATGATCCGGCCGGACGAGCCTGTTCTCGAGGGCATCGATGTCGATCCGCGTCGGGCCGTCCTCGGCCAGCATAACGACGTCGTATCCGAGGCCGGCGTTGTCGTTCCCCCACATCGTCCCGCCGGGGAAGACCTTGAAGAAGGTCGCCATCTCGCTCTTGACGACCGCGGGCGTGCTTTCGTAGAGCGGGACCCATTGCGTGATCACTCCGCCGGGATTCAGATGGCTCTTCACGAGCTCGAAATATTCTCTCGAGTACAGGGTCGCCGAGCCCTTGACCCAGGGATGGATGGGGTCGGACGTGATGATGTCGAACTTCTCCTTGGTCGTCAGGACGAAATGCCGGGCGTCGTCATAGACGACCCGGACCCGCGGATCTTCCAGGACGTTGTAGTTCTGGGGCCCGAAATAGCGGGCCACGACCTTGGGGATGAGCGGCTCGATCTCGCAGATGACGATCCGCTCGATCCCTGGATAGAGGACGAACGTCCCGGCCGTGATCCCGGCGCCGCAGCCGACGACGAGGACCGAACGGGGGTTCGGATGGACGAGGGCGGGGATGTGGCCGAGCATCCGCTCGAGCCGGAGGTCGGTCGGGTCGCTCGACGCCTCGACCTTGCCGCTGACGTGGAAATTCCGCGTCCCGTCGGCAAGCTCGACGACGGCGACCGAGGAGTTCATCCCCTCTCCGACGTAGAGGGGACTGCCGTACCCGATCTTGGGGAGGAGGTTCCGTCCCCAGGCGACGAGCTGCCAGGGGATGTTGGGGACGGTGAAGACCAGGATGAGTGCCCCGGCGATGAGGCCGGCGAAGGCGAACGGACGGACGCCGGGCGCGCCGGCGGCCGCGGCTTCCGGCCGGGTTGCCGCGCCCCGGCCGGGCTTGGACCGGGGTTTCAGGAGCGGCCCGAGGGCGATCAAGCCGGACGCGGCGGCCAGGAGAATGAGCATCCGGTTGGAGTTCTGCGTTCCGAAGAGCGGGATGAGGAAGAGGCTGAATCCGATCGAGCCGATGATCGAGCCGATCGTGTTCGAGGCGTAGATCCGTCCGACGAGCCGGCCTGGATCCTGACCCCTGGACGCGGCCGCGGACAGGGCGAGCGGAAAGCTCGCTCCCCAGACGAACGCGGGCGGGAGGATGGCCCACAGGCAGCGGATCATGTCGACCTGGAACAGGACCCAGGCGTTCTTAGCCAGGCCGCCGCTGATCGGCCAGTAGGGGAGCGACTTGGCGATCATGAAGGCGGCCCAGGCGACCCCGAGAGTGATGAGGAATTGGGCGTATCCCAGAGCGATCCGGGGGCTGCGGGCCCGCCGGCCCAGAGCGGATCCATAAGCGCTGCCTAATCCCAATCCCAGCAGAAAGACGGCCAGGATGATGGAAAAGGTGTAAACCGTCCCGCCGAGCATGAGGGACAGCAGCCGCGTCCAGATGACCTCGGCGCCGAGCGCAGTCAGACCGGAAAGGGCGATGGTGATCTGGATAGAGAGGGTGCCGGGCGCGGGGGCGGAGGAGACGGCGGCGGATTCCGCTCCGCCGGCCGCCGGAGCGTGGGCCGCCTGCGTCGACAGGAGAAAAGCGATGAGGGCGATGAGCCCGTTCAGGGCGGCGGCGGCAAACGTCGCGGTCGCGACGTCATGGACGCGGAGGAGATAGAATCCGGCGACGGCGCATCCGACGACCGCGCCCACGGTGTTGCCGCTGTAAAGGAATCCTAGCCAGGAGACGCCCGAGGGCGTGGATTCCACCCAGCGCGACACGGCGGGCAGGGTCCCGCCCATGAGGATGGTCGGCGGCAGGAGGCAGACGGCGCAAACGAGCCCGCGGAACAGGATGCCTAGGAATCCCGGCCCGCCGATCGCGGCATAGACCTTGTCGACGAGCGGCATGGCCAGGAGGACGAGCAGGGCGATCAGGCCGATGCCGAGCTCGATCAGGGCATAGACGCGGAGAGGATGGCGCCGCGGAGAGATGCGGCGGGGGAGGAGCAGGCTTCCGATGCACATGCCGCCCATGTATGTAGCGAGAACGACCGCGAGGGAAACGGCCGTCGAGCCGACGACCATCTGAAGCATCTGGAACCAGACGACTTCATAGACGAGGGCGGCGCAGCCGCTCCCGAAAAATAACAGAAGGATCAGGGGGAGGAAACGGCGGGCGGAAGGCTTCACTATCATGCGAACATCCTATTCATCGGCGGGGCGCGATGCAAGTTTGCTTTCCCGCCCGGGTGCCGATAAAATATATGGGAATTCTCGATTCAGGAGGCTCTCATGAAGAAGATCTTCACCATCGCGGCGGTCATCCTCGTCGCGGCTTCCCTGTCGTTCGGCGGAGTCGTCCGGACGACCAAGTCCGAGATCACCTTTAAGAAATTCGGCACATTCACGTCCGAGCAGACCGAGAAGGTCACGGCCGACAAGCGCATCGCCGACATGGACAGCGCCTTCAAGGGCCAAGGCATCCTCGGAGGGATCTTCAAGGCCTTTTTCCCCACGGGCAAGACGGGCGAGCTCGTCGACCTCGGGGCGAACACGATCACGGCTATCGATCACCGGCGCAAGGAGTTCACGGTGACCTCGATCGAGAAGTTCGTCGCCGACCGGAACCAAGCTATCGCTTCCCAGCAACAGAGCAAGCCGGAAGCGCAGGAGAGCGATATCCGGATCGTCAAGAGCGAGTTCAAGGTCGAGGGTCCGGGCGAATCGAAAACCATCAACGGGTTCGACTGCAAGCAGTTCCTGGCACGCTGGACGGTCGATTGGGAGAACGTCAAAACGGGGGATAAAGGGACGGACAGGCTCGAAACCATTCTCTGGACGACTCCGGCCGACGCGCTGGCCGCGGCCCAGGCCGAGGAGGCGAGTTTCGGGTCCGCTTACCTCAAGGCGATGGGCCTCGACATGACCAAGCTCCAGAATGATGTCCTCGGAACGCAGTGGCTCGCCCTTCTCGCCGGCCTCGATCCGGCCGGCGGAGGCGTGAAGATGGACGCCAATCAGGCCTCGGTCGCCCAGGAAATGGGCAAGATCACGGGCTATCCGATCGTCGTGGACGGCAAGTACTATCCCCAGCCTAAGGTCAAGCCCCAGGAAGAGCCCCAGCAGACGGGCGGCGGCCTCCTCGGCAGGATCGGCGGCTCCCTGCTCAAGAAGAAGCCCGATCCGGAAGCCGAGAAAGCCCCCGTGGTCGCCTTCTATACTGAAGTGAAATCCATCAGCGTGGCTCCGGTCGACGCGGCCGCCTTCCAGGTGCCGGCGGGCTACAAGAACAAGAGCAAGTGAGCGTCATGGCTGTCCGAATCTCGTCCGCGGTTTGGAACGGGACGCTCAGGGAGGGCGCCGGGACGATGAAGCTCGCCAGCGGCGCCTATGAGGGACCGTTCACCTACGCCTCGCGCTTCGAGGAGGGGAAAGGTACCAATCCCGAGGAGCTCGTCGGGGCGGCCCACGCGGGCTGCTTCTCGATGTTCCTCTCCGCCGTGCTGACAAAGGCAGGCTTCAAGCCGGCGCGCATCGCCACGACGGCGACCGTTCATCTCGGCGAAGGGCCGACGATCTATTTGATCGAGCTCAAGACCGAGGTCGAAGTCCCGGGACTGACCGAAGAGGCCCTCCGGGTCCACGCCGAAGCCGCCAAGAAGGGCTGTCCGGTGTCGAAGGCGCTGGCCGGCGGTCCGGAAATCCGGCTTCAAGCAACTCTCGTCAAGTAACCTTCCGAGGAGGTTCGAATGATCCGCCGTTCCTTTCCCGAAGCGCCGACAAATCCCCTCATGTTAGTTGAGGGGCAGGGGAGAGAAAATCGATTAGAAAAATTGGGGGCGCTTCGGGCTATCTTCATGACCTCCCGCCCGTCCGTTCGCGTCCGATTGTTCCTTTTCATCCTCGCCGCCGTCGTCGGGGGGATGGTCATCGCCCAGGTTCCCCCCGACCGCTGCCTTGTTCCTCCGGATCTGCGCAACCCCATCCTCCAGGAATTTTCAGGCGAACAAGCCTTCCTGCACGTCCAGATGATCTCGGCCAACCGGGACCGCCAGCCTTCCGAATACCAGGACGGGTTCTATGAGACGGGCTACATCCGCGACATGGCCAAACAATACGGCCTGTCCGATGTCCAGGTGGATTTCTTCCCCTCGCGCGACACATGGGACGGTGAGGAAGGCGACCTCTGGCTGGTCAAGCCCGTCTTGAAAAAAATCGCTTCGCTCAACCAGGTCCCGACCTCGCTCGCCCAGGGCAGCATGAACGCCGATGTCGAGGCGGAGCTCGTCTACGTCGGCGCCGGGCGGGAGGCGGATTACGCCGGCAAGGACGTCAAAGGCAAGATCGTCCTCGGCAGCGGCTCGGTCGGCTCGGTTTTCAGCGGCGCCGTCAATGTCCGCGGCGCGGCCGGGGCCCTCGGCACCGGCTCCCCCGGCGTCAGCGGCAACGCCGCCGGTGCGACGTTCGACCAGATCGGCTGGGGCAGCGTCTCCCCCAAGCCCGACACGGGCGGGTTTGGATTCTCGCTGTCGCTCCGGCAGTTCCTGGAATTGCGCGGCTATCTCGACCGGGGCGAGAAGGTCGTCATGCGCGCCCACGTCCGGGCCAAGACGTATCCGGGCAAGATGAACGTGATCTCCGCGGTCATTCCCGGGACCGACCCCAACGCGGGCGAGCTCCTTTACGTCGCGCATGCCTACGAGACGATCGCGACCCCGGGAGCCAACGACAATTGCACGGGTGTCGCGACCCTCCTTGAGATCGGCCGGACGCTCTCGCGCCTCATCCGCGACGGCGTCCTCCCCAAGCCCCGCCGGTCCATCCGGTTTGTCTGGGGCAACGAGATCTCCGGCTCGACCGCCTACATGAACAAGCACCCGGAGCTTCAGGACAAGCTCATCGCCGCGCTCAATTTCGACATGACCGGAGCGAATCCCGATTCCACCGACTCCTACCTCAGGATCAAGATGACGCCCGACGCCCGGCCGAGCTTCCTGAACGACCTCGTGGCCAGCCTCCTCCAGCTCGTCGACCAGAGCGACGTGCGCACGACTCAGGGCCGGAACGCCCAGTTCAATTACCGGCTCTGCCCGCTGGCGACCATCACCTCGGGGAGCGACCACTCCGTCTTCAACGCCGGAGGCATTCCGACCATGCAGTTCAACTACTGGCCGGACAACTTCTACCACAGCAGCGGAGACCGGATCACTCAGGTCGATCCGACCGAGCTGAAGCGGGTCGGATTCACCGCCGCCGCAGCGTTCGCCTATCTCGCCGGGGCCGAGGCCCATGAAGCGCGCGACCTGGCCTGGGAAGCGTCCGAGAACGGTGCGAAATGGATCGCCGAAGTCGCCCGCCAGAGCGTCCGTCTCCTGGTGAAGGACCCGGCCAAGGTCCACGAAAGCCACAAGGCCGCCCAGAACAAGGTCGCCGGGGCGTTCGGCCGGGCCAAAGGGAGCGTCGAATCCGTCCGGAGCTTGAGCGCGGCGCCCGAAGTCGACAGCCTCGTCAAGACCCTCGCCGGCGGACTCGAGGCAAACCGGCAGGCCGCTTCGAAGATGGTCGAGGCGGTCTATCGGGACCTCTGCGCGGAGCTCAAAGTGAAGCCGGCCGCCGTGCCGCTCTCGGACAAGGAACGGGAATACGCCCAGCTCGTCCCGCGGCGGAAGTTCAAAGTGTATTCGCCCGAAGCGCAAAAGCTCGGGCAGGGCCAGCGCGGCGGCCAACCGCCCGCCCTGCCTTCGGGTAGGACCGGGGAAGCCCCGGCCCAGGCTCAGGCCAAGCCGCCGGCCGCCGCGGCGGCTCCTCCGGCGGCGCCGGCCAAACCGGCCGCGGGCGCCCCCGCCGGTCCTCCGGGCGGGATGCGGGGGATGGGCTTCGCTTCGACCTCGACGAATTATTTCATCGACGGCAAACGAAGCATCCTGGACATCTACAACGCCGTCCGGGCCGAGTGCGGGAACCTCCAGGTCGGCGGCAACGAAGGCAAATACGCCTACGTCCTGGGACCCGAATATCCCGACGTGGAGCTCGAGACCGTGGCGAACATCATCCGGAACCTGGAGAAGCAGGGGGTCGTCGAGCTCGTCAAAAAGAAATAATTCGGAGGAATTAAGGTGCCAGCCAACTTAATTCCTTGGATGAAGCCAATCCCACCCGTTCATTCTTCGTGGAATTAAGATGACTGGCACCTTAATTCCATCCTTTCACCCGAATTGACAGGCTTCCGCAAGGGGCGCTATCATTCGCCCATCGTCCGGAGGTCAAAATGAAAAAACACATCGGCCGGTTGTCCGTCCTCGTCTGCCTGGCCGTTCTTTTTTCGCGGCCCATTTGCGCCGCCGCCCAGCAGACTCCGTTCACCATCGAACAAGTCCTGAGCTATTATTTCCCGTACGAGCTCGTTTCGGCCGCCAAGGCCGAGCGGGTGGCCTGGCTCGAATTCGAGCAGGGTAGGCGCAATGTCTGGACGGCGGCAGGGCCCGATTTCAAGCCCGTCCGTCTGACGAATTTCAACGCCGATGATGGGACCGACCTCACCAGCCTGGAGATCTCGGCTGACGGCTCGGTCGTCGTCTTCGTCCGCGGCCACGACCCCAACCGCAGCGGATGGGTGGCCAATCCTTCGCAGCTTCCGGACGGGAGCGAGCAGGCGATCTGGGCCTGCCGGACGCTCGAAGCCAAGCCCTTCCGGCTCGCCGCGGGCGCGTCCCCTCGGCTCTCGCCCGACGGCAAGTGGGCCGTCTTCGTCAAGGAAGGGCAGATCTACGGCGTCCCCGTCGCCCCGTCGCTGAAACCCGCCCCATATCCCGGGGCCGACGACCTGAAGCCGCTCTTTCGGACGCAGGGGACGAACACCAATCCCGTTTGGTCGCCCGACGGCAAACGGCTCGCCTTCGTCAGCGACCGCCAGGATCATTCCTTCATCGGGCTCTACGAGCTCGCGGGACGGAAAGTGTCCTATATCGCTCCCTCCGTCGACCGCGATTCGAGCCCGATCTGGTCGGGGGACGGAAAACGGCTCGCCTTCATCCGCCGGCCCGGATGGTCCTTCGCCCAGATCACGGCCCAAGCCCAGGCGGCCCAGCGGCAGGGAGGGCAGCGAGGGGGCATTTTCACCGGCCCACCCCAGGCCCAGAACCGGCCCCCGGAGCCGGCCCAGGCGCCCCAGCCGGTGACGAGCCCCGGTTTCGTCCTTTCCAAGTTTGCCGACGGCCACATGCTCAATATTTGCATCGTTGACCTCGCCACCGGAGAGCTGGCCAAAATCTGGCACGAGCCGATCGAAGACACGTCCTTCCGGCCGACGGCCATCACGTGGGCCGGGGACAGCTTCATCTTCCGGCAGGAGCGGAACAACTGGGCCCATTATTACGCCATTCTCGCCTCCGGCCCGGTCGACGCCGCGCCCTTCGACCTGACCCCGGGAGACGGCGAAGCCGAATTCACAGGATTGTCCGCCGACGGAAAGATCCTGTATTACACGTCCAACGCCGGCGACATCGACCGGCGCCATCTCTGGGCCACGCCGACCGCCGGCGGAACGGCCGCCCAATTGACCAAGGGGGAGGGGATCGAGACCGAGGCCGCCCCGCTCGCGTCCGGCAAGCGGATCGCCGTCTTCTTTTCCGACGCCAAGCGGCCGCGGGCCGTGGCCCTCGTTCCGGCGGCCGGCGGCGAGGCCAAGATCATCTCTCAAAAGCTTTCTTCCGCGTTTCCGCTGGAAGCCCAGGTCGTCCCCGAGTCGGTCATCCTCAAGGCCGCCGACGGTATAGAATTCCATAATCAGGTCTTCGTCCCCAAAGACATCAAGCCCGGCGAGAAGCGCCCTGCGATCCTTTTTACGCACGGCGGGCCGGGCCGGCAAATGCTCCTCGGCTATCACTATATGTTTTTCTATCATATGGCCTATGCCATAAATCAGTACTGGGCCAACAAGGGCTATGTGGTCATTTCCGTGAACTACCGCTCGGGCATCGGCTACGGCCGGGACTTCCGGATGGCCCCGAACCGTGGCCGCGCCGGCGCGTCCGAGTACCAGGATGTTTACGCCGCGGCCAAATACCTTCAGTCGCGCCCGGACGTCGATCCCGAGCGGATCGGCCTGTGGGGACTCTCGTATGGAGGGCTGATCACCGCCTGGGGCCTGTCGAGGAATTCGGACATCTTCAAGGTCGGTTTCGACATCGCCGGAGTCCATATCTGGGGCAACACGCTCGACGCGAACAACACGGCCTTCAAGGCTTCGCCGGTCTCGACCGTGGACAACTGGACGTCCCCGGTCCTTCTCGTCCAGGGCGACGACGACCGGAACGTGGATTTCACCCAGCTGACCGGCTTGGTCCAGCTTCTCCGGGCCCGGAACGTCTATTACGAGCTCATCGTCTTCCCCGACGAGGTCCACGATTTCCTCATCCATAGCCAATGGGCCATGGTCTTCAATCGCGGCGACGAGTTCATTGGCCGGTTCCTGAAGAAGTGAGCGTCCCGCGGCAAAGCGCATGAGCGTCGTCCGGACGGGACGGCGGAAGGGAGCGGCCTGCGCGGCCGCCTTGGCCGCTTTTCTCGCCGCCGGTCCAGCTCTCTTGGGGGCGCAGGAAGCTCCTCCGCCCGTCGATAAGAAGGGCTCAACGGTCATCATCCCCGTCGCTTTTTATTCTCCCGAAACGCGCTGGGGCGGCGGCTTGGGCGGCATCGTCACGTTCTGGCCTGACAAGGGAGGCCCGGGCCATAGGCCGTCGTCGGTGATGTTCATCGGGACGGTCACCCAGAACAAGCAGTTCGAGCTCAACGCCAAGCCCGAGCTCTATCTCGCCGGCGATTCGCTCATCCTGACGGGAAACGTCGATTGGAAAAAGTACCCCTCGAAGTTCTTCGGGCTAGGGAACGACGCGCCGGAAAACGGGGAAGAGGATTTCACTCCCCGCCAATATTCGTTTGAGGTCACGGCCGTCAAGCGGCTCTGGCCGGATCGGGACATTTTCGCCGGATTGACCTGGCAGATCGATTCCTGGAAATTCCTGAGGATCGATCCGGCGGGGAGGATCGCGGAAGGTACGATCGCGGGATCGGCCGGCGGAATCCTGAGCGGCGCCGGGGGAGTCCTGAAATGGGACAACCGGAACAATGTTTTTTTCCCCCGGAACGGGAATTTCTTCCAGCTTTCGGCCGTGGCCTATGGCGGATGGCTGGGCAGCGATTTCTCCTATGCCAAGGTCAAGGCCGATCTGCGGACCTATGTCCCGGTCGGAAAGAGCCACACCTTGGCGCTCCAGGCGTATCTCCAGTCCGCATCCGGGGACGTCCCGTTCATGGCCCTGCCCATGTTCGGGACGGACAACACCATGCGCGGCTATTTCCAGGGCCGTTTCCGCGACAAGAGCATGTTCGCGATCCAGGCGGAATACCGGCTCCCCCTCATCTGGAAATTCGGCCTGGTCGGATTCGCCGGCGTCGGCCGGGTCGCTCCCCGGCTGGGAAGCCTGGGGCTTGCGGATCTGAAGACTTCGGTCGGCTGGGGGGTTCGGTTCAAGCTCACTCCGGAAGGAGCCAACCTGAGGCTCGACTTCGGCTACGGAAAGGACGGGGCCTCGGGAATGTATCTCACGGCGGGGGAGGCCTTCTAAAATGAAAAAGATCGTTCGTTCGGATCTCTTCGCTCCCGCGCTCTTGGCCGGGTTGAACCTCGGCCTGGCGCTGGCCGCGATCAACCGGTTCGGCTGGTTCCGGGACGAGCTTTACTACGTCGCCTGCAGCGACCACCTCGCCGCCGGCTACGTGGACCACCCGCCCGTCTCGATCCTCATCCTCAAGCTCGTCCGGGTGCTCCTCGGAGATTCGCTCTTCGCCGTCCGGCTGCTGCCCGCGCTCGGGAGCGCCGCGTTCGTCCTCCTCGCCGCGCTCATCGCCCGGGAGCTCGGCGGGAAGAAGCGGGCCATGGCCCTGGCCGCGGCCGCGGCGTTCGCCACCGCGAATTACTTCAACCTCCATATCTATTCGATGAACCTGTGGGACATCCTCGTCTGGTCGGGCGTCCTCTTCCTCCTGGCCCGGATGATCCGGACGGGGAATCCGAGATATTGGCTCGGCCTGGGAACGCTCCTGGGCCTGGGCCTCGAGAACAAGATCACCGTCGTCTTCCTGTGCCTCGGGATCGCCGCCGGGGTCCTGCTCACGCCGCTTCGCGCGCACTTGAAAAGCCGCTATTTCTGGCTGGGCGCCGGATGGGCCGCCGGGCTCTTTTTGCCTTATGTTCTTTGGAACGCCGGGCACGGCTGGGCCCACCTCGAATTTCTCCGCAATGCCTCAGCAGAGAAAAACATGCCGGTCAGCCCGCTCGGTTTCCTCCTCGGCCAGGTCGTCTACCAGAATCCGCTGAACGTCCTCGTTTGGGTTCCGGGACTCTGGTTCTTCTTCCGGCGCGCCGGCCGGTCCTTCCGGTTCTTCGGCTGGGCCTTCGCCGCGATGTTCCTCGTCATGATGGCCCTTCAGGGAAAGGATTACTACCTTTCGCCCGCCTATCCCGTCCTGTTCGCCGGCGGCGCCATCTTCTGGGAGTCACTCAAGCCGGAGAAAGCTTCGCGTGCGATCACGGCCGTTCTGGCCGGGTTGATCGTCATCGTCGGCTTGCTCGTGCGGCCGATCACCCTGCCGGTGCTGTCCGTGGAGAAGACCCAGGCCTACCTCAACGCATTGAACCTGAAAGATCTTGCCGCCGAGCGCAATGCCATCGGAGCGTTGCCGCAGCACTACGCGGATATGTTCGGTTGGGAGGAGATGGCCGCGCTTTACGGCGAGATCTTCGGCAAGCTGGGGCCGGACGATCGGAACGCATGCGTCATTTATGTCAGGAATTACGGCGAGGCGGGGGCCATCGACTTTTTCGGCCGGAAATACGGGCTGCCGCGGGCGACGTGCGCGCACAACAGCTATTGGATCTGGGGACCGCCGGAAGGGAAGACGGGCGAGGTCATGATCGTTCTCGGCAATGAGCATGACCTCCAGAAGAGCTTCGAAGATATCAGTCCGTTCTTCGATTCGGTCGAGTACGCCGCGACGTTCACCCACCCGCTGGCGATGCCCTACGAGAACGACCGGCCGATCTTCCTCTGCCGCGGGCTGAAGGTGTCGTTCGCCGAGCTCTGGAAGCGCGCCAAGCACTTCATTTAATTCGGGGGACAGTATACGTAATACACTTAATTCAGACCGGATTGGGTTTTGCCTTGATCGTTAGAAATCGCGGGGTCGTGTCCAAGCAACGATTGGGGCCGGGGTGTTGTTAAATAGGCAAGGGCATTCATGAAGGAATCCTCCAAGTCTCTTTTGCTCTCGATTCTTTTTGCGGCGATCGCGTGTTTTTCGACCGGTCAAAGCCCCGCGGTGGCGCAAGACGCGATGGAGAAATTGAGGAATCTTTATCTTATTCAAGGTGATGCGTTCCGTACCCCTCCGGGCGCCGTTCTTCTCGATACTATTCGCGCGTACCCTCCCGGAGGCGATGATCCCAAAGGAGTCTTTATCGGCGCCGCGCAAGACCTGACCGAAGATGAACAGGGTCGCGTCCTTATTCCCGACCGGCAGGGGAACGAGATCCTTGTTTTCGATGAAAAAGGAGATTTCCAGTTCAGGTTTGGCCGCTTGGGGCAAGGGCCCGGAGAATTCAATGGCCCTACCGGCATTTTCGCTTGGGACGGCCAAGTGTTGACGCACGAAGTCATGGCCCTTCGTTTTCAGTTTTTTGATTTGAAGGGACGCTTTATTTCATCCTTCATTTCAACGAAACCCTATGGAGATTTTTTCGTTCACGGAGACAGGATCTTTGCCGCCCCGAATTCCGGCTATGCGATGGGATCCAGCGGCGGATTGATCGATATCTTGGATTCAAAAGGGAGGATTTTAAGCTCCTTTGGGGCGGTGCCCGAGATGCCGAAATGGGATACCGGGAAAGCTTCAGTCCGCCTCGCTTCTGCCGATAACAATAAACTTTTTGCGGCCTTTCGGTACTTGCCGATAATCCGAGTTTATTCCTTTGACGGGAAGCTCCTTGATGAATTCGAGTTGAAGAACGCGATCAGCGAAAAAATCGCGCCGTTAAATGTGAAGATGTTTGCTCGAAGAGACCAAGGAGAGCAAACCCCGCTCGGATTCATCGTGAACGCGGCTTACGCCGACAAGGACGGCTTATATATCGCGACCGCGGCGGCCCATCGTCTGGAGATCATTTTGGTCGACCAAAAAGGGAAGATTTTAGAATATTATTATAAAAATCTTTCTTCGCCTCTCGGTTGCTCCGGACTTTTCGTTCGAAAGCGCGCGGGTAAGAAAGAATTCCATATTCTCCGCTCATATCCTGAACATGGGGTCGATGTTTTCGCCGCCAAGGATCAGGCGCGGTAATAATTCGGGGGACAGTATACGTAACTCCCAAATTCATTAATCCGCCTGCCAGGTTTTTCTTGTTTCTCGCAGCTCGGCCCCCGGAACCGTGAGATTGTCGGCGTCCCTTTTCGTCTTTAATAGTGAGGTAGAGTCGGGAGAAACGCCGATGCCGCGCATGGCAAGGGTCATCGTCCCGGGCGTCGTCCACCATATCACGCAACGGGGGAACCGCAGGCAAACGGTCTTTTTCTCAGATCAAGACAAGAACCTTTATCTCAAGATCCTCCTTGATCTGATCGAAGGAACGGGAATCAGGATCCGGGCGTACGGCCTGATGAATAACCATCTTCACAATGCGGCGGTGCCGCGTCAACCGGGAGATTTTGCCGCGGTTTTCGGGGAATTGCACAGAAAATACACGACGATCATCAATATCAGGGAAAAATGGAAAGGGCACCTTTGGCAAGAGCGGTTCTGGTCCTTCCCGATGGACGAAGCGCATTTCTACCGCGCGGCCCGATATATCGAGCTCAATCCTGTCCGGGCCGGAATCGTCGAGAAACCCGAGGATTATCCCTGGTCAAGCGCGCGGGGACATCTGGGGATACGAAAGGACCCTCTTCTCTCCTTATCGGATTTCGCCATGAGCCCCTCCGAATGGGCCGCTTTCTTGCGTGAGGGCGAGGAGAAGGCGTTCGCGGAGAAGCTTCGTTTGCATAGCCGCACAGGCCGTCCCCTCGGAGGCGCGACCTTCATTTCTAAGTTGGAAGCCCTGACCGGACGCAGACTGACACGTCAGAAGCCCGGGCCGAAGGGGCCTCGTCATTTGATCGAACTCCCGAACTTCGAAATCGACTTTGACGGCAAGAATTAGGGAGTTACGTATACTGTCCCCCGAATTAGGAACCGGTTTTCGTTGACAGCCCCGGGCGGGCAGAGATATATTTCTCCATACGATCAAGGAGGACCGATGCCCACCCACCCGAAAAGTCCGCACCTTCCCTTCGGCGATCACCGGACCGCGCCCTGGTACGGCCAGGACATCCTCACGGTCAAGCAGTTCAACCGGGCCGATGTCGAGTACATCCACGGCGTCGCCCACGAGATGAGGAGCATGGTCGAGCGGATCGGGACCTTCGACCTTCTCAAGGGCAAGATCCTGGCCAACCTGTTCTATGAGCCCTCGACGCGGACGTCCTCGTCGTTCATGGCCGCGATGCAGCGGCTCGGCGGGGCGGTCATCCCCATCAGCGAGGTGCGGTATTCCTCGGTGGCCAAGGGTGAAACCCTCGCCGACACCGTCCGGACGCTCGAGTGCTACGCCGACGTCATCGTCCTCCGCCATCCCGAGGTCGGCGCGGCCGCGCTCGCGGCCAAGGCCGCCCGCAAGCCCGTCATCAACGCCGGCGACGGGGTGGGGGAGCATCCGACCCAGGCCCTCCTCGACTCGTTCACCATCCGCGAGGAGCTCGGCCGCGTCGACAACCTGACCGTGACCATGCTCGGCGACCTCAAGTTCGGCCGGACGGTCCATTCCCTCTCCCGCCTCCTGACCCTCTTCTCCGGCATCAAGCTTCACTACGTCTCTCCCGACATCCTCCGCATGCCCCGGGAGGTCATGGACGAGGTCGCGGCGAAGGGGATCTCCCAGACCGAGCATGCCACCCTCGACGCCGTCCTGCCCGAGACCGACGTCCTGTACGTGACCCGCGTCCAGAAGGAGCGGTTCGAGGACGTCGAGGTCTATGAAAAGATGAAGAGCGCCTTCATCATCTCGCCCGAGGTCCTTTCCCGGGCCCGCAAGGACATGATCGTCATGCATCCGCTCCCGCGGGTGACCGAGATCACCACCGAAGTCGACGACGACCCCCGGGCGGCCTACTTCCGCCAGATGGAATACGGCCTGTACGTCCGGATGGCCCTTCTGGCCATGGTCCTCGGGAAGGCTTGAGGCTCCCCGGCGGCGGACCTGTCAAGCCATTTAAAAACCTTACCGTAGCGGGCATCATCTTGCCATTTAAAAATCTTACCCAAGGGAGACTCCGGTTGAGGGGGCTTTGGGCTGGACGAGTCGAGAGCCCAGATTCCTCGACAG
>Ga0315277_10000233_pt1 | contig 94189 bp, 72 predicted proteins | sample YL17G05_15_MG_FD_203695 | JGI IMG/M metagenome (GOLD analysis project Ga0315277, IMG submission 203695) | Sediment microbial communities from Yellowstone Lake, YNP, Wyoming, USA - YL17G05_15 | ecosystem: Environmental > Aquatic > Freshwater > Lake > Sediment | place: USA: Wyoming | collected...
TAGGCAACGCGTTGCAGAGCCTATCTTGGAACACGGTGTTCTCAGTCATCAACATAACCGGACACGACAAGTGGGATGGAACCTTGCCACTAGTACTTGCTACTCCTGCCCACAGAATGCCACTCTTTATAGGCAGAGCAATGATTCACGTACTTGACGGCTTGATCAGCGTAGCGATATCTTTCGCCTTTGCAGCATTCATCTTCGGCGTCAACTTCGGACAGGCAGATGTCCTTGCACTAACTCTTACCGTGTTTCTCACGGCGTTCACGATGGCTGGATTCGGACTTTTTATAGGTGGTTTGTCGTTCTTTTTTAGGAATCCAATGGTGTTCGCAAACATTTTCACGTTTGTTCTTCTCATTTTCTGCGGTGTCAACTTTCCAGTCCAGAGTCTACCAACCGCAATCCAACCAATCTCATACTTGTTCCCGCTCACGTATGGTATTACAGCAGCCAGAAGCGCCATCAGCGGAGGGAATTTGATTCAAATCGCACCGACTCTTGCACTACAACTGGTTGTGGGATTGGCTGCGATGGTTGTAGGGTTTCTTTTCTTCAGGTCTTTCGAGAACAACGCAAGAAAAACTGGAAAAATGGAAGCTATCTAATCATCAGTTGATGCTTTGGTTTCACTTAAAAGTTATTTTCATCAATTCTTCAGAGATCACTCCTGAACGAAGCTTGGAGTTGCCCCGACTAGTGATTCAAAAAGGTTATATTGAGCCGCAACCACTGTGGTGTATTTGCGGGTGCAATGTGATGCAAGGTGACCGCCAAATTCAAAACCAATTCTAAAAAGAACCTCACTGTAGAGTATAACCCGCTTGAACTTGAAGAAGAAGTGCGTCGATTCTGGGAGCAAAACGGCACGCTCAGGAAACTCGCTGAAGCCAAAGAAAAGAATAACAAAGGATTTCATGGATGGGTTGAAGGACCTCCAACGTTGAACGGTGTTCCTCATGTTGGCCATGCAAGAGGCCGTACGATCAAGGATTTACGTTACCGTTGGAAGACGATGCAAGGCTACTTCATGCCCTTTTGGGCCGGATGGGATTGTCAAGGGCTACCTGTTGAGTTGGAAGTCGAGAAGCAACTGGGAGTTAAGAACAAGCGGGAACTTCTCGAGAGAGTCGGTGAGGAACGTTTCGTAGAAGAGTGCAAGAAAGTCATTATGAAATACCACAAAATGTGGGTTGATCTTGACAGAAAGCTGGGTCTCTTCATCGACCATGGAAAAGCTTACTGGACCTACCATGACTCGTACATCGAAAGAGAATGGCAAATCCTTAAGCGCGCATGGGATCAAGATCTGCTAGAGGAAGGACACTACGTTGTAGCATACTGCCCAGGTTGCCAAACAAGCCTAAGCAATGCAGAGGTGGGTTATGAAGGTTCATATGTCCAGGTTGAGGACCCGAGTGTCTATTTCAAGTTCAGGCTTGCAGACAGGAAGAACGAGTATTTTCTTGTCTGGACAACTATGCCGTTCACACTCATCACGGACACCATGTTGGCAGTTCGGCCAGACGCTCACTACGCCAAGGTGAAAGTTGGTGATGAAGTGTGGATACTCGTGAGCCAACGCGTCGAACCACTGATGAAGGAGCTCAAAATAGAGAAATACAAGATACTGGAAACAGTCAGTGGTGAGAGTCTTGAGAATACTAAGTATGAGTTTCCGTTCAAGGACCTGGTTCCGAGGCAGGCAGAACTCGAAAAGAGCCATCCGCTGGTTCATAAGGTGATAACTGAGGATTTTGTCGATGTTGAAACGGCAACAGGTATAGTTCATCTTTCGCCTGGAAACGGTGAGGAAGATTTTTTTGCCGCGATGAAACGTCACATTCCGATATTTGCACCCTTCGACGATGAGGTTAAATTTACAGCTGAAGGCGGAAGATTCTGCGGAGTCTTCGCAAGAGACACTGATGCAATGGTGGTCGAAGAGCTTCGAAGTAGAGGTTTGCTCGTCGAAGTAAAACCGGTGAAACACGACTATCCAACATGTTGGCGTTCTCATCACAAGATAGTGTGGTTGGCAAGAAAGGAATACTTCCTGAGAACAGATAAGATAAACAGCAGAGTCCTCGAGGCAGCCGAGAAAGTCGCCTATTTCTACGATGAGACTAAGAATAGGTTTCTGAGCTTCTTGAAAGAAGGCAAACCATGGTGCATATCCCGGGAACGCGTCTGGGGAGCACCTTTGCCTGTATGGAAATGCACAGAGTGCAGAGCAAAAACCCTTGTTGCCAGCAAGAACGAGCTTCTAGACAGAGCTATCGAAAAGCCAAAGGGTGACTTCGAGCTTCACAAACCTTGGGTTGACCGTATAACGCTGAGGTGTGAGAAGTGCGGAGGCACTATGCACAGAGAAGACTTCGTGCTGGACACTTGGCACAACAGTGGTGCTTCACCGTACGCTAGGTTTACCGACGAGGAATTCAAGAAGTATGTGCCGGTCGACTTTCTAACAGAAGGCGTTGACCAAACGCGTGGGTGGGCCAACTCCCTCTTGCTCGAGTACATAATACTTACAGGAAAGCCTGAAGCCCCATTCAAGTCGTTCCTGTTCCAAGGCTTGGCGCAGGACGCAAGGGGCAGAAAGATGAGCAAAAGCCTCGGAAACGTCATCGACGCAAATAAGCTGCTTGAAAAATACTCAGCAGATGCGTGCAGATTCTACAGCCTGCGTAAGTCTTCACCAATAGATTTCATAAACTTCGACCCCAACGAACTGGGACGCCGCACATACCAAGTGCTTTCAACCCTATATCACCTCAACAGGTTCTTCGTGCAGAACGCAGAATTCGACAATTTCGATTCGCGAAAGCACACCTCGGAATGGGCTCGGAAGGAAGAACAGCTCAAAAACCCCGATGTGTGGCTTCTGTCAAAGCTTCAGGAAACAATAGAAGCCTACACCGGCAAGTTGGAAACGAGTGAATACAATCTTGCCATGGCAAGTCTGGAAGACTTCGTTATAGAAACTCTCAGCAGGCTCTACGTGCCCATGGTTCGAAAAGAGCTGTGGACTGACGATCCGACAACGCTTGCCAGACGACTCGCAGTCTACGCGACGCTCTGGCACACTCTGAGGACGATGGTACTCTTGTTCAACCCAGTCACACCATACCTAAGTGAAGCTCTACACCAGAAAGTCTACAGACAACTGGATCCGACCCTGCAGGAAACGGTGAACCTTGAAATCTGGCCCGAGGCCGAAGAGAAACTGAAGAACAAGAAAGTAGAGGAAGAATTTCAAACACTGTTCAAATGCGTCTCACTAGTTTACGCTGCAAGGCAAGGTGCTGGGCTGAAAAGAAGATGGCCCCTCAATAAACTTGTCGTAGTTGCACCAGAGGAAGTGTTAGCCGCTCTGAAGAATGTGAAAGAACTTTTCCTTGAACTCATAAACGTCAAAGCAGCAGAATTCACAGTCGAAAGAACCAAGGAGCAGGGCAGCCTTGATGGGTGGGCACCTGCATCTGAAGGATGCATACAGGTTTTCTTAGACGTACGCCGTGATGAGGCTCTGCTCGGCGCTGGAATAATGCGAGACCTAGCTCGCAGAGTGCAAGCCTTGAGAAAGGAGCTCGGATACATGCCGACTGATGTGTTAGAGGCGGTGTATCTATCGGACCTTGACGACCAGAGCATAAAATTGCTCAAACCTTTCGTTGCAGAAATGAAGGAGCTTGTGCGCGCCAAAGACGTACATCTGCAGAAAGATCGCGAGCAGAAGAATGTGCAATGGCATGAATCTCAATTGGACGAGAAGAGAGTGGCGATAGCCATTCTGGACAAAAGAGAAGAGTAGGCCAGTTCTCAAACATAAGCGCGTGCTAGAAGTATGCCTTTACCTCAAGAATAATCCTGATTGTCTATGGTTCTGTTGTGGTATTCTCCGCTTTGCTCCATTGTTGGATGGAAAAATACTCTCGGAAGGATGACTGGTTGTCTTGGATACGCGAGAACCGGCTTCCGATCTTAATTTTCCTAAGCGTAAGCTACACACTTACAGGCATATTCATTTAAGAGATCTGAATACTGTTTGAAAGAAAAAGTAGGGTGTGCAAGATTCCGTAGTATGCTATAGATTGGTTGCTTTTGCGGTCGTCGGCGTCGGTGCTTCTTTCTTCATTGCGCTCCATGCAGCCAGTATAATGCCTACAAGTCCTAAGATTCCAACTGCGCCGTAGAAATACCATTTGTAGCCTTCGGTTCCGTAGAAGTTGTACATGCCATAGTGCTGCATTCCGCCGAGGATCAATGCGATGATGATGAGAACTATGCCGAGAATCGCGATTTTCATGTCCATATGTTTACGCCTCCTTGTCCTTTGTAGGGAAGAACTATATAAACAAAAGTACGGTATGAGTGGTTCGGTCTAGGACTTTCTAGAGTGCTAGAAACCAAAGTCAGGGCTTCGAGGAATCACGGTAGGTTCTTTAATCTATTCTTGACTGTATGGAAACGCAAAACACAAAACCAAGCTCAGGTTTTCTTACCGATGGTTCTTTTCTGAAAGAAGCCCTAAGGGGGCCGGTAGTTCAGTCTGGTATGAACGCCGCATTCGCAATGGAAAACCTACGGTTTCTCCACTTCCCTCAACGACTGAACAAATAGATTGGTGTGGTTTTAGAAAGTGGGTTGATAGAGAGTTTAGGCCTAAGGTTGCTGATGATCGTTTTCGCTATGCAAAAGAGTATTCGACTTGTTTGTTGAACGGTGACTTTGGAAAGTTGCAGAGCTTGAAGACTGATAAGAGATGTCATGTTTTAGCTGCGGTTTCTGCTTTGTCAAAGTTTCTTGGGATCTATGGTGACTTCAGAACTTTTGTAAGTAACTACGGTTTGAAATGGAATGTTAGAAATGATGATTTGCTGATTGCCAGGTTCACTAAGACGGTAGATCATAACGCTATTTTCGAGTGGATTAGATTCGTAAAAGAGAAGTGTCCGGGACTGAACGACTTCATGGATTTCATGACTACAACCGGATTACGTTATAATGAGGCTATCGAAAGCTACAACCTGATTATCAAACTCGAGAAGAATGGAAAGCTCAGAGAGTACTACAACAGTGAAAAGGGAATCCTTGAGCATTTCAAGTTTAAAGAAATCTTCATTCGCAGAACCAAGAAGGCGTTTATCAGTTTTGTTCCAGAAGACGTGCTCTCTCGAATTGCTGACAACGAGCCTTTGAACATATACTCTGTTCAATCGAAAGTAAGAAGACACTGCCAGAGGTTAGCGTTCAGCGACATTAGAGAATTACATGCTACATTCTTGACAAGACACTTGAGTATTGCAGAGATAGACTTCCTTCAGGGAAGAGTAAGCGGTTCAGTGTTTATGAGGAACTATTTCAACCCTGCACTCATAAGCGATCTAAAGGAGCGAGTGTTCAAGGCAATAGGAGAGCTGGGCCTTCTATAGAGTAAGGGTTTCTGCACCAAACAAACTCAAGGCTATCTATGACAAGACTAACCTTACCGTCAACTCTTGACTTGAGATCCACAATAACGGCAGGACATATTCACAATGGTTTTCATTGCGAGGGCGTTCCTTGGGAATTGAGTTCCTTCTCTTTATCCTGTTTGTACCACTCGTCATTTACCCGCTGCACTATCTTGGGAATCGTAGCTAATGCATAAGCTATGGTAACGATACCGAATATGATAGCTGCAAACCCTATGTAATTGTAGTATTGAATCAGTTCCCTGCTCATTAATTCCTTCGTAACATAGTCTATGATTAGAAACATTATTCCAATGCCCAGCAAGAAGCCACCAACTAATCCATCTAAGTATTTGCTCCAGATGTCTTTTAACAATGTCGTAAACAAACACTCCAATTGCTAGTTCTACAAGTAGTTGATTTATATCTATTTCCTATAATGTTATTTTGGGAATAGAGTCTAGTTATTGAAAAGCATCTGTGAGAAAACAGACTTGAGACTTCTAATCTAGGACTCAATCATCCTGTTTTATACGTATATCCCCCAAGCATTCCACGAATGTTTTGGAGACTAGGTTGCCAAAATCCATCAAATCATCAATCCTTGAAACCATGTCAACTTTTTTGCCTTGGATTGAGACACTCCCTTTTTCATCTATTTTGAAACGATTGTGAGCAATGGAATTCCTAAGCTCTCGATCATTTTCCCTTACGAGCATCTCAAGCTTATGTTGCCTCAAAAACTCGAACTTCTGGTATGTGTCAACCTTTTGCACCTGTTGGAAAGAAGAAACATATTGACGGCGACTATAGAGATCGTGTCCATTTCCGATTAGTAGTAAGCAGACAAAATCTAGCCTGTAAACATAGAAACTCTCGAATAACCACAAGAATATCGACATTTCAAGAACAGATTTCTCCATCGGAGCGAGTCTTCGACTACAAAGAGAGAACAAGGGTTCATAGTACTCTTTTGCTTCCTTAATGTCGATTAGCACTTTTTCCAATTCTTGAAAAAGCTTGTTGTCACAATTCGCTATCAGCTTCCGAAGCTCAGACTTCAGTAGACTCATGAAAACGTTTTCTTTCATACGTTCTCCTCAACGAGCAACAGGATATGATCTTGCTTAAATGGAATCGCACGCGTGGAAGGCTATAAAAAGTCTCATCTACACCTATTTGCATGGCTGCTCCTAACAAAATGAGAATACTGAAGACGAGAAGCAACTATCTTGAGAGAAAAGCCTCCAAGAACCTGTTATTGGGAATGTTGTTTCTGATCACTTTCCTTGTTCTGTTGATCACTTCAATTGACATCCTGCCTTTCTACATAGACTTAGGCAGGTATGAAACTAGTCGTGGATTGTTACTAGGGCTCCTTTTCATATTGGGTTCTTTGTTCTTAATGTACCCGTACCGAAAGTACAGAAGCGGTTTGATAGGAGAAAAAAAAGTCTCTACAATTTTCTCTGAAACTCTGGGCGAAGAATATTCCTTGCAGGATGATGTTACTCTTGATAACATGGGACGAGGTAATATTGATCATATAGTCGTTGGCCCGCTGGCGTATTTGCAATAGAAACCAAGAACAACAAAGGAAAAATCTCATGTTATGGCGATAATTGGGAAGGAGTAGACGGACAACCTAGCAGACAAGTAAGAATAAATGCTGTCAAAATTCGCAAGATCTTAGATATTTCGGAATCTTTCAAACCAAGAGCCCCATATGTTCAGGGGGTGGTAGTTTTTGCAGACAACAGGGCTGAATTCATTGAACGAAAACCACCTGAAAATGTCAAGGTTGTAAGAATTGATGGCTTGGCAGACTTTATAATGAATAGTCTTGGAAAGCTTTCTCCCCGAGAAGTTGAATCTATAGAAAAAGTAATTCAAGAAAACACTAGAAGCAACAGTACCGACTAAAGCCCTCTCTCTCAGAAAGCTTCTCACTTCTCAAGGACAAGAGTCTTTAGCACCTTCGGTAACTTGGATCAGCTCACCAGAAAACCTTGATTACCTTGATTTCTTTATACAGAAAATAGATTAATACAGTAACTTTCGCAGAGTAATACAGGGTTCTTTGTCCAAGTTCTTTGATGGATTACCTCATATTATATTATAGGAAATAGGTTGTTAGTTTGCCGTGTTGAGACAGAAATATACGTTGAAAGCATAGTTTCCTATTAATATATTCACAGAATCAGAAGTCTGTATGTACGTGTGTTGTTAGGAAAAAAAGAAAGATAATGGCTATAGTCCTGCCTGTAGTTCCTTAATCAGTTGCTCACGTGGGCCGAAGCTATGCACACGTTCTTCTACTGAACCTAATGATCTGTTTAGTATGAAGCCTATGTCTCTGAGGCTGAAGCCTTGAAGGGAAATTTCGCTGTTCTTGGAAGTGGCATTGATCTGAAGAGAGTGTTTGTTGAACCGCCGTCGAAAGATGTAAAGATTAAAAGGATGGCAGCTTGTGAGCGACAGCTCCAATTCACAACAAACGTTCTTGACAGCCTTATTGATATGAACGAAGACTTGACTGACAAAACAAATACAGCTAATCTCATGCATTTCTTTAATAGTGTGTTGCTTTTCAAACGCCCTGACTATGTTAATAAGGTGATGGATGAGTATGGAGTTCCTGGGGAAGCCAAGCTCGCAATAAGTGAATTTAACAAGCTCACGAAGTTTCTCCAAAAGGAATTTGATGGAGAGTACGGCCATGAATGAAGTTAAGAAATGTCCTAAATGTAGTGGCGAAGACTTTCGAGAGAAGCGTATTAGACTTTTTGGTAGCTTAGGTTACTTCAATCCTCTTGAGGCAAAAGCTCAAATCTGCAACAAATGTGGTTACGTCGAGCTTTACGAAATTATGATAAAAGTGTCAAACCATGAATGAACGTGATTCTAGGCAAAATCACTCGAGTGATTTGTTCAGTTTTACTCGAGTCAATTCAAAGAAGAAACAACCTAGAAAAACAGTCGGATTAACCATAAACCCTAGACTCTTAGAGGAAGCACGAAACCGAAACCTCAACTTATCCAGAATCTTTGAACAAGCCTTAGGCTCTATCTTAGAGTATATTCCTCAAGAATCTCAAACCGAAAACTCTATATCGTTTCTTAGTCGAGGTTCTTTGCCAAAAGAAACTCGGGCCGGTAGTTCAGTCTGGTATGAACGCCGCATTCGCAATGCGGAAGTCGCGGGTTCAAATCCCGCCCGGTCCACTCTCAATTGGGGTTGAGTCCCCACAACCCTTTGGCAAACCCGTGTTCTAGGCATGTATGCTCAGACGCGCAAGCCTCAAGCACGAGATCCTGCGAGTTACTGACGTCAGGCGGTGGTTCGACAATGTAGCCAGAGGCTCGCCCGTGACGGCTGATGTTTACGTTCGGAGACTCGCTGCCTTTTGCTCTAGCATGCACGCAACTCCTGGAGAGTTAGCCGCCAAGAGTGAACGAGAGTTAGAATATCTCGTCAAGGAAAAGCCCGCGCGCGCTGTGTTTTGGCAGCATCATTTTTGTATGGCACTAATCAATCCAACGGCACAAGGAAATCAATTAACGTCACAATAAACGTTGGATGCGTGAAGTGCCTGTTTTTGTTCTCTTCAGTCTTCTGCAAATTTTGAACGTAACCAGTGTCGCAATAGCGAACAAAGGGAGAGTTAAGAAGACTGGGAACTCTGACACCCACGCGGTTCCGGTCCAACGCAGGATGGTTCCAACATCACCAACCGCCCAACCGTCATTGCCACCGACCATAAACACCGAACTCAGCAGACGTCGTGTCGGGCTTGTAACATTGCTCCAGCCTGTGCCATCCCAATGGATAATGGTTCCATATACGCTGACTGCCCATCCATCGGATGGGCTCACCATAGACACCGACGTGAGCGGGTTCGTTGTTGGACTTGTGACGTTACTCCAATTCGTACCGTCCCAATGAATAATGGTGCCAGACTCACCCACCGCCCAACCATCAGCAGAGCCAGTCATGAACACCGAATACAATCCATGATCTCCACTCGAAGCCGGAACCGTATTCCAGCTGGAGCCGTTCCAACGAATTACGGTTCCATGGTCACCTACCGCCCAACCGTCAGCAGCGTTGATCATAAACACTGAACCTAGGTATTCGGCTCTTGGACTTGCAACAGTTATCCAACTGCTACCGTCCCAGTGAAACATTGCACCGCCTACCGCCCATCCGTCAACACCACTCAACAAAAAGACTGAAGACAAAAAGTGACTCGTTGGGCTCGCAAACGTTCTCCAATTGTTGCCATCCCAACGTATCATGATCCCCTCACTCCCTACTGCCCATCCGTCGTTGCTACCGACCATAAACACCGAATTCAAAAACTCGGTCGTTGGACTTGTGACGTTGCTCCAGTTCGTACCATTCCAATGAATAATGGTGCCAGGCCATCCCACTGCCCATCCGTCAGAACTACTGATCATAAAGACCGAACTGAGCGAATAGGCAGTTGGGCTCTCCCAGTTCATCATCACAACTCCGGCATTTACGAGTGGCAGGTCCAGCAGAAACACTGAAAAGACCAACGCCGCAGCCAAACCCAACTTCAAAACAAGACTTCGCACATTGATCCCACAAACAAGAATGCGTAATAGATAACTATAAAGGCTTTTTTCTTCAAAAGACCCAGCGTTCCGTCGACTGTAGAAAATCATTTCTGCATGGAAATCTCTCCCGTGCCTGATGCGTGATAACCGTTTATCTTGGAAAGTTTGGTCATGACACTGAAGGGTTTTCAAGTCACTATCCTCGCTCAGCTCGAGAAGTTTATACCGTGTTTGTTAAACCCGCTAGGTAGGTTCGTGAACATTTCGCTCTCTCCTATGAAGGACTCGACCAGAAAAATGGCAGAGTCGCGTTTCATAAAAATGGGAATTTTGTGTGTTTCTGATTGCGTCACTATGGCGTGCTGCTGTTCATGTGGTGGTTGAAGTGTTGAATGCACATTGCAATGTCTTTCATGTTGCAGACGCGGTCGCCGTACGGGTCAACGCAGCCGTTTGCACCGTAAACGCTGACCCACTTGGGATCTGGTGGGAAGCCTGGAACTGGCGCCTTGGCGTTGAAATGAGCATATAGGTAGGCGATGTCTTTCATGTTGGTGACGCCGTCTGAAATTCCCACTGTCGAACCGCTGACATCGCACCAGCAGTCATCCATTTTCCAGATCGTATAATAGTAAGTAGACGGGTATAGCGCGTCGTAGTACCAACCTTTAACCCAATACCAGCACCAGAATCTGCCCTGTGGAATGTTCACTGGAAAGCTTGGGCAATCATCGTAGTATATCTGTGCCAATTGATTGTATAGCGCCTGCCTTGCCGAACCGTCAGCGGTCAAAAACGCTTGATCCACTAGGTGGTCTTTCATGTTGCCCCATCCATTTGAAGCAGTGTAACCTTGGAAATCAGCAAACGCTCTGGTACTGTACATGTAACGGCGTGCGAAGTTGTCGGCGTCCGCGAAGTCTGCGGATAGGCCTATGTCCCACATCGGCAGAGTCCTGGTTAGGTAAGCGGATACGAAAGCTGACCAAGAGATTCCCATCATGTTGACTGTGAAAGCTGGTCCACTTCTGCCATTGTAGGTGCTGAGGGTCTGGAAGAAGGATCTCAGCATGTAGCAGGCAACCATACGATTGTCATCTCCAACGTTGTATATCAGGTCCACTGTGAAACCTCTGTACCACACGCTCCTTTGGTCAAAGAATGCAGCCTCCAACTCGGTTTCAGCGTTCGCTAGGCTCTCAGAGTAGCCTGGGACGCTGTCGTTGTAGTAGTCTGGAACTAAGCCTGATATCAAGAAGTTCTTTCGGTACTCGGATTCACCGCTGAATACCTGTTCACCGTATTGTGTGGCGTTAAATGCGTAGGCGAACGCTTTTCTGACGTGTGTATTATTGAAGAAGTTTGTTGGAATGCCATCTGGCAAGTGCCCGCTTCCAATGTAGGGACTTGAATCGCTAATCACGAAGTTGAACATTTCGGCGTCCATGGACAGTGTAGGTGTGATGCCTTTGATTGTCTTAATTCCTGGGTCTAGAGGCTCCTTCGTCGTGTTATCAAGCAATTGGAACATGTACGCCCTCGGAACCGTGCACGAGTCTAACCAGCCGCCTATGAACAAGTCCCTCCTTGAGACCCAGTTTGATATGTAGTCTATCTCGACCGTGTCAAGGCTGCCATTGCATCCCTGTGCGGGCCATCCTCCTCTATAGCCTGGATTCTTCTGCAGAATTACTTTGCTGTTCACCGAATCAACGACTGCAACGTGATATGGACCTGTGCCGCAGTACCTCCAGTTTATGTCGTAGGGTGAGAGCTCAATGTTGTTCCAGTCGATCCACCAGTCTGGGAAGGGACCTCCGTACTTTGTCGTGTTGTATAGGTTTCCATCCCAGCAATGAATACTTGTCGAAAATTCTTTGCTTCCAATTGCACCCCAAGTGTTGGCCAATATTTGTTTGAAAGAAGTGTCTGGGAATCGGATGCCTACGTTGATTGTGAGAGTGTTGGCGATCGTGTCGGCTTCTATGGCGTTGTCAATCAAATGGGCCAAGTTCATAGCTGTAGGGTTGGTCCAGTAAGTGTGGTCTGGCTTATCAAAAAAAGCTTTGTCGAACATCCATATCGCAGAACCAAATTGGTCTTGCACCAGTGCTCTTTGGAGCGAGTATTGAGCGTCGGCTATATCGAACGTGTCAACTGCAACTCCTGATTCGTTGTAGAAGTATATTGTGGGACTCGTGCGAATGTTAAAAGCGTAACTTCCTCTCCACAGGTTCAATGTTATATTTGATGTGCCAGTTTTTGCGTCTACGGTCCAAGTGCGCCAGGAACTTCCGTCTGACAGGTAAATCACGTCCCCCTGGTTGAATGTGCCAGTCACGTTCTCATCTACAAAACCCACGCATGTGTAGCTTGTACTCCCGTCCGACCATGTTGATCCGGTCGGATCGCTCGGGCCAACCGATGAAGTGTTCGCGACGGTACGCACGATGTCCAGTCTGGCTGGGTTGTTCGTGGCCAGCACTGGGGTAAACACGCCATACTGTTCTCCGCTCCAAGCTATCAGATTCTCATAACTATTGAATACGAGTTCTCCGCTCAGAACATCGTAGCATGTTGCTGGGTCGGCATTAACTGGTCCCCAACCAATCGTTCCTTCGTAAAAGACGTTGGCGGTATTAGGATTCCACGGCTCTGTAGCATGAACCATCGGGGCAAACGACGGAAACACAATCAAGACCATCGTGGCTAGCGCAATCAACGCCAGTTTGTTCTTAACACCCGCAGCTCTCCTATATTTCCGCGAAAGATTATGACATAATGAACTACTCTTCAATACAATCACCTCCCTTTGTAGCTGATGACCTTCCCTTTGGCGACTAGTCTATAAGACGTACGAGAAGGGTTTCCGAAAGACAGAGATGAGTTAAACTGAACAATTTGGCGACGTAACCAGTTTAACTCGTCTCTCCCTTTCCAACTCTTTCGTTCACCTTATAAGATTTCGGTTCGACTAGGATCAATTGGGGAAGTGTAGAAACGAGACTGGAGCAGATCATAGCGTCTTCGTGCAGACAAAAAATACTGATGGCTCTCTCCAAGAACAAACAGACCCATGTCACAAATCTCGTCCGGATAATCAACAGCACTTATAACCAGGTAAACCGCAATCTTCAAATTCTTGAAGAAGAAGGCATCATCAAAACTGCCCGCTATGGTCACGTGAGAATTATAAACCTGAACTTGGAAAATCCCAAGACATTGACGTTATTGAAGGCTCTCGAAATGCTTGACAGGCCCATTCCTAGATCTCAGGATATTGGCTAGGCTAGTAGCGAAAGACGAGCACTCAAGGATTTCGGGTAGCAAACACTTCGAGACGCTCGCGCAAGTTGACTATTCGTTTTATCTTTTCTTTGAACGGGTAGGTTGTTCTTCTTCTAATAACCGCGCTAGACCAGGACTTACTTCGTCTTGTATGGACCTTTCTTTGGTCAAATATTCCAACTAGAGATTATCTTTTGTGAAACTTACAACCTGACCAAGAAGCTTTGGAGACAGCATGGCGAATTTGTAAGCTGACTCGCCGCTATCGGTTAGTATAGCACAAAAATCTGAGAAAAGCTTTTTCCCGAAAAGAAGGAGCACTGTTACAGCGCGCGCCTGCGCTTACTCATCAAAAACTCGCCACTAACAAATATAGACATAACTTCAATTTCAGGTTTTGTGGCGGGACTTGAACCCGTTTGGGTATTAATCCCCACCGGTCCACTCCTTTGATGACCAAAGCGCGCAATCAGATAGAACTAGCACAAGTTGGGCATATGCGACACTTCCTGTTCAGATTTAGAATGCAACATCTGCCTAAGCACTGAAAAACATGCGAGAGTCTAGATTCCACCTTGATACACTGCGCTGACTCTTGCGGACTACTTCAAGAAGAGCATTACCAAGCCAATTACAGCAATTGTTACCGTAACTACTATTGCTGCCAGAGTAACCATATCACGAATGGCATAATAAGCCCCGGCAGTCCATAATGTCAACAACCCACCCAACACAAGGAGCACTACTCCTATAGCGTGTTTAAATTCTGTGTCCATCCTTTTCATTCCTCCTCAATGATCAATACCCTGTTACACGGATTTGGAGACTATAATGCTGCCTCTCTTTTTCTCTTTTTCGGTTAATCCAATTCAATTCGCTTGTAACATTTATTTCTGTCGGACAAATCGGCGTTGCCTTCTGGAAATTCGCACGGTTCCTGATACTAGTGATCTTACACTAGCTGGAAAACTCTTTTAACACGAAGCGAGCCTTTTAGGTTCGGAGCGCGCTCACTAAAAATGGTTAATGGTGTAGAAAGCGCCATTTGGAAAAGTCTGCATGATCATTTGTGAAATGGAGGAATAGGAGTGTCATACAGTTTCAACATACCTTACCGCGAGAACAGGAAACTTGAAAAGGTCATGGAACAAGTGAAGAAAGACGTTAAACTGCACACCCTCTGGAGGTGTGCAAACGTGATGTCCATAGACCGGTTGGGTTACACGGACCATGGTCCCACGCACGTCAAAATCGTGTCCAACCTCGCACTCAAGCTTTTGAGAATTCTGGTTAAGAACAAGGTTGTGCCCAGCATCGTCAAGAACTATGGAATGAAGAATGAAGACGCAGAAGTAGTCGTTGTGCTCGGCTCTATTTTCCATGATCTGGGGATTACGGTCCTAAGAGATCAACACGAGATTTTCGGCGCTTTCCTAGCGTTGGGCTTCATCGAAAAATACCTGCAACCCATGTATTCTGAAGAAGAGCGCACGATAATCTGCTCCGAAGTGCTGCATTCGATAACCTCTCATGAAGATCCACGGAAACCCTTAACAATAGAGGCAGGAATCGTGCGAATCGCCGATGCTCTGGACATGGAAGAGGGGAGAGCCAGAATTCCGTTCCAGGCGGGAAGGGTGGACATCCACTCCGTTTCAGCCTTGGCGATCGAGAAAGTTGACATTCAAGAAGGAAAAGAACAACCAGTTACCGTCAGAATAACGATGTCGAACTCCGCTGGTATCTTTCAGATAGACGAACTGCTCAAACCGAGAATCCAGAACTCTGGACTGCAAGACTACATCCATGTCGTTGCAGAGATAAACTGGGAGAAAGAGAGAAGAATCATAGAGAAATTCGAGTTCTAGTCTAGGAAACACGGAACAACCATTGATGTCTCTCAGGGACGTAGACACTTTGAGGCGAGATAACAATTCTGATGGAAATTAGCTACAACAAAGAAAATGGAGGGTGCTTATCTAGGCAGTGCGCGCATCTGTTTCTCGTAGGCGATCATCCAGCTTTTCTCTCTTAGATGTCTTTTCCGCATGTTTTTCACATCTATATATTATATAGTAAGACTTGAGTCTGGCGCCATTATTATACTTTCCCGACCATTTGTTTTCAAACCTACAGTGGACAATGTTTAAGATAGAGCTGAAACTTCTGGGCCTCGCGGCGTTTGCTGTTGACTTCGAAAGTCGCTGTTGTCAAGGGAGAAAGAGGCCATGAGCCCGTTTTCAAGGCTCTAGACATGATAGACTACAAGACAGCCCTCTCTGGATGCAATACTGTTCTCATAAAAGTCAACTTCATCACGGTCAAAACATGGGATACCGGCGCTACCACGGATCCTATTGTCGTCGAGGCAATCATAAAGAAGTTGCAGACTCTGCCTGTCAAAATTTATGTTGTCGAATCGGACGCCACGATGACGGATGCTGACAAAGCCTTTGAAGCCACGGGCATGAAACAGATGGCCGACCGTAACGGTGTTGAATGTTTGAACCTGAGACACTTAAAGGACAGAGTCAAAATCGATATTCCTGAAGGCAGAGCTTTGAAGTGCATCACCGTGCCTCGAATTGTTACCGAATCTGCTGTGATAAGCGCGGCCAAACTCAAGACTCATGGTTCAACGAAAGTAACGTTGGGAATGAAGAACATGTTTGGACTTCTCCCCGACAAGTTCAAGGGAAAATATCATTTGAAAGGAATAAGCAAAGTCATAACCGACATCAACACCGTACTCAAACCTGTCCTAACAGTGATAGACGGTTTCGTCGCCATGGAAGGACTTGGCCCCGTCAATGGGTCGCCAGTCCAAATGGACCTCATAATGGCCGGGAAAGACGTTGTGGCCACAGATTCAACCGCATGTCGGATCATGGGATTTGATCCCCAAGAAGTTGCCCACATTCGGATGGCTTATGACAGAGGTCTAGGCGAAACAGACAACATCGAGATCCTAGGGGAAAGCGTTTCAGGCATCATGAGGAAATTCAAAAGAGCCTGAACCTCAATCGACCTTTCTATTGTTCTTCTCTAACAACATAGAAGAAGCTCCAGAACAAATTCAGAGCGCACGAGGCGCAGTCTATTCGCGTCTCTGAGACTCAATGGCACCTACCCCCTTTTTGCCTAGGCTGTGGCCTAGTTTTGAACCCACAACTCTTGTTCTGAGACCAGCGACGCGTGCGAACTGTGAGGGTGGCAGCAAGAAAGAGAATTGTTTCTCCCATCTCCCCCTCTTTTTGAGGTGAGTATGGCGCTGCCTATGAGATGACTAGTTCGCACGCGCCAATTAAACCAAAGCTTAAACCAGAAATATGCGTTCTGGAACTAACGTATAGAAGATTCCTCTAACCCATTTGTCGCTTGCTGAGAAGGATAATCAAAGCACTTTCATATTCACTCGCTTCTTCCATTTCCAGGTCTACCTGCTGGCTCAAAATTGCGTCTGAACAGGCAACAGGGACTATCCTTCAAAGTCAAGAGGGATAAGTGGGATAGTGGTATTCTCTTTCGGGTCTACTGTGGGGAGATATCCATATGGAGGCTCGCCGCGCAAGAATATTCTTCCGTCGGGGATAGGCACATCTGCTGGCGGGAGGCTCTCATTTGGTGGGTTGTTGACTTCATTGTTGACCGTGTTGTCAGAAGAAGGTTTGTTGAGGTCTCCCTCATCCTTCGAGGTCTCACTGGAATTGATAACCTGTTCTTTTATGTAGCAGTCTCCACTATTCGAGTCTCGTCCTCCCATCGAATCGTTCGGCGTTCCTTCGAGAAGAGGTGAGGGATACGTTTTCCCAGTATCGGTAGATATGGATCTATCTTGATTCACAACGAGTTGAGGGTTCACTGCTAGAGTTACAAAGCAAGCGCCAAGAACAAGCATCACACCAACTGACATCAATATGAACGTCTTTTTCATTGCCTCTCTCCTAACAATAGATTACACGAGTCATGCTAAAAACTTTATGATTGCTAGTTCCATATGCCAGCAACTGTGTGAGAAACAAGGACGTGTGTCATTGTGAGACGCGTACATTATTGCTTATCTGCGATTTCTGGGTCTATGGCTACGAGAAAGAGTTATCGAGAATAATGCTGTTCCAAAAACAGCCATTACTGAGCCTACGTATACAAAGCTTTGGTCCAAGAGAGGTATGCGGTCTTCTGCTAAAACATCCTTGAGACGATAGTCAGTCCACATCTTGGTGGCGTTAGCATAGACGTGTACGGGCGAATCGGTTGAAGCATTACGGGCTAGGAACACAAGGTAGTATTTGCCTGGGTCTGGCACTCTAGATTGAGGGCTCCAAGTCATGTTAACCGTTGCAGTATCGTTTTGGGAGCGATAGACTATGTCAGGTTGGTCTGGTTGAATCGCGCCATCTGCGTCCGTGAAGTTGGCTATTGAAAAGCTCATGTTTCCGTTGCCCGCTGCATAGATGTTTAGTGATTGACCAATACTTATCTGGAACTGGACTACTTTGTCTTCAAGTTGATGTATATCAAACGTGCTGTCAACAATGACTTCCGATCTGGGAACTTGCACAAGCTCTTGTCGGGTGTGAGTGAAAACTGGAAGTGCGCACACAATGATAATTGCTCCTGTCAGGAAGATCAAAAGTCCAGCAAGCATTGCTTTCAATCCTTTTATTTTGCGCACCATGATACTCTGTACCCTTTGTCGCTCTTTCTAAGGAGCTAATAAGGTAACAGGCGTGAAATAAACATGCTCATTCCGGGAAACGCAGTTGCCAACGCTGAGTGATCACAAAGATAGAACTAGGTTCCACAAACTTCAAAAACCCGACACCCCTAGATTAGTATGCTCTAAATATAGAGGAGAAAAGGAGAATGAAACCAATTAGAATATTAGCCATAACTCTGACGATACTATTGTTTGTAAGTGTATTCAGCGCAGCATTCGTTATCAAAGCAGAAGCTTCGGCGCCCATCGCTGATCCCATTGCCATCGACGACAACGTTAAAGATGTTGAAATTGACAGTCAAATGCCTGAACCCCTCGGAGGCGCAGGTTCACACTATTCAGCCAATGCGAAAACTCCATACTGGAACCTCGGCGAGTCAGCCATATGGCTCCGCTATGGGTCGGGATACGCATCCGCGTTCACCTACTTTACACTTAGCTACATCGGCACCAGTGTCGAGATTTGGGTTCAGAACAGCATTAAATATGCGACAGGCGACCCGAGAAACGGACCATCAACCTCCCTTGTACCAAGTGCTTTACGACCAACGAAACCGACATACGCGATGTTGCAGTACCTTGCCGGCCAGTTCGAAACCAACATCCTGCCAGAGGAGACAACGTTCTTCGGTGCACCCGTGTTCCATGATGGATCAAATGCACAAACACCAGTTTACTATCCAAGTCTCCCAGGAATGACGCCGGATTATTACTCCGAACCGACAGGAAGAACCGTGATCCTGGTCAGCAACATCAAAGACGCGAACTACGTCGACCCCAACTATCCGTACTACGTGATCGGCTCATTTGTCAGCTCGTATGTCGATTTCTACTTCGACAGAAACATGGTGAACCTTGATGCAATAGGCTGGTTCCACAATCTCGGCCCAGCAAGTATGAACTGGGGAGATCACTACTACTGGCCAACAGACATTCTGCACAACCACAACGTTCTAGCCCCGTATGCATATGACAGCACCCTAGCGCACGAATGGCAGCACCTGCTGCACAACGAACTTTGTCCAGGAGACGACCTCTTCATGAACGAAGGATGCAGCATGTACTCAGAATTTCTCTGCGGATACGGAATCGACCCAGACTACATGAACAGCTACTTCTTCACACCAGACAACTCACTGACCGAATGGGGTGACCAAGGCGGCATAAACATACTCGCCGACTATGGCGCCGCAGCGCTGTGGACAGTGTACCTCTCAGACCACTTTGGAGCCTCATTTCTCCAATACTACTTCAGTAGCGGCGGAGGAGGAATTAACGGCATCACGGCAGCCCTAGCGCACTTCAAGCACAAAGACACCTTTGACGACGTATATCGTGACTGGAAACTCGCAAACATGATACGTGCGGACTTCCCTGGATGCCACAAGTACAACTATGAGAGCTTCAACCTCAATGACCCTGTTTACATTCCGGTCAGATTATACGAGACAAGCGGACTGCCTGTCCCTAAGAAGAAGGGCACAGACTTCGGAAACACCACCACAATACTCGGCTACGACACTGGCATCTCAAGAATGACCAGATACGGAACCGACTACGTGCGCTTCAAGGACTGGAGCAAACCTGGACTAGGCTTCATATACTTCAACGGTGACGACGCTTCGCAAATCCCACCGCCATATCTGTGGACTTTGACACCTGACGGATGGTACTCCGGCGAAGGAGTAGATCTGGCAAACGAAATATTAGCCGGAAACGCATATGTGAACCCATCCAATCCAACGTTGACAATTACCACTTTTTGGGATCTTGAAGACTACTGGGACTTTGGCTTCATACAAGTCTCCACCGATGGAGGACACACCTGGACATCACAGGCAAACGCATATACTACATATGACCATGATCCAGCCGCCCATCCAGACGTCGTCGCGAACCTGCCTGGATTAACGAGCTACGTCACAGCACCGGTCACAATGGAATTCGACCTAACTGCCTACGCTGGACAAAACGTGTTGATCGGCTTCCACTACATCACCGACTGGGGCACAACATACACAGGCTGGTGGATAATCAGCGCAGACGTAAGTGACACAGCCCTGACCCTCGCACCATTTGTACAATTTCCGCCAGAGGCCGACTTCCAGGTCACAGTGGTTCAGGCAATAGTGGCGTGTGGAAAGACAATCTACATACCCTTTGACATGAAGACGGTCGATGCCACGGAAAAAGGCATGGCCATCGCATATGCCAAGAATCCCAGCTATGTCGTGCTAGTAGTGACACCGATCATGCTCAAGGGCGACATCGACTACGAGTTCCAAGCGACAAAGCTACCACTGTTCAAGTTCTTCTGCTGATCGACAAAAGGAAAACACGCAATCACACCTTCCCTTTTTTTGTTGTCTCAAACGACAGATATGCTACCGTCAAATAGAACAACGTTCTGTAACATTGTGTAGAAAAACGTAAAAACAAGCTTTTCACATTGTTACACAGCATGATCTGCTTTAGGGAGGAAGGAAAATCAAACGAACTCTTTCGCAAGTAACTATTATCATTCTGACAGTAAGCCTTCTCGCTCCAGCGTATAGTCTGAAAACGGCAAACGCGTCCGCAACAATATACATTCGGCCGGACGGAAGCATCGATCCTGCAGGTGCACCAATCCAGAGAAACGGAAACGAATACACTCTTACAGGTAACATCAATAGCGACACCGACGGAATCGTGATTGAGAGAAACTACACGGTGCTGGAAGGGGCGAGCTTCACAATTCAGGGGACAAGTACCCCATCTTCAACGGGAATATACTTGTCAGGAATATGCAATGCTACAGTCAGGAACCTCAAAGTCAGAGCATATGAGTCTGGCATTCTGCTTGACGCCTATTCGGCCAATAACAGAATCACTGAAAACAGATTCGAAGACAACGACTACGGTATCAACTGCTGGGGTTTCGCAGACAACAATACTATAAGTGGAAACAACATCACTTCAAACCACCTAACAGGCATCTGGATCGTTGGATCATCGAACAATATCGTTACTGAAAATCACATAGTCGGGAATGGCCAGTATGGAATCAACCTCGAAAGTTCTCCGAACTGTTCAGTTTACCACAACAATTTTGTCGAAAACATAAATCAAGTCAGCATCTACGACTCACCCGGTGCTTGGGATAATGATTATCCTTCCGGAGGCAACTACTGGAGCGACTACAGTGGAAGTGACATCCACTCGGGACCAGGTCAGAACCTGACCGGAAGCGATGGGATAGGGGATACGCCTTACAATTGCAGCGAAAACAATCAAGACAGATACCCTCTAATGCAGGTTTTCACAAACGTAGCCATCCAAGGAGCCAGACCAGTCAAAACAGTCGTCGGACAAGGCTACAACGCAACCATCGCAATCCAGGTAGAGAATCAAGGCTGGGAAACAAGGACAACCAACGTTGAAGTGACTCTTGACACCACGACAATACTGACCCTCAACGGCCTCGTTATGACTGGAAAAAACAGGACGATTCTTACTTACACATGGCAGACCAGCGGCTACAGCAGAGGAAACCACTCCGTAAGCGCAACTGCAACGACAGTTCCAAGTGAAACAGACACTACGGACAACAACTGCACTTGGATTGTTCATGTAGGTGTTCCAGGCGACGTTTCCAGTTCTACGCAAGGAGTCTACGACAAGAAGTGTGACATGAAGGACATCGCCTACCTGGTTACATTGTTCAACACTAAACCAACCTCACCCAACTGGAACCCCAACGCCGACGTTAACAACGACAGTGCCGTGAACATGCGAGACATCGCTATAGCCATCGTCTACTTCAACCAGCGCGAATGACACTATGCTGACAAATCCAAAAAACCGACTATTGTCTTGATTACGCTCACTTTTTCACAAACATAATATATCGCGATCCACACATAGCATTACGTATTCGAACTAGGAGAGAATACCGATCAACAAGATCAGTTGTATCCTGCTTGTCATCATTCTGATCAGCTTTCTTGCACTCATTTCTGTCAATCGACCGGTAAGAGCAGACGGCCCGATCTACATTCGACCTGACGGAGCAATAGACCCGCCAACAGCACCGATTTCCACCGCAGACAACATAATCTACACGCTGACCGACAACATCACCAGTACAGGAGACGGTATCGTAATCGAAAGAGACAACATCACCATCGACGGAGCAAACTTCACCATTACAGGAACAATGGCCACGCCAAACACCGTAGGAATAAAATTGAGCAATAGGAACAACCTCACAACCCATAGGTTCAAGATAAAATCCTTCCATTTCGGCATTCTCCTCTTCAACACCAACAACAGCCGCATAAACTCAAACACCCTGACAGACACCGCTATCTTCGGAATACTAATTGAAGCTTCTTCCAACAATAACACGATCTCAACGAACACCATAGCAAACGGCGAAGACGGCATCTACGTCTTCTATTCATCAAGTACCACCATCACCGAAAACACACTCACAACAATGAGCGGAACAAGTCTCATACTAATCGGCTCATCAAACCTGAACAGCATCTTATCAAACACAATTACAGACGGCAGCAACGGCATTCTGATTCGCGACTCATATAGCAACACAGTATCCGAAAACAGAATAGTAAACAACGGAAAAGGCGTCCAACTTGCCAACTACGCAGAAAACAACAAGCTATACCGCAACAACCTAATTGGGAACACGCAACAAACAGACATCGAAAATACATCCACCCAAAATACTTGGGACAACGGCTACCCATCCGGAGGAAACTACTGGAACGACTACTACGGCCTAGACGCCTACTGCGGACAATACCAAAACAACACGGGAAGTGACGGCATAGGCGACACGTCTTACACAATCGCCCAAGGCGTCTTAGACAACTACCCGTTGACCCACGCTTGGGGCACTGGCTATTCTGACATGTATCTGGTCGGTCTCGTCAACGGAACAAGAGCATACGGATATGATCTCGAACTTGAAGACATAGCGAGAAATCACTTTGCCTTTCGCACTGGCGGCTCACAAGGAGCCAATGAAACGGCAAACTGGATCAAAGCGAAACTTGAGAGTTTCGGGATTGAAGCCTGGCTAGAGCCTTTCACCTTCACCTCATGGGACCTGTCGGCTAAGCCCTTTCTTCTGACCGACGACGACGGCAACCCAGGAACAACTACTGACCAGACCAACATCACATCCTTTCAACCCCTGCATTTCAGCTACCCGACTCCGAGCCAAGGAACCTTCACAGACCTTGTAGTCCTACCTTTGCCAAGCGCCACTGACACAAACGATCTGTCGACTAAAACAGTGAACATGACCGAATGGAACGCCATCAACACGTCAGGCAAAATAGTGCTAATCGGACAGGAAGTCCAATGGTGTCAAGGTGGAACCCAAGCTTTCAACAACAAAATAAGCAACCAGCCCCCTGCAGCTATCATAAGGACATGGTGGTTCGAATGGATGGCTTTCGTGCCAGACTGGTTTGGAAGCTCAAGCGGTCGGCCTCTCGGCTACCCATTGTTCTGGAACCTACACGTTCCGATTGGCTTCGTGAACCATGAGCAAGGTGAATGGATTAGGAACAGAGAAAAATCACTCAACGTAGCCGCCAAAATATCAGTGCCGTCGACAATTAGCAGCGGAATCAACTACAACGTCGTCGGAAGAATCAAAGGCTACGCTGACCCACAGAAATACCTGATAATGTCAGGGCACTACGACACCGTCATGTGCAACGGCTTCTCAGATAACGGCGCCGGCACGGCGGGAGTCCTAGAACTCGCCAAAGTACTCTCTGAAGCCGTAAGAGAAGGGATTTACAAACCGTCCTACACCCTTCTTTTCATCGCATTCACCGATGAAGAACTTGGTTTGGTGGGCGCCGCAAACTACGTAAAACAGCACAAAGATCAAATGCCCAACATAACCGCCGTAATAAACCTAGACTGCATCGGCAGCGATGAACTGGGAGTCTCACAAACCGACCCCTCGAACGGGTTTGACTTAGATCAAGAGATAATCAAGGCTGCCACAGACTTGGCAATACCAATTTCTGTGATAGCGCCTGGAGGTTCGGATCAAGAAGCATTTCTGGATCCTGCACTTATGAACGACGACATAGGCTACTACTGGGATATCGACCTTGGCATTTCAGACGCTCAAGGAGTGAGTGGGAGTACTGTGTTGGCGTCTAGCCCGACTATTTACAACGAACAGTGGAGCACAGGAACACCAGGATGGATTCACACCTCGAACGACAATTCCACATCAACTCAGACCCTCAGCTGGGTTGAAGCAGATGATCTTGAAAACCACATAAAAGTTGCCTTCTTATCCGCAATTCGCTTGTCTCCAGACACTGCACGAGCAGGTGACCTTATTCCTGATGTTGCGCTACTAGAGGTAGTTCCTTCAAAAACCGTCGTAGGAAAAAGCTACTCCATGCGTGTTAACATCACAGCAATCAACCAAGGTAACGGCACGCTGCTAGTGACAGTTGTCGGCTACGCCAATTCAACAATGACAGGCGAGCCCAGCAACGCTATCTTGACAAGCAACATCCCGACAACGACTGCCCTCATTTGGAACACGACAAGTTTCGCATATGGCAACTACACTATTACTGCTGCAATAGAACCCTTGTATAACGAAGTTGACACCAACGACAACAACCACACATGCGATTTTCAAGTTCACGTCAGCGTTCCTGGAGACGTTTCCAGCACTACGCCAGCAGTCTACGATGGAACCGTCAACATGCGGGATGTCGCTTACCTCGTCATTCTCTTCAACAAGAAAATCGGATCCCCTGACTTCAACCCAAATGCAGACGTGAATGACGACCTCGTCATCAACATGCGAGACATAGCCATATCAGTGTTCTACTTCAACAAACACGAATAACGCCCTTTTTTTGTGCTCAAGAAGCAACCGACCCAGACTTCAGATCTGTTGCAGAACGAACTTCCATAAACCTTATCATTGGAAAACACAAGCATTAGATCAACAGATGAAAAAGCCTGCAAAAATTGCAGCGCTTAGGACCAGAGAAGGGGGTGATATGTTGAAAAGAAAAATGTCCCTAGTGATCACGGCACTCTTGTTCTTCCTAACATTCAACGCTTTGGCGTTGAGAAGAAGTGAAAGTCAACCGCCTTCAGAGGCGGTTCTTTATTTATCACCCAGTTTGATTGCTGACCCAACGATAGTACCTCCTGCGATAGTTGCAGTGAACGTTTCCATTTTCAACGTTACAAACATGGCATATTGCGAATTCAACCTGACCTACACTCCAAACATCTTCTACGTCGTGGAACTCGCGAAACAAGCTGTCCAAGGTCAGATCCCGTCAATGTATTACGAGGTCGAAGACTACCTGGGTTACGTTTACGTCAGACTCACTTACAGCAATCCTGTCTCAGTCAACGGCAATGCAACACTTCTAGTCTTCAACTTCGCAGTGGTTCACTACGGAATAACTACACTACACTTCCAAGACATTGTCATCAAAGACGGCAGCGGCAACACTATTCCATTCCAAACGCAGGATGGCTATTTGGCAATATTCAAACACGACATAGCAGTCACAGGCGTCGCCGCATCACCCGACGAGACATATATCGGTAGAACGGTTCAGATAACGGTCACGCTCCAGAACTACGGCAACGTGCCTGAAACTTTCACAACAACGATCTACTCAGACGGGAATAACATCACAGCATTGCGGGCTCTAGACTTGCTACCAAACGAAACGAGAATCTTAACCTACGACTGGAACACGACAGGTTTCGCTGCAAACAACACTCCGTACAGCATCAAGGCTGAGGCCGAGATACTACCCTACGAGACTAATACGACAAACAACGTCTACGTGGACGGTCAAGTGAAACTGAAGCTGATTGGCGACGTCAACGGAGACGGAAAAGTTGACATAAACGACCTGATAGCTTGGGACGCAGCCTACGATTCAAAGCCGGGAGACCCAAACTGGAATGCACAAGCTGACATCAACGGAGACGGAGTCGTCGACAACCTAGACGCACATCTCATACTGCAAAACTATCGAAGCTCCCTGTAAGCAATGAAACGTTTAACCTTCACCTTTCATTCCTCATCTCACTTTCCCTTTACTTTTGTGCCAACCATAGGCACACCATATAAGGTTTTAGTGCTTTACAAGTGCCATTTCAGAGAAGCAAGAAAGAACTCTCACTCTTCATGAAACGAATCTTGAAAAATCGGAAAGCACTACGATATTCGTGAGATCAATGTTGTGGCATGTCGTAGTTGAAGACTGCTATCGCTATGTCATGCATGTTTATGATGCCATCGTCGTTTACGTCCATGTCAGGATTCCAAGAGGAACCCCCAACCCTCACGTTGAAAATTACCACAAGAGCTGTGACGTCCGTCATGTCAACAATTCCGTCAGGGTGACCTGCTGGGCCCGCAATATCTCCAGGAGCTGTCACAAACACTGACCCTTCCAAAGTCAAACTGTTGTCGGTCGTGTCAGTTTCTCCTTGAAGCGCGTCCGCGATGACCGTGATCGAGTAGTTGCCCCTTGCAACTCTGGTCGTGTTCCAGACGAACAAGATTATGGTCGAGTTTCTAATTGTCAACGTTATCGTCTGTGTCAGTATCTTTGTCGAATTGGCTTCTAGTGATATGTTGAACGTTTCTGTCTGTTCGCCGTAGTTTATGACTCTTGAACTTACCCAAAGATGGAGGTGTCCTACAGAATGCTCGGATGTTTCAATAAGCACTGTTCCGATGTCTCTGGAACCAGCGTAAGGTTTTGTGAGCGGGAAAAGGTCACTGTTGTTTTGATCGATGATGTGCATCGTGTCTGTCACTCCGTCGCTTCCGGTCTCGTTCTGGTAAGGCCCCCTGAACAGGTCATTTCCGTTGAAGTCGCTCCAGTAGTTTCCCCCGCTTGGGTAGCCATTATCCCAAGAATTAATCAGGCCCTGAGTTCCAACAACGTTTGCACTGTTGACGAAGTTGTTATGGTAGATTTTGTTGTTCGCAGATGTGTCCAATCCAAGACCGCAGTTTTGGTTATCTGTTATATTGTTTCCGATCAAACTGTTAGAGGAAGAATAGTATTGAAGCCAGAAGCCCGCACCATTCGCCGCTATGTGGTTTCCCTCTAGACTGTTGCTCGAGGAATAATCAAGCCAAACACCATGGAAATGATTCCCAACTATCTTGTTTTGGGTCAGAGTATTGTTGTTTGAAAAGAACCACATGAAAATCCCATCATCATTGTCCGAGATATTGTTGTTGATCAGAGTATTATTGCAAGAGGAATGAAGGGATATGCCATAAGCACCGTTGGCGACAATGCTGTTTCCGTTCAAACTGTTGTTGTTAGAAGAGTAAAGTGAAACACCATAGTAGCTATTACTCACAATGTTGTTTCCAGTTAGAGTGTTGTCGTTTGACAAGATGTAGATGCCAGTTCCAGTGTTGTTCAGCACGTCGTTGCCATTGATGTTGTTTCCGTACGACGAGGAAAGGAGATGGATGCCGCTCCCGTTGTTGTGTTCGATTCTATTGTGGCTGATCACGTTGCCACTTGAAGACATTAGAACACCGGAACTCTGGTAACCTGATCCACTGTTCCTTATGGTGAAACCCGTCAGGTTCACGTTGTTGGCCGTTATGTTCACGACGGTTCTGGTTGAAGAACCGTCAATTGCTGTGTTCCTGCTGTCTTCTCCAACCAGCGACACAGATTTTTTCACAGTCAAGTGTTCGTAATATGTTCCAGCTTCCACTCGAATCGTATGTCCGTTCAATGTTTCTGGAGCGTCTATTGCAGCTTGAATTGTCGCATAGTCTAGTCCTGTGTCAATGTTATGGATTGGCGTAGAACTCTGCTTTTCCACCAGCGGATAGTGATCAGAGTTGTTTGCGTCAATAACATACGGGATGTCACCGATTTCGTCACTGCCATTAAGGTTTTGATCGGGACCGCTTTTCAGGTCCACGTCAGCATAGTCGCTCCAGTAATTTCCTCCAGACGGATAGCCGTTGTCCCAAATGTTATGACCCGCCCTGTAAACCATGTAGGCCGCTCCTAGGTTGTTCATGGTATTATGATAGAAGGAATTGTTTGCACTATCATCAAAATCCACCCCGCAGAAACCGTTTATCCTGAAGTAGTTTTCCATGAGGGTGTTGTTGACGCTTCCCAGCACTTGAAGGTTTATTCTGCAGTCAACCAGCGTGTTGTTGTTTACTTTGCAGTATTTCGAGTCAACAAGCAAGACTCCAATGTCCGCAGACGATGAATTCGTTTTCTGCAAAGTGCAGTTCACAGATTTGACAAATTGAACATTGACCGAGTTCTTCATCAGGTCGAGGTCTTGCACTAGTATGTCTGAACAATTGACTAGGGTTACTTGTCCAGCATTCGCGGGAACCGTTTCATTAATGTGACGAACCCAGCAGTAGACGGGTTTCCCGTCCACCAGGTTTGTCGTGTCCATGTAAAGTTGATCATACGCGGTCGAATTGAGTTCAAGATTATACTTGCTGTTGTTCTTGATGCCATTGCCTTTGACAATTCCGTTAACTGCTCCTTGAGAACAAATACTGATTCCTACTCCGTTGCTTCGCACGTCGTTGTCGGAAACACAATAATTAGTCTGGCTGACATAAATTCCGTTTTCCGAATTACCCTTAACAAGGTTGTGAATTATGTTGCCTCGAGAACTTTCGACACCTACCCCCCAATCACCGGCATAGACACCTGTCTGACCATTCTGGATGGTGAAGTTGCAGACAGAAACATTGTTGGCACCTCTGATTCCCACAACATAGCCCGCGCCACTAGCATCAATAATCGTGTGGTCTCTATCCTCTCCCACAAGCGCCACTGTCTTGTTGGCTATGACATTCTCATAATAAGTCCCTCTCCTCACCAATATCGAGTCTCCACTGTTGACGCTATTAATCGCTGCCTGAATCGTCGGATAGTTGTCTGGCACTATTGTCCCTTCCAAAAGGTTAACCAAAAAATTCTCGCCTGCAAAAGGGATGTCGACACCGTTACTGTCCCATAGGTACGTATAAGACGAGGGACCGCTCAGCAAGAGTGAGATTACTTTCTCACTCTTTTCTACAACTCTGAACGCTGTGAAGTTGATCACACACAGCAACGCATTGTCAACCGTGACGGCCTCGCTCGGATCCAGCAATGCGGCTGCAGCCACAATCTGTGGTCTTCCTCCGTATTTCGCGTCTTGTGTATCGTTGCTGAAGTCAACAGTCGAGATTTCCTGTTTTCCCCAAAACACGTAGGAAGGATCAGTCTTGGGTACGGAAATGTTGGTGCATCTCAACGAATTGTTGTCAAAGGTGATTCCGACCTGCCAAGATGCAAGGTCGCTTGTCAACCCGCTTAGCGAAACATTCAGAGTAAAAGGTATACCGCCCGAAGGCAACTGACGAGTCGCGTTTCCAAGCGTGGTGGAATTCAAGCCCGTCACGTAGTCTGTGATTTTGATTATCCTCGTTGCTGCGCTTTTTACCGAACTAATGCTTAGTATTGGGAAGAGAAAGCTCAGAAAGAGCAGCGTGACCATGATTCTGGAAACTGTTCTTTTCCACAACTTCTTTTCTCCTAATCTAGATAGTTTGATGAGCAAATATCGTTTTCGGATAAAAAATGAAAGCCCAAACAGAATTGCAGCCAAGCCTGGGATTCGTTAGTCTTATTAACTGAGATACAACAAACAACAGTAATATCCAAGGTTGAATTGTATGAAGTGGCCAATAAGCCCTGTCGCAGGTGCGGCTGTAATAGTTCTGTACTGTGTCTTCACATTTTCATCTTGGGCCTTGTTCCCTACCGCTTACAACCCAATCACAAACTGGCTAAGCGACTTAGGCAACTCTTCCTACAATCCAAGAGGAGCAATCCTCTACAATCTAGGTTGCATATTGACAGGAATAGCCCTATTCCCCTTCTTCATCGAATTCTACAAATGGTACACCAAAGAAACATGGCGAAAAATCTCCATAACGATTACTCAAGCAGTTGGATGCGCAGCCGCTTTCGCCTTGATAATGATAGGCGTTTTCTCAGAGGACTTCGGATGGCTGCACAGTCTATGGTCAGAAGTCTTCTTCCTAATTAACCTGATAGTGCTAGTCCTAGCTGGAGCATCTCTGTACACACATCCACGCTACATAAAAGGAGCAGGATTCTACGGATTCATCGTAGCGGCGATCAACCTGTTTTTCCTCTTCAGTTCCAATTCACCTATTCTGGAGTGGTTCACCGTTTTCACAGCCCTCGGATACGTAGGATTGCTAGCCTACAACATGACCAGACTGCCGCCGAAACCGGAACAAGCAAGTTAGAACGGAAAGACCACCGCAGCAACCCAAGCGAAAATCAGAGCATTGAAAATCACGCCAAGCCCCATTGAAGAAGTGTTCCTGTAAAACCACCATGAACATGCTGTGGAGATCGCAAAGATCGGGACAAACAGCCACAGAAACTCCATCAAGAAACCAACCATTCCCGGAAAAAGCGGAAAACCCAGCAGAACCCACGGGAGATACTGCAAGCAGATAAGCGCAACAAATGGACCAACCTTGATCATGATAACCTTCAAAACATCCTGGATCTCAAACAGAACGCCTGTTCTCTGATTACGCTTTCTTAGCCTGTGAAGGAAGAGCCCTTCCACGAAGAAGTACGCGAAAAAGAAGGGCAGAAAAGCGAGCAACATAAGAATCCGAATCGGCGGCCATAAAATGTTGAAAATCGGTACCAGAATCCGAAGGTCCGTCACGAACAGAATCTGCAACGCACCAGCAACAGCGAACATGAAACCGAAAAGCACAAACGCCGTAATCAAACCCCTCCGACTGAACGATTCAGACAGAATCGAACCGATCTTCAACCTCACCGAAGAAAAACGCGGCGCAAGAAACATCAAAACTAGCAATCCTACCAGACTCGTTGCAAGCATCCACCATGCAATTGACCCCCCGAAAACCATCGGCGGAAACGGAATCTGAGAACCGACAAAGCTCATTGGCAAAAAGAGCAACAAACCCAGCAAGCCCCACGCAAGAAATACTTTCCAACCCTCCAACGCACCGTATTGTTCTCCTGTCGTCTCGCGACGAACCCCTCCATGCAAACGTTCACACAAGGAAAGAGACAAAACAAGCACAATGCCAACAAACGCTACCAAGCTGGTCACGATTGCGAACTCACGAAGCAGATACGCGGAACCAATCTCGACACGAGCGGCCAAAGCATCTCCACTCTTAAGCGAATAAGTCATCCAAGAAACAGCCTCAGAAACAACAAGCGGATCAATTGGCTCAAAGAGATGAGTCGTTGATGGAATAACCAACTTTCGCGCGGTTGAAAGTGAGAAGTTCCCGTAGACACCATTTGGAATCACTTCATCAGAAGTGCCAAAGACGGGCAGCAACTGCTCTGTTTCGAGCTCTGTCAAGTTGAACAACACATCATATTTGCCGACCACAATGAGCAGATTCTTCGGAAACGTGGTGTTCAAGTAGCCGTACTCGGGTTCCGAAACCATGGAACCAAGTCCACCGCCGATGAACACACAGGCATGAATGTTCGTGCAGTTTGCTGCCGCAGCCCTGATAGCGCCTCCCCCAAGACTGTGCCCTACAAGCCCGATTCTATGATCTACGTACGAAAGCGACTGCAGATAACGAACAGCGGCAACTACGCCTAAACTGTGGTCCTCGTTGCCTTGTGAGAGCTTTCCATCTGAATTACCATGTCCAAGCAGATCAACGGCCAACGCAACGAAGCCGTTCCTTGCAAGTTCAAGTGCGATTCCACTCATCATCTGCTTAGCTTCACTGAGACCGTGCGCAAGGACAATTCCTGGCGCAGGAGCCGCTTCAGAAACATAGCGGGGACGATAAAGAAGACCACTAAGCTCCAATGCACCGTTTGGAATGGAAACCTTGGTTACTTCTAGTCTGCCAAAATCATCGTTAAGGCTGATCGCTACAACTGTCCCGAATAGGAAAACGGATACAAGTGCTACCATTGCCAACCGGGGCAACCTGAATGAAATCACGCGATCACCATTTTCAGTTTTAGATGAACCTGCTTAAAAGACCATTCATGTTACGCGTCCAAAGCGATTTGACTCTCGTTGTTCGGCCAAAAAAAGGAAAATCGTTACTTTCCACGTTTCGCGCGAGCAGACACCGCATTTTCCTTATCTGAAATGACTAGATCTAATCATGTCCAACAATTCATAAATCATAAGTCAACGTGTCGGTATCTGCTACTTCGGGTACGCATGAAAAAAAGCCTAGACCTCCTATTAGATATTCCATGCTTCAAGTGCGCATTCTGGAAGTCTGATAAAGAGAATCAACTACTGTGCAAACCAGTCGAATGTGAAGAACTGAATGAATGGCTCCTCTCTATCATAGAAGCATCTGGCTCAGTGCAAGTACTCACTTGTGAAACCATAAAAAGAGAATAGAAAACACAACTATTCCACTCTTAAAAACATCATTCTTGTTGATGAAATGAGTGTTGAAGGCGTGCGGCCCACGCGTAAAATTAGGGGATCTGGAAAGAGATGAAAGCTACTCGAGGTGCGCACCTTCAATATTCGATGCAGATCAACCAAAGCTTATCGTTGTACTGCAAGCACGACAGCGCTACGTGAGTCGTATCTTGCGACGTGCGGTTTCAAAATCGCCAAAAAGCTTGAACAAGCAAATCGTCGTACGTTATGAAGACTTCTCCTTTCTCTGCGCCCAAGGCAAACCAGAGTTGTTAAAGTTTTGTCCAACTGTCAGGGTTTCTGTATTCTATTCTTGGCCCTGCCTGCCACAACGCATCAAACAACTCAACGAATTTCTTGCTTGGCATTCTGCTACTCATTGTGTTGTATCACTTGCCAAAACAGTCAGAGTCTCGAAATATATATTGGATTGTCAGAATCGGAGTATGTCGAAAATCGATAGATGTAATTTACACGTGATACTTTTCGTGTAGACCGACAAATCTGCTCCCGTCGAGATGCAGTCACGATGATTTAGGAGTCATTTCAGAACTGATTAGGCCACTTGAGGGAATTTGCGTCCGCTAAACACCACCGAGTGGCTTCTTTCATTTCACTTTTCCACATTTCTACACCTAAAGAAAACACGCGATAAGGCATTTGTCCAAGAAGTAAAGCGGACCCGGAGGGATTTGAGCCCAAACGGGTTCAAGTCCGCTTTCCCGAGGCACTCCCTTCCAGGCCAGGGCACTGCTTAAGCGAAATCATCGTTAGCTTTCGCAAAATAGTCATAGCGCGCGCGTGCCAAATTTGTTGGTCGTTCTCAGGCGATATCCATCGAAACGTCGTCTGAGACTTTTCAAATTCTTGCACTGGATGAAGGGCCTTGCTTCGCGCGAGCTCTTTTCTTTGAAATTCGCTGAGCATGCGGATCAGTTTGTTGGAAATCTTGATCTCGGGTTGCTTTCTTTTTCCGCGTTAGCGCACATATGCGAACCTAGGTTTTCGCCCGAGAGAAAATGCTTTCTGGTCGAACCCCAATTATTCTTTGAACATAGTCTTATGGACCAGTCAAGGCAGTGCGCATAGCGCGCGCTTTGTTTCTCATCCTACGGCTCGGCAGATATTATCTTAATGCGATATTGCAGTGTATGGTTTGCTTTCTTATCCTTATTGGAGAATTACTCTTGCATCGACCGTTTTTGTTCCTTTCTCATAGACCAATGTCGGGTTTAAGTCAACTTCTACTATTTGTGAATTTTCAGTGACTAATTTTGAAACGTTCAAGATCACTTGAACTATCGAATCAATATCTGCTGGTGGAGTATTTCTGTATCCTCTTAGCAACGGGTATGCATTCACTTCGCTAATCATGCTGATGGCTTCGTCCTGGTTGACAGGGGTGAGTCTGAATGCAACGTCTTTGAGGATTTCTACGAAGATCCCTCCCAAACCAAACATCAACACCGGCCCGAACTGGGGATCTCTGTTGGCGCCAACAATCAGTTCAGTCGACGGAGTTGCCATCTCCTCAACTAGAATGCCTTCAATTCTTGCTTCCTTGTTGTGTCTGCGGACGTTGGCCAAGATCGTTCTGTACGCATCTTGTACTTCAGTCTTGTTCTTCAAACCTACTCTGACACCTCCTACGTCGGACTTGTGTATTATGTCTGGGGAGACAACCTTCAGAACCACAGGGTACCCGATGATGTTGGCCAGTTTTGCTGCGTCAGCCTCATTCTCGGCCAGTTTGAAGACTGTTACTGGAATTCCATACTCCAGACATATGTCCTTAGCTTCGGTTTCCAGAAGAGATTTTCGTCCTTCTATGCTAGCTCTCGACAACAACTCGTATGTCTTGCTCAAATAGATCATCCTCAGGAATTTCACCGAATACTTGTTCTATCGACTTAAATTCATTTTGGATCGACTGATCCAACCCACATAGTGCACGCACGAATGATTTCTAGGCTCTTGCACGTGGACACCCCTATGAATATACGCGAAAATAGATTAGCACGCGCTAAAGGGATTGGCCAATAGAGTAGATGTCATCGAGTAGAATCTGGAGAGCCTTCTTTCGTTCTCTCCTTGTTCGCTTTGCAATTCTCACCTTATGAAATCGAGTTATCGTTTCATCGAAAGGCAGATTGCCGATATCCAAGAACCTCACAGCTCCCGTGGAATCCTTCAAAACTCTGACCCTTCCAGCATTGTAAACGCTGGGTGCAAATGGAACATCAATAACGCCCGCCTCGAAAGCTTTTACAGTCCCCACTGCTATGTCGCCACCACCTAGTTCGAAGACTTTTTCGAGGATGGATACAGTTTCTTCTCTGATTATGTCACACTCTTGCTTGACCTCCTCAGTATTAGTCAGACTTTGACCCTTGAAAATTCTAAGCACTTGCTTGGTCGCTCTGATTCCTTTGGCGTTGGCTTCCATGGTTGGAACGCCATAAGCCTCGTCCGGAGACTTCGTGATAGTTTTCGTGGCTCTTCCAAGAGCAGCTGCGGCAGCGCCTGAACAGATAACGCCGAAGGTCTGGGCTTCATCCAACGGGAAGGCTCCCATCCACTGATGGAGGCAGGTAGTCAACTCTATCTTCTTGTAGCCAAATCTCTTTAAGTATTCTTGTCCCAGTTCTTCAAGAGATTTTAGTGCGGCAATGTCCTGAATCAGATTGCCACATTGTCCATACCCTACCGTGAAATCCTTGACACCCTGCTCGGCCGCGAGGATCGCCTCTATGATTGAGACAACATTGCAGATACAAGGAGGAACAAGTGTGCCGGTTAAGGCTCCGAAAGATTCTCTATTTATCACTACCTTGTGCTCTTGATAGACACCTATTAGGCTATCCACATATTGCCAGTCTTTGATAGATTTGTCAAGGGGAACTCGTTTAGCGTATGGCAAATTATACGAGATGGAACCTCCTTCAAAGCCTGTGAAGCCTGATGCGAGAGTTATCTCTGCCAAGAGTCTTGCATCTGGAGATCCATGCCTTATTTGAACGGGAAGTTTGACGGCTTCAACTACCTTCCTGCATTTTTCCACACCATAGTTCACGGCAGGAAAACCGTTGAGAAGAGATCTTTTTGATTCAATGCTCTCCTTGAGACCTCTTTCTGCAGCGTCAAACATGTTCTGTCTAGTGTAGGTGTCAATGGTGGTAGGAAGAAGATCCGCATGTCCTTCCTCCTCAAGAAACTTGAGTAGTCTTATTAGTCCCTCTAGAGTTGCGACCCCAGCCCTAGGTTGGGTAAGAGTGATTTTATTCTCTTTGGCTTTCATTAGTCTGACAGAAAGAAACTTGTCCTTAGGCATTTTCCTGTAGTATTCCACGGCTTCATCTATGTCGACTTGTTTTCCAGTAGGCCATGTCGCCAATACTTTAGTTCTCGTTTCTTCGAATTCTTTTTGACTCAATTTCTCGTTCTTCAAATCCATGCCTATAGTCTCCTGAGATTGCTCTTCATTATTCTGAGCGCCTTGTCGGGGGCAATTTCGCTCAACAATCCAATTGCATACAAAATGTAGTTTTCATCAATGTGAACGTCCGGCTTCTTAGGTCTGAGCAGAAGGGGTTCCGCTTCTTTGTAAAGCGCTTCGTTCATTACTGTCTTCGGATCTTTGCTGTAAATAACACCTCCGGCAGTTCCTATCACATGTTTCACTTCGGTCAGATCTTTGCCGTACTGAACGTAAACTGTTCCAACAGGAGTCGTGATGGGCTCGAGGCTCCCAACGTGCCTTTTCACGGCGTTTTCCATACATATTCGTGACAGCCCAAAATCCACTGAGGCTTCCGTATCAGTTTGGGGAAGTTTCTTTGCATTCAAGGGCATTTCTAGGATCGCTTTTTTGACATCCGTTTGTGACAGGCCACTTTTCTCCAAGATCTTTTTCTCTCCGACACTTTCCAGAATTGACGGCGCACTATAGCGCAAGCCAAGATCGCCCTCTATCGTTCTCTTCTCATAAGGTTCAGGCAACCCCTTCCAGATCACGCCGATCGTGTGAGGCTTCCCCTCGGAGATAGAGTAGACGTTGGTTGTGGCTCCGCCTATTTCGATCACAAGAAGATCGCCTAATCCTGGTTCTTCTTTCGTTCCATTGGCTAGAAGGGAAGCTGCTTTGAGACTAGCCATTGGGGTGGGTATTATCCCGTTGGCGACAGATCTCTGCACTTCCTCCAGACCCTTTGCTCTAATGAGCCGATGCAGAAAGATCTGCCTGATTGCAGATTGTGCCGGCTGGACATTTATCTTTCCAATTTCAGGCATCACATTCTCTGTAACGACGGCTTCTTTGCCCGATTTGGTCAGCACATTGAAGGCTTGATTGGCTGCTGTCCTGTTGCCTCCTATGACTACAGGAGCATTCAACTTGGAGTTAGCTAAGCTGTGCGCATTTTGAATTATCGTCGCTTCATCTCCGCCGTCTGTCCCCCCAGCAAGCAGGATCATATCAGGCGACTGTTGCTCCAGTCTTGTTAAGTCGCTTTCTGTCAACTTGTATGAGTAAACATCCAACAATCTGGCTCCGGCTGTCAGAGCTGCACGCTTGGCTGCTTCAGCAGTGAGCTTTGGAACAAGTCCTATCGCCACCATGCGAAGGCCTCCTGCAGCGCTGCTGCAGGCAAGTTTTCTTTCAATATGTAACTTTGGCGTACCGATTCTTTTCTCTAGCTCTCTGATGGCGTCATGAACACCAATTGAGATGTCTGTTTGAGCTGTGGTGGGAACCGAAACTCTTCCAAGAAGCTTTTCTTGATCGAGACTGATAGCCACGACCTTAGTGAATGTGCTGCCTATGTCGATCAGTAATGTTGCTTCCATGATCGTTTACCTTTGAGTTCGCTTAGCGCGAGTACCAAGGTCCTTTTTTAGGTCAGCAATTCCTTGTTGTAGCGTGTTCCCAGGAGGATAGACCCTGTCAAAACCCATGGTTTTGAACTTTGTCTCCACTTCAATCCAGTCCTGTCTTCCGACCACGAGATTTCCTCCAATGTAGATTAAGATGTTATCAAGACCCATTTCTCTGCAGTTTTCTCTGAAATCTCTGGCGTCTATTTCTCCATGCCCGTAAATTGATGAAACAAATAGAGCGTCGGCCTTGGCTTCGATTGCGGCCTCGATGAACTCTTGCTGTGAGGTCATTATCCCTAGGTTGACTACTCTGAATCCTTCATCGTTCAAGGCGAACTCTATTAGTTTGTTGGCTATTCCGTGAGGGTCTGCGCCCAGTACACCGATCACAATTGTTTTTCCAGCGAAAGATTCTTTCTTAGAGGGCGATTTCTTCACTGGTTTCATTGTTGGGTCTCTCCGTTTTTGCGCGCGCTAAGTTCGGGATTCTGATCTATGTCCTGCGCGTGCTCCTCATATTTGATTTGACTGTCGATTTAAGACTAACTGGATCCTTTTCTTCCTCAGACTGTTTCAACTTCCTTTGCATCATCTGATCAAAGGCACGGTATTTTTCAACGCTACCGAGGCACGTTAGACTCGATCCATGAACCCAGACTTGGGCGTACAACGCTTCTCTCTAGCAGCATCTTATGTATGCGCCTTTCCCAATGTTAGCGCGCGCTTAGAGACTGCACAGACAATGAACGCGTACTGCGGACCGCAAAGACTCCATATCCGCGCAAACAGCAGGGGCGCGAGAGTGATCCCCAAGTTTTCCACGCTTCTATGAATCCCGATTGACCCCCCTAGGACGTTCTTTAACACAGAACTGACTAGTAGTGCCAGAAGTGACGGGGCAACAAGAGGGAATCCGAAGGACGAGCGCGCGCATATACTTGCTAAGGACAATATTAATCTACCTCAAATTCTACCTAAAAGTGCGAGAAACTTAGAGAACTCGGAAGACCAACGCAATGGACTATCTCTTCTTGGTAATAATAGGGCTATTGATAATCTTCTTTGCAAGCATAACCAAAGGTCTGACTGCTTTTGGGTTCTCATTAATCGCAGTTTCCTCGCTGATGATAATTCTTCCGCCAAAAACGGTTGTGCCAATCGTCACAGTTCTCAGTCTTTTGGTTGATTTGGTCGCCCTCCTAGAGGCGAGAAAATGGGTTGACTTGAATAAAATTTGGCCATTGTTGGTTGCAGGTGTTATCGGAACGCCATTAGGAACCTTGGCGTTAATGTCTATCGACGTTGGTACAATGAAGCTGCTTGTAGGGATCCTGATCATCATGTTTGCTGTACCATTGTTGATAGGATTCAAAAAGAGAATCAAAAGCGAAAGGTCTGCTTTGGCTCCACTTGGATTCATCAGCGGAATTCTCGGAGGATGCACGTCGATGAGCGGACCTCCAGTCGTGTTATTTTTTACAAATCAGAAGACAGAGAAGAATATTTTCAGAGCAAACTTGTTCGTTTTTTTCGCGGTACTGAACATGGCAACACTTCTAAGCTTCATGTTTGAAGGTCTCCTGTCTACTGATGTCGCCAACTATACGATGTCTTTTCTTCCTGCAATGATCTTAGGAACCATAGTTGGGATAAAGCTCCCGGGAAAAGTCAACGAGTCCTTGTTTCGCAAAATTGCACTGGTGATCGTCATTATTTCGGGCCTAACGTCAATAGTATCTTTTTTTATTTAACTTCAATATTATCCCATTCTGTCGATGCTGCCCTTCTCACCTTCCACAATTTGGGCGCGCGGTATTAGAGTAGCCCAAACGAAACCTGTTGCGCTCAAGTCCAAAAGCTCCAAGAGACGAGTTTTCCAAAATACGTAAGCGCGCGCCTAGTGAGCAGCCAGCCTAAAGGACCGACATATCTACCGCGTATTTTCAAGCCTGCGAGACCGAGGAAGATAAAGACGAAAGATAGCAAAGCAATGATCAGCAGCATATTAGCCACACTTTCTTCGCGCGCGTTCATCACAGTGTGCGCTATCTGATTGTATAGGGGCCGATGCAAAATATCAACGATCGGTCTAGCGTGCGCACGAACTAAGCCGAGGCTTCACAAAGAAAGCAGAAAAGCAAGCGTGATGCCGGCAATCTAGCTAAGCTCAAGTGCACGCAATGTATTGTCAATCAGCGCGCGCTAACAACTAGGTCCGCGCCAACCACGATCTACTCCTCTTGAACAGGTCCGTCATTCCTTCTCAAATCTTGGAATCCGCTAGTGCGTGTCGAAAAGTCGACTGTAAATGAAATTGCCCGCTACTAGCCGCCCGCTGCTGGAGGAACGATAGAAATGATATCGCCTGACGAAACCTCGGTCTTCAGGCCCTTTAATCTCCTTATGTCCAGTCCATTTATGGCTATAATGAAGGCAGCTGTGTATTCTCCATTAACGTCAAAGAATTGCCCCCTAAAATGTTGACCAAACATTCGACTAATCTTTTGCAGGACAACATATAGATCTACTTTCTTTTCCTCAAAGTCAACTTCTATGTCTGATTTTCCAGCAATTTCACGTATTCCACCATGCAACTTTACCTTTATTTTCACCATGACAAGCCAACAAATACTTATTAGTGCAAATCTTAAAAATATATCGAAATAGGTCATTTGATGAGGCAATCTTCGGATAAATCAATTTTTGTAGATCCTTCAAAATGCACAGGATGCCATATCTGCGAACTCGTTTGCTCAGAGCACCACGAAAAGAACTACGGACTTAGAAAATCAAGGATCCGTGTCACGAGTATTGGAAATACTATAAGGCTAGCAATGTCATGCCGTCTTTGCAAGAAAGCCCCATGTGTAGCTAGCTGTCCGCGTGATGCTCTCAGGCAACATGAGGACACCGGGACGATAGTCGTGGATGAGAACAAATGCACAGGCTGCAAGTGGTGTATCGGCGCATGTGACTTTGGTGTAATCTTCTTTCACCCGATTCAAAAGACACCAATTATTTGTGACTTGTGTGGAAAAGATGAACCGCAATGTATTAGAGCATGTCAAAAGGAGGCAATTCAGTTAATCACCGAAGATGCTTTCCTTTCACAAATCAGGAAAAATGCTGCCGAGAAACTAACGAAGTCTATTGGAGAGGCGAAGTAACAAATTGACTCTGAAGTATAAAGGTTATTGCGGACAAATTCTCCGAATAAACCTTACGACCAAGAAAGTCTCCAAGCAGTTGCTGACAGACGAGCACGTAAGGAAGTATCTTGGCGGGAATGGCATCGCGGCCAGGATAATGTATGATGAAATCAAGGCTGACACTGACCCGTTTGACGCAGAAAACAAGTTGATCTTTATGACAGGCCCGATAAACGGGACCAGAGTCCCCTTTGCAGCAAAATTTGGTGCATGGACTAAATCGCCACTTACCGGCCTTTTCCATGACAGTCAAGTCAGCGGATTAATGTCAGCTGAACTGAAATACGCTGGCTATGATGGAATTGTGTTTGAAGGATCCTCTGAGAAGCCAGTTTACGCTTGGATTGATGACGACTCGATCCAGATCAAGGATGCAGTTCATTTGTGGGGTCTTAAAACTACGGATACCTGCAGTGCGATCCTTCAAGAGCTCGGAGACAGCGAAATCCAAGTGGCATGTATTGGTCCTGGCGGTGAAAAGCTAGTCAGGTATGCATGTATCAATGTCGGTGATCACCGAGTTCTTGGCAGAGGAGGATTAGGCGCAGTGATGGGGTCAAAGAATCTCAAGGCTGTGGCAGTTCGTGGATCCGGGAGCGTCGATGTAGCTGACCTGAACGGCCTACAAAGGTTCATAGACGACACATATGACAAAGTCAAAAAGCACCCTGCATACATCCGATACTCTCTTTACGGCACCCCCGGAGGAGTGCTAGGAGAAGCCACCTTAGGCATTTCATTTGGCACTAAAAACTGGCGCGAAGAGTATTTCGACGGCTGGGAAAAACTGACTGGTGAATTTATAAGAGAAAGATTTACTGTCAAGGATCTGGCATGCCCTACCTGCCCCTTGGGGTGCAGCCACGTAAGTTCCGTCAAGGATGGCCCATACGCAGGCACCGTACTAGAGGGCCCTGAATATGAAACAATCTACGCCTTTGGTCCAATGTGTGGAATCGACAGACTTGACGCTATAATAAAAGCAAACGCACTTTGCGACGAGTACGGTATTGATACGATATCGACAGGCGTCACGCTGGCGTTCGCAATGGAATGCTACGAAAAAGGTCTCCTCACAAAGAGGGACATTGACGGAATCGATCTGACTTGGGGGAACCATGAGGCGGTCGTTGCAATGACAGAGAAAATTGGAAAACGTGAAGGATTCGGAGACCTTTTGGCCGAAGGTTCTTGGCGTGCCTCAAAGATGATTGGGAAGGGAGCGGAATATTACTCGATGTCCATCAAGGGATTAGAGCTGCCTGGCCATTCTCCACGAACCATGCGGGGCATGATGCTGGGATATGCAACAAGCACATGCGGCGGGCGTCACCAAGATGGTAGACCTACGGCTGAGTACGCTGCAATTGACAGGTTAGAGGTGAAAGGGAAACCGAAATTTGTACGTGATGTCAATCACATGACTGCCGTTGGCGATTCATTAGTACTCTGCAGGTTCAGTGAGAGGCTATACGGTTTTACCTTAACCCAAAGCTATGTCGACATCGTTAACCTGGTCACTGGCATCGGACTGAACTTACAAGAACTCGAAACAATCGGGGAAAGAATCTACAACATAGAGAGAGCCTTCAATGTTCGTTGCGGAATAAGAAGGGGAGACGATAGAATACCAGATCGATTCTTCAAAGAAGCTCTGACCGTTGGCCCAGCAAAGGGCGAGGTTGCAAGCCTTTCAACTTTCAACGGGATGCTGGACGAATATTACGAAATTCGAGGCTGGGACAGAAGTACTGGAATACCTAGAAAGGAAAAGCTGGTTGATCTGGGGCTTGAAGACGTAGCTAAGGACCTCGAAACCATCCCGCCCTAGCGCCTCCAGTGCGTTCTTGTCAAATTCACTTAGCGCGCGCGACGGTATGGTCGGCAACGGAATAGCTTATATATGGGGCCCAAGGAAGCTGAATTTCAGACGGGAGATGTCCTGCTGATATGACTTCAAAGATCATCAGAGTCGAAGATGTTGATAGCATCTTGAAAGAAGCGAGAACACAGGAGCTTCTAGAGTGGGCAAAGTATATGATTCCCTATTTCGGAGTGAGACCGACAGTAATTAAAGAAGGTAGCGGTTCCACTCTTAAGGATATTTCTGGAAAAGAATACATAGATTTTGCTTCTATCGCCCATTCAAACATATTGGGCTATGGCTGCCAAGAAGTTAAAGAAAAGATGAAGGAACAAATAGATGAACTCTCCACGATTACAGGTACTCATGGCTATTCAATCCCAGCTCTTCAACTGGGCAAGCTATTGGCAGAGATCGCGCCAGGCGAGCTATCAAGATACTACAGTTCTGCTGGTGGTTCTGAAGCCGTGGACATCGCTATCAAAACCGTCAGAGCTGTTACAGGTAGACAGAAGATAATCGCGAGATGGGGTGGGTATCACGGCTGCCTCGCGTGGTCAGGGAGCGCCAGTGGAACCGTCCTATATAAGAGAGCATATGATCCTGTGTCTCCTGCTTTCATTCACGTTCCTCCTCCATACTGTTATAGATGTACGTTCGGACTCGAATACCCCCATTGTGGTCTCGCGTGTGCGAAGGTCATAGAAGATGCAATCAAGTATGAAGGGTCCACAATAGGTGGCGTCATAGGAGAGATGATTATAGGAGGCGGCGGAGTGGTAGTGCCTCCCGATGATTACTGGCCAGCGGTCAGAAAAACATGCGACGAGTATGATGTGCCGCTGATTGATGACGAAATAATCACCTCTTTTGGCAGGACAGGCAAGATGTTCGCCTGTGAACACTGGGGAATATCTCCCGACGTCATGACTGTTTCGAAGGGATTAGCTGCCTGCTATAATCCGATCTCCGCAGTTCTGGTGACAGAAGAGATGGCTAAAGGTGTTGAAAAACTTCAGGCCTATCATTTTAACACGTACAGCTATCACCCTGTCTCTTGTGCAGCAGCATTAGCCACTATAAGAGTAATTATTGAGAGAAAGCTAGTGGACAGGTCAGCAAGATTGGGAGAAAAGTTGAGGAAGAAATTGTCTTCGATCGTCGATGAATTCGAGGTGTTGGATGATCTAGGAGGAAAAGGTCTCTATTTCGGATTCGAAATAGTGAAGAGTAAACAGACAAGAGTTCCTGATCCCGATCTCGCTGGGAGAATTGCGAATTCAGCCTTCAAAAACGGTCTTCTTATCAATGTTTCGAAGATGAGAATGAAGGAAGGAGTGCGCGCAACGATTTGCCCTCCTCTTGTTGTAACTGAAGAGGAAATTGACAAGGGTCTAGAAATACTGCGCTCAACTATCAAACAATCGATCTGATTTCACACGACCACAAGCAGCCACGATTTGAAGAAGGCAGTTGTTCACGGGACTATCTTCGTTGTTTTCACAACTGATTAAACAACGAAGTTTTTTCAGAGCCTCGGATAATTCTTCACTCTGCCTCAACTCGATTGATCGCCTTGTCCCGAAATTAGGTGTTGAAGTAGGTTGGTGAAACTGATTTGTCTGGTCTTCCTGTGTTTTGGGCTGCTTCTCTGTTTAGAATCAGGCACAGTAGGCTGTATCGCGCGCGTGCAAAAAGACTTAAGAACTCTACAGACTTATTCCAACATGGTGTGACGATGTCGCCTAAAATAAACAAGAAAATTGCATCGATTATCATAGTACTACTGGCAATCGCTTGTGTTGGAGGCTATTTTCTATGGACGAAATTGGGTCCTAGTCAACCCTCTGTTGAACAGACTCTCATCATAGGCACCACAACGTCTGTCGATATACTCGACCCAGCAACTGGCGGAAGCTGGCCAACTTATATGGTATCAAACTTGTGCTTTGATACGCTACTAGGACTTAAGACGCCGGAATGTGTCGAGGTTGTACCAGAGCTGGCCACAGAGTGGACGGTTTCTAACGATTCAAAGACATTCAGTTTCATAATACGGCAAGACGTGAAATTCCACGACGGAACACCACTGACTGCTGAAAGCGTAAAGAAATCGCTGGAGTACGTGATTACCAAAGCGGGTCCTAATTCGTTCTTTCTGGATGACATAAGTTCCATAGAAGTGACGAGCACATATCAAATGCGGATCAATTTGAAAAATTCGGACATCGGGTTTCTGTCGAAACTTGCAATGAACGGGCTAGTGTTTCCTATACTCAATGCGGATGCAGCGAATGCGGCTGGAGACCAGTGGGGTAAATCCGTTCTGATTGGCAGTGGGCCCTTCAAGTTTAATGAGTCTAGGGAGGGTGAAAGGATCGTGGTAGTAAGAAACGATGAATACTGGGGACAAAAGGCCAAGCTTGACAAAATCATAATTAGTCTTTTTGCGAACTCTGCCACAGCGAGGATGGCCCTTGAAAGTGGCGAAATCGACATGTTCTACAGGAATCCTAATCCTGACGATGCCATTGCCTTGAAAGCGAACCCGATCATAGAGACGCAATCGCTCCCTGGAAGTAGTAGGCACTTATACTTCCACCTAGATGTGCCGCCAATGGACAACGTTTTGCTGAGAAAAGCTATAGCCTACGCAATAAACGTAACAAGGGTTTGGCAGGTTGGCTACAAGGGTGAAGGCACGATCTCATATAGCATGGTACCAGATTATATGGTGCCATATTATAAGCCCACGTTTGCAAAGTACGCATACGACCCTGGAAAGGCAACGGAACTATTGAATGAGGCTGGCTATCCAACCGGATTTTCAACAAAGCTTTACTACACGACTAACTGGTCGCCGATGGACATAGACGCCGCGTTGGTCATTAAGGACGATTTAGCCAAGGTTGGGATAAATGTTGAAATAGTCATGGAGGAATACGCAGTCTTCTCGGCGGACCTATATAACGGCGTTATGCCTATGGACATTGATAACTGGGCACCAGACTATCCTTCTGTTGACAACGTGATCATGCAGGCTATTCACCCCGACTACGGCTGGGACGCTACCGCGGTGAATTGGTACAACGCGAGATTCGTTGAACTTGGATACTTGGGCAAGAACACCACCGACGAAAATGCGCGGAAGCTAATCTATGATGAGGCTCAGGACATAATGGCCGAAGAGGTACCTGTGTATCCGTTGGTTTTCAGACCCGGATATGTATTCTATAGAAGCTGGGTCAAAGGCTTTGTCTTCTACCCCATGGCGCATTCCGACAAAATAAGCTTCGTGAACACATACATCGGCCCCAAAGAATAGAAGTTGACAGATTCCAACATCTATTCCCACATCCCCCTTCTTTACGCGTCAGCGGTCGATCGCATGCGTTATGTTTGTGACCAAAAGTCCAAGACTTCTTTCCCATTTGGCTATAGAAATAGCATACCTCGGCGCCCACGGCAACCATAGGCTTATATTCTCTTTTGAGACATCACGTTGCCATGAAGTACTTTCGACCCATAGCCGATAAATCCTCCATTCTGTTCACCTTGACTATGCATCTGAGAAAAGACAAATATACGCTATTGTATTCAGCGCGCGCTAGTATGTAGAAAGATGAGAGACAGATTCAAATGATTCACAATCGCGATCAGCTCAAGGCTGTAAGCTTTCTGCTTCGCCCCAAATCAATTGCTATTATCGGGGCTTCATCTGACCCAAGAAAGTTTAGCGGTGCATTCCTGCCAAACTTGGTTGCGGCCGGGTTCGAAGGTAAGATATATCCTGTAAATCCAAAAAGATCAGAGATTTTGGGTTTCAAATGTTACCCGAGTGTTATGCAAATCCCAGAGGACGTCGATCTAGCATGTCTAGTTGTTCCGTCCCCGGCAATTCCGGAAATTATGGAAGAATGCATTAAAAAAGGCGTAAAAACTGCTCTAATAATAACTGCGGGTTTCGGTGAGACAGGAGAAGAAGGAAAGAGAGTTCAAATCAGAATAGTGGAAACTGCCACAAAAGCCGGTATGCGAATCTGCGGTCCGAATTGTGAGGGTGTACTTTCTCAAGTTACACCTGTCGATCTCACGATGTTTTCGAAAAGTGTAAAGCCACTGTTGGGGGAGGTCGCTATCGTGACGCAGAGCGGCGGTATCGGAGAATACCTTATTACTCACATGTCAGAGCGAGGCATAGGCATTAGCCACTGGATATCCTCGGGTAACGAGGCTGATCTAAAACTGTCTGATTATGTTAATTACCTTGTTCAGGACGCGCACACCAAGGTAATTTCGTTATTTGTGGAGGGCATCAGAGATGTTGAGAAGTTTAAAGAAGTTGCATCTACGGCCATAAGTGAGAAGAAGCCCATCGTAGTGTTCAAGATTGGTAAATCGGAAAAAGCCAGAACAAAGGCGGCCTCACATACTGGAGCTGTGGCTGGATCTGACCAGATCTATGACGCGTTTTTCAGACAGTATGGGATAATAAGAGCACACAGTCTAGATGAGATTTTCGAGATATCCATGGCATTAGCTTGGCAACCTTTGCCCAAAGGTGATGGAGTTGGCGTTATTTGCGACTCTGGTGGTATGGCCTGCCTTACAGCAGACGCAGCGGAGGATGTTGGACTGAGGCTGCCGAACTTCAGTGAGAAAACTCTCCAGAAACTAAGGGAACTTCTGCCTGAGGGACTTACCATAGGTAATCCTCTAGACTTAACAGCGTTAGCAGCACCTGCAGATATCGCTAAGAGTATAGAGATAATAGGGAAGGACAAGCAAGTTGACGCCGTTGTTGTTACCATCACATGGTGGTCAAAGGAGATTCTTGCCGAAGTGTGTGAGGAGATCATCAAGGGAATGTCTAACCTTGACAAACCTGTTTTGCTGACCTTGGCTGTAGTGAGTATAGCCGATCCTGAGTTTCGGGAACTCATAAGAAGGGTCACCGGGGAAAGAATTCCTTTATATATAGCACCTGAAAAGGCTGTTGTAGCTATGAAGGCGATGGTCAGTTACCAAAGCTTCTTAAAAGAACACGCAAGAAAACAGATGAAAATTGGAGATAGATAAGTGCCTGCCCCGCTACCAAGTGGGACGATGACGCTTCATAGAACTATGATGGATCTCGGCGCGCGCTAGTGCGATCCGATCAATCGTGACTCTAGAAGACCGTAGTTCCCCGCAGCAAAGTTTGCATAAGTACCAAGGCATCTTTTACCTCGCCATATTTGACGGTAACTTCACAGAAAAATTGAATCACAGCTTGCGCGCGGGCACGCAGATTCTAGGTAGTTACCCAGAAGCAATCCTGCTATTTTTTTCGGATTTAGAATGATTGTTGATAACCTGTTTAGTGATTCATCCAACGCCCTGACGATCTTTTCTGGATCTCCAAACCGTATTGCCTCAGGAAAGTGTGGTTTTAATCTCACTGCGAATGTACACCCTGGTCCACCTAGACTGGTTATAGTACCTATGCCATAATCCTCGAGCAAAATCATACCACATCCACTGGAAGCTTCTGTTGGCACTATTGGTGGCACTTTGTCTGCCACTCCTGCTTTCTCCATCGCAATTTCTAGAACGTCTTCTTCCAAGATCCAAAGACCAACTCTTTTCTTAGCTCTCTCACCATAAAGCATTCTAGCCTTTTCAAAAATCTTATTACCTATTTCAGCTTCTTTCCGCAGATTTTCTGGATCCCAGTTTTCAAGTGCTCTTAGGATTGAGAGCACTGAAAACGGTCTCGCATCAAATCCGTATTCACATGATGCAGTGTCCAGCTTTTTTGCGAACTCCTTCTCTGCGACTAAGAACCCCCCTCTTGGGCCGTAAAGACCCGCTTTGTAGGTACTCGTTATGGCCATGTCAACGCCAAGTTCAAAAGCCTTTGGCTGATTGCATAATACAGTTCTTATCCTTGCTCCAGACGCATCGTCTAGAAGAACCGAAATGCCCCTGTCCTTAGCAAGTTTTATACTTCGTTTCAGTTCTTCAAGCGGCATAGCCTCCAGATGTATGCTTGAACCTGTTATAACAAGTAATGTGACATCTGTCCTTTCCCCTAAGACTGTTTCTAACTCTTTTGAAGTAAATACTTCCATGTAACTGGCTCCAGCGAGTTGAGCCCCCCTCGGAACGCAGGAATGTGCGCATGGAGGTGGAGAAAAAGAAACTACTGTTTCACCTTTCTTAGCTAAGAGCAGTTCTGCCAGTATTATTCCACCAGATGTCCTGTTGAAGAAAACAACATCATGTTTTTCAGGGTCTCCTCCAAGGTGTTGAATAGCTAAGTTTCTTAGTTTTTCCGAAAAGACTGCGGGCAACCCCCACTCGCCGATTGATGCAACTTCCATGTCCTCAGGTTTCAATTGAAATTTACCTTGCAGCCCTGTGAAGTCGTATAGAGCTTTCTTGATCCCATACTTCTCTAGCCTTCTCCTAACTATTTCTCTCGCCCAAGCAGCTCTGTAAGTTTCTGCAGTGGGGCCCCACAAAATCTTACCCCAAGCGTAACCAACCCTCGCATCTATAGGATTCCCGAATCTGTCCGCCACCATTAACATCGCCGGGCGTTGAATTGCTGGCTCCTAGATAATAGTTTTTTGGTTCTGAGACGGCAACGTATTGCGAATAGAAGATATGTCAGAATAACTCGCGGGTGGCAAGACGACTGGATCTCCGGTAGTCGCGTGCATTTTGGGTTCAAGAGTAACTCAAACGCTTTGTGGTTGTACTCAAATATAGAACGTGTGCTGGCAGGATTTTTGAACAGTCCATCCGCGTGTGCACCTTTCCAAGATAAGAAATTTTAAATAGCACACGTTTTTTAGAGAAAAGGGGGTAGTTATGAAAAAAGTGAAAGTCGCCATTTTGGGAGCTTGCGGTGTATTAGGACAGAGATTTGTGCAGATGCTGAATGAACATCCTATATTTGAGGTCTCAGTCCTTGTTGATGTTTACAAAGGCAAGAAATACGGGGAAGCAACAAACTGGGGTAGAGGAAGTGGCGGTTTTGACGACAGCCCACCTGAATATGCTGCTGAAATGGAGGTATCTTCGGTTGATGACATAAATGCGGACGTAGCCCTTGTTTTCTCAGGCTTGCCTCCGGACGTAGCTGGACCAGTCGAGTCAGATTTAGCAGACAAGGGATACATTGTCGTGAGTAAAGCGAAGGATCATCGGTTAGAGCGGGATGTCCCGCTAATCATTCCAGAGGTGAACCCAGACCACTTGGAGCGGATAGAGATCCAGCGAAAAAAGAGATCGTGGGATGGAGCTATAGTTTGTGCTCCAAACTGTACAACAAGCGTTTTTACCTTACCTTTGAAGCCGGTTTATGACAAGTTCGGGGTTGAAAGTGTTGTATTGACGACTATGCAAGCAATCTCGGGAGGAGGCTACCCAGGAGTTCCATCTCTAGACGTCACAGACAACATAGTTCCTTACATAGAAGGAGAAGAAGAAAAAACAAGACTGGAATCAAAGAAGATTTTGGGCAGTAACAATGAACCAGCCGATTATAAACTGGCATCATCCTGCTGTAGGGCACATGTAATAGACGGACACATGGAATGCCTTTTCGTTAAGACTAGACAAAAGGCTGGTGCGGAAGAAGTCAAGCGTTTGATGAGAGAGTTTCCAGGAACAGGACTACACACAGGTCCAGAGAAACCCATAATCGTCAGAGATGAAGTGAACAGGCCGCAAACACGCTTAGATAGATACGCAGGAAATGGGAAAAGCCCATACGTGAAAGGTATGAGTGTAACTGTTGGAAGGATCAGGAACGACGAGGTTTTCGGTCTGAGCTTTATTGCCCTAGGTCATAACACGATCAGGGGTGGAGCAGGAGAAGCCATTCTAATAGGCGAGCTTCTAGAGAGGAAAAACTACCTTTGATCGTCATAATGAAAATTGGCGGGTCATGTTTAGGCCGCAAAGACGATATAAGAAGAACCATAGACATAGTGAAGGAAAACCTGAAAGAAAGAGTAAGACCTATACTAGTTCTTTCAGCATTCAAAGGCGTAACAGAAGAGTTGCTGGCTCAGATAGGAAATGCGCTCGAAGGACATTTCAATTTGGAGGAAATTGAAAAGTCGCATTATCAATTTATCGAGGATTTATCGCCTTCTGTGAGAACTGAGACTGAGAAGTGTGTAAGGGCTCTACTTGAAGAGTTGCGGAAAAAACTGTCAAAAGTCAGCGATACGCTCTCTCTAAGCCCTAGCGAGAGAGACAAGATAGTGGTCTATGGAGAGAAGTTGGTTACAGAAATCGTTGCAGCTTACCTAACCGATTCAGACTTTGAAGCAAAACCATTATGGGGGGACAGTGCTGGAATAGTAACTGACAGCATCTTTGGAAACGGCTCGATCCTTAATGAGAGTAAGAATCTTGTCAAGGAGAAACTTAATGTATCATACATCCCCGTGATTGCAGGCTTCTTTGGAAAAGACAAAAGGGGAAGAATAGTAACCCTGGGTAGAGGCAGCACCGATTACATAGCCACGTTCATAGCCGCAGCGCTAAACTGTGAAGCCGTACTTTTCAAAGATGTTGATGGCCTGATGACGGCTGATCCCAAAATCGTTAAGAACACTGCGGTAATCGAGAAAATCAATTATTTGGATGCTTTGGAGCTGGCTTATTATGGCTCAAAAGTGATATATGAGAAGTCACTGATACCTCCGATGGAAGCGAAAATTCCGATCAAAATCACCAATTTTCACAAACCTGCCAAAGGAACTACAATATGTACTGAAGGTGTGGCAACAGCCATATCCTCATTGTCAAATGTAGTTAAGCTAGATTTGTTCGGTCATGCTGAAGTGACAAATGGTATTTCATCTTTGCTTTCAGAACTCAACGCTTTCGGAATAAATCCTCTATTATTGACAAAAGCTTCACATCACGATGCTTCGCTTGTTGTAAGAGGAAGCGAAACTGAAATCGCTCAAAGAGCTATCAGAAAAACGAATAATGTTGACATCGAGTTAGAGAAAGGATTAGGTCTGGTTACTGCTATTGGGCCTAAGGTGCAAAAAAAAGGATTAGGTTCTGTATCTAGGCTCCTGCTCGACAAGGGGATAGATGTAAGTACTATTGAGCAATCTGCGTCTCGGAGAAATCTATGTATAGTGGTAAAAGGACAGAGTGTCGCACTCGCCGCGCAGGCATTGCATGACCATTTCATATGCTGCTGCGCGCACGAGACATTGTAGATGAGTGAAAAGGGGAAACCTGACCGATCGACCTACAATCTAAGTGACTATCGGTCTTCCCACTTTTCTAAACTCTTCTATAAACTCTACTATATAATCAACGGCAGTCTCGATTATACGCTCTCCAAGTTTTCTAGTGGCACTAGCCATATTACCTGCTTTTGAAATATCGCTACTGCTTACCACAAATTCGCAACTATCGGATATGTCTTTACTTGTAGTGAACAAACGTATGTGGCCTTTTCCGAATTTGACAGTCTTCCAGCCATCTACTTTGAGTCTGGGGCCGAAAGTATTTTTGTAGCCCTTGAACTTTGCCCTTTCAGGATGGGCAGTATCTGGTCTTAAGTAAAGCATCATGGATGTTTCGTCGGCCAGTCCCTCACTTGGATATCCCTGCAGATCTGTGTCCACCTCTCCAGCCAGTTCGTATGAAACCAAAGCTGAGAGTATTCCCTTTTCGTACCTGAGACGGTAGGCAACGTCCTCAATGACCGATACGTTTCCTCCGTGTGGGCTCAAGAAAACTAGTTTTCTGATTCCCCATTTATATAGCGATTCACATATGTCAAGGTAAAGATCTCTCAAGTGATCTTTCGAAATGTTGATGCAACCTGGAAAATCCATATGATATTGATTATATCCATATGTAATGGTTGGAACAACTATGACATTGCTTTTCTTTCCGATTCTTTCCCCCATCCCATCCGCCACAAAAGTATCCGTCCCTAAAGGACAAGCTAGACCATGAGGGTGAGTGGCACCGCAGCAAATGACAGCTATATCTGTTTTCTTGAAAGCTTCTTCCGACTCTTCCCATGTCATTTCATCCAGCCAAACTTTTTTCATGATCGTCCCTGAACCCCAGTTCTTAATATAGGCATATAACGTTTTGGACAGTCGTTTTCCGTGTGGCTTGGCTTGCACATCGACCTGTTGAGGCCTAACGTGCGCGCTATCTCATGAATTAAGACGGACAGCAAGGAATGTTCCTCTAACATGGGTCGATGTCAAAGCACAGACAATCCCAAATCGCATCAAAATCAGCTAACGAATAATCGGCATATCAAAGATATGGAGTTCTACTCAACCCAAGCTCATGCCTTAGCCTTTCAATATTCTGGGACGTTTCGAGCCGCATATTGCCTTACCAAAGCTTCAGTCGTTTCAGAGGACAAGTATCCGCGCGCGCTGAAGAGGATAATGAAACAATAGAATGCCTACTAAGCGGAACTCGGTCCATTCTCGCGTTTAGCGCGTGCTCATCTAGGTCTAGACTCAAGACAAAATCTATATTTGCCGTGCGCGCCATTGAATCAAGAGAAACGTGGAGAAAATTCAGACTGTCCTAGGCAGTATTTCGAAAGATGAACTTGGAATCACGCTTCCCCATGAGCACCTACTAGTCGACACGACCTACCGCCTCAACTACCGAAAGCCTACAGATCCTTTCAAAATCTCTTTGGTCAACGCTCCAGTCACGTTGGAAAATCTTGGAGAAATTCGTCGAGATACCACTTTTTCAAAAGATAACCACCGACTAGATGACATACGCCTAGCAATAGAGGAACTAAATAGGTTCAAAAGAGCAGGTGGCAACAGTTTGGTTGAAATGACTTTGCCTGGCGTAGGCAGAAATCCTTCTGGGCTTCAATTCATTTCTAAAGAAACTGGAGTAAATATAGTGATGGCGACTGGTTGGTATGTATCAGCTTCACATCCCAAATTCATCAGAGACAAAGGCGTAGATGAACTGCAAGTTATGATAATACGTGAATTGACCGAAGGAGTCAGTCATACTGATACAAAAGCAGGCGTCATTAAGGCTGCTTGCTCTTATCCTCTTCAAGAAGCTGAAGAAAAAGTGCTTTCGGCGGCTGCGCTAGCTCAGAGAGAGACCGGTGCACCTCTCACCTTTCATCCACCCTGTGTTGATGTAAAGCGAAGAAGAAACGTAAAGATAGCAGATAGAGTGTTGGATATTCTAATAGAAAATGGGGCAGATCCCAAGAAAATCTATGTTTCTCACATGGATGGTAGTTGTACTGATTATCGTATTACTCGATTAGATCTGGATTATCATAGGGACCTTATGGAGGAATACGGAGTTACCTTAGACTATGACACATTTGGCAATGAGACATTCGCTGATGGTGTTTACCCGGGGGCGTCCTTCCCGTGCGACCGCCTGCGAACCGCAGCGGTTGTTGAGTTGTGCAAAGAAGGATACGAAAAGCAGCTGATGCTATCCCAAGACATTTTCATGAAGATTCAGCTGGCAAAGTACGGAGGTTATGGCTACGCGCATATACTGAAACATATCATTCCGGTACTGAAACTTGAGGGAGTGACGAACAAACAAATAGGAACAATGCTCATTGAGAACCCTAAATCCATTTTGAGTTGGTAAATAGCATGCGCACGCTACTATCGATGCCTGACGAAGCATTTGCCGATCCTTTGTCTCGCGCGCGTGGAGAGGAAGGTTTGGAAGGCATATTGAGAACAGTCGAAGAAATCCTTGAAAGACTTGAGAGATATGGAAGGTTTGCGGCGCGGATTATAGAAATGGAGAAACAGACAATAGAAGTGGCTCTAACACGTTTCGTGAAACTACGCGGAAAGAGAAAAATCGCCTAAGCGTTCACGTGAATGCCACCGTGCGCGCGACGTGCAGCAAAGCTTTTTAGGCAATTGAAATGACATACCCTGTGCTTGGTGTCAGGATTGAAAGCAATATTCAATGAGGATGAAATTGAAAGGCTTTACGCCGATGAAAAGGCGTACTGCTTAGGCAGCCCGCGCGATCGGCCCGGAGCCCCTCAGCGCCCTCTCGTCGTCCGAGGGGAGGGAGCCTACTTCTGGGACGCGAGAGGCAAGAAGTACGTCGACTTCACGGCTCAGGTCTTTAATGTTAATGTTGGAATGGGGAACAGAAAGGTCATAGAGGCTATGAAGCGTCAGCTTGATGCGCTTCCATACACGAATTTCCGGTATTTGAGTCTTCCCAAAATTGAATTAGCTAAGCGACTAGCGAAGATTATGCCCGGTGACCTCTGCCAGACGTTCTTTTCGAGTGGTGGCGGCGACGCGAACGATTCGGCCATTAAGATAGCGCAAATGTACAAAGCCACTCCTAAGCTGATAGGTCTCTGGGACGCCTATCACGGCGCAACATATGCCACTGTAAGCATAGGCGGCAGTGCGTCCATGCGTTCAGTTGCGGGGTTGTCGATCTTTGAAGAATTCAAGCATATCCCGGCACCTTATTGCTACCGCTGCGCCTTCGGAAGGAAGTACCCTGAATGTGGGCTTCAGTGTGTCCAGTTCTTGGAGTATACCATCGCGAAGGAGCAGCCCGTGGCAGCTTTTATGGCGGAACCCGTCTCTTGCTATGCTGGGATGGCTGTGCCACCAAAAGAGTATTGGCCAATGGTACGCAGGATTTGCAATGAGAAAGGGATTCTCCTCATCCTTGACGAAGTGATGACGGGTTTCGCGCGGACAGGTAAGATGTTTGCTTGTGAACATTGGGATATTGTGCCGGATATTATGACGTTGGCGAAGGGAATCACAGCGGGCTACGCACCTCTGGGCGCCACGGTAGTCACAAAGCGGCTCGCCGACTACATCGCTGAGAGGGGTTTCCCGCATTATTACACATATGGTGGCCACGCGCTTGCATGCGCCACAGCCTTGGCGGTCATCGACTACTACACCAAGGAGAACGTAGTAGAGAAGGCAGCTAAGATGGGTAACTACATGACGAAAGAACTACACGCAATGGAGGAGCGACATCACGTCATCGGCGATATTCGTGCGTTGGGTTTCATGATAGGCGTCGAGCTTGTAGCGAACCGGCAAACGAAGGAACCGCTTGAGCCGAAGAATTTGACTAAAGAACAGATTGGTGATCCTAAATACAACCCCATAGCCTACTTGCAGGAGCTAGCTTTGGACAAAGGCCTTGCATTGGCATTGGCCCCTGGTACTTGCATAATCCGCCTGTTGCCAACACTTGTCATAACCAAGGAGCAGGTGGATGAGGGACTGAAGATACTTGAGGATGTTATCGCGGCGGTTGAGAAGAGATTCAACCTCCCAAAGAAACAGTAGATAGGCGCAGCCTTTTTCAGGTACGCGTCACCCTGCCTGTGAGATGAGGCCCCACGAATTTGAAGAGCTCCGTGTGCATTGTCCTGATGGTATCGACAATATCCCCCCGATACTTGGTACACTGTCTTTGACTTCACACGAGCGGGTGTGCCTTACCGCAACACGTGAGAAGAACTGCAAGGGCGTTAAGGAAAACATAACGGAGTCAATTGCGGGGAATAACAGGCAAGATCACATGGGAAGGGTGCAAATGTTCGTGATATATGATCTGTTGCGCGCAAATAGTCTTGGTTTCTGTTCCAACGTCGCCTCCTGTGTTCGTATTGGGGGACGAGGCTGGAAAACGGCTGCTTGAGATCTCAATGCCAATTCGATGCCCTTTCGTGAAGAGATTGGACGTCCACATAAGATCAATTGTATATTCATAGATCTTTCCTGGTTCGAGGAGGGTTGGTTTTTCGTATGAATTACGGTAGCGTGCTCGTATTATTCCATCGTTGAGCCACATTGCATAACCACTTGGCAAGACATCAATCAGTGTGGCTGTGAAGTCCGTGTCTCTCGAATCACTTGCCGCATACAATTTGAAAGACAGCGGTCCTGTTACCTCAATCTCGCGCTGAAGGGGTGAAGTTACGTATACTAGAACATCATCTCGTCGTTCAACAGGCCGCCGATCTGCTGGTCCACCGGGTTGAAAGGGCTCCGGCTCTGCCACGGGCACGGGGTTTTCTGGGTCGAAGGTGTAGGTGTCTGGTGGTTCTTCACCGGGGATTTCCGTGGTCAGCGATCCATCGCCCAGAAGGCTGTTCGCGCGCCCCTTACCATGAATATAGAAATTCGTGAAATGTGTTCGTGCGAGTGGCCACTCTTGCTCACCACGCCAAACGTTCTCACCCATCACAAAGAGGCGAACTGGGGGCTCATTCATTATTTTGGTATCTTTCCCTTTTAGCCAGTGATCAAACCACCGCAACTCTACCGTCCGCAGATCAATGACGGATTGCGGCCCAAAATCAATACCCGCGAGCCTCTGTCCACGGTTTATCCTGTGCATCCAAGGACCTACAAGCAGTTTCTGACTCTTGCGTGTTTGTTCGGTTCGCCCCGAGTTCACCATACCCACAAAGTTTAGACGGGCTCCCATCCCACTATCGTCAAACCATCCACTGATATGGAGGACGGGTACATCAACTTCATTGTATTTGCCTTCAAAACTCTGAGCTTTCCAATATGAATCGTTAGTGGAATGTTGCACCCAGTCCTTCCACCAGCGGATCTTTCGTCCAAAGGCGCGATCAAGTTCAATCAGTGGGCGCTGTTCATAAAGTGCTAGAAGATCCTCATATGGGAGCAGTGACTGATCCTTGCGGCCATCCATCTGAGCCGCCCAGCTTGCAAGGCACACCATGATGGAGCCTCCTCGGTATGGACACGTAGTAAATGGATCGTTTGGGACGACTATGCTTATCATAGTTTTGAGGTGTGGGTTTCTCAGGAATGCTGGATACCATTGAGTCCGGGCGACATAAGAACCTCCGATTGTGCCCACTTTTCCATTCGACCAGTCTTGGGTGCCACACCAGTTCTGCGTATCAAAACCATCGTTCGCCTCATGGATTGCTGGATAAAAGTCTCCGTCAGAATTGTTCTTCCCCCGGACATCCTGAACTACAAAAACGTACCCTCGGCTCGCAAAGAACTTGAAGGTTTCTGGTTGGCGGAAATTTACTTCACTTTCGATCAATTGATCAGCAGGGCTGCTTTCTACTGATGAATAACAGGTTCTCGTCAAAATGACTGGAAACCGTCCTTCGCCATTCGGACGATAAATGTCTGCAGAAAGGTTTACTCCGTCCCGCATCTTCTGTTTGACATTAAACTCCATTTTCACGTCATATTCGGGTTCTGAGATTGTATAGTCTGCAGAAGTCATGGATCAAGGGATCTTAGGACCTACATAAAAGACTTTCGATTTTCTTACACCAGCATCCTACGTTTCCTAAGCCGTACATGATTATCGCCCGCGCTAATCGTCGAGCTTGGAATCGCCTATTCACTTGAGTCGAGAAGACTGTTCCACAGCGTTACGGTAATGGCAACTCTTAATAGCGCGAAAGTGCGAACGTCAAATCATGAGTCGGACAAGCTACGTCATTGCTAGGCTGATCATCGCCGTGCCTATGGTGCTGCTTTTGCTGACACTAGTATTTGTCGTAATGCACATAATACCAGGTGATCCGGTAAGAGCAATGTATGGAACGAGAGTTTCTGAAGAATTCGCGCGTGCGCTAAGGCATGAGATGGGTTTAGACAAACCATTGTATTCCCAATATATTGATTATGTGCTAGGAATATTCACTGGCAATCTAGGAATGTCCATGTGGTCAAAACGACCTGTGATTTCGGAGGTGCTGTCTGCTTTTCCGGTAACATTAGAACTGACCATTCTTGGGATGATACTATCGGTCATCATTGGTTTGTCGCTCGGTGTGGCCTGTGCTCTGAAAAGAGACACTGTCTTCGATCACGTAGTCAGGTTCTTGTCACTAGCAGGCTATTGTGTCCCTGTGTTCGTTACGGGATTACTGGAACAATTCATATTTGGAGTAGTACTTCATGTGCTTCCGGTGCAAGGCCGTTTCAACCCGCTGACGGCACCTCCATTGGTAACCAACTTTGCTATAATAGATTCCTTATTGACAGGGAACATCATGGTATTTTGGGACAGCTTGACGCATTTAGTCCTCCCAGCCCTAGGGTTAGCTATCTGGTGGGCTGGGCTTGTAGCTAGGGTTTCTAGAGCAAGCATGATCGAGACGTTAGGTGAAGATTATATCATGGCGGCGAGGGCAAAAGGTTTGGCTGAAACGGCAGTGATTAGCAGACATGCATTAAAGAATGCTATCTTGCCGGTCGTAACCTTAACAGGCATATGTTTTGCAGTACTACTAGGGGGGGAAATGTTAACCGAAACGATCTTCTCAATTCCAGGGATGGGACGTCTGATGATCAACGCCGTATTCAGACGTGACTTTCTAGTAATACAAGGCTGTATTACGTTCTATGCTATCTCGGCTGTAGTGGTGGGAACTATCGTGGATGTCCTCTATACCTTTTTGGATCCCCGTGTGAGCAATTGAAGAGGGTCCTGAGTTGAGACGTCGATTAGAGAATTTTCTTGCAGAGCATCGCAAGTTGTCTTTAGCCATGCTCTTTTCGGGCACTGCAATGGTAATAACGCTCACTTTCTTGGCGGCTTTTGCACCTTACGTAGCACGTTACTCTCCTGTAGAAATAGGGTCAACCCTCCTTGGACCCCCAAACAGTGATCATATCCTGGGAACCGATGCTCTAGGCAGGGACATATTTAGCAGAGTTTGCTACGGTGGAAGAGCATCGTTATCGGTCGCGTTTGTCGCGATGATCATATCAATCACGGTTGGGTCGTTCCTTGGCGCCGCTGGCGGATACATTGGGGGAAAGCTAGATCGGGTGGTTGCGGTTTTCATGGACGCAGCATACGCATTTCCAACATACATAATGGCGTTCATGATAGCAATCGTACTGGGCCCAGATGCCATAAACCTGTCTTTTGCCGTTGCAATAGCGGGCATTCCTGGTTATTTCAGGATTGTCCGAAGCATTGCTCTTTCCATCAAAGAGAGAACGTTTATTGAGGCAGAGGTGATTATAGGTGCTCCTACAAAATACATAGTCATCCATCACATCCTACCATACGCTATATCATCAATCATTGTTTTGATGTCTATGGGCGTGGCGGACGCCATACTTGCCATATCTGGACTTGGCTTCTTAGGCATTGGCATCCAACCCCCGAGCCCCGAATGGGGCACGGATTTGCGTTGGGGGCGAGAAGTGCTTCTGAACGGCCAGTGGTGGCCTACAGTTTTTCCTAGTATTGCTATATTCTTGGCAGTCTTTGGATTCAACATGTTGGGTGAAGGATTAAGCGCTATATTTAGGGAACAGGCAGGTGGTAGATTTGCAGTTCCTTGAGATAAAGGACTTGAAGGTGCATTACCAGACTCTCAGAGGCTATGTGAAAGCTGTTGATGGTGTGGATCTGAAACAATCACGAGCAGAGACTCTGGGTCTGGTTGGAGAGTCAGCATGTGGAAAGACGACAACGGCGTTTTCTCTGCTTAGGCTTCTTCCGCCTCAAGGAAGAATCGTTGCAGGTGAAATATTCCTTGAGGGAGATGACATTTTGAAGAAAACAAGCTCGGAAATGAGGGAGATTAGGTGGAAAAGGATTTCTATGATATTTCAAAATGCCATGAACGCCCTTAACCCAGTGCTCAGAATCAGAGATCAGATAATTGAGCCTATTCTTACGCATGAGAAAGTAGGCAAGGTTGAGGCCGTGAAGAGGGCTGAAGAGCTGATGGAAATGGTTAGGATGGACAGATCCAATCTTGACAGCTATCCACACGAACTGAGCGGTGGCATGAGGCAAAGGTCGATAATAGCTATGGCTTTGGCAAATCGTCCACAGTTAATCATAGCAGATGAGCCAACCTCAGCTTTGGATGTTGTTGTACAAGCCCAAATACTCCAGTTGTTGAAAGACTTGCAGGCCAAGATGAGTCTCTCAATGATCCTAATAACCCACGACTTGTCCATTGTAGCCGAAACCTGCAACAATATCGCGGTCATGTACGCAGGGAAAATTGTGGAGTCTGCAGATGCATACACCATATTAAGAAGGGCTGAGCACCCGTATACGAAGGCTATGGTAGAAGCTTTTCCGAGCCTAGACCGTCCTAGGGAAGAACGGCTCACGTCTATCAAAGGAACACCACCTGAGCTGATTAACCCTCCTAGCGGTTGCAGGTTCCATCCGAGGTGTCCCTACGCTAAGGAGATCTGCAAAATAAAGGAGCCGGAGGTCATAGGTGTTGGAGCCGACCACACCGTGGCATGCCACCTCTACCCCTAGGACAATGGGAGGCGAGTAGAATGGAGAGTGACATTATCTTAAAGGTAAGCGATTTAACCAAGTGGTTTTCCCCTAGAAAGAGGCTTACCGGCGGTCTCTTTTCCAAGAAAGTGTACGTAAAGGCGGTCGATCACATAACTTTCAAAGTGAGGCGTGGTGAAATTTTCGGCCTAGTAGGAGAAAGTGGCTGTGGAAAGACCACGACTGGTAGGTTGATTCTCAGGCTTATTCGACCAACGAGTGGAAGTGCCTGCTTTGAAGGTAGAGACGTGTTCTCACTGGAAGGCAAAGATCTTCATAGGTTCCGACGCGAAGCACAGATGATATTTCAAGATCCATACAGTTGCCTTAGCCCAAGGTTAACAACATATGATCTCATATCCGAGCCGCTGAAGTTTCACGCAAAGATCAATGAAGCCGAGAGGAGAGGAAAAGTGATTCGGGCACTGAACATCGTAGACCTTCCCACAACAGACGAGTTCATGAAGAAGCATCCACCACAGTTGAGCGGAGGACAGAGGCAAAGAGTAATGATAGCCAGAAGTCTAATACTTTCCCCAAAGTTGCTGATCGCCGACGAACCAGTATCCATGCTGGACGCCTCGCTAAAGTCCTCTATTCTAAATCTGCTTCTCGATCTAAGGAAGGAAACACACCTTACATACGTGCTTATAACCCATGACCTTTCGGTCACGTGGTATATGTGCGACCACGTGTCTGTAATGTATCTGGGAAAAATCGTTGAAAGCGGGACCCCTGAGAGGTTAATCAGGAAGCCTATTCATCCATATACACAGGCTCTGACGAGCGCGGTGCCTACGACTGACCCATCAGGAAAAAGCTCTCGAAACCTAGCGGACAAGATCCATGGAGAGATCCCAGCACTCATTAACCCTCCTAGCGGTTGCAGGTTCCATCCGAGGTGTCCCTACGCTAAGGAGATCTGCAAAATAAAGGAGCCGGAGGTCATAGGTGTTGGAGCCGACCACACCGTGGCATGCCACCTCTACCCCTAGGACAATGCCATTGCACCTACAAAGTCTGCAAGTATCTAACATACATAAGCTCAAAGGAGAAAGCCAAGTGCGCTTGTGCGTTGAATCTGAAGTATTGATCCATTTTCGGCGTAGCGAGCGCGCTAATTTCAGTAACTCGATCGATCGGATTGATAACACATGTCAGCTGTTATCCCCTGAGCTTCGTCAGCGTGCGCTCTAAAGGTTTTCTAAAGCTGCCTTGATCCTTTCTAGAGCTTCTGTGAGAACTTCTTGGGATCTTGAGAAGGAGACACGCAGATATCCCTCTCCGTAAGGTCCAAACAATGTCCCTGGATGAACCCAAACTCGCGCTTTCTCTAGCAGATATTTCATAAATTCAAAAGATGACATACCAAACTCTTTTATGTTGGGGAAGGCAAACATGCTCCCATCCGGCATTAGGCATTTCACTCCATCTATTCTGTTTAACTCTTTGACCAGAAAGTTCCGCCTGCCCTCAAACTCCTTGACAGCATCCGTGATCCAGCCTTGTGGGCCTCTCAAAGCAGCCAAGGCCGCGTGTTGCCCTACATCGTTGATTGAACAGGATAAGTGGCTTTGCATATTCTTCATTCGACTTATCGCAGCCTCCGGTCCAGCAAGGTAGCCCACCCTGAATCCATGCAGATCATAGCCCTTGGAGACGCCATTGATAGTCAGAGTTCTGTCTTCCATGCCGGGTAGACTTGCTATACTAACATTTCTCTTTCCGCCATAAACTAGCTTTTCGTAGATCTCGTTGGAAAATACTACGAGGTCATGCTTTTTCGCTATCTCGGCGATGACGGCAAGATCATTTTTCTTCATCACGGCTCCCGTGGGATTCTCCGGGGACGTGACGGAAATGATCTTTGTGTGACTGGTTATTTTTTTCTCAACATCTGTTGGATCGAGTTCAAAGTTCCTTTCCTCTTTAACGGGCACATGCACCAGCCTACCGCCAGCCATCAGGATGTTACTCTCATATGCGTTCACATATCCTGGATTCCCCATTACGAATTCATCGCCATGGTTGATGAAGGTGAAAATAGCCAGGTATATGGCTTCCATCCCTCCGTTAGTAATGAGAACTTGTTTCTCAGAGTCTACATCCACCCCGTTTTCCCTTTCGAGTTTTTCGGCGATCGCCCGCCGCAGCTCAGGCAAACCGAAGAATCGATAATCTGGCTTCTTGTCTATCACTTCCTTGCAGATCTTTGTTATATGTTCTGGCAGAGCACGTTCAGGGGGCCAAGTACACCTCGCTAAATTCAAGAGGTCGGCGATGCCCTTTTTCATACCTTCGAGTTGTGCCTCTCTTTCAAACCAATTATCGACGAATTTGGTTCTTTCAGCCATTTTTTCCTTTATAGTAGTCATGGTGAGAAACATCGGATTGTGAGTTCTTAAGTATTTCCGAGAGATAGGTTCTGTCAGCCCGCGCGCTGCGCGCGCGCAACGATTCTCCCAGAGTCTTTTTCCTTGCATGTTGGCAGTTTGCGCAACCAAGAGAAAAGGTGTGGGGTCTGAATGATGTATTGCTGCTAGGATAACCTCTAGCATACATATGTCGACTATTTTGTTGATACCAGTTTTTGTAGCAGTACATATGATACGAACGATCGTTCTTGCGTGTGCATGCAACGTGTAATCCATTGAATCAAGTTTTCAGATTGTAGGAAGACTTTTATAGAGCTAGAAGCAGGACAAGAACAGGGTTCAAAATGGGTGACGAAATAGCGATAATTGGTTTGGGCGGAATGGGAACTACAATTTTGAACTTCCTGGCTCGAACACCTGGAATTAAGAAAATAGTTGTAGCAGATTTGGATGAAGCTAGAGGAAGAGCAACAACGGATATAGCTACCTACGGAGCCTCCCAGGAAGGCTTTTACCCAAGCATAAGGTTTGTCAAGACGAATTTGTATGATGTAGATGGAACCGCTGATATGCTAGCAGATATTCAACCGGCGGTGATATGTCACGCAGCTACGTTAGCAGCTTGGTGGGCACGGTACAGTCTCCCAGAGACGGAGAGGAGAATATATTCTGAAATTGTAGCCATCAACGTCCCATTTTACACCGCACTTTTGTATAAGCTAATGCAAGCCGTCAAAAAGGCGGGGATAAAGACCCACGTTGTAAACTGCTCCTACTGCGACGTTGTTAATCCTCTGCTCGGCAAAGTAGGGTTGGCACCTACGATAGGTGGAGGAAACGTTCAAAACCGGATACCAAGAATAAAGAAAATCGTGAGTGAAAAGCTCAAGGTGCCTATGCGCAATGTAGATGTTTTGCTAGTCGCAGAGCACAGTTGGACTGAGCACCCCACCGTCGCCCCCTTTTGGATAAAGATCATCGCGGAAGGCGATGACGTAACGGATAAATTCCCAAAAGATAAGTTGATGATACAAATGCAAGCGCTTGATGAAGTCAGACATGGACCATTCACTGGGGTAGAAAACAAGTATGCTGTGCAAGACATTGCCTCAGCTTTCCTTTCCAATATGCTGGCAATATACTTTGACACGGGTGCCGTTACGAGCGCTCCAGGCCCAACAGGAATGATAGGAGGTTACCCAGTTCGTCTGTCTAGAAAAGGAGCCGAACTTGCCCTGCCCGCCGAGATCACATTGAAGGAGGCCGTAAAAATAAACGAAGAAGGTGCTCGACTTGAAGGTGTAGAGCAAATAAAGAATGGTGGAACGTTGGTCTACACCGAGAAAGCGCATAATGCTATGAGAAAACTGGGTCTTGACTGGAAAGAGTTTTCGATTGAAGAAAGTGAAGAAAAGATCCAAAAAATAAAATTGTTCTTTAAATCAAGAGGCATCGAGTGGTGATCGGCCTATCATTATCCAGTGTTAGGCCTTAATAGGTCGATCTGCGAGCCAAGTTATGCGGAAAGCGTCTGTCCAATATACCGTATGTGATTGATTGATGAACAAAATGAGAGGTTTAGAAGGTAAGACGGTTATTGTGACAGGATCCGGGAGGGGACTCGGGCGGGCCATCGCCTTGGCCTTTGCGAACGAGGGTTCCAAAGTTGTTGTGAATGTGAGCAAAAATGTCGATGAGATGAATCGACTTGTCAAAGAGATCGAGCAACTCGGTGGCAGCGCGTTTGGTGTTGTGTGCGACGTGAGCAAGCGCTCCGATGCTGAGGCGCTCGCCGAAAAAGCGATGGACTCTTTTGGGAAGATAGATGTTTTGGTCAATAATGCAGGTATCTCTCGACCTGCGATGTGTTTCAGAATAAGTGAAGAGGATTGGGACGCCGTAATAGGCGTGAACCTTACCGGGACACTTAACTGCATACGTGCCGTAGTTCCGCATATGATAGAAAGGAAAAGCGGAAAAATAGTGAACGTTTCGTCGATTGCAGGAAGAGATGGCATGGTAGGAAACATCAACTATGCCGCTTCCAAGGCCGGCGTTTTTGGGATAACGAAAACTGCAGCCAAAGAACTAGCGCGATATGGGATCAATGTGAATTGCGTTGCTCCCGGGTTCATTGAAACCCAAATGACAGAATGGCTGAAAGAGCCTAAATTCCAAGAGAAGTATGTGCCACTGATTCCCCTGGGGCGATTGGGCAGACCAGATGAAGTCGCGTCGCTTGTTCTCTTTCTTTCCTCAGACGAGGGAAGCTACATAACAGGAGAAGTATTTGCCATAGACGGCGGAATGTCGTTCTAGCTGTCGTAAGGAACGCCTAAGAACGCCTATATTGAGTCTCTATTAGAATAGCGCGCGCATGCACTATGAATATTGACAGAGAAACCACAGTTGTGCGCTTTTGCAGGAGCTTTCTTCGATGAGTTCAATCTGATTTGTGTCTAAACTGAAATGGATAAATATACCGTTCGGGTCAGATAAAAGACCTGTAGAAGGATTTCGGCTGGAGATTCCAAAGACGGAAAGGTAATGTTATGAAAATTAGCAGTGCCAGTGAATACGCAGAGAGTTTGAGAAGACTGAAGACAGTAATCTACTACAAAGGAAACAAAATTCAAGATGTAACTAGACATCCAGCCACTTCGCCGCACGTTCGTGCAGCAGCCCTTACCTATGCTTTGGCTAATCAAGAAGAATATGCTGATCTGGCTACGGCGATTTCCCATCTGACAGGGCACGTTATCAGCAGATTCACTCACGTGCACCAAAACGTTGAAGATCTAATCAAAAAGATAAAATTGCTACGAGTTCTTGGCCAAAAGACAGGCACTTGTTTTCAACGTTGCGTGGGTTTGGACGGAATCAATGCAGTATACTCAGTGGTCTATGAGCTTGATCAGAAATATAACACCGATTATCTTGAACGCTTCAAGCAGTGGCTAATTCAAATCCAAGATGAGAATCTGATGGTAGTTGGGGCCATGACCGACCCCAAAGGCGACAGAGCGAAAGGCCCTGCCGACCAGTCAGATCCTGATCAGTATATGCATATTGTAAAAAGACTTGGCGATGGAATTGTAGTTAGAGGAGCAAAACTTCACATGACTGGAGCTGTCAATTCGCATGAAATCCTCGTGATGCCAACGGTGGCCATGGATGAGCGTTCGAAGGACTATGCATTTGTTTGTGCCATCCCTGTTGACGCTCAAGGCATAACCATGGTCTTCGGTCGACAAGCCAATGATGATCGACGTGACAAAGAGGAGCGTATTGATATGGGGAACCCTTCATTTGGGACGGTCGGTGGTGAGGCTATCATCGTTTTTGAAGATGTCTTCGTCCCCAATGGCCGGATTTTTATGAATGGCGAGACGGATTTTACTGGCCTTCTTGTATATCGATTCGCTGCTCACCATCGAGCCAACTACGGTGCTTGCAAGACAGGCTTGATGGACGTTTTGATTGGAGCGGTAAGTTACCTCTCACAGATTCAGGGAACGGCTAATGCATCGCATGTAAAAGACAAGATTACTGAGATGATTCATCTCTGTGAGACCCTATACGCCTCTTCCATTGCTTGTTCAGCCGAGGGTTGCCAAACGCCATCAGGTGCCTATATGGTGAACACCATGCTCGCCAATGTCTGCAAACAAAACGTCACTCGATTTCATTTCGAGATAGCCCGCCTGGCTCTAGATTTGGCAGGCGGTTTCATCGCTACACTTCCAAGTCAATACGACTTGGAAAGCGAGAACCTAGGTCCCATTGTGAAAAAATACTTCTCTGGAGTTGAGAATATTCCGACGGAGCATCGAATCAAGATAGGCAGACTCATAGAAGCCATGACAGGAGGTACTGCTCTAGTAGAGTCCATGCACGGAGCAGGATCACCCCAAGCACAAAGGATAATGATTCTTCGAGAAGGCGATTTGGATAAAAAGATTAGACTTGCCAAAGCACTGCTTGGAATTCCAACCGGCGACAAAAAATCCTAACATGCGCTTGTTATGTCTGGAACTCGTTATCCGAGAAACTACTTTTTCGAATCTGCGTTCATTAGTTGTCAACCTTCAGAAATCCACGTATCAAGGCGTAGCGCGCTTGAAATGATCACGAAACAAAACAGGTTTTTGAGTCCACGGTGCATCGATCGATGAGGTGAGTTTCTCGCTTGTCAAGGGCTTTGGCAATGGCTCTGGCTACTGAAGATGTGATCTCAAGGCGGTAACAAGATTTAAAAAGAAGAAATGAAAAGAAGAAACCGTGGTTTGATTGTCCAAGATAACAATTCTCGGCGGATACGGGTATATGGGAGCGGAGGCAGTACGCTGGCTTGCCAAGCATACGAAAGCTGAGATAGTAGTTGCCGGTAGAAATGAAGAAAAAGCTAGGAAACTTGTAGCTGAAGTGCAAGGTAACGTTTCAATGCTATCTGTAAACATTGAAGACTCTGGAAGTCTGAACAAAGCAATGAAAGACACGGATGTTGTATTGAGCACTGTTGGGCCATTTTATAGATATGGTGCGACAATCCTCAAGGCAGCCATCGGTGCCGGAGTAGACTTTCTAGATATAAATGACGATTACGATGCATCAAGAGATTCACTTGACCTGAGCAGTGAAGCACAAAGAGCAGGCGTAACTGCAGTAATCGGAGTTGGAGCTAGCCCGGGGGTCACTAATGTTCTGGCCAGGTATGGTGCTGACAAATTAGACCGAGTCGACGAAATCAATACACTTTGGTGTGAGAGCACGACCGACCCGACAGGTTTCGCCGCGATGGCTCATTGGATTCATATTATATCAGGAAATATTCCAACTTATCGCTTTGGCAGATGGGTAGATGTCCCCGGCCTCAGCGAACCGGAAATCGTAGATTTTCCTGCGATTGGCAAAGCCAAAGTGGGTCATGTCGGTCATGCTGAGCCAGTGACCATACCTAGATTCATCAAAAATGTTCAAACTGTCACGAACAAAGGGGGCCTCCTGCCAATTGAGGCAATGACGCTTTACAGAACTATGATGAATCTCGGTTTTGGAAGTGAAAAGGAGTTCCGTGTACGCGAAGGAGCTTCTATCCCCATGAACGACCTTGGCGTCAAAATCGTGCGCGCCATGCCTCACTTTGCTCCAGAGACATTCCAAAGGTTAGTCAGCAAGGCGCCTAAATTCGGCATTGCGTTGAAAGTCAATGTAGTTGGAGAAAAAGATGGGAAGAAAACAAGACTTTCATACGGATGTGCCGAGGATGTTAGACCCCTTACAGCTATTCCGTTGGCAATCGCAGCAATGATGGTTCTAGATGGTGACATTAACGTGAAGGGAGTATCTGCTCCAGAGGGAGCAATTAGCGCCAAAGAATTTCTAAAGGAACTCACAAAGGCTGGTATAGAAATCTACGAGACGGGAGAACGGAAGGTTCAGTTATAGAAGCGCGCAGACGGGACAAAATAAGCGGATGGATCCTGACCGTCGAACTCCAATTCGTGCTGTCGCTACATTTTTTCGAAGACTGCGGCAATGCCTTGTCCCCCCCCAATACAAAGGGAAGCAACGCCATATCGCCCATCTTGGTGGTGAAGCTGACGGATCAAAGTCAGGGCCAGACGTGCTCCGCTCATTCCGTTAGGGTGCCCAAGAGCCACAGCACCGCCATTAGGATTCAGCTTTTCCATATCAACTTTCATTCCTTGGTTTTCCAGTTCCTTCACAACGGCTAACGTCTGGGCAGCAAAAGCCTCATTACATTCAACGACATCCATCTGTTCGAATTCCAGACCTGCACGCTTTAGGGCTTTAGGAATTGCGTGAGCTGGCGAGATGCCCATAATGCGCGGATCCACACCGACAACAGCAGAGGAGACCAGACGAGCCAAAGGCTCGTACCCCAAACTGTCTGCTTTCTCAGCTGACATTACAAGGAGTGATGCTGCGCCGTCGTTCAGTCCGGAGGAATTTCCAGCGGTTACTGTCCCTCCTTTTTTGAATGCGGGCTGGAGCGTGGCAAGTTTTTCGATTGTCGTATCGGCCCTGGGATTCTCGTCGATTTCAAACGAAATGGGATCACCTTTCCGTTGAGGGCTAAGCACGGGTGTGATCTCCTCTCCAAACCGTCCTGATTGCGATGCCTTTATAGCACGCACGTGACTGTGATACGAGAACTCGTCCTGGGCTTCACGACTGATTTTCCATTGCTCAGCCAAGTTTTCAGCTGTAACTCCCATGACCAGATTCCACTCTGGCCTAGGAGCAGTCTCCCAATTTAAGAAACCAGGAGGATTGTATTGAAAGGCTTGTGTGGGTCGGGCAACCTTATAGGGGAAAGTACTGTGGCTTTCCGTCCCACCCGCAATTAGGATGTCTGCGTCACCAACCTGAATTCGATGGCCGGCAAGAATCAGCGCCTCCAAACCAGAGCCGCACTGTCGTTCCACTGTCAAACCTGGAACTGAAAAAGGCAAACCAGCCTTAAGGAGGGCCCATCTGGAAAGGTTGACAGCCGAATGCCAAGAGAGTGCAATACCTAGAATAACATCGTCGATAACGTGAGAGTCAATCTTCGTTTTCTTGAGAAGACCTTCAATCGCAAAGGCAGCTAGTTCCTCTGCACGAAATGCAGCAAGACTACCGCCCATACGTCCGATAGCAGTTCTAACGCCATCTACAACGACTACTTCACGCAAATTATGGCCTCCCAAACCTCATTCGGGAATATTGTCTGCATTTTGGGGTATATCATACTTTGATCGATCGATATTGCTCTGTCCTCGACGACTACCATTTGGCCAGAACTTCATTCCAGAAGTCGTAGATTCCTTTGTTTGGCTTTCCGGTGTAACCTGCTCTGATCATCATTCTTACTAGTGGATGCAGACGCCCTGTTTCACCTAGTTCTTTGACCTTATCCTGTTCCGAGGAAGCTAGGATTGCCCATCCGCCTGTATAATCATAAACCTCCAAAGGTCCCATGGGAAGATTGTATCCTTCTCTTAATGCTTTGTCAATGTCCTGCGGCGGTGCCACCCGCTCCCATACCATCTGAACGGCTTCACGTACCATTGCAACGTGGGCTCGGTTGGCAAGGAACCCGAACGTGTCTTTGCAGACTACCGGTGATTTTCTTAGCTTTTGCATAAGCGCTTGTGTTGTGTCTATAGTTTCACTAGATGTAAGGGCTCCTCGTACGACTTCTACAAGTTTCATGACCGCAACAGGATTGAAATAGTGGGTACCCACCACTTTGTCTGGTCTCTTCGTCGTGGCTGCCATCTCAGTTATGCTTAATGCCGAGGTATTTGAGGCTATGATGGCATGTGACGCTGCAGCATCATCAACCTGTTTGAAAACGCTCTTCTTTAGAGCCAGGTTTTCGAACACGGCCTCAGTGACAAAATCAGCGTTCTTGCTAGCCTCACCTATATCCGTGGTCCTCTTGATTCTAGCTAACACTTCGTCGGCTTCTGTAGTGGTCATTTTTCCCTTCTCAACGAAGTGCTTTTTCAATCTGGTTTGAATTGCCTGATATCCGGCGTTTGTCCTCTCGTCAGTTGTATCAACCATGGTAACAGCGTACTTACCGACTCGAGAAAAAACCTCGGCAATCTGAGAGCCCATTGTTCCGGCGCCGATCACTGTCACCTGTTTAATCTTTCCTAGCTCCATAAGGGCACCTGAACTGGAAATTCGTGAGCTCCTACTTGACTCTTAGGCAATGGAAATTGGGGATCTGTTTTTGAGTCCCCAGCGTGCACGAGAGAAGCATGCGCTTGATTCGCGCGCGCACTCCAAGTTTCTCTCGTTTCTCGCATTTCTTTTCTTCCTTTTCCATTCTCTTCTCTCTCGTCTTCTTCTCCCCCAGCGCCTTTAATTGTTCATCATAAAAGTGAGAAGCTACTTTTATTAGGTTTTCAGTTCTTCCGCTTATAAGTCCGTAATGTTCTATATTTCTCTCAAGTCTAGCAACGTAGTCCGTGAGTCCTTCCTTCTCTTTTCTCTCTTTCACCTTCTCCGTTACTTTTGAGGTTTTTGAGGCTAGGTTCTGGATGACCTTGCTAGGTCTATCCCCTTCCCCTGGATTTTGAGTGGCTTCGAAAATGGCCTTATCCAACGCAGTTCGATATTTCTGCATTGCTTCTTCACAATTGTCATCCTTAATACTTTTCTCTGCCTCCTCGATGAGGGTTTCAAGATCCGTTTTGGGTATGGCCGCGACAGGATCATCATACAGGTTGCTCGCAAGAAGATCATACAATTTTGCATCGTCTCCGCATAGCTTCTTCAACAAGCTTTCCTCTTTTTCTTCTTTCTTTCTCCACATAAACTCGTCTTTCCACTATGCTGTTTAACAAGTTTGAATTAAAGTCTTTGGCTGAAGAGTTGGAGGAGGCTAAAAAGAATGCGTGATCGATCGAAGCCCCATCAGGTTCGACTTTCAAGCTGTAATCTCGTTAAGTCTCTCCGAGAGGTTTCTAGCTCCACATGTTTTAACAACTGACAGAAGAACACTGTTGATGAGTGTTTCAGGACTCGTGTTCAGTTTTTCAGCAATCTCTTCGATTTTGGCGTAATAACGACTCTCTATTATGATATGGACGAAATTTGTGTTGGAGTAGTTCTTGACGGATAGAATTCTCTCATCAGTATTTAAGCGAGAAATAGCAATTTGGAAAGTTGCATAGGTCGCAACTTTACTTTTGTATATATTTTCATTGCTTTTGTATAGATTGAGCATCGGTACTGGTCCACCGAGACCTGGTCTCGTTTTGTAATCGTCAGGAAGATACTCCATCACCCATCTGTAACTCATGCCAGTCAATTCAGATATTGTCTTTGCCAGCATTTGAGGCTTTGTTCCTTTTTGAATACATATGTCTGCTAGTTCTTGAAGCATCTCACTTTTCTCTTTGGCGGAAATCTCTCGCCTGCAGACATTGCTGACCAACTTTGCAGTAATCAGCTGCTCCCTTGACTTGATATGATCAAGCTTGACTCTCGGCCAATTTGCGTCAGCTGCGAGACGGCGATTTCCGTCTATCACGCTTCCATGACTGTCAAAAAGTACCGGATACAGCTTTCCAATTCGTCGAGATGAGGCTCTCAGGTCTTGTTCTGCGTCGCACGAACTCAACTTCTCCTCTCCTCCTATCCTTTTTACAGATACTGAGATAAAAATCTTGCGAATGTACAGATTTGCATATGCAATATTGAATGATGTACAGAAAGCGCGGTTGATCAGACAAAAAGCGGGTTGCGCAATATTTAAGAATCGAAAGACATAATTGCCGTTGTGGAATTGGCTTTGTCTAGAAGACACAAGGTTCTTGATGACACAGACAAACGAATCATTGAAATCCTGCAGAAAAACTGCAGTCTGTCGCTGGAACAGGTAGCCAATGATTTGAAAGTTCCGAAAGCAACGTTACATTATAGGATACGGAGACTCGAGGAAAAAGGGATAATTGAAGGGTATCACGCGAAGATCAATCCCGCTAAGGTCGGAAAAGATTTTGTCACAATCACTTTTGTTCACACCAAATACGGTCCAGACTATTTCAAGAAACTAGGAAACAGACTAGCCCAAGTCAAGGGAGTCGTTGCAGTCTACTTCATATTCGGAGAGATCGACTTTGTAGTCATCACAAGGTCTGACAACACCAGAGACTTCTTGGAAAAGATGGAAGAGATACAGAAAATGGACGGAATTGTAAGTACTAGTACTCAAATTGTTGCAGGCGTGTTCAAGGAAGACGGAGGAATTGAGCTTGAGTCTTCTTTGAAGAAAGCGACCGATCAGAATTCCCGCCGAAGCCTCAAGCGACCGATCGCCTAGCTTTTTGATCTCCTCAAGCGCTTCATCGATCTGCTCACACTTTGCCAGCGCCTCTTCTATCCTCTTGGTCTTGTCGTAGCGCGTGCGATAACGTGCGCGTAAAATCGCCAAAACTGCTTTCTGCAGGCCTCTAGCGCGCGCTAATAGTCCCGCAAACGCAAGGTCGAGTCTTCCGTCTAATTGCCATGACTATGCTGTTGTCAGCGTCTACCTTGACGAAGTCTCCTGTGTAGATTGTTTTTAACGGGTCCTTTTCTAATCTGTCGACAAGAGGAACCTTCGCCATGAACGCGTTGACCACGAGCACAGTTTTCACATCTTTCACAATCATGGCTTTCGGAGCAGGTTCATGCTGCGCGAGTTTGAGCGCGTGCTTGCAGTGGGTCATTCATGAATAGATATGATTTGGTTAATCAGGTAATTTTCTCGAAGAATCCTTCCTGAGCTTCACTAGTAGACTTGGAAGAGTCCTATTGAGTACTTCTCAGGGCCTTCTTCACTTCTTCTATCGATGTCTCGTCTTCTATAGTTGAGTAATCTCCGAGAGGCTGGTCTGTGATCATCGATTTTATGAGTCGGCGCATTATCTTACCACTTCTCGTTTTGGGCAGCTTACTTACGAAGTATATATCGCTGACAATCACTATCGGACCTAGAGTTTTCCTAACCAAATCCCTCAATGTCTGCTTCAGGTCCTCGTTTGGCTTGTATCCGCCCTTCAAAACAACTAGTGCACATGCTGTTTCACCCCTCAAGGGATCTGGGCGTCCCACAACCGCTGCTTCAGCAACGCCCCGGTGTTGAAGCAAGGTGCTTTCAATTTCAATCGTACCGATCCTGTGAGCGGCAATCTTGATAACTTCATCTTTTCTTCCCAAGAACCAGATATATCCGTCTTCATCCTTTATCGCAGCGTCGCCAGTGTAGTAGACTCCTGGTATCCGGTTCCAGTAACTTTGCACGTAGCGTTCATGATCTCTCCAAAGGGTAGGTGTTAAACCGGGGAAGGGTCTCTTACAAACGAATGTTCCTTCAGTGCCAATTGGCATGGGTTTGCCTTCTTCATCGACTATTTCCGCGTCGATTCCAGGAAGCGGAATTGTTGCAGAGCCAGGTTTCATCGGCAGCAACGTTATGCCATAAGGGTTGCCAACCATGGGTCCACTGCTTTCGGTTTGCCACATGTGGTCGACTACGGGTATTCGGTCTTCAAAGACCTTCTTTTGAAGCCATTCCCAAACGGGGGGATTCAGAACCTCACCTGCGCACGCTATGAATTTGACTGAGCTCAAATCATGTTTCCTTGGGATATCCTCACCGTATTTCATCAGCGCACGGACGCCGGTCGGCGACATCCAGAGTTTTGTAACACGGTTCTTTTCAACGATTTTCCACCACGTGTCTGGCGTCGGATAGTCTGGAATGCCTTCGTAGACTATTGTTGAACATCCAGCAAGCAGTGGTCCATAAACGACGTAGCTGTGACCGACAATCCAGCCGATGTCTGAGGTTGAAAACCATACGTCCGTTTCGTTGAGGTCATAGACCCATTTGCCCATTGCGTAAATGTAAACCTGATAGCTTCCATGAGGTTGAACCGTGCCCTTGGGCTTGGCCATAGTTCCAGAAGTGTGAAGGATGAATGCCAGTTCGTCTGCCCGCATCTTTTCGACTTCAGCTCTTGTTCCCTTGCCTCTTTCCATAGCTTCCTCCCACAGAATGTCTCTGCCGGGAGTCATAGGCGTATCTTTTTCGTCTCGCTTTAGCACAATGACATTTTTTACGCTCTTTCCACTCGTCGCGAGCGCCTCATCCACAACTTCTTTGAGCTTGACCGCATTACCTCGCCTATAGCCCACATCTGCGGTGACAACGATTTTTGATTCGGTGTCTGCTATTCTGTCGGCTAAGGCTCCATAGCCGAACCCTCCGAAAACAACCGAGTGGATCGCTCCAATTCGCGTCGTAGCTAGCATCGCGACCACTGCTTCTGGAACCATCGGCATATAAATTGTAACGCGATCGCTTCTGTTGACACCCAAAGCCTTCAAGGTTGAGGCGAACCGTTCAACGTCGTAAAGAAGTTGATTGTAGGTCAGAACGCGAGGTTTTTGACCTTCCCCGTTCTCCCAGATTATTGCGGGACGGCTGCCTCTGCCTTTTTTGATGTTACATTCTAGACAGTTGTAAGACAGGTTTGTTATTCCGCCTTTGAACCACGTGAAGCTTGGATAGTTCCATTCGAAAACTTTGTCCCAACGCTTAAACCAATGCAGTTCCTCAGCAACTTCGCCCCAGAAGCCTTCAGGATCGTCCAGAGCTCTCTTAAGCATCCATCTCAATTGCGGTGGATACTCCATTTTGGCTGTTGCTCCTCTAATGGAGGACATATGTGACACCTAGTTCCTCATTTGATATGCATGCAGTTTCAGGCATGCAATAAAAACATTCCCTACACGTCCGCGCGCTCGTTCTACTGTTTTATGTCTCCTAGTGGTAAGACCTCCCTTTTGAACAACTCTTTCAGGAGCATTGCTGCTGAAACATACCAAGCATTGAGCGCACACAGTATTCCCAAGTAACCTCCAACAACATTCGCGATGACGATTCCAGCTAAATGTCCTACATCCAGCAACACAAAAGTCAGCAAAAGTAGCGTGAATGTGGACATCAATGCTTTGCTAATCCTGAACGTACCTACCCACAGGTAGAATGTAAACAGTGTCCATGCCAACAGAAACACGCCAAGGGCGGCCTGAGATACGGTCCAAACCCCTAGAAACTCCAGAAGAAGGATTAGTCCTAAGCTCATCCAAAACCCTCCGTAGGAGCTAAAAGCCATTCCGCCAAATGTTGATCCATTCCTAATTTCCCACATACCAGCCATAATCTGTATTGCTCCTCCGTAGATTAGTGCGCAGCATACAATGGCTCCTGTAAGGTCTTTCGAAGCAAGTTGTGCATTGAGTGTACTTAATAGAAAAGTCGTCAACGCAAAGCAAGCTAACCCCAAAGGTGCTGGGTTTGCCAACTTCTCTGACCCTGACATGCACATTTGACCTCCCAAACCCATTTTGACTCACGGTTACTGCTCCATGTTAATATAAGGGTTTCCGAAAGCGAATGACAAAGCGAAGGATTGGTGACAGCACACAATTCTGTTTTCTTTTTCTGAAAAGCATTTCATCCTTGTGGCTGCGGGCGTATATGGAACAGCGTGCAACTAGCCCCCGTCACTAGAACATCCGAAAACATCAGTGAATAAGAGCAGCACTGCGCAGTCTGGCTCAACTTTCAGGAAATCCTGCACGTCAATATCCATTTCACGACAAAAAGCTTCAACCACACCCAACGGGGCAGACCCTTTGATCTCGTAGGAAGTCTCACTTACTCTATGGTGAAAATAAATAATAGATCCGTATGTTGACGAAACCACGCTGGAGTTTTTATTTCAAATCCCAGAAAATCTGCCGATCACGCTTATGACAGAGAATGCAGGTGGTCGGGAAAAAGAAAAACAGTTCAAGAGAGCATGTCAGAGGTTCAAGACAGAAAGATCTCAGTATCAGGTTAGAAAGTGCAGGCCAGGCTTGATTCACGATAGATTCATATTGACCAAAACTCAGGGTTGGAGTGTTGGATCATCTTTGAAAGACATTGGAAAGAGATTGTCTATGATAAAGGAGATGTCAATCCAGAGCAGGATAGAGACCGAAAAGGAGTTTGACAGCATCTGGCGAAGCTCTACGGATCTCTTAATATGATCTGCACATTGACTCTTTGGTAATCGAAATACTTCTGTGGTTTTTCGCGCCCACGCTATTGACAACGATAGCTTACAGAAGAATATTCCACAAAAGAAAAGAACAACCAAAAAACCACTCTTGGAGGCAGAGGCATCGTACTGAATTGAGAGGCGCTAATTACCGCCGAAATCAGTCCGAATTTCCTAGGTCGCTGAGTTTTGAACGTCTGTTAGCTCTTGTGTGGATTCTGTCGAAATTAGTGGCGCACAACACAAAAATCTCTGAAATTCGCTGATGCATTATGCGCTGGTGAGAGTATGAGAACTACAATTATCATAGAAGGCAAACTTGGTGTTAAGGAAGAAACTGAGAACAAGAGGATCGAATTGAGAAAAGGAGCAGAAAAACAAAAGATTATTGACTCTGCCATAGCCTACCTGGTCTAAGCCCGCGAGCTAACAACAAAGAGGGCATGACGGAAACCGCAAGCTCCATATTTCTCTAATGAGGCAACTGCATAAAGTGCGCATTGGTGGAGGATAACTTGCTATGACACTGAACATGGAAAGATGGATTGCCTTGTTTCTTGAACAGTACAGATTTGAAGCCTTGAAACTGGGACCGAAAGACAAGGAATGCTTAGCGCCTTACGTGAAAGAGCAGCTCTTATCGCCGCCAAGCGAGATTGAAGCACTAATTTTTCGGAATCCATTCTGTCTGATATTTCTCTTCTTCTTCAGTCCACACGTCCAAGACCGTCGAGTATCTCTGCATAACTCAAGCTGGCCCAGAATCCACTTTCTAATCGGCAAGTTTCACATGAAGTACGGCACCTCAAACAGCGACTACAAGAAGCTTGAAACCATGATAAGTCACATTCACCAAAATGTTTCCCAGAACAGCCCAAACCAACAAAAACCCATTTACGGCATCGACTTCATACCAAACGTGTGTTGCATTTACTTCTGTCAAGACCTCAGAATTGAGGCATGGCCTTGGAACTCGAAAAGCCGGTCAGAACCCACAGACATCGCCAACACCGTGTTCCATCTGAACTATTGCCAAGCCATCGACGATGCCACAGGCGGGCAAATACTTAGGTTAGCCGCAAAAGAGCTTGAAAAGAGAGGGTTCAGAAAAGTGGACGAGCAAGGAATATGAAAAATAGGCAGTCAAATCACCAGAAGAGCGCGCAGCGTTTTTCGCTACCCTTTGTTCTATATCATGCGCAAGAGTTCGATAGCATAGAGAAGCAAGCAGACCATCTAATGTCTTACGCCCGCGTAATTGCCGAACAGAGACTGCAAATCACGAGATAATGTGTGAACTTACGCTCAATCCACGTGTTTTGGTTACTTTTCCTCAGCTAGGTGCTTTTTCAGCGCTTCTTCGACGATGATGCTCAAGGCGCCCCTTTTGTTTCCATACTTGGTTTCTGCAATTCCCCGGAGTTTCCTTTCAACATCGGCGGTTAGCGTTACAATAATCTTGCCCGTTGGAAGTCACCTTAGGTAATCTAAAGCAATCTTTAAATATAAGGTTTAGATAACTAAAGACTAGCAAAGATATCTTAGGATGATTATAATGATAAGAAAGCCACACCGAAAACAGGAGGATAATCTTTGAAACACTCGAGAATTACAATCAGTGACATTGCAGAAGTTATGGGTGCCCTTGGAGGGGAGAGCTACGAAGAACTGAGAGCTACATTCGATTGTGTCTGTTCCGAGATAGCGTCGAAATTTGGTTTGTATGGTCCGAACAACCACCCCCGGAAGGCCACAATCATAGACGCCATCGCCAACTCAACTTGTGTCAGCTGCTCAGCAAGAAAGCTCTCCAACACGGGACTACGCCAACGAGTTGATGGGATCTACATGGAGTGTCACAAACTTGCCGTCGGAACGCTGGTTGAAGAACTGCAAGACAAGTTTAGCAAAATGGGCTTCTCAGTCCTGATTCTTAACGAAGTTGAAACCGAGTACGGCAGAGTTGACGTACTAATTAAACCGACCAACTTCGGAGTGAAGTTGCAGTATGGCATCAATGAACTAACAGTTGAGGTCAAGACCGGGCTCAGTCTTTCTTTTTCCCAGATTTTCAGGTATTTGCTCGATCGAGAAAATGAGACAATCGTGCTATGGAGAATTAGGAATAGGCAAGTCTTGTTGTTTAGGGGAACGCATCTCAAGCCTCTGCTCATGCGCTTCATGAAAACGTGTATCCTAAGAGGCGAAAGACTACTAGCAGATCAAACGTCAACGTGCGATCATCCAAAGCAAAGCGATTGGTCGCCAACTCAAGAAGAAATTCAAGCCATGCTGGATGATTTCGCCAAAGCACTGGTTGAGACTCTGCCTTGCGTCGTAAAGACAGTCTTTGAAACGCTGGAGGTCAAGGAGAATGGCGCGGACGCAAGACAAGCCATCAATGAATGAGTTTCTGAGGGTACAAGAATGGTCCAGCAGTTATCGTTCAGTTGACAACCTACTGCTCCATCTGAAGCGAAAGACCAGAAGCGAGGGTTCAAAGGGACTTTATCTGTGGCACCTTTTCAAGTTTTGTCAATCTGTGAATATGAGACCGAATAGACTTGTGAAACTGAGAAGAAATCGAGTCGAAAAGCTTGTCCAGGGGTATGCAGACAGCCTAGCGAGTGACTCACCAAGGTATTCCAACCTTGCAGTGGCAATTATGAAGTCTTTTTTCACCAATAACGGTTTCAAGCATGCTAAAGCATTGGAGTTGGCCACATACCATGCGCCGCCCCGCTTCAGAATAACCCAAGAGTATATTCCAACGAAATCAGAAGTTTACAAAATGGCAGATTCTGCTTGCTCATTGCGGGATAGAGCGATGGTCCTTACTCTGTTCAGCACGGGCTTGCGAAATTCAACACTCAGAGCATTACGCTACAAAGACATTGAACGAGAGTTGAGCGGCGACTTCCCCAACGTATTGTTGCCCATATATCCCGAAATGAAGAAAGTTGAACCCAATGCCTGCAAAGGTATGATTCCTTATTTTACATTCACTTGCGACGAGGCTAGTCAAGCGATCAAGCTTTACATCAAGGAAAGAAAAGAAAAACATGGAGGAGTTGAAGGCGACGAACCACTTTTTTGTTCTGAATACAATCAAATTGACAATCGTAGGAGGAGGGAGAGACTGCTAACATCAAGGAGCCTCGAGATGATCATTAAGGAATCTGCCAAGAGAGCTGGGATAGATCAATGGAAAGCGCTTCATCCTCATTGTCTCCGCAAGGCTTACGAAACTATCCTCCACAGTCAACTTATCGATGGCTCAAACATGGACATAAAGACTCAAGAGTTCTTTATGGGTCATGTGTTGCCTGGTAGTCAGGATCCTTATTTCGATAGATCAAAGGTCGAGCACATGAGACTTCAGTACTCGAAGCTGAGATTCGGAAGAACGACCGTTGAAAATCGATTCAAGGTTCTCAGAATGGCTGTTGCCAGGGCCTTCGAGGACACTGACATTGATGTTGACAAAGTAATAGAAGACTATGTTAAGCTGAAAAATGGTCAACCCGCATCCGCAGATTGAAGGAAAGAAGTCAGGTCTGTCTGTAAAGGTCTTTTTGCATTCGAGATGTCGTTTCCGTTGGTCCTCGATGAATTTTGAGTATGCGTCTTTTCATTTCGCAATGTCTTCATTGGCAAGCCGCACTTTGGAATGTTGCTTGGTTCTTTTGACTCAGCCACATTTCTTTCGACACTCTCTATTGCGTATAGAATAGTCTCCAGCAATACGGCTGAAGCTCCTGCCTCCGGCCCGTTTTCCTCAGACGAGTTAGTGTGTAGTTGTTTTGTTTTCAGATAGTCAGCCATTACTCTTAGAGCATCCAAACCTTTGCCTGATTTTCCATTTGGCGGTGAGAAGATCAGTTTTGAGTATTGTTCGCGCAACTCGTCGATTTTGGTCTTGTCATAGTACGCATCCATGCTTCCATGCAGGATATGTCCCATCAGATACTCCTGGGTTTTGAGATCAAGACGACTTCCATCTGCCAGTTGGCTTCGCAACACCGACTCAAATGTCTTTCTTAGACAGTGAGGCGTCACCCTGCCCTTGATTCCTGCTTTTCTTGCAGTTAGCCTGACTATGCGTTCGAGCTGTTCGGCTGTAATAGGTTTCTTGGCTCTGTTGTTTCGAAGAAGCTGATTATACTCTGATGAAAAGAGAACGTCAGTTTCCAGAAGGGCGCCGAATCTTGCTCTTCTATCTGCGAGATAGAGCAGAATTGCATCTCTGGCCTCTTTTGAAGTGAACGTGACATATTCTATGTCACCTTTGCATGCTGCCGGCACTATTTTCTTCATGTCCCCATATACATTGATGCGAATATTCTGTTCTTCATTCTCAAGCTCCGAACTTATGTCGCCGTATGTAATGGCGCGCATCGTGGAGTTACGCAATCCAGTCGATACCAATGTCAGAATAATCGCTCTGTTTCTTAGAGAACCTGCACAGCTCGCCATTCTTGAAGCTTCTTCAAGCGTCGGTATATATTCAAGTCTTGTTCTGGCACGAGCAGAACAATGAAAGAGTTGAATGTCGAGTTCCTTATCGCCCCTAAATCCGTTGACCTTGAAGAAAGTAATCAGAATAGCTAAGTACCCGTTTACGGTTCTTACCGAGCATCCAGTCTCCCGTTTATGAAAACCGAAATCCTCTACTAGATTCTCAACATCCTTTTTCTCCATACCGACAATTTCGTCTGGTGTCTTGCCAGACTGCAGACAAAACGCCCTAAGTGTGCTGCAATAGAAGGCCCGAGAAGACTCACTCCCTATTCGCCGAATTTTAAGGTGCCTTAATAGCTTGCTAACACTTCGATATTCACTCGTCCAGCCAGAAATCTTCAAAAAGACCATCCATTCAGAAACCACAGTCAGATCCTCCTCACGGCGCATATTGCGAAACCACAGTTTCGACATAAAATTATATGTAGAAGCCACAGTTTCGCAATACAAAGACCCGAGCTTGTACTCATTTTCTCTAAGGAGTTTGCCTTCAGAAATTCATCAGACGCCCTCATCGATTCTGTTTCAACTCCTGGTGCCGGTTCTGTTTCGAAGTCCGTATTTTCCTGACTGTCAGTATTACTGTTTCAAAACTGGACCTATCCAAGGGAACTGTTTCAACGCCTACTCCACTCGTGCAAAGTAAGGATGTTGACATCAGATTTTCTTCATTCTCAACCGGCTGCACTGATGTCATCAGGTTGTCGTTTGATTCGGAAAATCCTTGAGCGCGCGCGAAAGGTAATACTTGCACCAGTTGGTGATTATCTTGGATCATAGTGTTTCCCTTCATTTTCGGCCCATCGAGCTAGTTGAAGCCAAGTTGGAAGTTTCACGAGAAAGGAATGTACGTCGAGTCTGTCATCTTCAAGCAGCAAAACCTCTTTTAATGGAGAGGTCGAGAGTTTTTCAGCTGCAAACTGCTTCAGGGGCTTCATGTTGATGTTTTTCGAGGTTTCTGAGTTCGTTCCATCCATTTTGCCCGCCTTCAATAGAAACATACAAATTCTCGCGATGTGAGAAAATCTCTGATGCACGTTGAGAACAGCCAGTGAGGATATCGAGAAAATTGAAAGAAGGAATAAATCACTAGGGCAAATCCTGAGGCTCTACTTGGAGCAGAAGCTATCTGCAAAGAATGTCAGACGGAAAGAACTGGTTAACCTCATAGCAAACAGATTCAACGTGTCACCAGCCACGGCCTATGATTATGCAAATGCACTCAGAATTCTGGTAGCAGAGAAGAAGGAACAATCCCCCTTGGAGAGTTCGTGGAGACCTTTGCCCATAAGACGACCTAGGAACCGTTTGGACGCGATAACGCTGATGGCAGGGATGGTTGACCCTCCGCTTATAATGAAGATGAAAGAATATGGCTTGAATCTGTTGAAAGATCTGTTTCTCGGGGGAGGCCCCATTCCATGTGACCGGAATGTATTCGCCGATGAATTTGGTTCACTGATCGAAAGAGTTGGCAGTGTCGCTCTATTGGATCGAGATTTCGGACATGCCCCTAAAGCATTGGCTGAAGCATGTTTCATCAAGTCAATGGAAACGATGAACCCATCGATAGACATATACGGCGTCAACCCACATGAAGACGCTTTGCGTTATGTTGAATGGGTTCTAAGGTATAAGGCGAAAAATCAAAGAAAGACGAAACAAAGGGAGAACTTCACCGAATCCGAGGAATACATGGTCGAGTCCAGGCCTAGACGGATCGAGGCCATTTACAATTGGAAGAAACCGATCAAAACCAAGTATCTCAAAGGACTGAATATGTGGTTCATACTTCCTGGAGAACCGATCGCTAACGCGCTTATCAGTTATTGTCAAGACAAAGAGATCTTCTGGCAAGAAGCTGTTCGGAATCTCCTCGCAAAGCAATTAGAAGAAGAGGGATATCTCCTAAACCCTGAGGATTGCGGATAAGTAAGTCCGCGCGCGTGGGAAGCTGTTAGCGGATTCCGCAGAAAGCTAAGGAATGTGTGGCGGGACGAAAATCAAAGACGTTTGAAAGTCTAATGTTGCCCGCGTCAAGATCGATCGAGTCAGCAGATTATCCAAGGACTCACCTCACTTCTTCTTTATTGACAGATAGAACAACGTGACAGCGACACCCAAGTTCTCTGACCCTCCTATTGAGTTCCAGATCGATCAGGCAAAACTACCAGAACCAAGTATCGCCTATGGGACAAGCCTCAAACGCGTCAGACCATAGCTCGATATGGATACTACCTTCTGAAATTTTTTCCATAAATTCAGGGAAATACAAGTTGTCGAATTTCTTTGAGACCTCACCCCCCTCTAACTCTGTCAGCACCTTGTGAATTATCTCGTGAGACATGATTGACGAAAACTTGCAAATCCAAATGGTTCCTGGATCATCGAGACAAATGCCAACTTCTCTTGCACTTCGCACTCGTTCATCCACTAGCTCGCATAGCTTTCGAGTGTCCAGGAAGATCGTATTCTGTTTCGAATCGTAGAAAGCGTGGACTAATTCATCTGTGATATCCACAAACAGTAAGTCGGTCTGAATCGGAATCTTCTTCAAATGTTACCCTCCGAATATATAATACGCGCGCCGTTCCGATGTCATATTCATCGCTATACCATATACCCTCGGGTCGGATCGCGATCGATCGACCGTTTTCTCTTTCGCGCGCTTTCGACTCTTTCGGTCTCTATTCCCTCTTTAACAGGGAGATTGCCGCCGACGTGAATCGTGATTTTCATACTTGCTGTCACCTGTCGAATTACAGACTCACGTCACCGGACCTCAGGGATTTCTTTTTTGCACAATAAACTTCGACAGAAATCACACAAGTTTTAATGAGAGTTCAAAATTCCTCGACCCCAGCGAAATCGGGACCCATTTTAGCAGCCGCGCGCGCTTCGCCTACGTATCCGATTGGAAGCTTAGACGTCAAGTTTGGAGACAAATGGTACGCGTTTGGAGAGACGCGCCAACCAATTCAAGATGAAGAAGGAGAGGAAGATAATATCCTCGACTACAGCAAGTACGAGATTTCCACTATATGGCCACTGGCAACTGCGGTCGCCCGAAATTTCGAGACCAAGCCAGAGCACCAAGTTCCGATTCCCGAGTATGATGAAATGCTTCCAAAAGCAAAATCACGTGCACGCAAACGCAAGGCCAGAGCGCGCAAGAATTGAACTACATTGGCTGCAGTGTAAATTTTGCTTCTTGAGCTTTCCATCGTTTGAACCTAACCTAGAAAAAACCATTGAGTCTCTGATAGCGCGCGCCATTTGCCTTGCCCGCGATCCTCGAATAAAGGCTTCACCGTTTCCATGGAGTTGGCATTACATTATAGCCCCCCAAAAGATGGCAGAAATTGTCTTCAACCTCAACCTTTCCCAAGCACAAGACGAGTGCGTGAACAAGACATTCTTTACTTAGCTTATCCCGTTCGCAAACAATCGATCCTGAGATTCAGTTTTATGAAGAAATTGAAAGAGGAATCATCTGACTCCTCCGGTGGTGCTTATGTTTTGACGTATCCTTTGCCTTTCTTGTTGAGTTTTAGTGTGAAGCTGTGTTTTCCATTCTGGGTGTATTCTCTGAATTTCGTGTCGCAGTTTCTGCATGAATAGGCTTCAACCAGGAATCTGCCATACTTCCATTTCTTGTCAGGCTTGACTGCTTCTTTCTTACAGTTTGGGCATTTAGCCATGGTAGTCCCTGCTTGTCTCTTACTAAGCATAGGGTCAAAAGCATTTTCTCGAACGTTTGGGTTGCTAGGTTTCCAATGCTATTTCCTTGAAGTCTTCGCGGCTTAGGAACATGTATGCGACCGTTTCAAGATCTTCGGGCTCTAGTGCTTTTGGTCTCCTTTTCTCTCTCTTTTCGATTCGATATTTGTGGAAGAGTTGTTCCAAAGACGTGAGTAAGGCTTCTATGTTCTGATGGCGTTTGTACTCGTTCAGATGCTCGGCGAACTCGTCTTCCCATGCCACGAGGTTTTCTTGGTTCAGTATGCGATAGATATTCAGTGCCTTTTCTTTTGATACTTTGCCTGTGTTGAATGCAGTGAGTATTTCCTGAGTGAGCTCGCGTTGATATTTTGGTTTGATTTTCTGGGCGAGTCTTGCGTCAAGCGGTGCGTTCACGGCTGTTAGTATTTCTTGTCTTGCCTTTGCGTCGATTAGGCTGAATTGTCTGAAACCTTCATAGCCCTTGATGGGCAAGAGGAGGGGTTCGTCTTCTTCGCTTTCGATCTTGCGGAAAAGCCACGTTATGTCGTTGTAGTGGTCGCATCTGCCAGTTTTGAAGTCGTAGTATATGATGTGCATGCCTTCAAGGTTTCTCTTTTCCCTGTAGAAAATCGCGATGCCGTTTAGGTCGGAGCGTTTCCCGCTTCTTCTACCCAGTGGAATTGCTTCTAGGCTGCGAGCGCCTGCTTTCTTGAGGTATGCAAGTATGAATTGGAATGGAGTCTCCAAAGGCAGCAGTTCCATGCTTCTTTCCATCTCTTCCATGAGTTTCTGATCCTCTTTCACGATACGGGCAGCCGCGTTGAAATTCTTAGGATTCTCTCTTTCCCCGAGAATCGTGGTTTCTATGCCTATTGTGTCTGCGATTTTCTGGATCTTGGTTTCCAGTTTCTCTAAGAGTCCTAGAAGGTCTTCAAGTTCTTTTTCTGGGATGAATACTGCGGAGGTGGCGGTGTCATATTTGCTTCCGAGCCTGTCTACTCGTCCTGCTCGCTGGACTATCTTCATCGGGTTCCAGGGTAGGTCATAGTTGATGACGTAGTTGGCGTCTTGGAGGTTTTGTCCTTCGCTCAGAATGTCGGTGCTGACGAGAACGTCGATTTCTCTTTGAACGTGGTCTGCTTTGTTGGCTATGGGAGCGAAATCCTTGATGATGCGAGTCCTTGTGTCTTCTTTGGTTTCTCCAGTCAGCAATTCTACCCTCTTGTCACCTAACGCAGCCTTCAGGTCGGCGTGAATGTATCGAGCAGTGTCCACAAACTGCGTGAATATGATAAGCTTTTTTCCGTCCTTCTCGAAGATCTGATCCTTCACGATCTGTTCCTTGAGGGCTATGAGTTTTCTGTCGGCATACGGTTTTATGCGTTCTAGGTTTTGCTTGAGCGGTTCAAGGAGCTTGCAGTCTTCCTTAATGTCTCTTTTCATCTCGTGTTTCATGTACTCAGCGGTAAGCTGAACGAGCGGTACTTTCTCCAGTGCCATGAAGAATATCTCATCGTCTTCCTCCCCTTCCTGTTCGCTCATCTCTTTGAGTATCTTGTGGAAGCTTTTGCTGTCCAGTATCTTGTCTTCATCAAGTGCTTTTGCAAAGTAGTTGTAGAACCTCTCAAGTCTTTGGATGCTCTTTTTTATGGCTTCGACGCTGCTTTCAAATCGCTTTAGTAGGCCTATCTTCTGAAGAGTTGCCCTGTGTTCTACCTCGAACTTCTGCTTCTCCTCTACAGTTTTGAGGTACGAGTCTACTCTGTAGGGGACGAGGTGCAGTTGATCTATCGTGTCAAGGACTTGCTTGTATATTGCTCCGCCGAACAGTGCGGTAAGGCTGTATTCGACTTTTCTCAGGACTCTGTCTGGGAACCTGACTGGCTGTCCATTGAGCAAGGCTTCTGAATAATTCTGTTTTATGAATTGGCGGGTTCTCCTTATCATGAGTTCGTCGAGCAAGCGGATTATGTCTTCTATGCCTTGGGCAAGTTGCTTTCTGTCCGCTGCGATGAAGTATCGTCTCAGGTCAGTTATCCCGAGGTCGGCAAAATGTGTGTCATCTCCTGAGGTTATGAGGGACAGTTGATGGTACAGGTCCATGAGATTGTTGTGAATGGGGGTGGCTGTGAGGAGTACTACTTGCTTCTTCTTTTTGCCTCCTGAGAGTAGTTTCATCAGGCTAATGTGCCGGTTCGTGGAGACGTTTCTGTAGTTGTGACTCTCATCTATTAGGACAAGGTCGAAGTTGAGGTAGTCTTCCGGATGGAAAGATTCCGTCCCTGTACTTTCAAGGGTGATGTTCTTGGTTTTTATGCTTTCATCAAGTAGTTTAGGCTCCCATACAGTGTTGAGAACCTGAGATGGAGCTATAAGAAGCGCCTTTTTCCTCTTTACCGCCACAAACTCCCTTAGAAGCTCCAAGCCGATGTGAGTCTTGCCTAACCCTGTAGAGTCGGCGACTAGGACCCCGTTGTATTTGCGGATGATTCTTGCGGCGGTGTTGACGGCGTCTTCCTGAAAACTCGTGAGTTCAACAACCTTTCCTCTTTCTCTCTCAAGCTCATCCAAACGAGGTTTGTAATATTCATAGAGGAACTTCATGTACATTCTATAAGGCACAAGTGGTAGCCCAAACTTGGAGCTTTCCAGAAGATCAATCAGTTCTGTCTTTGCGTCTTCACCTTCTTTCCACCTTCTCTCAAACCATTCTTGCACCTTTTCCTGTGCTGACGGTTGATAGAGAATTGCATTCAGTTCTATGTTGGAGGCTAAGCCAGCCCCCGTGAAGTTGCTAGAGCCCACTGCTGTGCATTCGTCGAAAATGTAGCATTTTGCATGGTTGAAGCGTCTCGGGTTTTTGCGGATTTGAACGGTGTCCATTTTGAGGAATTCTATGAGGTTATCAATGAGTTTAGCCGTCTGCTCTGTTATCGCAAGCTTGGAGAGCTCCTCATTCATCGTAGTGTCTTGGCCAACACAGTTTACAGTTTCAGGCGTCTCGTTCACGGAGACTTCTCGTCCAAATAACAGACGCATGTTGAAGCCCGACTGTTTTGCAGCCAACCACAGTTCGTCTCTGATTCTTGCATAGCCTGAGACGTTGAAGAAGCCTGAGGCTATGTCCACTCTTCTGGTTCGTGGAAGAGTCTCAATCAGAAAACGAGCCATTGTGTAGCTGTCTGTCTCGTTATCCACTATCTCCTTCTTCATGCAGGTTTCTCCATGATTTCTTGTGAAGCTAGTCGGTCGAAATATGGAAGCACACGTTTCCTCACTTCGCCATTAAACTTGCGTATGAGCGTATCGCTCCACATAATCTCCTTCATGTTTACCAGTTCCTTGTCCTCCTCAAAACCTTCAAAAGACTGCAAGATCACGTCAAAGTGCTCTTTGGAGAGCCCATAGTGTTTTGCGACCAAAGCGTTCAGCTTAGCGGTTAGCTCGATTCTTTCTTTCATGGTTAGCGGGCCACAACTAACACCGATTTCCGCAGCAAAATCCTTGAATCTCTCATCAGCAGAGCTCAATCTGGCTGAAGTCCTGACGATTCCCTTTGCTACCGCTCCACTCAGATCACCTGGGTGAGGTGTCTGGTATACGTAGAAGAAGCTCACATGCATCGTGATGCGAGAGCGCAAAAGAAAGTCGAAAACGAAGCTGTTAAGTGTCCCAGCTAAGTACGAAACAAACCGCGCGTAATCGGCCCCTTTCATCAACGATCCTCTTTCTTTTGGAAGAACCAGCACGACCGTGTGGGGACTTACAGACTTCGGGGGAATTATACAAGCGATCATGCTACGTACGTTGGTTCCGCTCGCAACCTCGCGGAAAGCCAGTCTAACTGAGTGATGAATTTTATCATTTATTCCTTGGAACTCTTTGCATCTCTTTGTCCTCTTCAACGTTTCCTCTGGATCAACTGTGAACTCTGTTTTTTCGTAGCTGGGTAGGAATTGGTGAAAGTGTTTCCCTTCGATTAGTGGCCAGCCTTTTCCGTCTCTTCTGAAGAGGTCACTATCATTAGTGCGGTGAAGCTCTGTGAGGAGAGCGATGCTCCAGCCTTTCTCATCATTCAATAAAGGATGATGCTCGTATAACCATGAGAAAACGTCGAGTTGCTTCTTGTTTCTAACTTCCGGGATTGACAGGCTTTCGGGTGCGGAAATCTTCACTAGCTCTATTGGAATTTCGACGAACTTTTCTTGCTCCGTTTTTCCGTTTAGGGCTTGGATTTCGTGGAGGTAGAATGCTGCTGGAAATGATTCTGTTTTCGTTGCTTTGTCGGTGACAAGAAGCACAAACTTGTATCTTGAATCAATATCAGGGAATATTCCCATGCGATTTTCAAACTCGTACATCACTCTAATTCTGCCCTCGAACAATGCTTCTCTAAGCTGTTTTCCACCTTCATCAGTGACTATTCCCGAGGGAATAACAAGGGCGGAGCTTCCACTTTTAGCAGAAAGATTCATGCTTCTCTCAAGAAACAGCTTCCAACAATTTGTATCCCCAGTTCCCCGGCGTACGTACTCTTCGGACTTCTTGAAAAACCCTACCTTGTCCTCAATAGTCTTGCGATACTCCTTGTAAGCCTCAGAAATCGACTTGCCCTTCAAAAGCTCCTTCATGATTTTCCTTTTTTCAGGCTTGCTTCGAATCCGTCTAAACCGTGGATAGTGAAGAGAGAAGAAGTCATCATCCTCGGGCTTAACAGCATCCCAAGGCGGATTCATGACGATAACGTCAAAGCCTTTTCGTTGTTTCGTGAAAGCGTCCGGAAACTCAAGCTCCCAGTGGAAGAACCTGTACTTCTTGGAAAGCCTCAACGCCTCCTCTACGTTAGACCACCACTTGGGTTTCTGTCCGTTCTTGAGAGTCTGCATAATCAGAGAAAAGTTGCTTGGCAGCTTCTTGCCCAGCTCAGGGTCGATGATGCCAGCGCAGCACAAATCCAGCAGAACACAGAAAGGCTTGGTTTTTTCTCTGATCTCTTCATAAGCCTCTCGGCTTTGTGTGATCTGTTCCACGGTGAGGTCGGCGGGCATAACAACGTCGTCAACCAGACTAGTTCCAACTGTCGATATGGCGCCAGTCCAAGAATCCAAAGTAGTTTCGAACACCTTAGATTCAATATTCTTCATCCAGAGTCCTATGAGACTGTCTCCGCAGCGGATGTGATGATCTAGAAACGTCAGAGGTGTTCCGATTGTGAAGGAGTCAAGCCATAAGGAAACTTTCGCCAACTCCACAGCCAACGGGTTAATGTCCACGCCGAAAACGCAGCGTTTCATGATGAGACGTTTCAGAATCACGTCGTCTGTAAGCAAGTCCTCATCAAGCCTTATCCGTCTTTTCCGCTGCTCCTCGATAATGCTCTTCCTGTACTGCTCAATCTCCGTCATCAAAGGCGCATCAGGACAATGCCTCAACAAACCAATAATCCACTTGGTGACCTCATTAACGACAGCAACCAAGAAATGTCCGCTGCCCATTGCAGGGTCAAGCACCTTCAAACCCAGCAGGTCCTCGGTGCACTTCTTCTCAAGCTCCAAATCGCGTGGCTTAGAAACAGCCGGTAGACGTTGAAAATCAAGCTTGAATTGCTCTTCACGAGCCTTGAGATGGGGTTCAAGACCTTTCTTGACGAGAAAACTCACTATTTCGTCAGGGGTGTAGTAGCTTCCTGTGCCCTTTCTTGCTAGTCCCTTGGCAGAAAGATACAGCTCACCCTTATCCACAAACGCTATGGGCTTCTGTTTCAGATCTTCTGCGTATTTCGCGTCAATTATTTCTTCTTTATAGATTACTAGGGGCTGCTCCGCCTGCCTGACTGAATATTCCAATAGCGCCTCATACAAAGAACCAAGATGACGCACCCCGAGATTCTGGTAATCAATTCCTTTTCCGTCGAATTCCATTAAGCCACGAAGCGCTGGAATAACAAACTCGTTCTTCGCGAGAATGCCATCAAGAGCAAGGTCCTCTTCAAACAAAGCGCCGTTATACTGAGGAAGGTTGGCCTCAGCATCGCCTTTACTGATCAAGCTAAACAGGGTTCTAAGAATCATCCACACTGATTGCTGCTCTGGCGCCCTCTCAAAGGCTCCAAGCCTCGGACGCAGCAGTTCCAATGAATAGTCCTTGTACTTGCTGTTCTCGACAGGCAAGAGCTCACGGGATTCCGCATACAAAACGAACAAGAGCCTATACAAGAGCTTCAAAGCCGAGCCTTTAGCACGATCCAACTCTTCCTGTTGATACGTTTTGGCTGGCGAGAAATCAATCACGGCTTTTATCAGGTTCAGGAATAGATCCTCATCAAACACTTTCCTCTTCAGGTCCTTCTCAACGTCCTGAGCGTGACTGATGCTCCCTCCAAAAACCAATTCCAAATCAGTGGTATTGTCCCGCAGAGCAAAAGAGGAAGATGCAAACAACGAGACAAAATACACGAGACGAGGATCTGCGTCATCAACGATTCCGTCAAGGTCAACTTCAAAATAGTTTGTACTTGGTGAGGAAACACGACTAGAGTATAGCCGCCATAGCCGTCCATTAGTCAGCACAACCCAGCCGCAACGTCTTAAAGCCGCAACAGCCTGATAGCTCGGAGCCACCTTCTCCCCAGTCTTGATGTCAAGCGACTCCACTCCAGCGACGACACAGCAAACATCCAGTTGCCTTCCATGCGATCTGAGCATATATTCAGGATAGCCTGAGCCTGCCAGTATCTCTACACTGTAACCAAGGCTCTCAAGAACCTTGACGGCTTTTCCAGGATCAGCAGGCAACTCACCCTCAAACTGGGCAAGCAATGCAGTAGCCTCCTTGGGTGGGCTTCTGCCCCGCTCAGAGAGACAACCTGGCAAGCGTTCCTTGAGAAAATGATTCGAGAACAAACCACGATTAGTGAAGTATCTTTCAGCTCCTGCCTTGAGAGAATCAACAACACTGATCAGCGAAGAATGGGCCGTCAACTCTTCTGACAGGAAGTCATACTTCCGGACAGCACTTATGACTCGTTCAAAATCCTCCTCTTTCCTCAAAACAACAGCAAAAGGCGCATTATCATCTTTCTTGTACCGGCGCAAAACCAAAACGGCATGTTTGTCCATTGAAGCCAAAAGGATGAAGTAATCCTTGCCTATTCCATTGGCAAGAGCCTTAATCTGAGTAAGGTTTCCACCAGGAGCTTCCACAAGATAGAATGATAATGGAGCTTCAAACGTGTAAGCCCTCCAACCTGAAGGAGCAGACCTAGACGAGAAAGCAAAAGAGCATCCCCGCTTGTCCCCTTCTCTAAGCCTGAAAGCTTCAAGAATGCTTCTGATCAGGTTATTTCCATTATCTGTTGCATTCGGCATCAGGGCTTCGACCATCTGCTAATATCGAATGATTTTGAATTAAAGCATTTGTCACATAGGGTCGAAAAGCGACTACGCTCTAGAGGTTCCGTAAGGCAGGTACTGTGGCGACAGATGAGAAGCAGTGTTAGTCAGAGTCATGTTTTGATCTGATGATGACTGTTTTGTTCGGCAGGCTTGCTACATACTCCCAGCCTTGAGCCAGATACCTGTTGACTTCATTAACTGAAACTGCCTTCTCCTTTGCACAATCGTCTGTACCCGTCCTCAGTAGCCTCTTTCTAACAATCTCCTGAAGTTCCTCATCACCAAGCGAAGCCAAGTCCATTTTATCAACTTCATCCTGCTTGAAGCCTGCAACAAGAAGAAGCTGTTTTCTGAAGGCTTGAGCTAACTTTTCTTCACTTGTTTCCGCAGTCTTCGCAGTTTGCAGATATTCCTGGCTTCTTCCATAGGCTTGGCGCATGTCGTCGATTACGCTATCTGGGAGCCGGCTTTTGTTCGTTGTATACCTGTTTTCGATGTCGCCCTTGTGCCCCATCCAAAACTGCCTATAGTCTCTTAAAACTAAACCTTTGGATTCAGCCAGCATCAACTGTGTATCAAAATACGATCTGAGCACGTAAGGTCTCCATCGGAAACCAGCTGTTCTTATCGCCCCTCTCACCAAGTCTCCTATGTTTCCGGCTCTGATGAAAGGTTTCATCTTCAGCTTAGGCGTAAGCACGGCCGAGTCCGGGCCTATCTTTTCGCCCTCTCTTACTCTCTCCTCCAAGTAATCTTTAAGGTATTCAACGCCTTCTTCACTCAGAAATGTAAGGTATTGATGGCCTGCTTTGCTCAGTTCCTTGCGCACAATTAGTAAAGCCGGGCTCTGCTCAAAATCGACTAAGCCTCCTTCGATCTTGATTTCAGGCAGATCTCTGATTCTCAGTCCATCGTTGCCCGTGTAGTTACCCAAGACTTCTATCCTTAGGCCAGAATGAGCAATTAGAGCGCATGCGACTCTGGCTTTCTTGTCACCAGAAAGAAAAATTCGCTTGAGTTCCCCATTTGTTGGAACTCTTTCGTCTTTTAGGGACGGAGTGTCCTCTGAGCCTTTGATTTTGATTCTTCTTTTGACTTCCTTTCCGTTGTGGGACAACCAAGACTTGACAGCCTTGAGAGCGGATTTGATGTAACTGCCTGTTTTGCCAGACTTCTCCATGAATGACACATAGTCAAGCATCATATTGTGAAGATCTTTCTCGCCCAGAAGTGCCAGATCCGCAGGGGCTCTGTTGAAATGCAGGCAAAAAGACCCTAATCTCCTCAGGTAAACGTCAGCAGTGACAGAAGATCCTCGTGCAACGTTGTCATACCAACGTTTCACGTCGGCGTCTTCGAAGAGAGAAGCATAACCTTTGCGGCGGGGGCTTGCCATAGTGCTTAGGAAGCGTGCATCTGACATATAAGAATTGTGGGACTTGACCCCAAAGAGTGGCGGACCCGGAGGGATTTGAACCCCCGTTCTCCGGCTCCGAAGGCCGGCGCCTTGATCCAGACTGGGCTACGGGCCCAAACCACAATTACGCAAGGTTTCGATTAAAAAGGTTCTGTGAAATGCTTGAGCCAAACATCTATACGATTGATTGAACTAGATTGTGGTAGGAAGATTCTTTGAGATGATGATCTGTGAGAAACATTGAGCTTTCAACATGGG